>Ga0315544_1000046_pt1 | contig 108006 bp, 66 predicted proteins | sample SalMarSW160130MG_2_FD_202543 | JGI IMG/M metagenome (GOLD analysis project Ga0315544, IMG submission 202543) | Salt marsh sediment microbial communities from the Plum Island Ecosystem LTER, Massachusetts, United States - Salt Marsh Sediment SW1601-130 ...
CTATTTATTCTAGCAATGTTATTTACCGGGGCATTTATGTTTTTTAAACCTGAAAACCTTATACTGATTTATGTATTTCAAGCATTCGGCTCAATAACAGGCGGCCCTGTTTCACCCTTATTATGGGTTATGTATGCAGATACTGCGGACTATTCCGAATGGAAAACCGGCAGAAGAGCTACAGGTCTTGTATTCTCAGCTTCCATAATGTCAAATAAACTTGGCTGGGCTTTTGGCAGTATGATAGCCGCATTTATTCTTGCAATGACCGGATTTGTTTCAGATATATTACAACCTGAATATGTTAAAAATGGTTTGAAGGCTATGATGAGTATAATACCTGTTGCAGCGGGAATAATTGCTTTAGTCATTATTGCTTTCTTCTATAACCTGGATGAATCCACAATGACAAAAATTAAGACTGACCTGGAAGAAAAACGGGGAGAGGAAAACTAAATATAATTTTCTTGCCATGCAGTTTGGCTATTTTGACGACAAGAACAAGGAATATGTAATTACTAATCCGGATACTCCTGCCCCCTGGAGCAATTACCTTGGATCTACTACTTACGGGGCTATTATCACCAACAATGCAGGAGGATACAGTTTTTATAAATCTGCTGCCCAGGGCCGGTTTATGCGGTACCGTACAAATGCTATACCTATGGATCAGCCAGGCAGGTATATTTATATCCGCGACCGTGATTCGGGAGACTTCTGGTCTGCATCCTGGCAGCCTGTTGGCAAGCCCCTGGACAAATTTAAGTCAGTTTGCCGGCATGGTACAGCGTACACAGTCATTGACTCTCAATATTCGGATATCCGCTCTGAAACTACCTACTTTGTTCCTCCCGGAAAAGAATATGAGTACTGGCACTGCAAAATAAGCAACGAGGGATCTTCAAAGCGCAGGCTAAGACTATTCACTTTCGTTGAATATACAAGCAACTGGCACCTGTGGATGGACTTGATAAACCTTCAGTACACGCAGTATATACTTACAATGGATGTTGTCGACGGCATTATAGACCAGGGTACAAATGTTTATCTGCCGCAGCAGCCTGATAATTTTGAGGAAGGGGGGCAAGCGCGCCACACTTTCCTGGGGGTTGCAGGTGCTAAAGTATCAGGCTTCGATACTGACCGTACAAAGTTCCTTGGAGCTTACGGGAGTTACGCAAAACCTGTTGCAGTGGAGACGGGTGAATGCTTTAATTCATTGGCCTCAGCGGATAACGGGTGCGGGGTATTACAATTTGATATTGAGCTGGGTCCGGGAAATAAAAAAGAATTTGTTGTTGTTTTGGGCATAGGTCATGCAGGAAATGAAGGACAGGAAGCCATTGAAGAAGCAAAAAATATAGCAGGAGTGAAAAAAGAGCTTGAAGAATTAAAAGCATACTGGCACAGCCGGCTCGAAGGAATGTATGTTGAAACCCCCGATACAGAGTTCAACAGTATGATGAATATGTGGAATCCTTACAACTGCCTAATAACCTATGCATGGTCACGTGCAGCGAGCCTTGTTTATGCAGGGGAGCGGGACGGACTGGGTTACAGGGATACCGTACAGGATCTGCTGGGAGTGCTCCATACCATACCCGATGAAGCAGTGAAAAGGCTTGAACTGATGATCACCGGGCAGGTATCTTCAGGAGGTGCCTTTCCTGTTGTAAAACCATTCTCGCATAAACCCGGTGAAATGGAAGCCCCTGAAGAGACAGAATACCGCTCAGACGACAGTTTATGGTTGTTTATTACGATACCTGCCTATGTTAAGGAAACAGGTAATATTGACTTTTATAACAAGACTCTTCCTTATGCCGACAAGGGGCAGGATACGGTGCTGGGACATATGAAAAAAGCTATTGAATTCAGCCTGCAGCGTTCAGGAGCACATGGATTACCATGCGGACTGTCAGCTGACTGGAACGACTGCCTGATGCTCGGACAGAAAGGTGAATCGGTATTTGTTGCTTTCCAGCTACGCCTGGCACTTGACACTTATGCAGAAATATGTGAGCTTTTAAGTCTGCCTGATGAAAAGGCATGGGCGGAAAAACAGCTAGACATCCTTGATTTCAATATTGAAAAATATGCATGGGATGGGAACTGGTATCTGCGTGCTTACAGGTATGACGGACTTAAGTACGGAACTCAAACTGACGAGGAAGGCTCATTGTGGCTTAACCCCCAGACATGGGCAATATATAGCAGGCACACAAAGGGCGAAAAGGCATTAAGTATTATGAAGTATGTCCACCAGAAATTGTTTACAGCGTACGGACTTATGTTATGTGATCCTCCGTATCAAAAGGCTGACCTTAATATTATTAAAGCCACATTGTTTAATATAGGGACAAAAGAAAACGGTTCTATATTTTGTCATACCCAGGGTTGGGCAATAATAGCAGAAACAATGAATGGGAATGGTAGCAGGGCCTACAATTATCTCCGGGCTTTCATGCCAGCAGCCATGAATACAAAAGCTGAAATAAGAGAAATTGAACCCTACGTATACTGCCAGTCCACACACAGCCCCTATAGTCCGCGTTATGGAGCTTCGCGCCTGCCATGGCTAAGTGGTTCCGCTACATGGTCGTATTACGCTGTGACACAGTATATACTTGGAATACAGCCACATTATAACGGATTGCAGATTGACCCCTGCATACCTGCAAAGTGGGAAAAATTTAAAGTTAACCGCAGATTCAGGGGCAAATTCCTGGAAATAGAAGTAATAAATGAAAATCATAAAGAAAAAGGTGTTAGTAAAATAATTATAAATGATGAAGAGGTTGATGGAAATCTTATTTCTGTTGATATGATGAAAGAGCACAATACTGTTAAAGTAATTATGTAGAACTTATAAATCAGGAAACAGATATGAAAAAAATTATGGTTGGCCCCTCCCTCCCCAATATACCGTGGGAAGATAAACCCTCAGGTCATAAAGAATTAATGTGGAAATACAGCAAAAATCCGGTAATAGGATGGAATCCGACACCCACTACTGCCAGAATATTTAACAGTGCCGTACTACCTTACAAGGGAGAGTTTGTGGGGGTCTTTCGTGCCGATCATAAAAACGGAAGGGCATTTATCCATTTTGGTAAAAGCAGGGATGGATTTAAATTTGAAATTGATGATAATGTAATTCCCTGGCAGGATGAAAATGGCAATCCACGCCCCGTGAGCTATGCATATGATCCCAGGCTGTTGAAAATTGACGACTTGTATTATATAACATGGTGCGATGATATGCGTGGTGCATCCATAGGAATGGGAAAAACCAGAGATTTTAAAACATGGATAAGGATGCCTAATCCGCTTATGCCTTTTAACCGTAACGGCGTACTATTTCCCAGGAAAATTAAGGGTAAATATTACCTTTTAAGCAGGCCGAGTGATAGCGGACATACTCCATTCGGAGATATATTCATCAGTGAAAGTCCTGATTTAACATACTGGGGAAACCATAAATTTGTAATGGGCACAGGTGGCCAGGGATGGTGGCAAGGGGTGAAAATCGGGGCCGGTCCCGTGCCGATAGAAACCACTGATGGATGGCTGCTCTTTTATCATGGTGTGTCAACTACATGTAATGGTTTTGTATATAGCTTCGGCGCAGCAATTCTTGATCTCGATGATCCATCGAGAGTTATTTACCGGTGTGCAGACTATTTTATTACCCCTGAAGAGATATATGAAACAACCGGATTTGTGCCCAATGTGGTATTTCCTTGTGCAAACCTGTATGACCCTGACACAAACAGGATAGCCATTTATTACGGTGCCGCAGATACTTTTACAGCATTAGCCTTCGGATATGCAGACAAAATCATAGAATATATTAAAAAGCACCACGAAGATGTAAACTAGTCTATCAAAACATAAATTATATACTTGTTATCACACCGGATACTTCAATAACTTATATTAATATGGCATCAAGAAAATTGATTATAATCTTCTGCATAGTTATTGCAATAGTAGCCTTTTCATGTTCCAGGGAAAGGAAAAATAAATTACTGTTCAGACGCATAGATAAGGCTAAGCCCAGAAATGTAATATTCATATTAAGTGATGATCACCGGTACGACTTTATGGGTTTTACAGGTAAAGTCCCCTGGCTTGAAACTCCAAACATGGATCAGCTGGCAAAGGACGGGGTGTACTGCCGTAATGCCTTTGTCTCGACATCGTTGAGCTCACCCAGCAGGGCTTCAATATTAACCGGTTTATATGCCCATTCACATACAGTTGTAGATAACTCGGCACCGGATCCTGAAAATCTTATTTACTTTCCCGAATATATAAAGGCTGCAGGATACCGGACTGCCTTTTTCGGTAAATGGCATATGGGAAGTGAGAATGATGAGCCGCGCCAAGGGTTTGATCACTGGGAAAGCTTTAAAGGACAAGGTGATTATTACAATCCGACACTTAATATAAACGGTGAAAGGATAACTTACGGTGACTCGGCCTATATTACAGACTTGTTAACAGATCATGCTATTGAATGGCTGAAAGACAGAAAATCTGACAAACCTTTCTTCCTTTATCTCTCGCATAAAGCCGTACATGCGGAATTCAGCCCGGCAAAAAGGCACAGGGGTAAATATGCCGGTAAAAAGATTGAGTATCCCCCGTCATTTAATATAACAAAACCTGGGATACTGGAATCTGACGGTATGCACTGCAAGCTGAGTAATGAACATAATCCGGATTATAATTACGGTAAGGGAAGAATACCTGACTGGGTGAAGGAACAGCGGTTTAGCTGGCACGGTGTCGATTATATGTATAACGGCGAGATGGATTTTGAATCATTTTATTATAGTTATTGCGAGACATTGGCAGGAATTGATGAAAGTCTGGGTACCATAATCAATTATTTGAAAGAACAGGGTATGTATGAGTCTACACTTATAATTTACATGGGTGATAACGGATTTTCCTTTGGTGAGCATGGTTTAATTGACAAGAGACACTTTTACGAGGAGTCTGCAAAAGTACCTCTTCTGGTTAGCTGTCCTGAACTTTTCAAAGGCGGAAGGGTCGAGAACAGGATGATCCAGAATATTGACATTGCCCCCTCCATACTTGAAATTTTTGGAATTAAGAAGCCCGGACATATGCAAGGTATGTCTTTTGTAGAATTGCTCAGTGAAAAAGATATTAAGTGGAGGGATAAAATATTCTATGAATATTACTGGGAGGAAAACTTCCCTCAAACACCTACAACTTTCGGAATACGAACTGACAGATACAAGTACATTAGGTATTGGGGTATATGGGATACTAATGAATTTTATGACCTTGAAAATGATCCCAATGAGATGAACAATCTTATTGCCAGTCCGTTACACCAGCATATTATTAAGGAAATGGCCGATGAATTATATACATGGCTGGAAAATACACATGGAATGCAAATACCCTTAAAAAGACCCCCTGGCCCGAGATTCAGGGGAGACTACAGAAACATTAACCTATATTAATACAAATTAAAGTCATTGTATATCTGATATATTATGAAAAAAAATATTATCATTCATTTGAAGTTGTACTTTTTCCTGAGAGAAAGCAATTTTTATTTTAAAAGAAGATTTAAGGGATTAGTATATATAACTGTAGGTTCAGGTTTATTATTATCTAATTTAGGCTGTAAAAAACCCGGTGAAACTGAAATAACTGGAAAGCCTTTTCCCGCGCAGCCCAATATCTTATGGATTAGTTGTGAAGATATAAGTCCGAGACTTGGATGCTATGGTGATAATGTGGCACAAACACCCAATATAGACAGGTTAGCAAGCCAGGGTATTAAATATACAAATGTGTTTACCACTGCCCCTGTTTGTGCTCCATGCCGCTCAGGTATAATAACAGGAATGTACCAGACTTCTATTGGAACACACCACATGAGGACCTCTCACAGGGCCGATAACCTTCCTACTCCCTATGAAGCTGTCCCTCCGCATTATGTAAAAACGTTTACAGAATACCTTAGGGCAGCCGGTTATTATTGCACAAATAACGCCAAAACAGATTACCAGTTTGCCTCACCGGTAACAGCATGGGATGAATGCAGCAATACAGCCCACTATAAAAATCGGCCCGGCAGAGATACTCCGTTTTTTGCAGTTTTCAATATAGAAATTACTCATGAAAGTAAAAACTGGCAGCCACCTGAAAGTACTGATCCGTCCTCAGTTGAAGTGCCCCCTTATTATCCTGATAATGAAATAGTGAGAAAAAATATTGCGCGGTTATACGATAATATTGCAAAACTGGATACTATAGTTGGTGAGATACTTAAAGAGCTCGAGTATGAAGGGCTGGCTGAAAATACCGTTGTTTTCTTCTGGAGTGACCATGGAGACGGACTGCCACGGGCAAAAAGATGGTTGTACGACTCAGGAACGAGGATACCTCTTATTATTCGATGGCCCGGATATATAAAGGAGGCAGATTCAAACAGCAGGCTTATCAGTTCAATTGACTTTGGGCCTACAGTGTTGTCTGTGACCGGAGTACCTGTTCCCAAACACATGCAGGGAAGAGCTTTTCTGGGAGCACAGGCAAAACCACAAAGAAACTATGTTTTTGCTGCGCGTGACCGTTTTGATGAATCATACGACATGGTTCGTTCTGTCAGAGACAATAAATACAGATATATACGCAACTATTATCCTTTAAAGCCATATGTGCTGTGGGTACCTTACAGGAACCGTATGCCCATAATGCAGGAATTACTAAGGCTGTATGCCGAAGATAAGTTGGAGGGAGCACAAAAGATATGGTTTAGTGACACACGCCCCCCTGAAGAATTATATGACTGTGAAAAAGATCCTCACCAAATAAACAATCTGGCTTATGATACTGAATACAAAGCTGTTTTGAATAGAATGAGTGCCAGGCTTAATAAATGGATGAGTAATACAAAAGATATGGGCAATATTTCAGAATCAGAGATGATTTATAATATGTGGCCTAATGGAGTGCAGCCAGTAACTGCACCACCTGCATTCATTGTTTATGGTAAAGAATCTGTTAATATGACTACAATATCCACAGGAGGTAAATTCAAATATCCGGTCAGGATTTCTGTTTATTCTGCAACACAGGGAGCATCAATTGCTTTTACTACTGATACTGCAGAAAATGTTCACTGGAAATTATATGCAGGACCTATAAAACTAAATAGGGGAACCACATTATTACGAGCTAAGGCTATACGTTACGGATATAAAGAGAGCAAAGAAGTTACTGTAAAATTTGAAATTGAATAGTAAAACTGCCGTGGATTATTTCATTGGTGACCATATAGCGTATAATATAATGGTAAAGCCTGCCGGCCCCAGGTGCAACCTGAATTGCACATATTGTTATTATCTTGAGAAGAAGAACCTGTATAAAGATGACAATATATCACTTATGCCGGAATCAGTACTGGAAAAGTTTATAAAACAATATATTCAGTCACAAACAGCACCTGTTATTTCATTTGTCTGGCAGGGAGGTGAACCTATGCTTGCCGGACTGAAATTTTTTCAGACAGCTGTTGAATACCAGAAATATTATGCTGCAGGCAGGCGGATAATAAACTCTTTTCAAACCAACGGTACCTTAATAAATGAAAACTGGTGCAAATTTTTCAAACAACATAATTTTCTGATAGGTATTTCTATTGACGGCCCTGAGAAAATACACGATTATTACAGGCGCAATATTCACGGTGCAAACACGTGGCATAAGGTGATGAAAGGGATAAGGCTATTACAGGATCATAATGTTGATTTTAATACTCTTACTGTAATAAATGACCATAATTCAGATTACCCCCTGGAAATATATTCATTTCTGAAGAGCATAGGCAGTAATTATCAACAGTATATACCCATAGTTGAACAGGCAGCAACAGATGAAGATTTTTTCCCCTTATCACTGGTATCACCCGATTACAGGGGTAATACAAGCATCACTGATTGGTCTGTAAGTCCGCAGAAATTTGGTGATTTTTATATTAAGATTTTTGATCAATGGGTAAAGAATGATGTAGGTTCTGTTTTTGTTCAGATTTTTGATGTTATGCTGGCAAACTGGATTGGCGAACCGGGAGGACTGTGTATATTTGATAAAACCTGTGGTAATGCAGCCGTTATTGAATGTAACGGTGATTTGTACAGTTGTGATCATTATGTGTATCCTGAAAATCTTCTGGGTAATATTTTGAATGAACCACTGCTTGAAATGATGCTTTCAAAAAAACAGCAGGAGTTTGGTATGCATAAAAGAAATGCTTTACCGGATTTTTGTCTCAACTGTGATTATTTAAATGTATGTAACGGAGAATGTCCTAAAAACAGAATATCAACAACTCCCGGAGGTGAAAAGGGATTAAACTATTTATGCAGTGGACTGAAAAACCTGTTTAAACATGTTGCGCCATATATGAATTTTATGGCTAATGAGCTCAGGAATAAAAGGGCTCCTGCAAATGTTATGGCATGGGCAAAAGATAAATAGCTAAGAGTGTTCAATTTTTTTAAATTATTTTGCAAATAAATAATGTGTTATTTTTGATATATGAACAATACAGATGATAAAGTAATAACAAAAGCGGTTCGAATTTATGGTGTTTGTGACCTTCGGCTGGAAGAATTTGAACTACCCCGGCTTAAAGAAGACGAAATTCTTGCCAAAGTAATGTCAGATTCTGCCTGTATGTCATCTTATAAGGCTGCTCTGCAGGGAGCACAACATAAACGTATTCCTGATGACATAGCTGTAAATCCTACTATCATCGGTCATGAGTTTGGCGGAGTAATCCTAAAGGTTGGGAAAAAGTGGAAGCATAAGTTCCGGGAGGGTATGAAATTTGCTATTCAGCCGGCACTCAACTATAAAGGGTCCCTGGATGCCCCCGGATATTCTTTCAGATATATCGGAGGGGCAGCTACATACATAATTATCCCTAATGAAGTAATGGAAATGGATTGTCTTCTTGAATATAAGGGTGAAGGATTTTTTCCCGCATCTTTATCTGAGCCTCTCTCATGCGTAATAGGGGCATTTCATTCAAATTATCATAATAACCATGCACAGCATTCACATGATATGGGTATCATTGAAGGAGGAAACACTGCAATATTGGGGGGATGCGGACCTATGGGACTGGCAGCTATAAATTATCTTTTTCATTGCAACAGAAAACCGGGGCTGCTTCTTGTATCAGATATTGATGATAACAGGCTTAGGAATGCATCATCACTGTTTTCTGAAGTAGAAGCAAAAAGCCGGGGAATAGAGCTAAAATATGTTAATACAAGTAAATATAAAGATCCTTCTGAGGCCCTTCTTTCCCTTACAGGTAATAAAGGTTATCATGACATATTTGTATATGCACCTGTAAAGGGATTAATAACCCAGGCTGACAGGATACTGGCAAAAGACGGATGTCTTAATTTTTTTGCAGGCCCTGTAGATCAGAACTTTTCAGCTGAAGTAAATTTCTATAATATTCACTATTCTACAAATCATATTATTGGTTCCATCAGTGGAAACACAAATGATATAGCTGAAGCTCTGGACCTGATGTCAAAAGGTATGAATCCCGCAAGCATGATAAGCCATATCGGCGGATTAAATGCCGTCAGGCATACAACCTTAAATCTTCCTAAAATTCCCGGGGCCAAAAAGTTATTTTATACTCATATTGATATGGAACTAACCGCTATAGAGAATTTTGAGGAAAAAGGCAAGGAAGATCATCTATTTAAGAATCTCCACAATATATGCAAAAAACATAACGGATTATGGTCTGTTGAAGCGGAAAATTACTTATTAAGCCATTATAGTGTTAGTTAACCCTTTGATAATTAGTATTTTTATCAAATCCTTCTATTCTGAATTTTGGATTGTATCCTATTAATTTTCTCACCTGCTTTATAGAAAAGAGATTATAAAAAACAGGTAATAAATAGTTTGTATCAGGCTTCCAGTTAATCAGGTACTTTATAAGTTTCTTGTCATTACTTATTAGTTTATGTAAAGGAGTACCCGGATATACCCTGTAATATGAATTTACTCCGACAGTTTCCACAGGCTGTTTATTTAAAAAATCTATCATTTCTTTTGTTTGCTGTATTTTTTCATAGGGATGACCTATAGACAAATCTATGGCTATTTTAATTGTTTCATTACCTGCAAGTCTGAAAAATTCTGCCAGTCTTTTATAAGATTCAGCACCTGATGTTTTTGTATCGATGCTAAGTGTTATTAGTGTTGCTCCTGATATTTTAAGCCACCTGAACAAATCAGCGGAAAATGGTTCGGGTTTCATGTAGAGAGTCCAGTTTACCGGCCCGGCATATTCAATAATTGCTTTACAGATGTTTATACAATGGTCAAGATTAAGATTAAACTCGCTGTCGCACAGATGGAAATGAAAATAACCTCTTTGTTTCAATTCATAGATTTCTCTGCCAACAGATTCAGGGGTACTATAAATTATTTGTGTTTTACCTTCAGTACAAAAGAAACAATTATCAGTACAGCCTGTTTGTGTGCGAAAACCAACTATTCCATCCTTTTTAATATATTCAGAATAGTCAATTATCTTGGTCCGGATAAACTCATATTTATTATCAGTAAAAAAACTGAACCCGTCGCTTAATGCAGGTACGGATTCCCCTTTTTCAAGGTCATCCAGCAACTTTACAAGAGCCAGTTCGCCTGGCCCGCAAACACCATAATCTGCTCCTGTATAATTCAGTATTTCTGAAGGCATTATAGAATATCCGACACCTCCCAGTACAACTTTCAGGTTCATCTTTTTGCATATTTCAACATATTCCTTTACCTCATAAATAAAGAACTCATTAAACTGGTAGAGTACTGTATCAATATGTCTTATCGAGATACCGGCAATATCGGGTTTGATTTCATTTATTTTGTTTACTAATTCCTGCAACGGATTTTCGGAAAAACATAAATCCAGTACATATGCATCATGAATGGATTTTTGCAGATGTCCGTATAAATATTCTAATCCTGCTGGTATAACTGGAGGGTAATGATAACGATTGGCATTTATCAGCAAAATTCTCATATGCTGTTCACACTACTCTATAGTTATGACATATCCGTCGCTTCTCAAATTTTCAGCAACGCTCTGGGCATATTCAAAATCAAAATAAACTTTTGGCTTATTCTTTGCAAAAACAGGATATCTTCCTACAGCATCTTCAGAATTAAGATAATTATAACCTACAAGAAACAAATCGGTGGTGGCAAGTTTAAGCTTATATACAGGTCTGTGTTTACAAATTTCCAGTACTTCTATAAGTTCATATTTACTTATATCAGGCTCCTGCTTAAGCTTAATGGTTTTGATAATCTCGTCACTAAAAGGCTCCTTGGTGAAATGCAGGTTAAAGTTCTTTACATAGCACGATAAGACTACAGCCTCATCGCGTATAACTGCAGGTTTGTTTTCGTCTCCTACAAGACGAACATGTATACCATTGCGTGAAAAGAGACTTTTTAGCCTCTTGTTACGCCTGGTTACCATTTCTTCTAAAGACTCATTTTTCCTCATCATCGGCAAATAACAATAATTGCTAAAAACGATTTATAATAAAAATCATTAGATTAATGGATAATTAGTACTGTTCTACTTAGGTCTATTAGAATGCTAAGATAATTAAAATCTATTTTAAAATAAAAAGTTTATTATAAATAATTGTTAAAATTACTTTTATTAAATACTTAAATGCCTCAGATACTCATTCCATATCTTCCTTCAACATATTTCTGAGATAATAATTAATATTTGTTTTCCATGGTTTGGAACAGATATCAATATCTCCGTCATTATCAACATCGGCAGCCACAGCATCAAAACACTCTGTATCGGTCAGCACCTCGTGCCTTGTCCATTCCAGTCCCACACTATCAGTATTTTCCCAGATAAAGCATCTTTTATGCAGTTCGCCTGTTTCAGGACCGCCCCCTGAAAATATATCCAGGTCACCATCATTATCGAAGTCAGCTACACATAATGAATGCAAATCCTGGTTCGTCTCATAGTCAATTTTATGGGTAAACCAGTTTTTACCAAGACCGTCTTTGTTTGCATGCCATGCTATTTTTCCGTTCGGATTGTTTGACTCTGCCTGAATTATATCTATGTCCCCGTCTGCATCGAAATCAAGAGTCAGTATCCTTGAAGAGTTTGCATATTTGCCTTTGCTTTCTACAAAACTTAGTGTTCTGTGTACTGTCCATTTACTACCGTCACCGTTAATGTTTTCATACCACAGATTTGACCTTACAATATCGTTATCTCCATCGTTATCAATATCGGCTATGCCATTTGGATATATTCCGCCTGTTATCCCCTCTCCTATTTTTACCTTTTTCCATTTTTTAAATGGCTTTAGCGAAACATCATACCAGAAAAGACCTTCCTGCTCGCTTAGTGCCACCAGGTCCGTTTTCCCATCACCGTTAATATCTCCGGTAATATTATCATAGGCATATATTGCCCCGTTTTCATACCTGGTGAAACCCTCCTTTGGATTTCCTGTATTATGATACCATGTACCTCCTGAAACCTGGTCAAGATAGCCGTCGCCATCCACATCAAAGACCACACCTCCTTTGTCAGTCAGTGTATATTCTCCGATGAGATGTTTGGTCCACTTATCTGCTGCCTGGTATTCAAACCAGTACACCGAATTCCCCCCGGAACCAACAATCCAGTCCAAATCGCCGTCATTGTCAATGTCCGCCAGGGATGACTGCCCCAATAATCCCTCATCAACAGAACCTATCTCATAATATTTAAACTCAGGGATCTGGCTATGTACAGAAATAACAAGACCCAAAATAAAAATTAGAGCCTTAAGAACTTTAAGAATTTCCGTTAAATATTTCATAGTGCTGTCTCCTTTTCAAATACAAAATATTGCCACGGATTTAATGTTAGGCCAAAACCCGTCCCAAATAAAACTGTTGAATCAGTGAATAGTTCTTTCAATGTGCCTAAATCCTTTGTCAGGCTGAGTGTATAATCCTGCAGATCTTCACTTAAATTACAAATGACCAGCAATCTATCCTCGTCGTTCATCCTTACAAACGCAAATACACTGCTATCAGCCGGTGATGAGATCACTTCCAGCTTTCCTCCTTCTGCTCCGTTACACAGAGTCTTGTTGCGCTTCTTCAGACGGATTAGCGACTTGTAAAAGTCGCTGTAACCATAATCGCCCCAGGTAATGCTGTCTTTAAGAAAAAATTCAAGCCTCCTGTTAAAGGCCGATTCCTGCCCGTTATAAATAAGTAACATATCAGGCAGGGTTGCAGCCAGCACTGCAAAGGTCCGTGCGCCATCTCCCATTCGTTCAAACTCAGTGCCGCTCCATGAGTTCTCATCATGATTTGAGGTGAATTGCATAAGGTATGAATCATAGGGATACACAGAATCCACCCATTTAAAATGCTCAGCTATGCTGTAGGCGTTTTTCTCTTTACTTGCTATGTCATTGAAAATATGATGCAGTTTCCAGTCATAGCTCATATCAAATGCCTTTTTATGATGCTCCGGTTTGTCCGCTTCGGCAAGCATGAAAACGGGTTTAATACTGTCAAGAGGTGCGCGGATTTCATCCCAGAAATCAGAGGGGACCCATGCTGCTGCATCACAACGGTAACCATCCACATCAAATTCAGATACCCAGAACTTAAAAATCTGCTTAAATTCATTTCGGAGGTCTTTATTATCGAAATTTAAATCTGCAACATCCCACCAGTCAGTTTCCTCATGATGAATCGGATATGTCATGTTAAGCTTTTCCAGTCTTTTAAAATATTCAGGATGTTCATTCATCCATTCCTTTTTCCATGGTTTACTTCCCTCTTCAACCCGTGTATAATATTCAGGATGATTTTCCACCCACTTATGATCCCAGGCTGTATGGTTAACTGCTATATCAAGAATAATAAACATTCCAAGTTTATGAATTTCATTAACCAGTGATTTAAAATCCTCTAATGTTCCAAACTCAGGATTAACCGAAAGATAGTCTTTTGTAGAGTAATAGCTGCCCAGATATTTTCCCCGTTCAAGCGGATCTTTCACCTCCTCAGTTAACAGTGTCTGCGTAGCTTTTCTGTTCAGTTCTCCTATAGGGAATATCGGCATTAGCCAGAGGATATCAACTCCCAGTTCTTTAAGTCTGGGCAGATCTTTTTCAAATGCCTTAAATGTTCCTTCAGGTGAATACTGCCTGATGTTTACCTCGTATATGACAGCATTGCGCGTCCATTCAGGGTGATTTACAGCTGACCTGTCTTTTATTTCCTTAGTATCAGTACATCTGAATAAAATAACAAACATCAGGATGAAAACACCGATTATTAAATACCTGCCTGATTTTTTCATGATTTATATCTTTTAAATTTCAAATATTATATTGAATTTAATAATGATACTTTTACTGGTTTTATTTTAAAATGTCAACTTCCAGATGCTTTGTCAGCACGTAATCATTATCATAAACCTGCAAATTTACAGCAGTATCGGAATGATTACTAAAACTTACTTTTTCTTTTGAAACCAGCACTTCAACTATACTCTCCCTGAAAAAAACACGGAAAGAATAACTGGTCCAGTTACGAGGAATAAGAGGATTGAAACTTAGTTTGTCATTTTTCACACGCAGGCCTCCAAAACCAAGTACTATTGCCATCCATGTGCCAGCCATACTTGTTATGTGAAGTCCTTCCCTTACTTCATTATTATAATCATCCAGGTCCAGGCGGGATGTCCTCAGGTATAACTTATAGGCTTTCTCTGTATAACGTATCCGGGAAGCAATAACGGAATGTATGCAGGAAGATAAAGATGACTCATGCACAGTACGGGGCTCATAAAAATCAAAGTTCCTGCGAATTGTTGCGAGTTCATACTGATTTTCGAAAATAAAGAGTCCCTGTAAGACATCGGCCTGTTTTATAAAGCATGAGCGCAGTATACGGTCCCAGGACCACTTCTGGTTGATAGGTCTTTCCCCGGGCAGGAGGTCATTTACTGTTTTCAGTTCCTTTTCAAGGTACCCATCCTGCTGCACAAAGATGCCCAATTCTTCATTAACCGGGAAATGCATATTTTCGATTATTTCCTTCCACTTTCCGGTTTCGGCTTTTTCATCAAATGACCATTTATTCACAATTTCCTTGTATCGTTGGGGTGAGCTGGTTTTTACATATTCAATGCTTTCATTGGTATATTTAAGGCACCACGAGGCAATTGTATTTGTAAACCAGTTATTGTTTACATTATTTTCATACTCATTGGGACCTGTAACACCCAGGATAACGTATTTCTTCCTTACCTGGGAAAAAGAAACCCTCTGGCTCCAGAACCTTGATATGCCAATAAGCACTTCCAGTCCGTGTTCTGACAGGTATTTTTTGTCACCTGTATAATTAATATAATTGTAGATAGCATAGGCTATGGCTCCGTTACGGTGTATTTCCTCAAAAGTAATTTCCCATTCGTTATGGCATTCCTCCCCATTCATAGTAACCATAGGATATAGGGCCGCCCCGTCCTTAAATCCCAGTTTCCGTGCATTTTCAATAGCTTTTTCCAGATGCTTATATCTGTATACTAATAAGTTACGTGTAACTGATGCCGGGGCAGTACTAAGAAAGAAAGGTACACAAAAAGCCTCAGTGTCCCAGTATGTCGATCCCCCGTATTTCTCCCCTGTAAATCCTTTTGGGCCTATATTTAGCCCGGGATCATCACCCCTGTATGTCTGATTTAACTGGAAAATATTAAACCGTATACCCTGCTGTGCTTCTTTATCACCATCAATTTTAATATCACTTTGCTGCCAGATAGTATCCCATACCTGAATGTGATCATTATATAGTTTTTTAAATCCGGTTTTTAGAGCCATATCTGCTTTGGTTTGAGCTTCCGCTTTAATATTTTCAGGTGCACAGTATAATGAATTAACTACAGCCACATATTTTATTATTATTACCGGTTCACCTTTGTTAAGCTTTATTGATACTGAATTTCCAGCATATTTATCTGTTTTGTCCGCTTTTGCACCAAAGCTGGCAGGTTTTCCGCTTACCAGAATCTGGTATTTCATAGCAAAACCTGCAACAAAACCTGTTTTTTTTGTTACTGCTTCAATATATGCTGTTCCCTGCGCAGAATCAGTTACAGTGACATCCCAGAATACTTCATCATAGTTTGCATCCTCGTTACGGATGTCACCATTAAGATAAGGGGCAAGATCCATAGTGCCGCTGAAATTTAGAGGTTTAACAGTATATCTGATAACACTCAGATCAGGATTATTCATACTGAGGAACCTGATACATTCTACTTCAACTTTCTTTTGCTTTTTATTTTCTGCTGTAAAAGCTCTTGACAGGGTTCCTTCTTTCATATTCAGAACCCGGGAAAACTTTAGAGTCTTCCAGACATTAAGATCGAGCATTTCTTTATCCACCATAACATTTATTCCGGTCCAGTTAGGCGCATTCAATACCTTGGCAAAATACTCGGGATACCCGTTTTTCCACCAGCCAACCCTGGTCTTGTCAGGATAATAAATTCCTGCAATATAAGAACCGGGCAGTGAATCACCTGAATAGGCCTCTTCGAAGTTGGCCCTCTGCCCCATTCTGCCATTTCCCAGGCTGAAAATACTTTCAGATGACCTTTGATTATTGTGATCTAAGTGGTCTTCAATAATACACCATGGATCAACTTTCAGGTATTTATTCATTTTTCTTTGTTTTTGGCAGGTTCACAACATTATCAATAACAATTTCTTTAAATGAGGAAATAACCATATCGGCTTTGTACAATATGTGTTTATCCCCTACACCTACTGCAAACATTTGTCCTGCATGGGCCGCTTCAATACCGGCTATTGCATCTTCAAATACAACACAGCCCTGCGGCTCCACCCCCAGTTCTTCAGCACATTTCAGGAATACTTCCGGATCTGGTTTGGCGCGGGTTACAACCGTACCATCAACAATACAATCGAACAAATAGGTTAGTCCGATCCTTTCAAGCAATAATCGCGCATTTTTACTGGCCGATGCCAATGCCATATATAATTTCTTGTTTTTCACATCTTCCAGGAACTTCAAAACACCAGGTAAAATCTCATCCGGAGTGATCCTTTTTATATATTCAACATACCATTTGTTCTTCAGGTCAGTTAATTGTTGTTTTTCTTTTTCCGGCACATCTTCATTGCATATCCGAAGCAATATATTCAGGGATTCGACCCGGCTCACTCCCTTCAATTGTTCATTATCATGGATAGAAAAATCTTTATTAAACTTCTCTTTAGCCAGCCGTTTCCATGCAAGGTAATGATATTTTGCAGTATCAACAATAACACCATCAAGATCGAATATGCATGTGGTTATCTTCATAATTTGGCTTTTTTATCTTCAACCCGTAATGTGATAAGGCCTGCAATGACCATCGATATACCACCCAGAACAAGCGCAAAAATAGCTTCCCCTTTAAACAAATGACGTACAAGGGCTCCGAGTATGCTTGCTGCCAGTATTTGAGGTATGACAATAAAAAAGTTAAAAATCCCCATATAAACACCCATTTTATTCTGTGGTAATGACCCTGTGAGTATAGCATAGGGCATAGCCAGGATGCTTGCCCATGCAAACCCGATACCCAGTTCCGATATGAGCAGCATGTTCGGATTCTTAATAAAATAAAAAGATGCCAGTCCGATACCACCAAAGGTTAATGCAATAAGGTGTGTAATTTTTCGGTTGGTTAAACGGGCCAGCACAGGTAACAAAAATGCCATTAATGCAGCAAAACCGTTATACACAGCCATTAAAACTCCTACCCAGTTTGCACCTTTGTTATAGGCCTCAGATACGGTATCAGAGGCTCCGAAAATATGTCTTGTCACTGCAGGAGTACTGTATATCCACATGGCAAAAAGTGCAAACCAGGAAAAGAATTGAACAAAGGCAAGCTGGCCCATAGTTTTGGGCATATGAAAGAGGTCCTCGATAATATTTACCAGTCCGTTTGTCCTTTTTTCCCTCATAAAGTTCCATGTAATGAACTGTATGATACCAAAAAATACAAATCCGAAAGAAAGGATAAGCAATTCCTTTTCCCAGTTCATCCTGATTAACAGCAAGGAAAGTACAAGTCCGGTTAGAATCCATATAAGGCTGTTTCTTAAATAGTTTATCTTTTTTGAATATCCCTGCTGAGAAGAACTGCCTTTTTGCGAATTATTTTCATTCTTGTTTTCAAATTTTGCCAGCTGCCCGGGAGAATACTCCTTGGTTGAAAATACTGTCCATACGACAGCAAGCAAAAATACTGTCGCTCCTATATAGAAACTGAATGTAACAGAATCAGCCTGTTTTCCCCCTGCCGGTTGATTTGAAACGCTAAACCATTCTGTCATCATCCAGGTCAGGGCTGAAGCAATAACTGCACCGGTACCTATAAAAAAGCTTTGCATGGCAAATCCTTTGGTACGCTGCTCATCAGGAAGCATATCTCCGACAAAAGCCCTGAAAGGTTCCATTGAAATATTTATTGAGGCATCCATAATCCACAGCATGCCGGCAGCAACCCATAAGCTTGGAGAATTCGGCATCATTATCAGCGCGCATGATGCAAGGATGGCACCTATCAGAAAATAGGGCCTCCTTCGGCCCAGCCTGTTCCATGTGTGATCACTCAAATACCCGATGACAGGTTGTACAAGCAATCCGGTTACAGGTGCAGCGACCCATAATATCGGTATACTTTCCACCGAGGCGCCAAGGGTCTGAAATATGCGGCTTACGTTTGCATTCTGAAGAGCAAATCCGAACTGTATTCCGAGAAAGCCGAATGACATATTCCAGATTTGCCAGAAAGACAGTTTTGGTTTTTTCATTTATTATCAGTCATTAATTTCAATAGTTTATAAATATAATAAGAAAGCTTAAGATTGCAATTATATAAGTTAAATCATAGAGATTTTCAATAATAAGCAAACATAATACTCATTTGCTAATTGTTATGGAAAAGTTTAATTTTAGGTAGAGATCAATCTACAGAAAATTTTTAAAACAATAAAACTGATGAAAAATACTATTAATTTATTCCGGATTTTTTTGATCGTGTTTTTAGTGTTTGCAGTTTGTAGTTGTAGCCACAAAGAAAAACAGCCTTTAAATAAAGGAACACAAACCTATTCAGAGCAAATTCCTTACCTGAAAAAGCAAGGCACTGCCACACAGCTTATCGTAGAAGGAAAGCCCTTCCTTCTGATTTCAGGAGAACTTCATAACTCGACTGCCGGAGGATTTAAGTCCATGAGACCAGTATGGAAGAGATTAGCTAAAAAAAACCTTAATTCTGTCATTGCTACGGTTTCATGGGAACTTATTGAACCCATTGAGGGAAAATTTGATTTTTCCCTTGTGGACAGCATGATTTCGGGCGCCAGGGAAGCAAAGCTTAAGTTGGTTATAATCTGGTTTGCCAGTTGGAAAAATGCAGGTTCTGTTTATATTCCTTCCTGGGTGAAGAAAGATTATGAAAAATATCCCAGGGCCAGGGATGAGCATGGTAAACCACTGGAAATCTTATCTACCTTTGGAAAGGCTTCTGCCGAAGCAGATGCCAAAGCATTTACAGCGCTAATGAGACATATCAGGGAAGTAGATAGCGCGCAGCAAACTGTGGTGATGATACAGGTTGAAAACGAGATGGGTGTACTTGATAATTTAGGGAAAACCCCGGGTAATGCGAGGAGGGATTTTAGTGAGCCGGCCAATAAAGCATACAACGGTCCTGTTCCCCAAAAATTGATGGATTATCTTGTTGAACATAAGGATGACCTGTTTCCCGAGCTTTACAAAGTATGGGCAAAAAATGGCTTTAAAACTTCCGGGTCATGGGAAGAGGTATTTGGAAAAAGCAAATTCAAACCTGATATAAAGGACTGGAAATTTTACTCTTATTATACCGAAGAACTTTTTATGGCATGGAATTATGCCAGGTATACTGAAAAAATTGCAGCAGCAGGTAAGAAAGAATATCCCCTACCCATGTTTGTGAATGCCTGGCTAAAACAACCTTTCAGCTACTGGCCGGGGAGGTATCCGTCGGGAGGTCCTTTACCACAAGTAATTGACGTATGGAGGGCAGCCGCCCCTTCGATTGATTTCATAGCCCCCGACATTTATACAGATGAGTTTGCATGGGTATGTAAGGAATATACAAGAAGTGGTAATCCTTTGTTTATACCTGAGACACGGGGTGGGGAGACTGGCGCCGCAAGGGCATTTTATGTTTTCGGGGAATACGATGCAGGATGTTTTTCTCCATTTGGGATTGATAACCTTCGTCATGCTGAAAACGATCCCCTGGATGAAAGTTATGCCGTATTGCAAAAGATGTCATCAATTATCCTTGAAAACCAAGGCACGGGAACCATGAGGGGAATACTGGTTGATACAATATCACCGGTTATGCGGTTTGAACTTGGAGACTATACGATTGAGTCTATACTTGGAGGAAGGGAAAGACAGGATATTGCAGGGGGACTTATCATAAAAACAGGCCAGCAGGAATGCATTTGTGCAGGCAGGGCCCTTGATATCTTTTTTATTCCTAAAGATGATTCTATGCGTGTAGCAATTGATGCAGTGGATGAAGGAACTTTTGAAGGCGGGAAATGGATTCCTGAAAGAAGGTTAAACGGAGATGAAGTACACGCGAGCACATGGTCAGGGACAGGTGTGAAGCTTCCGGGCCACAAGGTTAGTATTCAGAAGATTTCTCTTTACAGGTACAAATAAAATGGTTTTAGCCCAGTCCCTTTAGCCGGTCTGGAGGGGCTCGAACCCTCGACCCCATGATTAAGAGTCACGTGCTCTGCCAACTGAGCTACAGACCGGTTCTGCAAATTTAAAATATTTATGATGAAATAGAAAAATCTGTCTGAGGTTAATATTCTAATCCGAATTCAGCTAAAGGTCAAAATTCACGGATAAGGCGGCAATCTCAAAAATCCCTTTTCTCGAATTTTTCATTTTTCTTTTCCTCTATCCTGTTAACAATAACATACAGAAGAAGAATAAAAACAATTAAGCCTATAAGCATATATATTCCGGCAATAAGCATAATAACATTGTATCCTGATTTTAAAACCGGTATTTAAAAAGCCGTAAGATTATTTTATTACAGACTATTTTAATTTTACGGCTGTACCGTATGCTAGAATTTCAGAGGCTCCAGCCATAATAGCAGAAGTCATAAACCTTACATTTACTATTGCATCAGCACCCATTTTCTGTCCGTCAATTTGCAATCTTTCAAGCGCCTGCTCCCTTGCATCTGCCATAAGTTTTGTATACTCGGATATTTCACCTCCAACAATATTTTTAAGACCGGCAAAAATATCTCTGCCAATATTTCTTGCCCTTACTGTACTTCCCCTAGCCAGGCCCAGAGTTTCTGCTATCTCCCTGCCCGGAATTGTTTCTGTTGATACTATTATCATAATATTTAATTTTAAGATTAACTATGCACGATTCAGCATAAAATTATAACATTTTTCAGATATTAAAGTTATTAAATTTAAACCTTTAGAATATAGATACTGCTATTGATTCCGGCAACAACTTTGTTTGCTGTCATTTCATAAGCTGACAATAAATTCTTTTGTATTAAATTAGAATTTACTTTTGATTTATTACTAAATTTGGTTATAATTTTTTAATAACTAAATTTCAACAAATGAACCTCTATTCTAAATTTGGAAATTTAAATATTTTACTTTTTGTAGTAATACAAATATTCTTTTTTACGTCATGCAATTCACAAAACACTAAAAACCAACAAATGCAAAATTCATATAAAGAATTAAAAGACCGTGAACCTGTTGTTGCGGGGCAGTTCTATCCCGGACGATCAGACGAACTCAGTGCAGACCTTATTAAACTCTTTTCTGAAGCTGAACAGAAAAAAGTCAAAGGGGAAGTACTTGCAATAATTGCCCCCCATGCAGGATATGTTTTTTCAGGTGAAGTAGCAGCATCAAGTTTTAATCAGATAAATCCCAAAAAGAAATATGAAATAGTGTTTGTTATAGGTTCAAGTCATAGAACAGCTTTTGAGGGAGCTTCAATATATAACAAGGGTAATTATAAAACGCCTTTAGGTACAGTAAATGTTGATTTACAGATAGCCAATAATCTTATTAATAAATATGATGTTTTTAAATACAGGTCAGAGGCACATCAATATGAACATAGCCTTGAAGTTCAGCTACCTTTCCTGCAGCATATCATGGAAACCGACTTTAAAATTGTACCGATAGTTTTAGGTACTCAATCTCCTGAAACATGTAAAAAAATTGCCGGCGCACTGGCACCTTATTTTAATTCGGATAATCTGTTTGTTATAAGTACAGATTTTTCTCATTACCCACAATACGAAGATGCTAATAAGGTAGACAATTTAACTGCCAGCGCAATAACCTCTAATGATCCTGATAAACTTCTTACCACATTAGGAAAGAATTCGCAAATGAACATTTCTAACCTTGCTACAAGTTTATGTGGCTGGACATCAGTATTAACATTAATGTATATAACAGAGGGTATGACTGACATTAAATATTATCCTGTAGAATATAAAAACTCGGGTGATGCCCGATTCTATGGTGATAAATCAAGAGTCGTAGGCTATTATTCCATTGCCGTGGCAAAGGAAGTGGAAGAAAACACACTTCCTGAAAATGAAACAAAAAAAGAGAATCCAAAAAAAAAAGACTTTGAATTAACAGGAGAAGATAAAAAGGTACTTCTTGGGATAGCACGTAATACTATTGAAGATTATGTTAATAATAAGAATATTCCTAAAATAGACACAGAAGGATTTTCACAAAACCTGCTTACCAACACCGGCGCATTTGTTACTATTCATAAGGATGGAAAATTGCGTGGTTGTATTGGAAGATTTGAACCCGATATTCAGTTATATAAAGTAGTACAGGAGGTAGCCATTTCAGCGGCGACCAGAGATTTCAGATTTAGTCCCGTTGCACGGGATGAGCTTGAAAATATTGATATTGAAATATCTGTACTTACACCTTTAAGAAAAATCGATTCCGCTGATGAAATTGAACTGGGTAAGCATGGCATATATATAAAACAGGGACGTAATTCGGGAACATTCCTGCCGCAGGTGGCTATACAAACCGGCTGGAACCTGGAAGAATTTCTCGGGCATTGTTCGCGGGATAAAGCTGGTATAGGATGGGACGGATGGAAAAATGCTGATCTTTATGTATATGAGGCACTGATTTTTTCCGAAAATGAATTAATCCATTGATGCGGATTGCAAACCCTTTATAATTTATGAATTCCCCTTACCTCATATTTCCGATAGGTGTTCTTTTGCTAGTTTTATATCTAATTTCATTAAGCCTTTCAAGACTTTCTTTTATAAAACTTGCTACTCACAGAAAATTTTGGAACGTTCTTCTGCTAACAGCATTTTTTGTTACAGCAATACTGGGACTCATTCTTGCTATACAGGTGAATTATAAAATTAAGATCCCTTTTATTAAACAGCTGCTTACCCTGCATGTTGATTTCGGAATTGGAATGACCACTATAGCAATATTTCATTTCCTGTGGCACTGGAATTATTACCTTAATCTGCTTAAAAAGAAAAACCTGAAAAAAAAGACAGGTGAAGAGGAACTAAAAGCTATGGAAGAAGTCAGTGTGGATTCTGAAAAGCCGGTCAGTATAAGATTTTTTGAAGCGCTGCCCTTATTTGTTCTTGGTTTTACAGCTATATTATCTCAGATAGTGTTGTTAAGAGAGTTCTTGCTGGTCTTTGGCGGTAACGAACTTGTTTGCGGCCTTGTCCTGGCAAACTGGATGATCCTGACAGGGACAGGCGCCTTTATTGGAAGAATTACCAGAAGAACAGGATTCACCAGGAACTTTGTTTTTTATGCACTGGTCTTACTCGGACTGATCCCCCCAATTACTGTATTTCTCATAAACAATTTTAAAAATATTGTATTCGAACCGGGTATTGCCATAGGATTATTTCAGATTTTATACTCTACTCTTATTATACTTTTACCCTTCTGCCTTTTGTCAGGATTCCTCTTTACCTGGCTGGCAACAAAACTCTCAATAAATATGAAAGCCAATGTAATAGAGAAGGCTTACGCTTTTGAATCTATAGGCAGTATTATTGGAGGAGGCCTGTTTAGTTTTGTTCTTGTATATTTTCTGACTACCTATCAGGTATTAGGTATATTGTTGTCAGTTAATATTTTAACCGGACTGGTACTCGCATTCAGACTTAGATTTAATATATATAAAGTTATTTTGCTTGTTTTATCCCTTTCATTTATAATAGTGTTTTTTATTACTGATTTTGATTCTTTTTCAAAAAAGGCCTTGTTCAGAAATCAGGAATTGATTTTTCTTAAAGATACACCCTATGGTAATCTTGCCATAACACGCTCAGGGGATCAGTTAAACTTTTATGAAAACAACATTCTCCTGTTCAATACTTATAACACGATAGCGAATGAAGAAGCCGTCCATTATGCTATGGTACAGCACAGGGATCCGAAAAGTGTTTTATTAATATCAGGAGGAATATCAGGTATAACTGATGAAATACTAAAATATAATGTTGCCAGAATTGACTATATTGAACTTAATCCCTTGATATTCAGAATTGGCAAACAATTTACAGAGTCATTGGAAGATAAGCGAATAAATGCAATAGAAACAGATGCCCGGCTTTTTTTAAAAAAGACAACTAACAAATACGATATTGTACTGATTAATTTACCCGAACCTTCAACTGCACAAATAAACAGGTATTATACAATTGAATTCTTCAGGCTGCTGAAAAAAAGACTTAACCGGAATGCAATAATTTCTTTGGGTCTTCCTTCAACAGCAAATTATATTAGCAAAGAAGCAGCAAGGGTAAACTCTGTAATATATACAACCATTAAACAGGTATTTAGAGAAATTCTGGTTATACCGGGCGAAAAAAATTTCTTCATTATTTCTGACAACCCGCTAAGTATAAATATTGGCAAATTAATTGAAGATAAAGGAATAGACAATGTTTATGTTAACCGTTACTATCTTGATGATAATCTTCTGAAGCAAAGGAGTAATTACATATTAACGAATATTTCTCATGATGTAAAAATTAATAAGGACTTCAGACCCGTCTCATATTTCAACCAGTTGCTATTCTGGATAAGCCAGTTTAATTTCAACTTAAATGTCTTTTTGATTATAAGTACTATCATATTATTTGCAGTGGCATTATTAATAAGCAGACTCAACCCTGTTAACCTGGGAATATTTGCTGCAGGATTTACTGCCTCTTCTGTAGAGGTAATGCTAATCATTTCATTCCAGATCATTTACGGATATGTTTACCAGACATTAGGTATAATAATAACAATCTTTATGGCCGGTCTGGCTACAGGGGCCCTGTTAAGGAAAAAGTTTTTCCCGGCACCAAAAAATAAACATTATTATATTTTACAATTCTCTCTTGCAATATATTCGATTATTTTACCTTTTATAATAGTATTTACTGAATCATTATCAACCTTTCCAAACCTGGTACATATTATTTTCTTCATACTGACCTTTGTTATATCTCTTGTTGTTGGCTTTTTATTTGCTATAGCAACTCTAATACAAAAGGAAGCTATTTCGGAAATCTCAGCAAAGGTTTACAGTGTAGATTTATTGGGCGCAGCTTTGGGTGCCCTTATTATTTCAATCTTGCTGATTCCTTTAATCGGAATTGTTTATACGGGAATTATTCTTGGTATTTTAAATTTATTGTGTGCTCTAATTACATTTTTAAAATCATAAACCATATAAACTATGAAACAAACAATCTGCATTCTAAAAGCATTCTTTTTTCTAATTCTGTTAATGATCTTCTGCATATCCAGTGCACAGGATACTATCCCTGATGATGAGATCCTGAAATTATATGACGGACTTCGAGTTGCTGATGTATCTGATGGCATGGATATGATCGGACTTCGTGATGCCGGTTTAGTAGACACGCGCATTGAAGCTCTCTGGAAAGACACTGAAAACATGACCCATGTATTTTGCGGAATAGCTGTGACCGCAAGATACGTTCCAACAAATAAAATAGTTAAAAATCCTATGGGAAAAGAGGAATTTCAAAAGTGGGAAGGTAACTGGTACAATGATTACTCATCCGAGCCCTTTGTTGAATTTATTAAGCCTGGCACCGCAATTGTTCTGGATGTTCAGGGAGACGGGGATGCAGGTTCCGTAGGATCATTCAATTCACTTGCCTGGTACAGTAAAGGAGCCAGGGGAATTATTTCAAACGGAGGAATTCGTGATACAGATGAGATTACTAAACAGCGTATACCTGTTTATCTGGATTATATGGAAAGAGGCAGAGGCATAAGGCCGGGCAGGAATGAAATCGAATCGGTCAACAGATCGGTTACAATAGGAGGAGTATTAATAAGACCCGGGGATATTATTGTTGCGGATGGTGACGGCGTTATTGTTGTGCCCAGGGAACATGCAAAAGAAGTTGCAGAGCATGCAAGGGAAATACTTAATAAAGATAAAAGAGGCAGAAGAGCTTTGTACAAGAACCTGGGTATGCCTTTGGATAAGACTGTTGAGATAGATGAGGACGGGAGCTAATATCCATTTTCCAGGATTTGCTTTGCAGCCAGTACGAGAAACATAAACTTTGTAGCTCCGCCGCCAATAACATATTCAGTTTGCTGCCATAAGTACGGCCATTCTTTTAATTCCGGAAAATCAGGCCTTATAAGTGCTGTTCCTGAAACAACGCCTCCCGGTATATAAGACCAGTCCGCTCTGTTAACTCCATAAGCAACAACTGTTGATTTTGTGCCCACACCGGACACAAATGAGGCAGTATTGCTGCCGGGGTGGCAACCCAGCACAAAATTAAGTGCATTTAGCATATATTCCTTTGACGCTTCCTTCTGCCAGTATTTATACAGGTAGTAATGCTCCAGGCCAAGGCTCTGTATAAGCCAGCCTGACCCCCAAATACGTGGACTGTAAGGTACGCCAAAAGGACTTTCATTAAGCTCATTATTCACCTTTATGTAATAATTCTGAATAGAATCATTTATAGTCTTTGTAAAATTTTCATTATCAATAATTGGTAAAATGCGGCCTATTGTCCATCCAACATCTGCCACATCGATATCATGTGACATATCGAGAAGTTGCTCTTTATATGCCGGGCTCTCTGATGTAAGAATTAATTCAGCCAGAGCTTCTATTCTAAATCTCATGTATTTGCCACTATGTTTGTTGTTTTCCCAAAGAGCTTCAGCAACTCTCATACATTCCCCGGAGAGAGAGTCATTATATCCTCTCAGGACACGTGATGCTGCAGCAAGGCATCCGCAAACAAATAATTCCCTTCGCGGATTATTCTCTGTAAAGACCCATCGGTCATCTTTATTTTTAAGCTGGCTTTCAGGATTGTTTATGTCATCCTCTTTAAGCCCTATAACGTTATCTGTCATATTTACTCCGTCACCCAGCAAAACATACTGTCGTAACGTAGGGCATATTATACCCCTGTATAAACGTCCCAGGCTATGATATCCCGACAAGATACTTATCACCCCGTGTTCTATTTGCTGCAAAATATCGGATTTTCCGTCAGGTATATGCATTTCCACCAGATGATTTTTCTGATCGATAGTTGTTTCATCATAGTATATATTAAAGTCTTCACTAATCAGACTCAGAACATATACAGTACCTGCCTGCGATTCAACACGCAGGTCATAATCTCCTGCATCATGCCACCCCCCTCCGTTGAGTCCGGGCACATGCTCAAATGATCTATAGTTTGTAAGTGTTGAATCTCCCTGGTAATATCCATCGATATGAATGGTATCCACAGGAGCCATAAGCGCATCGTCCATATGACAGAGTCCGTGCCATACCCTGTACCTGTCATTTACCCTCATATGACACATCTGAACAGGTAAAAAATACTCAAGTGTGGGTTGCCACACATGCCTGTTAAAGATATCACGATCTATAATGAATGTATTTGACTCAGAGTCACCATAATTTATAATATAAATGCCTGGCTGTGTCACTGATGAAAAGTCAAACTTAAAATACTGGTACCTTAAAAATTCACCCCATCTTTCAGGAGCTTTTGAAAGTATTGTTTCCCTGACACCGGAAGCTGATATACGTTTCAAACTGACTTCCGCTGTTGCATTATGCCTGCTATCACATTCAATAACTGCTACTTTTGACTGGTCAGGATGATAACCGAGCTGGGATATTTGAATTACAGGATTATACTCCCAGTCCGTTTTAACATAAGGTGTTATCATCCATTCTACTGCATTTTCTGAAACACCTGCCGGGATATTTGTACCTACAATATACCAGCCATTATTATGCTGAATACGGCCGTCTGACAGCTGTAAAGTGCCTTTCATAGCAGTAATGCTAATTCGCTGGGCATCTGTCTCAGGAGCAATAGTAAGTTTCTTACCTTCTGCCATTGGTTTAATAGTAAGGTTACCTTCTTCATTATAAAACGCTGGTCCGTTCACCTGATGTGAAAAAACACCTGAATTATTATCCATGTAATAAGTCTTCCCAAATAAATCACCCGGGAACAGCTCAATGTTAAAGCTGACTTTGCCAACCCATTTTTCAGGTAAGGGTTTTTCAAGATCTACTGTAATATAAAAAGACGTGCCTGCAGCTTTAACCTTTACATCATATTTTAAATATAAATCAGGATAGGTAACAGGATTAAATGGCTTTTTTATACGGTTTGAGTCAGGATATGATAATGTAACAGTAATAACATTATTAACAGTATCAATAACTTTATCATTAATCCCGGATACAGGCTGCCACTGCCCCGGAGATACTTCAAGCCTCAGATCACCATTGGCAGCAACCCTTACACCATTTTGAATAATAGTAACACCACCCTGATGGCCTTCAGGATAAAAATCATTGAATACCATGACATTGAGTCCGGGCATTTCAAAATAATGTTTAGTGTTGATTTTAAGACCACAATTATCAGAAGGAATGGATTCCAATACAGTAATCCAGACTAATGAAACAGACAGAATTGATTTATAGAAATTTTTTACAGACATATTATTTGGTTATTTGATTATCTAGCAATTCAGCAATAAAACAATAGAGCAATAGAGCATCACACATTCATCAGAAAATCAATGAGATTTTCAATTCGTTCTATGTCAAACTTTTTTCTAAGCCTGTACCTGCTTATTTCAACTCCGCGAACTGAAATATTTAATAATGGCGCAATTTCTTTGGTTGACAGGTTCATTCGGAGATAGGCGCACAGGCGCAAATCCTTTGGCGTTAGTGCCGGATAATTTATTCTTAGCCTTTTAAGAAAGTCCTCATGAACCTGATCAAAATGAACTTCAAATTTATCCCAGTCATCTTCCCGCAAAATATCTCCTTTTATTGTTTTTATAACTTCTGAAACCTGCTTTTTCGACTGCTCATGGATCATTTTCTGATGCACCTTTTCAAGTTTGATCTTAATCTGGTTTAATATTTCATTTTTATTGGTTATTTGCATTGCAATGGCTGCCAGCTCTTTTGATTTGCTTTCAAGTTCTGCTTTATTGCGCTGAACTTCTATTTCAAGTTTTTCATTTTTCAGCCGGATTATTTCCTGCTCAGCTACTAATGATTCCTGCAAATGTTTCTCCCTTTGTTCTTTTAATTCACGGTCTTTTTTATCTTTTACTTTTTCCTTTTCCTTTTCTATTCTTGAGATTAAAACTCTTATAAAAAAGAATACCAGCGTAATAATAATAATCAAATACCCCAAAAAAGCCCATTTTGAACGGTACCATGGAGGCAAAATAACAAATTGGAAAGAAGACTCATCAGATTCAATATTAAATACATTCCGTGCCTTTGCCCTGAATACATAATCTCCTCCTGCAAGATTGGTATATTCCCTGCTCGTATTGTCAGTCCACCCGGACCATCCATCATCAAATCCCTGAAGATAATAACTGAACTGAATCTTATTCTTGCTCTCATAGGAAGGTGCGCTTATACTAAATCTGACAGAGTTATATTTATAATTTATATATTCAGTCTGATAATCAGGCCTTGTGCTGACTATTATCTTATTCGTATCTGTAAATGTTCCGCCAAAAAGAACTGAATCATGCAGGATTTCAACCTTACGTATTAAAGTCCGGAATATCTTATCATACTGTCCGGTTACAGAAGGATTAAAATGCACAAATCCGTCTTCTGAACCAATAATAAAGTTATTATGATCTATCTGATAAAAACTTTCAAATGTGGAAATAAAAGTTCCCTTGAGGTAATTAAAAGGAATTTGCTCAATATTGTGAGTCCCGTCAAAATTCTTTTTTAAAACAGACAATCCGTTTTCTCCAAAAAACCAGAAATCACCATTAGAGCCGGTAAATATTTTATTTATTTTCTGACGTCCGCCAAAAATATCATTAAAATAATCATAGGGTGCAAAATTATTGTGCGAATTGACATATTTATAGAATCCATTAACTGTAGATATAACAACTTCATTCTTAAATTTTAATACAGAATTTCCGTAATCCGATGGCAAGCCTGAAGCAGAGTCATAGAATTTAACCTCTGTGATACTATCCAGCATGTCACTTAGTTTGATCCTGTATACTCCTTTATACCCGTGGCTCATCCATATTGATCCTTCATTATCCATTTCCATTTCGCGACATGATTCTTCAAATCCGGCTATTATTGTCTTAAATTTCCAGCTCCCCTTATTACCGGCCTGTCTTTCAAATAATAAAAGTCCTGTATATGTTCCGGCAATAACATTATCAGGGTAATCAGGAAGCTGCAAAAACATCCATCCACCCTCAACATCAGAGATTAACCGGGCTTTATCCTTCCGGATCACAAATATTCCGTTATTATGGCCACAGAATAAAGTACCGTCAATGTTGGTAAGGTTCCATGTCTGGCCTTTTGTATTTTCAACCAGCCTGTATTCATATTGATGATCCAAAGGATTTTCTGCCTCAAACCATTCTTTAAAAAAAAGTCCCTGGTTTGTTCCCAGGTAAAGAATATCATTAAAAATCAATGAAGCATATCCTGCACCTATTTCTTTCCTGGTATATAATAAAGATAGCGGAGAACTTATCCTGATATAATCAATTCCATTGTCAAGACCTAACCACAAATTTTTATCATTGTCAGCGTAAATACTGAGTATTGTATTGTTTTGAATACCCTTGGGCCTGTTCAAATGTTGAACCGGATTACCTTCTGAATTTATTACCAGTACACCATCCTGAATAGTGCCAATAGCATAATAATTTTCATTAATTCCGGTACCACAATAAATCTGGTTTTTAATAAGAAATTCATCGACAGGAGTTGTCCACTTCTTTATGCCTTTCTGGTCAAGTTTGTAAAAACCATTATCAGAAGTGCCTATTAATATTTCCCTGCGTCTTGTAGGAAGAATTGTCCATACAGATTTATCTGTAAATATTTCCCCGTCTTTTATCATTGTTAGTTTCCGGTCAGCTAATTCATAAAGTCCGGAATTCCTGACCTGAACAAAAAGTCTTTCATTAACACAAAAAGAAAACTGAAAATTCCCCTTAATTGCATCAATGGTATCGTCCTTTAATATAAAGATGTGAGTAAATGACTGAAAGATAATCTCTTTGTTGGCTGTAATATGGATTTTCCATATTTCACCAAAATCACGGCAATTTAAAGGTATTTTATTAATAAGAGAATGATACTTCAGTTCACCTTGCCGGTTTGGTTCCATAAAACCAAATTCATTAAATGCACCAAGTAATATGTGGCCGTTTTCATCTGTAGAAACAGAACGTACAGTGGAATTATTTGAGATCCTGTAAAGCCTCCAGCTTGTGCCGTCAAATTCAAGTAATCCGTCATTATTTCCGAAATATATTATTCCTCTGTTGTCCTGCGTTATAGACCAGTTTTGCGTGCTGGCCCTGTAATCATTCTTCGAATAATTCACAATAAAAGGTATTCCCCGGCTTTTAATCTGCCCTGAAGCCAAATTAATACTCAGCAAAAGGACTAATATGAGATATAAAGCTTTGCTCAATTTAAGACGGTTTTTATGCTGGTATGATTTATAAATATAATCAAAACTGGTAAAGGTTATAAATTTAAGTTTATAAAATAATTAAAATATTATGTATTTTGTAGGTTAAAATTTCTATCCGGAGAATGAAAAAATTAACATGGTGTATTACCCGGATATAAACAAAAGAAGTATTTATATATAAATTATGAAACGCAGAAATTTTATTATAAAATCGTCTGTTCTTGGCAGCACATTCATTCTTACACCCTTATCCGGCACATCTGAAATTACGCGGACACATAATCTTGCCGGGACCGGTAAAGATGTTATTAATAAAGTAAAGATTGCAATGCTTTCGATGCAAAGAGCTTCGTGGGAACAAGGTTTGGCAGCTCAGGCTTTTCTGGAACGTGCTGAAGATGATATGGTTATTTTAATGGCCAGGGAATCAGTTTTACGGCAAACTGATGACGGAAGGCTGGCTGTTTTGTACCACGATAACGGGGTAACAGATCCTGCTGCTTCGGGCGAAGCTGTTCTTTATGCAGCCAGACTGTCCGGTGACGAAAGTTTAAAGTCCGCCGCCGGTAAGATGTTGGAATACCTTATGGAAAGGGCTCCGAAAAACAGTTCAGGCATTCTGTATCATACTTTAAATGCTCCGCAGATATGGGTTGACTCCTTATATATGGCACCTCCCTTTCTGGCAAGAGCCGGCCGTTTTGAAGAATCAGTTAAACAGGTAAGAGGTATAAGAGCCATTTTATGGGATTCATCTAAAAAACTTTTTTCACATATCTGGGATGACGGGAATCATACTTTCATAAATAAAAAATTCTGGGGTGTTGGTAATGGTTGGGCTTCCACAGGAATTACCCGTCTGGTAAGAGCCCTCCCTGATGAAATGCAATCAGAAAGGCGGGAACTTACTGGTTATATAAAGGAAACCATAGATGGATGTCTCAAATACATAAGAAGTGATTACCTTTTTCATAATGTTGTTGATGACAGTAATACATTTGTTGAGACTAATCTCGCACAAATGCTTGCCTATACAATATTTTCAGGTGTAAAGGAAAGCTGGCTGGATAAGGATTATCTTGATTATGCGTACAGGATGAGAGACGCAGCACATAAGAAAGTTGATAAATATGGATACGTGCAGGATGTATGCGGGGCTCCCTACTTTGATAAACCGGGCAGGGCTACCGAGGGGCAGGCATTTTTTCTTTTAATGGAAGCTGCTTTTGAAAAGCTGGTCAAGTCATCTGATATGTGATAAAATAAATCTGAATAACTAATTATATTTGTAATAATAAAATTCACCTGATATTCTAAGTGAAATTTATTACCGGACCTTTTTCTGAATTTTTAAAACAAAATACTCAAGCATTAAACTTAAAAAAATAAAAATGAGCAAACTATATTTCCTGATATTGATATTTTTAATAATTAACGTATCATCAGCTAAATCACAATACACAGCTGCTTATCTTGATCCGATAGTCCCTGTTGAAACAAGGATAAATGATCTTATTTCCAAATTAACGCTTGAAGAGAAAGTTTCCCAGATGCTATATAATAGTCCGGCCATACCAAGGCTTAATATACCTGAGTACAACTGGTGGAATGAATGTCTTCACGGAGTGGCTCGTTCGGGTATTGCTACAATATTTCCACAGTCAATCGGACTGGGAGCAACCTTTGACAGGGATTTGGTTTTCAGGATAGGAACTGCCATATCTGATGAGGCACGTGCCATGCATAACGCATCTGTTGCCAAAGGCTATCGCTTACAATATGGCGGATTAACTTTCTGGACACCAAACATTAATATTTTCCGTGATCCGCGCTGGGGAAGAGGCCAGGAAACTTACGGTGAAGATCCTTATCTTACTTCTGTTCTTGGTGTTGCCCTTGTAAAAGGATTACAGGGTGACCATCACCGCTATCTGAAGACAGCAGCCTGCGCCAAGCATTTTGCCGTACATAGCGGTCCTGAAGGACTTCGGCATGAGTTCAATGCTCTGGCATCACTTAAAGACATGTATGAGACTTATCTCCCTGCATTCAAGTCCCTGGTCGATGCAGGTGTGGAATCTGTTATGTGTGCGTATAACCGGACTAATGATGAACCGTGTTGTGCCAGTAAATTTCTGTTACAGGAGGTGTTACGACAGGAATGGGGTTTCAAAGGTCATATTGTATCGGATTGCGGGGCCCTGAGGGATTTTTATAAGGGTCATAATGTATCCGCAGATAGTATTGAAGCTGCTGCAATGGCCCTGAAACATGGAGTTAACCTCAACTGCGGCTGGGTATATACTGCGCTGACAGATGCTGTCAACAGGGGTCTTGTCGAAGAAAAAGAGCTGGATGAAGTTCTTGCCATATTATTAAAAACAAGGTTTAAACTCGGATTGTTTGATCCTCCCGAACTTAATCCCTACAACTCTATTCCGCAGGAAGTAATAAACTGTGATGAGCACCGTAAACTTGCCAGGGAAGCAGCAACAAAGTCAATTGTATTATTAAAAAACAACGGGATCCTACCAATAAAAAAAGACCTTCCCCTTTATTATGTTACGGGCCCGAATGCCTCAAACATTGAGGTTCTGATTGGAAATTATTACGGTGTCAATGACAGGATGGTTACAATTTTGGAAGGACTGGCCTCAAAGGTCAGACACGGAAGCCAGCTGCAATACAGGCAGGGATGTTTACTAGACAGGTATGATATTAACCGGAGTGACTGGACTACACGCGGTGCACGGCGGGCAGATGTAACATTTGCCGTACTTGGAATATCCGGATTGCTTGAAGGGGAACAAGGGGCATCCATTGCCTCCCCGCATTCGGGTGACAGGCCGGATTATAACCTGCCTGCAAACCAGATAGATTTTCTTAAAGCACTTAGAAGAAATAATACCAGGCCCATAGTAGCAATTATTACCGGCGGGAGTCCTGTAAATCTCTCCGAAGTACATGAACTTGCTGATGCTGTACTAATGGTGTGGTATCCCGGCGAGGAAGGAGGTAATGCAGTGGGAGATATTATATTTGGTGATGTTTCACCATCGGGCAGGCTTCCTGTAACCTTTCCCAAATCGCTTGATCAGCTGCCAGCTTATGAAGACTACTCTATGGAAGGCAGGACATATCGCTATATGGAACAGGAACCTATGTATCCTTTTGGCTATGGATTAAGTTATACCCGCTTTGAGTATTCAGACATAAAACTTTCTTCAAAAAAAGTTAAAACAGATGAAGCAGCTGATGTTATGGTTACAGTTACAAACACTGGCCAATACGAAGGGGAAGATGTTGTGCAGCTTTATATTACGGATATAGAGGCAACAGTAAGAGTGCCCCTGTATTCATTGAAAGGATTTACCAGAGTTTCCCTTAAACCCGGGGAATCAAAAACAATAAATTTTACTATAACACCTGAAATGCTAATGCTTATAAATGATAACGGGGAGAGTGTTCCTGAATCCGGAGAGTTTAATATTTGTATTGGCGGGTCCCTCCCTTGTGCAAGAAGTGAAGAGTTGGGTATTGCAAGGCATGTGGAAACAATTTTAAAATTAAAATAAAGAAAATTTTATATAACAAATCATTTTAATGCCTGATGGATAATAAAAAACTCTGGGAAAAATATTTGAACGGTAATAAGGAGGCACTATCTATTATTTATAGAATCTTTTTTGATGATTTGTATAATTACGGATTAAGACTAACACGTAATTCGGAAATTATAAAGGACAGCATGCAGGATATGTTCCTGAAACTTTGGAAAAACCGATCCAACCTCAGAGCCATTGATAATATAAAACCTTATCTGTTTAAAGCATTGCGCCGGCATATAATAAGTAACTTAAAATGGGTAAATTCTCTTATAGACTATGAGCACCATCCTGAAGAATTATTTCAAATTGAGTTTTCGCATGAGGATTTTTTAATTAGCCGTAACATAGATAATGAGACCAGGGAAAATTTAATTAAAGCATTAAACAAACTTACCAGAAGACAAAGAGAAGCCATCTATTTGCGCTATTTTGAGGAATTGGAATTTGAAAGTATATCTGAAATTATGTCAATGAAAGTTCAGTCAGTCCGTAATTCCATACACAGGGGACTACTTGTTCTCAGGGAACTAAAGATTATTCTGCTGCTGTTTTTGATGGCAAATATTATTTAATAGCCTGTATTACTTTTATTAATGAGTTTTGAGTATAAATAAATATTTATCCTGTATATATATTATGTTAAAGGGGTATTTTAAAATTGGTAAAAAACAATGATTGAAAAAAGAAAAATGACATATGACAAAATTCTAATGAGTGAGGAATTTATTTCTTTTATGAAAGAAAAGGATGAAAAAAGTTCACTCTACTGGAAGAAATTGCTTGCAGATAACAAGGAAATCAAAACAGAATTTGAAAAAGCAGTTTCTTTATATGAAATACTTACTGCTCATAAGAAAGTAAAGTCCCCGGATGACATGAAACAAAAATCGGTAAAAAGTCTTCTCAACATTATAATGGCTGATGAAAAGGGTTCATATAATAAAAAGGGAAAGGATTACCTGATTAATGTTTTAATGCTTGTTGCATCAATAGTTATTCTGGTTGGATTATCAGTGGTTTTAACAAATATATTAAATCTTACCGGTGGCTTTGGTAAAGATGTGTATCACGAAATTATTGTTCCTTCAGGAGAAAAATCACAGGTACTCCTTTCAGACGGAACAAAAATATGGCTGAATTCTGAAAGCAAATTAAGATACCCGGTTAAGCATAAGAAAACTGAAAGAATTGTATTTCTTGAAGGAGAAGGTTACTTTGATGTTACAAAACAAAAAAGGTCTGTATTTATTGTCTATACACAGAATATCAAAGTGGAAGCACTGGGTACTATTTTCAATATTAAAAGTTATCCTAATGACCCTACTATTGAGACCACGCTTGTCGAAGGAATCATTAAAGTTGAACATAATGGTAAAAAAGATAAATTTTCTCAAATAATACTAAAACCTAATGAACGGTTTGTTTATAGCAAAGCTGCTAAAGCTGACGTCATGCCAGTAACTGAAACAAAAGAAAAAAAAGACGTTAAACAAAGGATTCAATCTATTAAACCCTTACAGCAAATTACTGTAAATAAAGTAAATACCGAAAACATAACATGCTGGAAAGACTATTTGCTGGTTTTTGATAATGAGACACTTGAGGAGATGGCAGTTAAAATGTCACGATGGTATAAGCTTAAGGTCAATATATTGGATAACGAACTTAAAAAACAACGGTATACCGGTAAATTTGTTAATAATGAGACAATCTACCAGGTTCTGGAAGCAATAAATCTTACTACTCCAATAGAATATACTTTGACAGACAATCAAATAAATATTACCAGGAAGGACAGTCAGAAACAAAATAAAAAATACCGTTCCAATTTATAAATTAGATATAATTTGTTAAATTTATAAACCTAAACCATCTTGCCTATGACATAAATTCTATTAAAACCAACAGTAAAATCATTGAAAATTAAAAAAAAGGAAAATGCTGCCGGCAATTTCCAGACTTAATAAATAAATGCTATTGCATTCTAAACCAGAATATCGCCAAAACAATATTAAACATAAATATTTAGCTGATATGAGAAAAAAAACTACCATTAGTAATTTATCCACGATGAATTACTTAAAAAAAATCCTGTTATTTATGAAGCTAACAGTTTTGTTTATATGGCTTACTGCTTTGCAAATTTCAGCAACGGTTTACTCTCACGATGCACTAATAATCCTGAAAACAGAACGTAGTAGTTTTGAGGAAATTATTAAAGCCATTGAAGAACAGAGTGAATTCAAAATCTTTTATAAAAATGACCAGATTAATTTGCAAAGAGAAGTAACTGTCAGCTCGAGAAATGCTACCGTACACCAGATGTTGGATGAAGCTCTGGAAGGCACGGATATTACCTATACAATGATAGATAAGGTAATTGTATTGTCTCCCGGAAATAAAAATTTAATTCAGGAAAAAACAATAGTAACCGGTAAAATAACAACAACAGAAGGTGAAGAATTACCCGGAGTAAACGTTGTTATTAAAGGTACGACGATTGGAACAACGACAGATGCGTATGGGAATTATGCTATTGAAATACCCGAAGAACATCTGTCCGGTGAATTACAGGTATCTTATATAGGATACCTGTCTGAAACTCTAAAGATTGCAGGGCAGGAAGTGATAGATGTAACACTTATACCTGACTTGCAGCAACTTGAAGAAGTTGTGGTCGTCGGTTATGGTGTACAAAAGAAAAGTGACCTCACAGGTGCTGTTGCCACAGTTTCCGGTGAAAAACTTGCAGAGGTGCCGGTTCTGGGTGTAGATCAGGCTCTGCAGGGAAGAGCAGCGGGTGTGAGTGTAATACAAAACACAGGTATGCCCGGAGCTAAAGTTAATATACAAATTCGCGGCATATCATCAATCAATGGCACTGAACCTTTGGTTATTGTTAATGGTGCCCGTACAAGTGACATCAGTTCAATAAATCCTTATGATATTGAATCTGTTGAAATACTTAAGGATGCCTCTTCAGCAGCTATTTACGGTGCCACAGGTGGTAATGGTGTTATACTTATAACTACCAAACAGGGAAAACCGGGAAAAATAACTACTAACTTCAATTATTACAGGGGATGGCAGAAACCATGGAAAACGATGGACATGATGAATTCCCAGGAATATGCTGAAGTAATGAATACTATTACTGCCATAAATGCATTTAGCAGAGGCAGAGAATATATACCCTGGACTTCACAGCCTGATACACTGGATAACTATGACTGGCAGGATATTATGTTCCGCACTGCTACTATGGAAAACTATGATCTTTCTGTCTCAGGTGGTAATGAAAAATCCGATTATTACTTTAGCGCAAATTATCTGAAACAGGACGGCATTTTAAGAAAAAGCGATTACGACCGCCTGAGTTTCCATATCAATTCCAATCATAAATTAAATAAAATTATTAAAGTAGGGGAAAGCGTTCGTTTTATTAAAAGTAAAAGTGTTGGTTATGAAGAATGGGAATTCCAGAACGAATACAACACACCTATGTTGTCTATTTTAACCATGTACCCTTATCTTCCTCCTTATGATGAGAATGGTGAATGGTCAATTTCTCCCTTTGGTCACGATAATCCCCAGGTATGGGAGGATGTTCTGGACAAAACCAGACAGACTTACAATGTAGGAGGTATTGCATATGTTGATCTTAATCTGTTTAAAGGTTTTACTTATACCTCAAAGATTTCGGGAGGCATTCGATTTAATGTAAATGACCAGTTTGAAAGAATATATCATTACAGTCCGACTGACTTTAATGATCGAAGCAGGGTGAATAAAACTGTTGAGCAGGAGTATGGCTGGGAGCTGCAGAACTATTTTAATTATAATACAACCTTTGGCAATCACAACATTTTATTAATGGCCGGTCACGAAGCATTTTATACAAAAAATACTGACATTAGTGGTGAGAGGATTGATTTACTAGCTGAAATACCTGAAATGAGGTACTTTGATGCAAGCACAAATAACGAAGAGGCCTTACAGTTTGTTGAAGGTGGAGGATGGGAAACTGCTGATTATTCTTATTTTGGAAGAATTAATTATGATTACAAAAGCAAATACCTCTTGACTGCCAATATAAGGAATGATTATTCATCAAGGTTTGGACCTCAGTATCGCTCTGGTGTATTTCCATCATTTTCAGTAGGGTGGAAATTTTCAGAAGAATCTTTTCTTGAAAACCTGGGGTTACTTAGCTTTGGGAAAATACGTTTTAGTTACGGTGAAACAGGTGCCAACGCTCCGGGAAGGTATGCATATTATGCCAGAATTCATACAAATCTGGAACCTTATAATTATCCTATTGATGTTTCTGATGTTCCCTGGCCAGGTGGTGTACTTGCTCAAATACCTAACCGTGAAATGCACTGGGAAACAATGATCATGACCAACTTTGGAATAGATCTCGGACTTTTCAATAATACTTTGAATATAACTGTTGATTATTTTAATAAACAAAATGACGGTATGCTGATATACCAAACATTGCCCGGCATTGTAGGTATGTACCAGTATGCTGAACATTATAATCAACTTGGAGGGGATGCCAGGCCTATTTCAAATATAGGAAAAATCGTTAATAAAGGGATCGAATTTACCGTTGGCTACAGAAAAGTGTTAGGTGATTTGAAAGCTTCTTTGGATTTTAATGGTTCATTCGTCAATAATGAAGTTATAGATATAGCAGGAGACTCATTGTATACAGGAACAACGGGAGTTAACCTCGTAAATATTTGCCTCACAACTGAAGGTTATCCTGTTGCCCAGTTTAACGGTTATAAGACTGACGGTATTTTTACATGGGATGATGCGGCCATTAATGCAGATGGCGACGTTTATATTAATAACCAGCCTTATCGGTTCAGTTCAACAGGCGACACAATATTTGCACAAAGATTTGCACAACCAGGCGATTTACGTTTTGTTGACGTTAATGGAGATAGTATTCTCGATGATAGAGACAAGACTATGATAGGAAACCCGATACCAAAGTTTATAATGGGTTTTTCAGCCAGCCTGGCATACAAAAATTTCGATCTGAATTTATTTTTTGAAGGAAAGTTCGGACATAAAATATTTAACGGATCAAAAATTTACTTAATGGAACAGGATGTTGGATGGAACAGGCTCACAGATGTACTTGATCAGTACCTTGATCCTATTTATGATGAAGATGGCAACCTGGTTATAGAAGGTAATACAAATACTTCATTACCAAGGCTTGATCCCAGAGGTCGAAATCAAAATTTCGCCCGTGTTTCGGATTTTTATGTCGAAGATGGCTCATATCTCCGTTTAAAAAATATGCAGATTGGTTATACTATTCCTGGCAGCCTGACCGGAAAAGCCGGTATAGAAAAATTCAGGATTTATCTTGGCGTAAAGAACCTTATCACAATAACCAAATATACAGGATTTGATCCTGAAGTTGGATTAACATATAATTATGAAACGGAAAGATCCGATGTTTTGCAGCAGGGCATTGATAAGCTTGGTAATTACCCGCATAACCGTATGTTTATGGTGGGTGTAAACCTGCAATTCTAATATAGACATTAATAACTAAAAATAATTAAATATTATGAAAACAAAAATATTTAAATTTTTAAGCGTCTTAATGGTAGGATTGCTATTGTTTGGTTGCAGCGATGATTTTCTTGAAACCAAACCCATTGCGCAGGTAAGTGAAGAATCTTTTTATGTTACCATGGAAGGGGCGGATATGGCAACAACAGCGTGCTATTCAATGTTCTGTACGGAAAAAGTATGGGATCTGAGTATAATGATGACAATGGGCAGTATTGCTTCTGATGAAGCTGAAGCTGGTGCAGGAGGTAAAGCCGATGTGCCGGAATTCCAGCATGTTGACCAGTTGAGGCATACACCCAGTGAAGCTAAAATTTTTGAATGGACATGGGGATACCCGTACAAAACGATTGGTTTTTGCAATATAGCAATTGAAAAGTTGCCACTGATATCAGAAGACACAGATCCTGATTTTGATGCCGATATAATTGAAAAACGGCTGGGTGAAGCAAGATTTTTGCGCGCCTTAAATTATTTCACCTTGACCCAGATGTTTGGTGGTGTACCATTAGTTGATCATATTCTTTCACCCAGCGAATATAAACAGGGCCGCAATGAAATCTATGAAATAATTAATTTAATTAAATCAGATCTCCGGATTGCCATTGCATCATTACCTGAAAAACATGAATGGGGAGATCAGGTAGGCCGTGCATCCAAAGGTGCGGCTATGGCATTGATGGCAAAAGCATATTTATATGAATCCTCCTACGCTCATTACTATGATAACGATGAAAGATTTACGGGCTTAAACGAACGATGGGACTCTGCTTTATACTGGGCAGAACAGGTAATGAATTTAACGGATTATAGTCTGGTTGGTATTAACGGAGAAAGGTATGACACCTGGAGAGGGCCCAATACCGGAGGATATCAATGGCTTTTTATGGTTGATGGCAACAATTCGGAAGAAAGTGTCTTTTCAATCCAGAGCAGGCAGGATGATCTTGGCTGGTTTAACAGCAGGGGGACAGCACTAATAAGGTGGTGTGCTCCAAGAAAAATAAATACGAGCACCGGTGGTGCAGATGGTGCTGATTTTGGATGGGGCTGGTGGTGCCCGACTGATTTTCTGGTAAACTCATACGAATCCGGAGATCCACGCTATAAGGCAACAGTCCTTGAAGAAGGTGATACGATGTTAGTAACGGATGGAGGAGTTGAAGTCTGGGTAACCCCTAATTTTAACATCCTTAGAGACGGAACAGGATTGCATAGAAACCAGAGAAAATATGAATGTTCGCCCGCAGAATACTGGAGTGTAACAGGCGAATGGAAAGAAGGTCCTGTAAATGTAAAACTTATACGCTTTGCCGATGTAGTGCTTTGGGCTTCCGAAGCAGCTATGATGACCGGCCAAAACGATAAAGCACTTCAATATATTAATCTGGTGCGCCAAAGGGCCAGGAATAGCGGAGACGATCCTAATGTTTTACCCGATATAACAGGAACAGTTACTTTAGACCATATAGTACAGGAAAGACTAGTTGAACTGGCTATCGAAGGCCACCGCTTCTATGATTTGGTGAGATGGAACCTGTCCACGCAATATTTAAATCATACCCTGGCTGACGGCGATCAAATTACTTTTGAATCACCAAAAAATGATTTTTATCCTATTCCTATCGGGGAAATAGCTTTGAGTGGAAATAAGTTAACACAATACCCGGGCTGGTAAAAATCAAGTTAACTGAGGTTATTTATTTTATATGGTAACATTTTGTAATTTAATATGCCTTTGACAATAAAATTAGCCCCTGACAATGTTGGGGGCTAATTTTATTATCTGATCAATCATAACTAATTTGAAATTAATACATCAAAAACAGACATTTGAAGACAATACTGATTATAATTATATTACCTTTTATTTTACTGAGCTGCAGACTGCGGAGTAGTGAAGAAAGGGAGCTTAAAATCATAGAAATGAGCTATCTGAATCCAATTATTCCGGGTTTTTATCCTGATCCCAGCATTTGCAAGGTAGATGACAATTATTACCTGGTTAATTCTACTTTTGGATTTTATCCGGGAGTTCCAATTTTCCAAAGCAAGGATCTGGTGAACTGGAAGCAAATAGGGCATGTGCTCGACAGACCCGGACAGTTAAATCTTGACGGACTAAATATTTCAGAGGGAATTTTTGCTCCTGCAATACGGTATAATAAGGGTATATTTTATATGATAACCACACTGGTCGGAGGAGGAGGAAACTTCCTTGTTACAGCAGAGAATCCTGAGGGCCAATGGTCAGATCCTTTCTGGCTTCCTGATGTGACAGGCATTGATCCCTCACTTTTTTTTGATGATAACGGCAGGTCATATATAGTATTTAACAGTGAGCCCCCTGATAATATTTCATTATATGAAGGTCACAGGGCTATATGGATGTATGAATTCAATCCTGCAGAAAAAAAGACATTTGGCGAGAAATACCTCCTTGTTGACGGAGGTACGGATATTAGCAAAGAGCCTGTATGGATAGAGGGCCCGCACATATTCAAAGTAAATGAATACTATTACTTAATTGCTGCAGAGGGGGGAACCAGCATTAACCATTCAGAGGTGGTCTTCCGCTCTGAAGATGTTACAGGCCCTTATATAAGCTATGAGAAAAATCCTGTCCTTACACAGCGTCATCTTGATATTAACAGGGAATATTCTGTAACGTGTACAGGACATGCAGATATTGTACAAATTCCAAATGGTGACTGGTGGGCAGTATTTTTAGGATGCAGGCCCTATGAAAATAATTTTTTTAACACGGGCAGGGAAACCTTCCTTGTACCTGTAACATGGGTTAATGACTGGCCGGTCTTAAACCACGGTTTTGAGACAATCAGGTATTCCTATAACAGCCCTCAATTAAAAGAGCATAAATGGGATAACCCCGTATTGAACGGAAATTTTACCGTTAAAGATGAATTTGAAAATGAGAATTTAGACTTTTCATGGATATTTATAAGGACAGTAAGGGAAAAGTGGTACAGCATGAAAGTATCGCCGGGAAATTTAAGAATAAACCTGAGGCCTGAAGTTATATGGGGGAAATATAATCCCTCATTTGTTGGGCGCAGGCAGCAGCATACATACTGTTATGCATCAGCAGCACTTACTTTCACTCCTGAATCGGAAAATGAATCGGCCGGTATAGCAGCATTTCAAAACAGCACACACTTTTATTATTTATGCAAAACATTAAGAGACAATAAAGAAGTTGTGCAATTAGTTAAAGGAAAAGATCCTTTGAATACTGGTACAGAATAGAATAGTGATGACCATTATAAATTAATAAAGGAGTTTGCCCTTGATAATAATGAGACAGGGAAAAAGCTATATTTGAAAATCGAAGCTTCAGGCAGTGAATACTCCTTCTTTTACTCGGTAATAGAAGACGAATGGAAGGCTATAGCAAAGGGTGTTGAAGGTAAATACCTGAGTACAGACGTTGCAGGGGGTTTTGTCGGGACAATATTAGGCATGTATGCCAGCTCAAATAAAAATCCTTCGGAAAATTATGCTGATTTTGACTGGTTTGAGTATAGGGGAAATGACCCTGTTTATAACAGTAGACGTTAGATTTATTTGTCATATACCTCCGGTTTTATTTCCTTTTAATTATATAATAAGGATATCTCATTATTAATTGTAATTTTATAAATAATCTTACCGGAAAAGCATTAGCTATGAAGTATAAAATACTCTGTCTGTTAATACCTGGCATTTTATTACTGTCATTTGCCAATCATTTGCCTGCACAATACCAGTATTCGTTTCAGGATCCTGAACTGCCTGTTGAAGAGAGGATTAATAATATAATTTCACTGCTGACATTAGACGAAAAAGTAGAGTGCCTGGGCAGAAGTCCGGGTGTCCCTCGCCTGGGAATTAAATGTACCGGTCATGTTGAAGGTTATCACGGACTGGCAATGGGTGGACCAAGTAACTGGGGACAGAGAAATCCGGCACCTACAACAATTTTCCCGCAGGCAATCGGACTTGCAGAATCGTGGGACACTGAATTAATAAGACAGGTTGCTTCTATTGAAGCATATGAAACCAGATATATGTTTCAGAATAAAAAATATAAAAGAGGAGGGCTTGTTGTAAGATCTCCCAACGCCGATTTAGGAAGGGATCCCCGCTGGGGACGGACTGAAGAATGTTATGGTGAAGACCCCTGGTTGAGCGGAAAAATGGTTGTTGCATTTGTTAAAGGACTGCAGGGCGATCATCCAAAATACTGGCTGACAGCATCGCTATTGAAGCATTTTCTTGCAAACAGCAATGAGGATGGCCGTGACAGTACGTCATCGGATTTCGATTCAAGGCTCTTTTATGAATATTACTCAGTGCCTTTCAGGATGGGAATTGTTGAGGGAGGTTCCAGAGCTTATATGGCCGCATATAATGCCTATAACGGAATACCCTGCACTGTGCATCCCGTATTAAAAGAGGTAACAGTAGACGAATGGGGTCAGAACGGGATAATATGTACCGATGGAGGGGGTTACAGCCTGCTGGTAGGAGGCCACAAATACTTCGGCGATAGAAATAAAGCTGCTGTGGCATGCCTGAGGGCAGGAATCAGCCAGTTTCTGGACTGGTATCATGATGGCGTTTATGGTGCTATAGCAAATAAATATATGACAGATGAAGCAATAGACAGTGTCATAAGAGGAAATTTCAGGGTAATGATAAAGCTGGGATTACTGGATCCGCCCGAAATGGTACCTTACAGCACCGTCGGCATAACTGACACACTGGAACCATGGCTTAGAGAAGAGAATAAGACTATTGTAAGGGAAATAACAAGGAAAACAATAGTACTGCTGAAGAATTCAAACAACATGCTGCCCCTTGATAAAAAGACTATAAAATCCATTGCAGTTATCGGTCCGAGAGCAAATGAGGTCCTTGCTGACTGGTATAGCGGAAATCCTCCATATACTGTAACTGCACTTGAAGGAATAATTAATAAAGCGGGTGATGAGGTTATTGTTAGCTATGCAGCTGATAATACCGGGGATTCCGCTGTTAACATTGCAAAATCTTCTGATGTTGCTATAGTATGTGTGGGTAATCATACCACCTGTGACGCGGAGTGGGAAAATTGTCCCACACCAAGCGAAGGCAAGGAAGCAGTGGACAGGAAATCAATAATTCTTGAACAGGAAGAATTAATAAAGCAGGTATATAAAGCAAATCCAAATACTATTGTAGTGCTTATAAGCAGTTTTCCGTATGCCATAAACTGGACACAGGAAAACATACCTGCTATTGTGCATATGACACACAGCAGCCAGGAACTGGGTAATGCCCTTGCCGATGTGTTGTTCGGAGACTATAATCCGGCAGGCAGGCTGGTACAGACATGGCCAAAATCAATAGAACAGCTGCCTGACATGATGGATTATAATATAAGAAATGGCCGCACATATATGTATTTTAAAGGTAAACCCCTTTATCCCTTTGGATATGGATTGAGTTATACAGACTTTGAATATTTAAACTTTAAGGTTAGTTCAGAAAAAATGAATAAAAAAGATGAAATTACAGTAAGCATTGATATAAATAACACAGGCGATATTAAGGGTGATGAGGTAGTACAGCTCTATGTCAGTTATTTGAATTCTAAAGTCGACAGGCCACTCAGGGAATTAAGAGGATTTAAACGCGTTACTGTAATGCCTGGCGAAACCATAACGGTTGATATTCCTCTTAAGGCTGAAACACTCGCATACTGGAATAATGATAAGCATGTTTTTGAAGTCGAGCCAGGAAAAATAAATATAATGTTAGGATCATCATCTGATGATATTAAAGCCCAAAAGACAATAGGAATAGTAAAATAAATAAATAATAACAATTGAAGATTTTATTAACAGTCCTGCCATGGCCTGTTTTATATTATTGAGTTTCACATCAACTAAAAGGATTAACACTAACGAAGTAGGACTTTATCATGAAAAGGTTTAAATCATTTCTTAATAACACTTATTTTAAGATCATCTTCATTTTGCTGGGTGCTGCTTCACTCATCTGGTTCCTTATCCGCGTCATACCAAAGCCCAGTCGAGCCAACTACCCATGTATGAAAGCTGCTGCACCGCTTGCATCTTCTTTTATGATCTATCTTATAGGTATAACAACATCTGCTTATTTATTTAAAAGAGCAAAAGAACGATTTCTTAAATCAAAATACATAGTTGCTTCAGTATTAATACTACTTGCATTGTTAACCGGATTAATGGTTGCATTACAAAACAGCAGGCCGTCCTATGCTGTTACTGTATCTGCCCTGGAAGATCCTAACAGTCCCATGGGTGAAGGTAAAGGCATATTTCCTGGACGCGTTGTATGGGTTCATGATCCTGATGCCACCAATGAAAACTATTCAAATGAATACGATGATTGCTGGTGGATGGACAAAAACAATAACCAGGGAGTTATTGATGAAATGCTTTCTCAGGGTTTGCAGGGAATAGCAGGTGAAAACACGGACAGCCTTGCATGGGATGCAATATTCCGTCATTTTAATAAAACCCACGGATATCCGGATGCGGGTTATAATAAAAGTGAAAAGATAGTAATCAAAATAAATCTGAATAATAACGCAGGAAATACAATTGTTGATGTATCACCTCACCTTGCATATTCACTGCTTAAGCAGTTGATTGATGTTGTGGGAGTACCCCAGGAAAACATTGGCATTGGTGATCCGGGGCGTACTATTCATGATATTTACTGGGATAAATGCCATAGTAAATTTCCTGATGTTAAATACTGGGGATATTATGACGGAAGAACAGAAATAGTAAAAACCACAAACCCTGTATTATTTTACAGTGATGGCACGGAGCAAAGCAGTTTACCTTTATGCTTTATGGAAGCAAAATATGTAATAAATGTTCCGGTGTTTAAAGGTCACCACAGAGCAGGAGTATCGCTGACAGCAAAGAATCATTTCGGCACACTGCTCAGGGACGGTTCTGCATTTCACTTACACTGGAGCCTGCCCTGTGGCACCAACGACTGGTCATTTGACAATATTGAATATGGTATGTACAGGATTTTTGTTGATATAATGGGATATGAGAACCTGGGAGGTAAAACATTACTTTATATAGTTGACGGTATATGGGGATCAAGTAATTACAGTTCACCGCCAATTAAGTTCCGTGATGCGCCATTTAATAATGATTATCCATCTTCACTATTTATTTCGCAGGATCCGGTAGCAGTTGAATCTGTATGTTTTGACTTTTTATATGAACAGTTCGATCCTATACATTATGGTTACGGTGAATTTGGCGATATGGCCTTCCCGCATATTCCTGCTGCAGATGATTATCTGCATCAGGCAGCTGATCCTGAAAACTGGCCTGCAGGCGTGGTATATGATCCCGAAAAGGATGACAGTCCCCTTACAAGCCTTGGAGTGCACGAACACTGGAATAATCATATAGATAAGCAATATTCAAGGAACCTGGGTGAAAATAAAGGTATTGAGTTATATATTCCCGGGCAAACCACAGCTGTTGATAAACTATTAATTAATGAAAGGAGGAATCCCTCACTGTATTCCAATTATCCAAATCCATTTAAGAATAGTACAAAAATCCGTTATTATATTCCCGGGCCATCAACGGTTAATTTAAGAATATATAATCTTCAGGGACAGTTAATTAAGACACTGGTAAACAGTAATAAACCTGAAGGCACATATGAGGTTGTCTGGGATAAGGACGGGGATCATGGTTCAGCTGTATTGCCGGGTACTTATGTCTATAAGCTAAATGTTAGAGATAACCACAACAGCTATGTGTTATCAAAAAAAATGGTGCTGGTGAAATAATTTTAAAATCCGGTTGTATATGAGAGAAAAAAAATTTTATAATCTGATAATGCAAAAATTAACTTTTATTTTCCTGCCTGCGATCTTCATATTTATATCATATCAATGTGTAAAGCTCTGCCAATACAGATGAAACATGCCTTCAAAAAAAACATATCAATTCCTTTATTTTAAATACTATAATTTTATTATATTCGATTACTACATTTATATATATGGTTGAAACTATAGATGAATATGATATAAGCCGGCTGGCAGAAGGAATAGATATAGAAATTCGAAGTCTGCCGGTTAAGAATGTCCCCAATATAAGGGCTGTACGCCGTAAATATTCGAATATGCTTAAAAAGTCTAAACCTGAAACTGTTTTGGACCTGGCAAGGAAAATCTTTAAAACATATGGTTACAGATGGGTTGCATATGAGTTAATCAGAAACCACGAGGAAGCTATCAGGAAGATTGGAGAGGCTGAGCTGAAAGAGTTCGGTGCCGGATTAGGCCACTGGGGTGAAGTTGACGCTTTTTCAGGGTTTTTGGCAGGACCAGCCTGGCAGTTGGGACAAATAGATGACAACTTAGTCCATAAATGGGCACGTTCAGAAGACAGATGGTGGCGAAGGGTAGCCTTGGTATGCACTGTTGTACTTAACAAGCCCTCATTTGGCGGTAAAGGTGATGTTGGAAGGACGCTTGCTGTTTGTAAAATCCTGGCAGACGATAAAGATGATACGGTAGTAAAGGCAATGTCATGGGCACTACGTGAGCTAAGCCGGCATGATGCTGATGCAGTGTTGAATTTCCTTGAAAAATACAATGATGTGCTTGCTTCACGGGTTAAGCGGGAGGTGATGAGCAAAATAACAACAGGATTAAAAAATCCAAAACGGTAGAAAAATGGAAACATTTAAGAATCTGAATCCAATTTATCAGGCTTTGATAGCCACAGGTTTTACCTGGTCTCTGACAGCCTTAGGGGCCGGGGTGGTATTCTTTTTCAGGGAGATTAACAGGAAAATGCTGAACGGAATGCTGGGTTTTGCAGCTGGAGTAATGATTGCTGCCAGCTACTGGTCTCTGCTTTCCCCTGCAATAGAAATGGCAAACGGCCTGGGTATTATTCCTTGGATACCTGCTACTGTGGGCTTTCTGCTGGGAGGTTTTTTTATATGGCTGATTGACAGGATCCTGCCTCACCTGCATCTTGGTTTTCCATCAGACAAAGTAGAAGGTATTCATACAAGCTGGCAACGAAGTGTTTTGCTAGTTCTGGCAATTACATTACATAATATTCCTGAGGGTCTGGCTGTAGGGGTTGCATTTGGCGCATTGGCAGCAGATCTACCATCTGCTAACCTGGCCGGTGCCATTGCACTGGCCCTGGGTATTGGAATACAAAACATCCCGGAGGGAGCAGCTGTATCAGTACCCTTAAGACGTGAAGGTATCAGCGTTTTAAAGAGTTTCTGGTACGGACAATTATCAGGAATAGTTGAACCGGTCGCCGGAGTTATTGGAGCAGCAGCTGTCATACTTATTCAGCCAATCTTACCCTATGCATTGGCTTTTGCTGCAGGAGCTATGATTTTTGTGGTTGTTGAGGAACTGATACCTGAATCTCAAATTGACAAAAATACTGACATAGCAACAATTGGTGCAATGCTGGGATTCGCTGTAATGATGACCCTGGATGTAGCCATGGGGTGATTTACCTACCGGACCTACAGGCAGGGAGCACCTGACTGCGGATCAGAAGTTTGGGGGACAAGTCCCTTTGCCTTCGGATAAGGTTAACTTTTTTTCATGACATTCACTTTTTAGACAGCTTCAGAATAATATGGATCAGTATGGATAAAAATGAGAATAATATTGTAAGACGAATAAAGCAGGGAGACAAAGAGGTGTTTCGGAATCTTTTTGAAATTTATTACCAAAGGCTGTTTTTATACGCAAAAAGTTATGTCGAGGATGCTGATACTGCAAAAGATATTGTACAGGATTTATTCATTAATTTATGGGAGAAGAGGAAAAATTTAGTTATAATTTCCTCTCTTTCCTCATATTTTTTCCGCGCCATTCATAACAGAAGTATTCAATTTCTGAGGCATAAAAAGGTTATTTCAAAATATAAAGAAAAGCACTTGCTAAAACTTAAAGAAGCAGAAATACTATATAACACATCTGTTGATTTTACATTATCTGATGTTCAATTTAATGAGATCCAGGATATTCTGAATAAGACTTATAATTCGTTACCTGCAAAAACCAGGGAAGTTTTCAGGCTAAGCCGGGAAGAAGCAAAGAGCAATCCGACTATCGCAAATACTTTAAATATAAATATAAAAACTGTCGAATATTATATCACTAAAGCATTAAAAGTTTTTCATAGTGCTCTGAAAGACTATTTTGTACTCTTTATTTTATTCTGGTTTGCATTTTAGGGTTTCACCAGTATAAAGCGTCTTATTACAGTAACTATTAAAGAACAGATGACTGATGAAGATTAACGACACTTACAAAAAAATAATAATCAAATATTTTGAGGGTAAAGCAACACAGGAGGAATCCGGATTATTATCTGATTGGCTTGACCAGAATAAAAGTAACAGACAAATTTTTGCTGCACTGAAAAAAGCACATATCGAAATTGAAGCAAATGCTATCCATGACTCCTCAGTTTCAAATATGGCATATAAGAGGTTCCTCGATCATATTAATAAAAATGAGAAGTTAAAAGCTTCGGACAGAAAAAAGAAAAATACTTCTTTAAGATATAATATTCTGCGCTATGCGGCGGTATTTATAGTAATATTTTCAGTTGGATTTAGCAGTTATTTTCTGGGATATAATTCATCACCCGATGCAGATAATAATTTTTGCGAAATAGATGTTCCCTATGGAAGCAGATCAAAGGTTATCCTGCCCGACGGCAGTAAGATATGGCTTAATGCGGGGAGTAAAATAAAATATAACAGACATTTCGACAGAAGTTCACGTGAAGTTTATTTAGAAGGCGAAGCATATTTTGATGTTGAAAAGACAAAGCATCCCTTTATTGTATATACCTCTCATATTAATATCCATGTGTTGGGAACTACTTTCAATGTGAAAGCATACCAGGAGGAAGATAATATTGAGGCAACTTTAGTTGAAGGAAATATTCGCATTGAAAGTAAAAAATCAGATAAACCTGTTTTTTTAAAACCCAGGGAAAAACTAACTTTTCATAAACCTGATGCTAAGACTGAGGTAAGTTATTACAAAAAAGAAAATGAATCAGATCAAACCAGGCATAAGGTTTCAACTGATGTGAAAGTGACTTTAGCCCCTGTTCAGGATATGCATATTAAAATAAATGTCAATACTGATGAATATACCTCATGGAAAGACGGAAACTTAATTTTTAATAAAGAGCCTCTAGAAAGCCTTGCCAGGAAGCTGGAAAGAAAATATGATATTACTTTTAGTTTTGAAAATGAAGAATTAAAAAAATATTCTTACTCAGGTACTTTACGAGATTTCCCATTAGAGCAAGTTCTAAGGGCACTGGAGTTGACATCCCCGGTTAATTATTCGATTAATGAAAAAATCGTAAAACTTTACTTTAATAAGGATTTTAAACCACTTAAATTATTAAATAAGTAAAAGAATAGTGAATTTCATTCATTAACAATAACCCATGTTGAATTAAAAAACATAAATTTATGGAAAATAAACTAATCCTTAAGTATTTTTTTACTTTAAGAGGAAACAAATTAAAAAGACTATTATTAACTATGAAACTAACTGTTTTCTTAAGTCTTTTAGCTGTAATTAACTTAACAGCGAGTGTATACTCCCAAAACAAAAAGATAAGCATTCAGGTTGAAAATATTCAATTACGGGATTTATTCCGGGAGATTGAAAACAACAGTGAATATGCTTTTTTCTTTAACGACCAGTATTCTCAACTGGAATCCATAGTTTCTTTAGAAACAAAAAACGAGAAGATAGAAAATATTCTTGAGAGAGTTTTAAAAAATACTCTTCTTGATTACAAAATTATGGATAATAACTTTGTGGTTATAATAGCGAAAGAATCCTTGCAGGAAATAAAAGTACAGGGACTGGTAACTGATGCTGAAGGGACTCCGTTACCCGGAGTTAATGTCATTGAAAAAGGGACTACTAATGGAGTGATTACTGATTCGGACGGAAATTATTCAATTACTGTTGAATCAGGTGATGCAGTACTCGTATTTTCTTTTATCGGGTATTTATCCGAAGAGGTAACTGTAGGTACGCAGACTTCCATAAGTCTCTCACTTATCCCAAGTATTGAAGCGCTGGAAGAAGTTGTTGTGGTAGGCTACGGCGTTCAGAAAAAGAGTCTTGTTTCGGGATCAATTGCAAAAGTTGACAGGAATGAACTTCAAAAAACGAGTGATCTTCGTATCGAACAGGCATTACAAGGCAGAACAGCCGGTGTAATGATAATGAATAATTCCGGCCAGCCAGGTGATAATCTTACAATCCGGATAAGGGGAGTAGGAACACATCACGACCCTGATCCTTTATTTCTGGTCGACGGTCTGCCCATGGAAAAAGAAGGCCTGGATTATCTTAATCCTTCTGATGTAGAGTCAGTCGAAATTCTGAAAGATGCATCCTCGGCAGCAATATATGGAACAAGAGGGGCCAATGGTGTAATTCTTATAACTACAAAACAGGGGCAGAAAGGAGAAAAATTTAATGTTACCTATGATGGTTATTATGGCCAGCAGTCCCCCTGGAGAAAGCTGGATATGTTAAATGCCCAGGAATATATCGAACTTTTCAATGAAGCTTTTGAAAATGATGGCAAATCAAAGCCTTTATTTTCACAGGCAGCGATTGATACAATGATTTGGGATACTGACTGGCAGGACGAAATGTATTACTACAAAGCACCCAAGCAAAGCCATACAATTTCAATTAATGGAGGAGGCGAACATTCAACTTATTCTTCTTCCCTATCCTACTTTTCACAAGACGGTATTATAGCCAAAGGAAAATCCAACTTTGAAAGAATAACTTTCCGCCTTAACTCAACCCAGGAAATTGGACGGTTAAAGTTTGGAAGTAATTTAAATTTTGTAGATATACGAAAGAAAGGTATTGATGCTAACAACCAGTTTGGTGTTGGTATAAACCAGGCTATTAATATGCCTCCCATTGTCCCTGTGAGATTTGCTAACGGTAAATTTGCAACACCTAACGATTTTAACATTTCTTTACAGGAAATAACAAACCCGATTGCACTCTTATATTACATAAACAGAGCAGAAAGGACAAATAAAGTCCTGGGTAATATTCATGCGGACCTGGAAATTGTAAAAGGACTTGTTTTACGGACTAACTTCGGTGCCGAATTTGCATACGTAAACCAGGATGAATATGTACCTGCCTATTTCATAGATGCAACACACCGTAACGATGCACATAAAGACTCAAGTGATTATGTAACTAAAAGAGTTCATAAATATATCAGGTGGAACTGGGATAATACGCTAAACTATGAATTCTCCATACAAAATCATAATATATCGGCATTAATAGGTATGACCAGTTTTAAAGAATGGGATGAGCCCCTTTATGCACGAAACAACAACCTGATTTTTGACGATTTTGAACATGCATACCTTGATAATGCTTTAAATGCTGAAAATGTACATCCGCCTCAGAATTCTTATCAGGAACATACATTAGCATCCTATTTTGGAAGGTTAAATTATAATTATGAAGAAAAGTATTTATTTGAAGCAGTGCTGCGTATCGATGGTTCTTCAAGGTTTGGATCAGCTCAGAGATATGCAAAGTTTCCGGCATTTTCAGGAGGCTGGGTTATATCACGTGAAAATTTCTTTCCTCAAAATGATATACTCAATTTCTTAAAACTTCGTGCAAGCTGGGGTCAGAATGGGAGTGAAAACATACCAAATTTTCGGTTTGTTGGACTTATGACTGACAATGTAAGGTACTACTTTGGTGATGATAAAGTAATGTATAACGGGATACGGCCGGAATTTGTTTCCAACGCAGGATTAAAATGGGAAACATCAGAACAACTGGATATAGGAATGGACATGGCATTTTTATCAAACAGGTTCACCTTTACTTTCGATTATTATAACAAGAAAACCAAAGACTGGTTAATTGAAGCCCCTGCCCCGCTTGTACTCGGGAATAATCCGCCTTATGTTAACGGGGGTAGTGTACGGAATAACGGAATAGAACTGGAGCTTGGCTATAAAAACAAACTGAGTAAAGATCTTTTTGTAAGTATATTGCTTACTGCATCTACAAACAAGAGCAAGGTACTGGACATACCGAATGAGGATAAAGAACTTATGGGAGGTACAGGAGTTCATGGCCAGGGAGACATAATAAGAATGGAAGTCGGCAGTCCAATGGGTTATTTTTATGGCTACAAAACAGATGGTATTTTTCAGACACAGGAAGAAATAGATGCGTATATATTACGAGATACTTTAATTCAACCAGTTGCGAAGCCAGGTGACCTGAAATTCATTAATTTAGATACAAAACCTGGAATAGCCGGAGGTGACCGGACCAATATTGGAAATCCATATCCAAAATTCATTGCCGGTATGAGTTTCACTATTGAATTCAAGGGATTTGACCTTTACATGTTCTGGTATTCGGCATTAGGGCATCAGATTTATATGGCAAACAGAAGATCTGATTTAAAGTATTCAAATTTTACAGCTGAAGCACTAAACCGGTGGCATGGTGAAGGTACATCTTACGATTACCCCAGGATCACTGTATCTGACGGGAACGGGACATATAAAAAACCTTCCGATTTTCTTGTAAAAGATGCGGATTTTTTAAGATTGAAAAAAATAACACTTGGATATACTCTGCCTGAGAAAATTACAAATATTTTGAAAATTAGCAATTTAAGAGTATACGTTTCATCTGAAAACTGTCTTACTTTTACGAAATATCCGGGAATGGAAGTTGAAGTAGGCGGGACACCCTTTGGTGAAGATAACACAAATCCAATAGGAGTAGATCATGGTATTTACCCGCATTCATTGACGATTCTTGGTGGAGTACAAATTGGATTCTAATAAAACAATGAAAATTAATAATTAAGATAAAAAGATGAAGATTATGAAAGAATATATATTTCAAACCCTGTTGTTAATTGTAATAATTATTGCAGGTATACAATCCTGTTCCGAAGAATTTCTGGAACTTGAACCAAAGATTAATAAACTTGAAGGTAACTCGTATAAAACCGAAACTGATGCCTTAAATGCGCTTGCATCAGTATACAAGGCACTTAGCGCCAGCAACGGACTTGAAAACGTTCCTATTAATTCTGATATTTATTCTGATGATGCTTATGCTGCAGGAGAGCCAGGCGGAGGTATGTGGGAATCATGGCAGTTAATTGAAATTGGTATAATTGACCCTGAAACAGGTTCAAATTTATTATGGGAAAAATTTTACAGGGGTGTTTATCTGGCAAACCTTTATCTTCAGAAAGAAGAAGGTATTCAATGGACTACCCCCGGAAAAAGGGAAAGAATGAAAGCAGAAGTGCTGACATTACGATCTTATTTCTATTGGGACCTGGCAAGACTGTTCGGATGGGTGCCAGTGTTCGAAGAAATTCCCCCTGATATTGAAGCAGTTAAATCCGTTACGCAATCCACCCCTGAAGAGGTATACCAGCTTGTACTCAGAGATTTATTAATTGCCCTTCCTGATCTTCCTGAAACTGTATCATCAAGTGAAAAAGGGCGAATTACCAGAGATGTGGTAAGGATGCTTATTGCACGTATTTATCTTTATTACGAGGGATTTGTCAAGACAGTGATGGGGGTCACAAACGACTGGACAGACGGTACGACAGTAATAGATAAAGCCTATGTACAAAATTTAATGGAGGATATTATTAACAGCGGACGCCATGTATTATTAGACAATTATGCTGATATATTTGACTGGAATAATCAAAATAACGAGGAATCGATTTTTGAATGGCAGTACTCGGAAAAAGGCTTAGCAACTTTTCTTGATGACGAAAGTTTATCACGGGACGGGAATTTTGCCAGTCATATTTACGGTATCAGGAATTCGCTTGATACCACAACTTTTTCGGGCTGGAGTTTTGCTACCTTAACTTTTACTTTGGTTGATGAGTTTGAAGATGGAGATTACCGCAAAGGTGTATCGGTTTATAATAATGAGGATAGTATAGGGCATGGTTTACATGGACCTCAATATCAATACACAGGTTATTTTAATGCTAAGTACATGCCTAATGCAAGATACACTCCTGCAGGCGGTGATGCACCTCTTAACTGGCCTATTAATTATAAAGATATGCGATATGCGGAAATATTGCTGATTGCAGCTGAATTATTTATGAATGACCAGCCGGGAAAAGCTGTTGGATACCTTAATCAGGTTAGAACAAGGGGAATGGGTGATGGTGCTGCATTAAATGCTTCGGATTTAAATATTGACGCCATTTATCATGAGCGCAGGGTTGAATTTGCCGGGGAAGGTCATCGCAAATGGGATTTAGTAAGAAGAGGACTGGATTATGCCAAAGTAATGATTGATGCAACATGGGACACGGCAACCTTTCCTGATTATGTAATTAAGGATGATTTTGTCGGAAGGGAATTTAATATAGATACCTGGGGCATGCTGCCTATTCCGGCCTCTGAAATAAGAGCAATGAATGAGGGTGTGTTAAAACAATTTGTGCCTGCCTTTAAATAAGCTTTTTCTCTATACTCACATACATAAACAAGGGCGTCTGTTAGGTTATCACAGACGGCCTTGTTTTACTTATTCAACTCAAAATTGTCATAAAAGTCTTTCAGCACATAAAAAGCTTTCTTTTTATTTCCTGTCTGGGAGATTAAACCTTTACGGTTCCAGCCGTCCTGTATAACAGGGAGCGGCCGCCGCGGCGATCTGAAGTCACAAAGTATCCATGGAGTAGTACCTCTTAACTGCGGGATCTTTACCAGCATATCCAGGGTCTTCCTGTAAAGGTCTTCCTGGAACTCCTCTGTCCACCTTGTAAGCCGGGCTCCGTGAAGACCCTGCAGTGCTCCTGCGCCAAATTCAGATATTATCACCGGTTTATCCTGTTCTATTTTCCAGATTATATTTTCACAATTATCGGGAAGTCCGTCATACCAGCCAATATATTCATTAAAGCTTAAGACGTCTACATAGTCTGCAAGAGGGTCTGTAATCACTCTTATATTACGGTTTTCTTCAAGTCCGTGCTGTTCCAGGGCTGCACTTATAAGGCGCGTATTATCAAGTTTTTTTGCCTCTGCGATCAGTGAAGTCATAAATTTTAGCCTTGGCTCTATAACAGGAGTCTCATTTCCAACACTCCAGAATATTACAGAGGCTCTGTTTTTATCCCTGCTTATAACCTCTTTTAGCTGTGATTTGGCATTATTAAATGTCTCTTCATTTTCCCAGTCAATAGTCCAGTAAACAGGGATTTCTTCCCAGAGCATAATACCCATTTCATCGGCAACCCTGGCCATATACTCATTATGCGGGTAATGAGCAAGCCTGGCAAAATTACCGCTGAGCTCTTTTACCCAGCCCAGTATCATTAGCGCATCTTCTTCTGAATATGCCCTGTTCCCCCTGAGTACATTTTCTTCATGTATACTGATGCCCTTAAGAAAAACCGGCTGTCCGTTAAGCAGAATTTCAGTACCCCTGGTGCCTATAGTCCTGAATCCTATTTTTTCATTAACAATATCTTTTTCAGTACTGACAGTTACTTCATAAAGCTTTGGATTTTCATTTGACCACAGAATAAGCTTATTTGTTTTAATTTCGACTTCCGCATTTCCTTTTTCATCTGTCTGTACCCTATGTTTTATGCCTGCTTCGGGAATATATATGTCAACTGATACATTATTCATATTATTACCGTCAAGCTGCACATATCCTGCAAGTATATCCTTACTGTCTTTTCTGATCTGAATAACATAATCGCGGATAAAGGTTTCAGGAACTTCAATAATTTTCACATCCCTGGTTAATCCTCCATAGTTCCACCAGTCAGTGTTAAGAGTGGGTACTGCTTCACGCTTCCTTTTATTGTCAACTTTCACTACAATAAAGTTGCCCGTATCTTTTATAATATCTGTAACTTCAAAATTAAAAGGGGTGAAACCCCCGGTATGCCTGCCCAGCTTTTCGCCATTCAGATAAACATCAGCCTTGTAATTGGCTGCTCCGAAGTAAATGAAAATCCTGTTGCTGCTGTTATCTTTCCGGTAATCAAATGACTTCTTGTACCAGATGGTACCCTCGTAGTACAACAGTTTTTCATCCTGCGTATTCCAGTCACCCGGAACCAGCAGGGTCGGCGATTTATCAAAATTATATTCTATAAGATCACTTTTGGCGGTTTGTATAATGTTTTTGTAATAACCTCCATTACCTGAATGCTCCATCTCATCATAAGGCTGATACCTGTAATTATAAAATCCGCTTTCATAGGGATCTATAATATAATGCCACTTACCGTTAAGAGTTTCTGTTTTTCTGTTAACTGTGCCTGTTATCAGAAGTGACTGGCAAAATAAATTTTCACCGGTAACGAATATTAAAACAAAAATCAGCTTGATAAATATTGTGTTTTTCATGGTTTCAGATGTTATGTGTGCCTGTTAAAAAACGGTTGTTACTTTTTGTGTTGAATAAAAAATTAAAGTCATTCTATTTTGAAAACCTGGTAAGAATGGGGATTAATATTAAAGCTGAATTCAGTCTTATTATCGTAATGTACTCCTTCCAGTATTCTGTTGCTGCTTAATTCCCTCAATTTGTCAGCTTCACCCTTGATAATAACTTTGACTGTCTCTCTGTGAGGGAGGAAAGAATGAACAATAAATGTATTATTATCATATACAAATAAGCTTATCTTACTTTTGCTTTCTGTACTTACGTAAAGATCCTTCATCATAATATTCTTAATCATGCTAAGCACATCTGCAGGTAAATTGTACAGATCACTAAAATTATCAGGTATTGTAAGCACATACATAATGCTTTTTCCATAACCTGCCATCAGTAATAAGGGGTAACCATTACCCTCACTATATGCAGTGATTAGTTCCCAGCAGTCATTTGTAGGGTATATGATCTGTGGTATAAGGATATCCTTTTCAGATTCATGTATAGTTCTGAAATCTGAAAAGCTGCTGACCAGTGCTTTTTTATCAGTATAGCGCAATTCTGCGATTTCTTCTATACCTTTGCCCTGAAGAGCTTTTAATAAACCTGATGTGATAACCACATTTTTCCCGTCTATTAATTGTTTCTTTATTTTCTGTACAATATCATTATCATACTTTGCTGATTCGGTAAGTAATATCATATCACTTTCATAAGGAAAATCAGGAGTTATATCAACAGGTATTCCCAGCATGCCAATATAATTATGTAAAAAATCTTCTCCTGAAGAATGATATGGTTTGTATGCAGGTATTCCTACCGGTTCACCCAGGTGATTTATAAAATTATCAGCTTTAGCCAGAACATAACCTGCCAGTGGTGTTACATTGCTTAAATATTCTATCGTGCCGTCATTCTTATCCATTTCTTCAACCAGAGACTGTAGTGAAAAGAGTGTCACTTCCTTTGGTTTTGAAAAGAGTGTCAGCGATATTTGTTCCCCGTATCTGTCCAGGTACCGGCGGGCAAAAGGATCAATCCATCCGCCTCCGTTTTTCCCGGGACTCACATTCTCGAGGTATCTCATTATCGAATAGCTCTGATACGGCTGCAAATGCTGGTGTGTATATTCGGGATCCCTTGTCTCTGTCCCAGTATAGATCATATCAAACATCTTTGGCTCATATTCAAGGTTGTATCCAAGGAACTGGTAATGTTCATACCAGTTGGGATATTTAATAATTATTTTTACATCAGGATTTATTTCCCGGGCACTTTTTATTATGATATTTTCAGAGACATCTTTCAGCAATTCCAGCCGGAAATCGGTCCAGCTTTTATTACCCTTGTTCTTAATACATAATTCGCATTTGCAGCTGGTAAAAAAGAAATCATCAAGCATTATTTCATCAAATAACCCTGCAGTAAATTCCACTATTTCCTTCACTTGCTTCAGGTTCTCCTGGTTAGAATAGCAGAAGGTCCTAAACCTGTCTGCTTCCTGCATCACCAGCGTGATTCCCCCTGACACCCTGATACCTTTCTTTTCCAGGAATCTTTTTGCTTTAATGACAGTCTCCCTGTCAGCCAAAATCATGTCGCGGTAGGTTTCCAGATAGACTTTATCAATTTTAATATGCTGTTCCAGGTATTCAATCCTCTTTTCAAGCCAGTTAAGATCACTCATTTGTTGAGTCTCATACACCCTGCAATATATGGCAAGATCAAAATTTTCGTAACCACCGGCAAGCATTACCGGAGAATGGATGTTAACAAACACCAGGAAACAGATTATCCCAAATATTTTAAGCATTTTGTTTATTTTTAGGTTCAGTCTTTAATATTTATAAATTCAGTTTACAAATTAATTAAAAAAATTTAATCACTTTAAATTTAATCGATACTTTTATTAATGATTTGTATACCATATATCCTGACAAATATTTTATTTTTGGATCAAATTAAACAAATCAATAATATCATGAAGAAATTTAAAATATTTGGCCTGATCATTATTTTTTTGGTTTCCGGACATAAATATTTATCGTCTCAGCTGGGTCCGGCATCTTACGATGAAGTTATTATTACCGGGAAATATGATATTCCTGACTGTCCTGAGTGGCTCCATAAAGCTGTTCTTTACCAGATATATCCGCAAACCTTTTATGACAGCAACGGGGATGGAATTGGTGACTTGCCGGGGATAATTGAGAAACTGGACTATGTTAAAAGTCTTGGTGTTGACGGTTTCTGGATAAATCCTTTTTTCGAGTCGCCATTCAATGATGCAGGCTATGATATATCTGACTATTATAAAGTAGCTCCCCGGTATGGGACTAATGATGATGCCAAACGAATGTTTGACGAAGCTGAAAAGCGTGGTCTTAAGATATTATTCGATTATGTTATTAGTTATACAAGCATTGAACATCCGTGGTTTCAGGAATCTGCCAGACAGGAAATGAACAAATATTCCAACTGGTATATATGGACTGACAATACCTGGATAAATCCGCCCGATGTTTATAAAGATGCATTTATAAAAGGTTATGGGAGGCGCAATGGTCAGTTTATGCGTAATTTTTACTGGTCCCAGCCGGCACTTAATTATGGATTTGCCAAACCTGAAAAAGACTGGATGTTGCCGATAGACCATCATGATGTACTGGCATTACAGGAGGAATTAAAAAAGGTACTGCGTTTCTGGATGGATATGGGAGCTGATGGTTTCAGGGCTGATATGGCCGGTGCGCTGGTTAAAAATGCAAATATTACAGGAAACGATCAGTTTTTCAGTACAAGGGACGAAGGGACAAAAATATTCTGGAATAAAATCCGTAATATCTTTGATAATGAATACCCGGATGCTTTTATGGTAGCTGAATGGTCTCATCCGGAGTCAGCACTTGACGGAGGCGGTTTCCATGCTGATTTTTTTCACTGGTTTGCAGGTTATAACGATCTTTTACAGAAAGAAAGCTGGCGCATCCTGAATGGCTATTCAGAAGGTCACAGTTTTTTTGACAGGGAAGGAAAGGGCAATATTATAAATTTCCTGAAAACTTATTGGGATCAATATAACAAAACAAAAGGCAAAGGCTATATTTTGCTGCCTGTTGGTAATCATGACCTGTCGCGCTTAAATATAAAACGAACAGAGGAAGAGCTGGAGATGATCATTGCATTTTCAGTTGCCATGCCCGGTATACCCTTTATTTATTACGGAAATGAAATTGGTATGCGCCAGTTGTATGGTAATCCTTATGTTGAAGGGGCATATAAGCCACGCGCCGGAGCGCGGACTCCCATGCAGTGGACAGCTGGGAAGAACCTGGGTTTTTCTACAGCTTCGTCCGACAGGCTTTATTTACCGGTAGATGCAGCTGCTGATGCACCCAATGTTGAAGAGCAGGAAAAGGACCCGAATTCACTTTTAAATTCAGTGCGTAAGCTTATTGAACTAAAGAAAAGCGAACCTGCACTGGCAGCATATGCAGAATTTGTACCGGTCTACGCCCGTGAAAATACTTATCCTTTTATTTTTGCGCGTGCGGCAGGTAAAGAAACGATCCTGGCCATCTTCAATCCTGCTGATAGAACTGAGACAGCAGAATTTGCATTAAACATTGAGGCAACAGGTTTCGAGCTCCTGGCAGGTGAAAAAATAGAAATATCTGTCGACAAAAGGAACTATTCTGTTACCGTGCCAAATATTAGTTATGCAATTTATAAGCTGAAATATTAAAGACAGTTACTGGTCAATATACTTAAATCTTATAGCCTGGCCCCCGCCCCTAGCCAGTTTTACTATTATCTTAGAGTTCATATCCACTTCCTTCCGGGATATGTTTATTGCAAGCGGATTTGTTACCCAGTCAGCTTCATCTGCGTCTGCATATATTTCAGCTGCATATTTTTTGTCATTGTCAAGAAAAGACAGTTCAATTTCAAATTGCCTGTAATCTTCATCAGTAACACTGCCTAAATACCAATCATTACTGTTCCTGTCTTTGCGGACTACGGTGATATAATCTCCAATCCTGCCATTGAGTACCCTTGTATCATCCCAGTCGACAGGAACATCCAGAATGAACTGAAAAGCAGGATTGTTTTCATAATTCTCCGGCAAGTCGGCAGCCATCTGCAAGGGACTGTAAATAACAACATACAGTGCCAATTGCTTTGCCAGGGTTGTATTTACCCTGTTTTCGGGCTTTTCCTTAATCATTATATCAAAAATACCAGGTGTAAAATCCATGGGACCGGAGAGCAAACGGGTAAAGGGAAGGATAGTTTCATGCTCCGGGGGATTGCCTCCATCCGGACTCCAGGCATTGTATTCCTGTCCCCGTGCACCTTCACGGGATAGCATGTTCGGATATATACGTCGAATGCCAGTTCCTTTTATTGGCTCATGAGCATCCACCATTATTTTATATTTTGCAGCCGTTTCAATAACTTTCCTGAAATGACGGACACCATACTGCCCATGGTGCCATTCCTTTTTACTAAGCCTTGTACCCACGTACCCAGTTTTTACTGCATTAATACCCAGCTCCTGATATAGTTTAAACGCATCTTCCATTTGTTTTTCATAATTCCCTGTTCCTGCTGCAGTTTCATTATGGCCAATGATTTTAACTCCTTTTGAAGATGCATATTCACATAACTCTTTAAGGTTATAATCATCATAAGGAACTGTGAAATTAAACTTGTCAGCGTTATCAGGCCAGTTACCGTCCCAACCCAGGTTCCAGCCTTCAACAAGGACTCCTCCAAATCCATATCTGGCAGCAAAATCAATATACTTCTTTGTATTTTCAGTTGTAGCCCCGTGCTTTTCAGATTGTTCCCACGTATATAATCCTGTATGCATACTCCACCATATTCCAATATATTTCATTGGTTTAATCCACGATACATCACCAAGTTTGTTCGGATCATTAAGATTCAGGACTAAATAGGATGTTATAAGATCACCGGGGTTTTCAGCAATCTGTATGGTTCTCCAGGGAGTAACCATGGGAACAACAGATTTTACCTTAATCCCATCTGACCAGGGTACAAGATCACATTTCAGAGTATTCTCCTTAATCTTTGCCAGTGTCATACTTGCATAGTCAGTCAGATTTGCCTCATGAATACATAAAAACCGGCCATCCCCTGTTTCTATAGTCAGGGGAGTATGAACTGTATCCAGCTTGTTAATCGGAGATTTCCTATACAGATATTCATAGCGGTTATCTCTGTATGCAGGAATCCACCATGCAAAATGATTATCAGAAAAAACAAATTCTGTTTTCTCATCCATTATAAATAAGCTGTCCATGTTTTCCTGCTGCGGGATCTCATAGCGAAAGCCTACTCCGTCATTATATACTCTGAAAACAATATTTAATTTACGGTTTAAATTCCCAGCTTCCTCAAGGAATACAGTTAGCTGGTTATAATTATTCCTTATAATGCGCTTTTCACCCCATGGCTGTTCCCATGTCTGATCAACAGTGGCTTCTTCATAATCCTTTATTACAAAATTACTGTCCAGAGGATCCCTGTATTTAAGTTTAAATCCGAGAGCTGAGGTTAATATTACCGGTTTATCCTCTACATTTATCAGATAACAGGGTCTTGTTTCATCCAGTTTAAAAGTCAGATTGACCTTTTTATCAGGAGAAAATACTGTTAGCTCTGTAACTGTTTTTCTGTCACAATCTGCCAGAAGAATAACAAATAAACAGAAAAGTATATTTATTTTTTTCATTGTATTTTTACACTAATATACCACCTGCCTCATATAGCCAGGAAGCCACTTATGGTTTTTAAAAACATTAAATAAAAATCAGATTAATGCCTAAATTTTATTCTGATTTTGTTTTTTCTATAAACTCCTGAATTGTTTCCTCCAGCAAACGGTTAAACTCCTCGGGATTATCCCAGAATACCAGGTGGCCAACGTCGGTCATTATTTTTGCCTGGAATGAAGGGACATATTTCATCCATGCCTCAACTTTTTGTAGGTTCCATATCTGAATTAATTGCAGCAACAGGGACCTTCAGTTGTTTAAGAGATTCTGTGAGGCGTTCATTAATCCATTTAAAATAAGCAGACAATGATTCATTCCACCCTATCTGTGAAACGGTATCGGGATACAATTCTTTAATTCTTTTGAAGCTAGCTTCATGATTTTTTTTATAGAATCCAAGCCTTACCAGTTTTTCATTAGAAACGTCAGTAACAACATCCATCATTACACTATCCATAAATGCAACAATTTCTGGTGGATACATGACATCGGGATCCTGCAAATCATCAACCAGAACTACACCCATAACATTTTCAGGTTCGCTTTTACATCCGTAAAAAATGAATGTAAGTAAGCAGAAACTAAGAGATAAAATAATTGATTTCATTTAACACCTCCTTTTTTAAATAAATCTAAACCTGGAAATAATTAAAAACAAATATAGGAAGTATTAAATAATATTGAATTGATTCTGACTAAATTTAAAAAAGCGGGTGTAAATTCACCCGCCCCATGCATACCCTAATCCTCGCTATGGCAGATATTTTTAATGTGTCAAATGATTATTGCAGTTATAATTTAGTTATCCTAAGGTAATTACCATAATGTCTTCCCAGTTTGAGACGAATATTATAAATTCCTGGTGCTAATTCTATATTGTTTTGTTCCAGAACAAGCTCAACATTATGCCATCCTTTACCATAAATGTTAAGATCAATAACTGTAATCAGCTTGCCAAAACAATCAAAAACTTCAAGCTGCTTATGAAGGTCAGCATCAATGTCACTTATATATAATTCTAAATAAGTTATGTCAGTAAAGGGATTAGGAAAATTCATTTTAATGAACGAAATACTGTCAGGTACAACAATATTCATTGTTTTTCCTAAAGATTCTTCTGTTCGGGTCGAAAAATCTGAACTATAGGAAGTGACTCCGCCGGCCCAGTCCCCCACTGCATAGTCACTCACTCCTTCAGGCAGTGGCAACGGTTGTTTCACAGTCTCTATTTCACCGCCATCATTGCGTACTATAGAATCGACAGCAATAAATGATGTATATTTTGTAAGCAGGTTATATTTCAGTCCCAATGCCGTAATTTCCTTAATAAGGCTGCTGTCCTGGTCCCAATAATTCTGAACCGATCCGTAATCGTCCAGTATCTGAATCCGGTGCCGGGCCCACAGATATCTGAGAGCAGTATTGGATTCTGAAGATTTATAATCACCCACATTAAGATCAGCAGTATAAAGATTATTTCCGCTCTTACCTGTAAGCTGGATCTCACCTGAAGGTTCTCCTTTCCATTTACCGAATATTAAAACCGGCCGTTCAGCCAGCACGTCAGGCACGGTTAAAGGTTCAACATCATAAACTTCAAAGTCTTTATATACAACATCTATATTTGTTAGAACCGGATTTTCTATATACTGGCGAAACTGATCAGCCTTCTCAGGGGCTTCAGTCTCATCAGTAACAATCAAGGGTTCACTCATTCCTACATGTGCCATTCCTTCAATAATGTACCGGTTAACTGACTTACCTATTCCAAAAGGAAAGAAGTTTGCATTCGATAAATTATTACGTATAAGATCGAAAGCTTCTTTTTCGACTGAGACATATCCGTCTGTGGCTATGACAAAGGTACGGGAATAATCTTCAGTTCCTTCAAGTGCCAAAGCACGTTCCAAGGCAGGAAGCAACTCAGTGCCGCCACCACCCTCCCTATCTTCAATCATGTGAATGGCATTATCAATATTTTCAAGAGTTGCCGGAAGTGAAGCCTCAGAAAGAAGCTGGGAGCCTCCGGCAAAAAATAAGATATTAAACCTGTCAACAGCATCCAGGTTACTTAACAAGTCTACAAGAAGAGTTTTGGAAACGTTAATCGGGAATCCTCTCATTGAACCCGAAACATCCATAATTAATACGTATTCGCGCGGAGGAATCTGGTCATCGCGAGGCTCTTTAGGTGGCTGAACCATAGCCAGAAAAAAATTCTCATCTTCCCCCTCGTATAGCAACATTCCCGATTCAATTTCATACCCGGACAACCTGTATTGTAATATAAAGTCTTTGTTACCTTCTGAACTTGCTGAATCAGGTAAATCACAAAGGGCCATATTATTTGAAACAAAATTGATATTTAATGACCTGTGCGACGGGCACTCTACCTCTTTTATAGTCATTCCTGCATTAATACGAATGCCAATATCAAATTTGTAAAAAGGTTCTTCACCCTCATGCTGGTAAGGAGTTTCTGTCCAACCTTCACCCTCCTGAGAGGGACTTACATACCTTGGGCCGACAACAGTGGGATACACAAATTCATAAATGCCCCCGTTCGGTACAATAAGTTCTGTATAGTGCATTTCAACCAAAATAGTGTCACCAGGTAAAATATTTGCCACGTTCATCTGGAACACATTTGGCCTGTCCTGTTCCAGCAATGTAGCCGTTTTCCCTTCTTCCTTAGCCTGCTCATATTCTTCCCTGGCTTCTTCTTTTTTTGCAATTTTTGCTATCAGTATCCTGTTACCTATGTTCATCTGCATATAATTAACTGCAGCTTTTGTTGAAGCTGGAAATACATATATTGCTTCCAGTACACTGGAGCCCTCATTGCAGTACATTTGTTTTACCTTAACTTCAGCAATAATTCCGCAAATGTTTACTTCTGCTGATGTCGATTTTAATGGAAGCTGGTCAACCGTTGTGTCCTCACTCTGAACGAAAAAATATGGTGAAAGGGTTTTTTCATCATCGGCATCCTCTCCAAGAACAATGCCGGGTATTAGTAAGACAACAATTTGTGTTACAATTATTAAGAATTTTAGTAACGTTTTTTGAGTATGGACTGTGAGTTTCATAACATTAGGTTTATAAATTATTAATTCAAACCAGTTATTAATATTAATATCTGTCATATCAATATTAATAACCGTACAAATATTAATTTGTATTTGATAGATGAAACGGCGGGGAATTTGGTTGCGTTTAACTTTTACCGGCAGGCAAATTATTTTCTTTATCTGGAAAAACGAAATATTGCGGTAAATAATTTTTTTTATACGATTTCCTTTTGATATGCTACAACATCGAGTATCTTACCGAATTTCTCTCCAACCCTCTTAAAATGTGCACATTTTTTATAGTTCAGATTCTCGAAGAAATTTATGCTGCTTAGATTATCGCCGCTAATAATTGCAAGTATTACTTTTATTCCACACACCCTGGCCTTTTCCTCCAAAAATGCAACAGCCCTCGCTCCTATCCCTTTGCCAGTATATTCAGGTTTCAGATAAATACCAATTTCTGCAGTACGCATATATGCTTCCCTGTTTTTGTACTGCGTTAAATACCCGTAACCACAGACGTCTTCATCAGATTTTATGAGAACTGACTTGTATTTTGGATGATTAATATAAATGTTTCTTTTAAGTTCATCTATATCGATTGGATTTATATGAAAAGTAACAGTTGTATTAAGTACATAATAGTTGTAAATATCTTTTGTTACTTCAAGGTCACTGTTTTTAATATTATCAAATCTGACTTCCATAGAATGATCAGGTATAATTAATTATTATGAAACCATATACTATGTGGTATTATTACGCTTAACTGAGGTATCTCACTACTCTTTCATCAATTTGAGCATGAGCACGTCATGACTGGGAATTTCAGCTTTCAGTACTTTTTTTGTACTACCCATATCCTTTTTTAACCATAAATCTCTGATTTTGTAACTGTCCTTATCAAATTTTATTTCCCTGCCTGATATGCTATCAATAATATGATGCTCATTCCAGTTAAATTCAAATTTAAATTCATTATTATTCCTGTTTAAAATGCAAATTGCCCAGTCGCCTTTGTTAAGTGGCTTAACCCATATCTCAATACTGTCTTTATCTGAATACTTAAATCCCTGTATACCGAGAGAGTCCTGGTTAACAGCTATTACTTCCTTATTTGTAAGAATTTCGATAGTTTCCTTTGTTGCCTTCCTTAAATCATGCCCCATTATAAGAGGTGAAGCGAGCATACACCACAATGAAAAATGCGACCGGTCTTCATTAACAGTCATCCCGTTTCCAACTTCCATCATATCAAAATCATTCCAGTGACCCGGTCCTGCATAGCCGCGTATTCCCTTGTGCATATAAACAATTCTCATGACACCCCAGGATGACCAGGTTCCGTGATCAACCTCACAATCAAAGCACACATCTATATCACCGCTTATACGCCACAAATGTCCTACATCTTTTCCCCATTCCCATGGCTGGTTGTTTCCCCATTCACATAAGCTGAATATAACCGGTCTTTTTGCTGCATATAAGGCATCCCGCATAGTAGTATAAGCACCTACGGCATTCAGACCATCTGTATTGCACCAGTCGTATTTCAGATAGTCAATCCCCCACGAGGCATAAGTAAGTGCATCCTGGTATTCGTGCCCCCTGTTACCCGGGTATCCGGCACATGTTTTGTTACCAGCACAACCGTATATACCAAGTTTCAATCCCTTTGAGTGAATATAATCTGCCAGGGCTTTGATACCATTAGGAAATTTTTCAGGATCAGCAGTGAGATTGCCAAGGCTGTCTCTTTCCATTGACATCCAGCAATCATCAATATTAACATATTGATATCCTGCATCCTTATATCCGTCTGTAACACAGGCATCAACCATATCTTTTACCAGCTGCGCGCTGACATCACATTTGAAAGTATTCCAGCTGTTCCAGCCCATAGGCGGAGTTAAAGCCAGACTTCCGAACTTTTGTGCTTGCACATAAGTACAAATGATAAGAGGAATTAACAAAATAATTTTTTTCATACAGCGTATAATTAATAATTATAGTTTATAATATAATGTAATTTTCATGCAATCACAGGATTTAAATCTGCCTTGTTAAAATATGTATATGCTTTCTTCTGATATTTATCGTTTAATCCAGTCACGTATTTTTTTAAAGTCCCCAAAGCATTTAGATCAGCTACATCACTGCCAAATGAAATTATTATTTTCCATCCTTCATTTCTCAAACCACCTGGTAGTACCCCGATGGAAGTTAAAAATGAATAAATCCTATTAAATGAGTTAATCTCATTGTTATTGTTTATTCTCTGTGGAAAACCTGCAAATTTTATCTTTACTGAATATTTTTTATAATCTTTTATTTCTGATTTCTGAATATTATTTCTGATCTCATTAAGGTGTTTTATTCCTGCATAAGGCTCAACAAAAATCATGTAATCGTCATTTGTTATTGATTTTCCGGTATTGTCAGTTAACTCCTCCTTTGTCTGAATATTTACAATACTGTGGACATGCTTTAACTCATCACAGGGATATAAAGTACAGTATGCACAGTTCCTAATATCATTTTCCATGCAGCATTTACGGACACTACAATTCAGATAATATATTTTTCTGTCTGAATCCGGCAGGGAACATCCATCACAAGTCCGCAGTTTTTCAGGGCTTAATTTAATATTTAAATATTTACTCCAGCCGGCACTACACTTAATCCTTTCTTTGATAGTCTTTATATTATCCTTATATGTAGGACAATGCGGACAATCACACCCACATTTTCCTATATTATTATTCATAATGAAGTTTTTCTCTGCCAGGTCTGATAAATTAAATTGAAAACAAGCTTTAGTCTGATTCTTATGTTAAATGTAAATGTACTAAAAAGCTATGATTTGCCTTTCCGTTTTTTATCAGTTTATTCAATTATTATCTTTTTAATAATCTTCCTTTCATCAATTGATATTTGCAGATAATACATACCGGCAGGATGCTCGCTTAAATCAAAACTGGTTATATAAAAGCCTGAATAGTTTTTTAATTCTTTCCTGGTTATTTCCTTTCCCAGATTATTTAATATTTTAATTTCTACATATTGCTTTTGCATTATATTCATTTCAATATTAAAAAGACCTTTAGCAGGATTGGGGTATATCTTTATGTCACTATCCACATTATTTAAAGTCTCTGAAGAGGCAGGATAATCAAATTCCATCCAGTTTAAATTAAACTGCGGTTGAGTAATTAATAATCTGAGAGTATAGATTCCTTCCGGCAGAAGAACGGATTTACTTACTGTCACCCAGTTTTGCCATCCGCCTGTTACACTAAAACTTGCAGTATGTAATGTAGTAATCAGGCCTGAACTGTCAATGATCTGCAACTTTAATTGTCCGTTATTTTCAAGGGAAGCTATCCGGTAATCAACCACATAAGAACCACCAGCGGCAACATTTATATAATAATCCATATAATCCCCTATATCTGTATAACCAATATTCAATCCACCTCCAATATCAGTTGTTGTTTCTGTGCTTATGCCGCTTTGAAAGAAGTAATCCTCCGCCTCGATTTTGCCAGGAATATTATGTATAACCGGGAGCATATTTAAAACATCTTTCATGGTAAATGCTGACAATACAATACCATCCATTGCTAATATCTGACTGCCCGTATAAGTTACCTTTATTTCAGATTTATGGTCCATTTGCTCATCTATGGTTATAATAATAATTCGCGAACTGTTTTGGGCAAGTGAAATTTTATTGATAGTAAGCGGACTACCATTAACATATACTATAAAATATGACAGTACTTCCGGGATAGGTGATTGAATCGGTTTATTCAGTGTAATTTCTATAGTTGTGTTGTTTTGTGTCCTTCCGGAAATAAAAGTTGTTTCCAGGTCAGTTGTTGTGCCAACAATGGAAAATTCCATGCTATTCAGATTATAACCTCCCTTATCAGCAAAAAATTTCAGTTTGTGGATGCCGCTATCAAGAACAACATCAAGGATTGTCAGATCCTGCCAGTTTTGCCAGGCACCTGTAACTGGTACAGATACTGAAGCACATATATCTGCACCATCCTGCAACAAATGAAAGAAACCCCCGGAAGTTTCCGAAGCAACTCTTACATTGACATCATAAACAGCTGTACTTGCAATGTTTACTTCATATTGCATCCACTCATTATCAGATATCCATCCTACATTATGGCCATTACTGTTCACTTCATCTTCACATGCTTCTATATCAACACCATCATTCCGGTATGCCCAGCCACTGTTCCAGGCAGTATAAGAACCGGTGGAACTATGATATGTGGCAATATCCTCGTCAAAATATGCCTCTCCGTTCGGCCCGAGATCATAATCTGTTGAGTATATAATACCGGGTATAGCATTATTTTTAAAAGCTATGGTCACATTTGAGTTAATCTGCCTGAACATGGCATCAATAACATCTCTGTGAATTATACAATGTTCCAGTTTTAGTTTTTCCGTTATTTCCATTAAAATCTTCCTGGCAGTATCAACAGGTGGTTGTTGACCCTGACCATTCCAATAATCGAGCAGAGACTGGTAGCCATCGGTCATTTCAACAGATACAGGACCCGAAATGGAGCTAATTTTTTTCCATGGCCACCAGGCCCAGCCTATATTATTATTTTCTAGAAGGGAAATTGCATCTCTGAACCATGTATTTGAGTTTTCACCACTTTCTCCCAGCCAAATAGGAACATTGTTATTATATCCCAGATCAATCATCCACTGAATAGAGGCAATGTCATTATAATTCCAGTACTTATGCGGACTATAAACCATATTATCATCCCAGGGTGAAGAAAGATTTGCAAAATCATTTGCAAACCAGTTACCTTCAATAATAACTATATGATTTGTATCTGCTGTTCTTATACTGTCTGTAATTTCCTTATATAATTGCCATAACAATGTATTGCCAGTCAGTTCCCAGTTAGGTTCATTGATCAGATCATAACCCCCTATCCATGGTTCGTCAGCATATCTTTCTGCCAGTTTTTTCCAGAGTGCCACTGTTTTATCGCGGTTTGCCTTGCTTTGCCACAATGAAGGATATTCAGGATTATAATCCGAAATTGCAGCCTCATGGCCTTGTCCGCCAGGAGCTGCATGCAAATCAAGAATCAGATATATTTCGTTTTGTTTACACCATGAAAGCAAGCTGTCAGTTAATTCATAACCTTTTGTAAGCCATGTGTTTTCACCAGGAACTGGCTCCTCCTGAATCGGCAAAGTGAATAAATTATAGTGCATGGCTAACCTTACGGAATTAAAACCCCAGGCTTTCATTGAGTCAATATCTGCTTTCCTTATGTGGTTTGCCAGCCATGCATCATAAAAGGTATCCGTATTTGCAGAGCCAATCAGTTCTTGGATTTTTTCTCTTATTTCATGCTGTGCATTTGCAAAATCAGAAGTTTGAAGCATGTATCCTTCCTGAAGCATCCACCCTCCCAGTCCGATTCCCCTTAGCAAAACAGTATCTCCGTCTCCGTTAACGATTTGTAATCCATTTGTATGCAGAAATCCCTGGCCGCTTAATTTTATAAATAAGGCAATTAATAATATTATTGTCAGAGTTGTTTTCTTAATATACATTATCATTATTTTTCAAATATGCCGGAGTATGAAAAAACCTAATGTAATCATAATTAAATGAAATTTCACCTATTGAATAGTATTTTTGTTTTTTTTCAATATCTTTCAATAATTCTTTAATATTAATAAATATTTGTTATGAAAGGAAAATTAAAATTTCAGATTTCACTTTTATTCATCTCTCTGTTAGCCTTAATAAATAATCATTTATTTTCAACAAATTATGACATAAAAGCAACTGAAAATGATACATTAAACATGTTTGCTTTAATAGGATTCGCTACTGTAGATTATGAAATAACCGGCGGAAAAGGAGGAGACACAGTAATAGTATCTGATTATTCGCAGTTAACCAATTATGCCAGCGCAAATGATCCTTATATCATTAAAATAGAAGGGACTATTACAAGTTCCGGAATGATTGGCATAAGCGGGAACAAGACAATTGTCGGTATAGGGCAATCAGCATTAATCAGTGGTTTTGGTTTTAATATCAGTGATGTAAGCAATGTTATAGTCAGGAACCTCTCCTTCACAGGTGCAAGTGATGATGCGATAAATATTCAGACATCCGAATATGTATGGGTTGACCACTGTAATTTCTCAGATGCATATGATGGCCTTGTTGATATTAAAAGGGCCGCCAACTACATTACTGTTTCCTGGAATAAGTTTTCTAACCATACCAAGACCTGCCTGTTAGGGCACAGCAACGATAATGCCTCCCAGGATGTTGGTAAATTAAAGGTCACATACCACCACAACTGGTTTAAGGGAACAGACCAGCGGCATCCGAGGGTTAGATTCGGAGAATGCCATGTATTTAACAATTATTATAGTGATATAGGAACATATGGAATAGCATCCACTTGTGAAGCCCAGGTCCTTGTTGAAAGCAATTACTTTAAAAATGTCGAATACCCGGCTGTTACCGGCGGTTTAGGTATTGAATCGCCACCCGGCTATATTAATAATAAGAACAACTATTTTGAGAATAGCGGCTCTCCCACAGAATCAGGAACTGTTTTTGATCCCAAAGATTATTATGAATATATACCTGACAGTGCAAAAGATATTGACAGTGTAGTAACAGCTTATGCCGGTGCAGGAATTCTTGATGATCCTCTGGAATTTATCATCTTTACCATTCCGACAAATGTAAACCGCAGACTGAATTTAAACTCAGGGAAATCACTATTGCTAAATATTTATCCCAATCCTTTAACCATCAATTCAACAATAAGCTTTTGTTTACCTGAAAGCAACCATGCCAGTCTCAGTTTATATAATTTAACAGGTAAAAAAGTAAAAATATTAGCTGATGATTATTACAGGAGTGGTGTTAATTATATACATTTCCAAAAAGAAGGTTTAGAGACCGGAATTTATTTATTAAAGCTTGAATCAGGAAGATTTACAGAAACAATTAAACTGGTTGTTGAATAATAATTAATCCGGATTAGAACTCATATGAACCTTATTCAGAAAGATTTTATTTACTAACTGATAAATAAATATAATCTATATGAATCACATAAATAGTAATTATATTCAGCGAAAAAATAAAACAGAAAGCCTGTTTTTACAACATGGTAAATACTTAATTTTCATTTTAACCTTATTAAGTATCTTTTTTATCCTGACATTGATACCCGGATTTATATTCATGTCCGATATCAACGCACAGGAATATACACGTGGCGTGGGTATATACCCTGGGAAAACGAGAGAAGATTTCTCCCCTGTTATGAATATTGATGACAGTACATACCGCAACCTGGCCTTGCGAAGGGCAGCCTGGCATTCAAGCAGTATGAATTATAACCTTACAGCACAGCTTGTAACAGATGGCATTATTGACACAATACTCCCTGGCCGGGTTTTAACTTCTTCCAGCCAGCACGGCAGACTAAAGAAAAACGAAAACGAATGGATACTGGATCGTCATCCTTTCACAATTGTTAAACTGGATGGCCCCGGCTGCTGGATACAGGTTGAAACAGCAGACTACACAAATGTTATATGGGTCGACAGTATAAATGTATCCGGCACTTTATGGATTGATGACAGGGAGCCAGAAGGATGGGATTGCAGAGTATCGGGTTCAGAGGATGGAATATCATGGAAAGAGCTGGGATATTTGAATGATTCAGGTTTTCCCGGTGACACTCTGCCTTTGCCATTGCAAAGATGGAATCCTCCAAATCTCAGACTAATTAGCTTTCCTTTCGGTCTTGAAACAACCTGTTCTTACAGATTTTATCGCATTGAGCTTAATGCTCCCAACGTTACTAGCTGGGCTATTGGTGAATTTGCACTGTTTAAAAATGGTAAACGCACTGAGATTGGCGGTCCCTATCATTTTACCAGTGCATGGATGAGCGAGGGTAATGAGCAAGAATGGGTATATGTTGATCTTGGTGCATCATGCCTGTTTGATAGTATAGTGCTTCATTGGATCAGGAGTGCTGCCACAGGCACCGTACAGGTGTCGGATGATGCTGTGAGCTGGAAAGATGTTACGGCTTTACCTGCAGGTCATGGATTAAAGGATTACTTAACACCGGACCAGCCGGCAAGTGGAAGATATGTGCGTGTACTTATGGAACGGCCAGTTTCAGCCGAAGGATATATACTCAGTGAAATGGAAGTTTACGGAACTGGTGGTCCGGTTCCTCTACCCTGTTCTCCACCTTCTGTTGATGATGAAGGACGAATGGATATGGCAGGGGGTAGATGGCGCCTGCAGCGTGAGTCACTCGTTGATGGTAACGGAAAGATCCTGTCACAGTGCGGATTTGATGACAGCAACTGGCTGGAAGCCACTGTGCCTGCTACAGTGCTTGTAAGCTACCTTAATGCCGGAGCAATACCTGATCCTAACTTCGTAGATAACCAGCTGATGATCTCGGAATCATTTTTTTATTCCGACTTCTGGTACAGGACCGAGTTCATTGCACCTGAATCCTATGAAGGCAGACATGTGTACATCAACTTCGACGGTATAAACTGGAAAGCAGAAGTTTTTCTTAATGGCCGGAGACTTGGCCGTATTGAAGGAGCATTTAAACGGGGACGGTTTGATGTAACAGATATTATTATTCCTGGTAAAAAGAATGCCCTTGCAGTTCTTATTGAAAAAAATGCAACGCCTGGTTTTGTAAAAGAGCAAACGATTGTGAGTCCGGATAAGAACGGCGGTGAGCTGGGTGCAGATAACCCTACATTCCATGCATCGGTGGGCTGGGACTGGATCCCTACTATAAGGGGGCGAAATACAGGTATATGGAACGATGTTTACCTCACAGCCAGCGGACCTGTAACTATTGAAAATCCATTTGTCAGTACTGACCTGCCTCTCCCGGACACAACCACGGCAGAAATAAGCATAGAAATGTCTCTTTGCAATAACGATAAAGAGAGTGTAACAGGTATACTGCATGGAACATTTGGTGATATATCATTCGAACAGACTGTAGCATTAAAAGCATTGGAGATCAGGAAGATTAAGCTGGATCCATCTGCACATAAGTCATTACAACTACAAAATCCAAAGCTATGGTGGCCCAAAGGCTATGGTATGCCCAATCTGTACAGGGTGAAACTTGAATTTATTACCGGTGACAATCAGGTATCGGATTCAAAGTCTTTTCTGGCAGGCGTAAGAGAGCTAACCTACAGTGAAGAGGGAGACATACTTAAGATATGGATCAATGGCAGGCGATTTATAGGTCGCGGAGGGAACTGGGGTTTTTCCGAATCAATGCTGCGCTACCGTGCGCGCGAATATGATATTGCTATTAGTTACCACAGCGACATGAACTTCACAATGATCCGAAACTGGGTAGGGCAAACCGGCGATGATGAGTTTTTTGAAGCATGTGACAGGTATGGTATAATGGTGTGGCAGGACTTCTGGCTTGCAAATCCCTTTGACGGACCGGACCCCGATAATAACGAAATGTTCCTGGATAATGTAAAGGACTTTGTAATGCGAATTCGCAACCACCCTTCCATTGCACTTTATTGCGGACGGAATGAAGGTAATCCGCCTGAGGTATTGGATAAAAAAATAAGGAAAATATTACCGGATATGCATCCTGGAGTGCATTATATCTCCAACTCGGCATGGGGTGTTGTAAGCGGAGGTGGCCCTTACCGCGCCATGCCACTAAAATTTTATTTTGAAAAACGGGCAACAGAGAAACTTCATAGTGAGATGGGTATGCCAAACATTGTGAACTATGAAAGCCTGCAAAAAATGATGCCGGAATCTGCGATGTGGCCCCAGGGACATATGTGGGGATTACACGATTTTTGCCTTGAAGGTGCCCAGGGCGGCTCTTCATTTATCAGTATGCTGGAAGAGAGTTTTGGTGCTGTTGACAATGTAAGGGACTGGCTTACCATGGCGCAGTGGATAAACTACCAGGGCTACCGTGCAATGTTTGAAGCCCAGGGAAAGAACAGGATGGGCCTCCTTCTATGGATGAGCCACCCTGCATGGCCTTCCATGGTCTGGCAAACATATGACTACTTTTTTGAGCCTACAGCAGCATATTTCGGGTGCAAAAAAGCTTCTGAGCCACTTCATATTCAATGGAATCCTGTAACTGACAGTATAGAAGTAATAAACTATAGTGTACAAAATGGTTCCGGACTGACAGCCGGTATTCAACTGCTGAACATGGACGGTACAGTCAAATGGGAGAAAAATATATCACTCGATTGTCCTGAAGATAGCAGAGTAACTTGCTTCGGCATAGATTACCCTCAGGGACTTTCAAGTGTGTATTTTCTCAGGCTAAAACTTTTGAAGGGCAATGAAACAGTTTCTGAAAACTTTTACTGGCGCGGACTCGAACAAGGAAATTACAAAGCTCTGCGCAAACTGCCAAAGGTGACCCTGGAAACAGAAACAAAGACAGAACTTGTTGACAGCCGCTGGCATCTGACAACCACCCTAACTAACAAAACAAAAAATCCCGCTCTTATGGTAAGGCTTAAAGTGGTCAGGGAAAAAAGCAGAGATCTAATCCTGCCTGTTCTGTATAGCGATAACTTTATCTCACTGATGCCAGGTGAACAACAAACCGTAACCATGGAGCTCGAACATGCCGACACCCGCGGTGAAAAACCATCTGTGATAATCGAAGGTTTAAATATAACCAGGTAACATTAAGGAATATGAAAGGAAGAAACGTCCTTAGGCTGTTGTTGTCTTTATCTGTGTTCAGTCTGTGCACTATCTCATGTGGAAAGAAACAAAAAACGCCTGTTCCTGATTCAGGCAGTGTACATTTCGGATTTATGCCTGAAGATACTACCTGGAAAACATTAACGCTAAGAGAAAAAATTGGACAGACCATGATTATTATATCAAAGTTTTATGATTATGAAAAATTTGAAGGCGGTAATCTGGATACTTTTTTCAGGAGATACCCTGTGGGTGGTTTTTTCATGGCTGACTGGTATTATTTTTACTTTGCCCCAAAAGACTCAACAATGGCTTATTACATGAAGGAAAGTATTAAAAAATACTCGGAGAACTCAAAATACCCATTAATTTTCATGGAGGATTATGAAAGGGGACTGGGTGAAAAATTTCCTTCATATACTCATATGCCCGTAGAAATGACTCTGGGCGCTGCAAATTCGGAACAACTGGCTTATAATTACGGTAAATCAATTGCTATGGAAGCAAGGGATTTCGGTATTAACTGGCTGTTACATCCGGTAGCGGACCTTAACATGAATCCCTTACACTCCCTGATCAATGAAAGGGCTGTATCGGATAATCCTGAAATTGCCATACCCTTGCTGAAAAAACAAATTGACGGTATGCACAGCCAGAATATTATTTCCACTATCAAACATTTTCCCGGTGATGGCTCAACTATACGTGACCAGCATTTGGTGACTGCTTCAAATACACTTGGCTGGAAACAGTGGAAGCGAACATTCGGCAGGGTGTTTCAAACACTTATTAATCATGGTGCACCTTCTGTAATGATAGGACATCTTACTTTTCCTGCCTATCAAAAAGAAAAACAAAACAACAGTCTTCTGCCTGCGAGTTTATCCGGGGAAATTATTGTAAAATTATTAAAACAGGAAATGGATTTTAAGGGTGTTGTGATTTCCGATGCTCTTAATATGGGAGGTGTAACAGGTTACTATCCGAACGAGCTGGAAACTTCCATTGCCTCCTTTAAGGCAGGTGTTGATATGATGTTGTGGCCTGAGCTGGCGTTTATGGATACACTGGAAGCAAGAATTTTAAGGAATGAGATATCAATGGAAAGGCTTGATGATGCAGTTGAAAGAATCTGGGCAATAAAGGAAAGAATCGGACTGCTGGAAGATGAACACTTGATTTTTAATAAACTTACAAATGCTGATAAAGCCTTTATTGATAAAACTGCAAGGGATATTGCAGAAAATTCCGTTACCCTCATAAGAGGAAATAATGAGTCACTACCCCTTGATACCAGCGAAGTAAGAAATATCTTACTGGTAAATGTTAGTGAGATTGATAAATCAAAAATATTTCTGCACACTAAAAAACTTTTGGAAGAAAAAGATTTTAATGTATTTCTGCGTTACAGCCTGTCATATTTTGACTGGAACTGGCGAATGGACAGCCTTGCCTTCTTCGATAGAATTATTGCGTGTTTCGAGAATAAATATTTTGATCCGGTCGGTATCCCATTTTTAAAGGGTATTGAAGCCGAATCCGTATGGACTTTTAATATGCTGCCAAAAGAACAAATGATTGCTGTATCTTACAGCAATCCATATTATCTTAACTACTACTTTCAACATATTCCGGTACTGATAAATGCATACAGCAGCGATGAATATGTACAGGAGGCAGTCGTGAAGGCACTTACGGGAGAAATACAATTCAGAGGTTCTTCATCTGTAAAGCTTGAACATGATATCCTGAAATAACCCTTAATCCTTATTCCTTAATTCTTGACCCTTTTCTAATTAATCAGTATTGTCATTATTGAGTGAGGCGGACTATTTGCCTCAATACATTTTTTGTCAATCCATGTTTTGAAGTTTATATCATTATTTTTCAGGTTCAGCACTACCAGTGCAATTGTATTGTCCGTATTCAAAAAGGCGGTTGCAAGTAAATCGTCATAATTGGAGGAACAAACAATTCTCCGGGCTCCGGGGCGTATAAATTTTGAGAAATGTCCCATATAATAATAGGAACTCATATAATGAATTTCACCTGTTTTTATATCCCCAATTACCGGAGCAAAACAGAAATTATTCACATGATTGGGCCCGCCATTTTCATTAAGTAAAACGTTCCAGTCAACCCATCCTGACACCCCATTGTTCAAATCGTGCAAAATTGACTCACCGTATGTTTCGCCCCAGTGCCATTTGTTTATGCTGTCAAAATTAAAAGGATATGTACAACCCTCTGTAAAAAGTAGTTTTTTGTCAGGAAAAGCTTCATAATGTAATTTTACATTTTCAAAATGATTGCCGACATACCAGTGGAATCCTGTTCCCCAGACATATTTGGCTGCTTCGGGATCATCATAAATCTCTTTAGCCCTCTGGTACATAATTCCCCTGTTGTGATCCCATATAATAATTTTTGTTTCGGCATATTCAGATTTTTTTATGGTTGGCCCCAGATAATTTTTGAGAAAGTCTTTTTCTTCTTCAGCTGTAAAAATACATGATTCCCAAATTTGCACAGCCATAGGTTCGTTTTGGACAGTTAAACCCCATACAGGAACACCTTCTTTTTCATATTCCCTGATGAACCTGACATAATAATCGGCCCAGACCTGAAAATACTGAGGTTTAAGTTTACCCCCGAACAGCATATTGTTGTTGGTCTTCATCCATGCTGGCGGACTCCAGGGAGATGCAAATATTTTTATATTTCTGCCTGCAGTCTGGATAGCTTTTTTTATAAAGGGCAGTTTATACTTTTTATCATGATCTATACTGAAATGCTCTAACAGTGTATCATCAGGCACCTCGGTATATGCATAACTTTCGCTTGAAAAATCACAGCTATGAATTGGTACACGGCAAAGTGTATATCCTATTCCATTTTTTGAACTAAAGTAAGCATCAAGTATTTCATTTTGCTTTTTCTTAGGCAGCTGAAAGAAAGTTTCTGCCGACGCATCTGTTAATGCACCTCCAAATCCTACTATGGCCTGGAACGATTTGTTAGGATCAATAAAAATTGTCGGGAAATTTTCTTCAGGTTGAACCAGTTCAGAGAACTCCGGCTGGTTCAGTTTTGTCAACCGGTAATCTGTACCCCTGGCTGTCAGGTAAATTTCAGCTCTTTTAAGTTCAAGACTAACTGAGTCCGGGATTTTTTCAGTATCTGATTTTGCAGATACGGGACTGACCCATGAATACTGAATAAGTAATGAGATAACTAGAATCAGTTTGATCAGAAGCTTTTGTAAATTGTGTTTTTTCATTTTAAAATTTGTTTTAAATGATCAAGTTTTCAAACAATTTAGTATTTCTAATAGAATTTTCTTCAAAAATAATAAATCTTCTGTCTCATTAGGGATAGTTTTGCATACTTCTTTAATATAAAGGATATAGTGAACCATGAACAGCAAACTTATAAAGACATAAATCATTTCATATTTAAAGAATATTAAATACTTTTATTAATTGTACCAAAAAAACCAGCCATGAAAAACGTTATTTTTCTTATTTCAATTTTATTTCTGACAGCCTGTAAAAGGACAGAAATTCCTAAATACAAAAATTCAAGTATACCTGTTGAGGAAAGAATTGAGGATCTGGTTAAGCGTATGACATTGGAAGAAAAAGTCGGACAATTATATTCCTGGTTTCCCAGAGACACCGGTATAAGATTCTTTAATGAAAATGACGAGTTTATCGTGACTGGCGGTATGGATAACATAAAACATGGGGTGGGTGCCTTCTTTTCATTTGAATTCATCGATTTTAAGACATTTAAAAGAAAGATCAGGCGAATTAACAACTTTCAGCAGTATTTAATTGACAGTACACGACTGGGAATACCATCGCTAATGTTTGCCGAAGGATTACACGGGGCTATGGTAAGCGGAGCAACCAGCTTTCCCCAGGCAATTGCGTTGGGCTGCACATGGGATACCGTTCTTACAGAACAAATATTTAATGTGTCTGCTGCTGAAGCGCATGCATCAGGAGCATGGCAGGTACTGTCTCCTGTCCTTGACCTGGCGCGTGATCCCAGATGGGGAAGAACCGAGGAGTGTTATAGTGAAGACCCTTACCTGGTATCACGGATGGCAATGGCAGCAGTTAACGGTTTTCAGGGAAGAGGAAAAAATATTCAAAAAGATCATGTGGCTGTTACACTGAAACATTTTGCAGGACACGGACAAAGTGAAGGAGGCAGAAATATTTCACCTGTGAATTGTTCTGAAAGAGAATTCAGATCACTTCACCTCTACCCTTTTGAAATGGCTGTTGAACGTGCGAATGCACAATCAATCATGGCTTCATATAATGAATGGGACGGGATTCCAAATCATGTAAACAGTAAACTTTTAATAGATATTTTAAGAAATGAATGGGGATTTGATGGTTATGTAATGAGCGATGGCGGAGGGCTTGATGTTACATACCGTAACCATTTAGCTGCATCTGACTCTGCAGAATCCGGAGTAATTTCAATAATCAATGGAATTGATTACGATCTGGCCAGCAGGGGTTGTTTTTCTGCTTTGATCGACCAGGTGAAAAAAGGGAATGTTCAGGAAAAATATATTGATCGGGCCGTTAAAAATGTATTACGGGTGAAATTTAAATGCGGAATGTTTGATCGTCCATACATCAGTGAAAGTTTATTTGACAGCATTGCCAATAGTAAAGAACATAAGCAACTGGCTTTGAAAGCTGCTCACGAAGCTATGGTATTGCTTAAAAATGAAAATAACATTCTACCGCTGGATTCAAATAAAATTAAAACACTGGCTGTGATCGGTCCGAATGCAAAAGGTATTCATCTCGGAGGATATTCCCCGGTTCCTATGTATGGTGTTGATATAATGGAAGGAATTAAACAATATGCCAAAAATAAATTCAGGGTATTATATGCCGAGGGATGTAAAATTACCATCAATAAAGAGTGTCACTGGCGTCTGAATGAAAATCCCGTTTTAAATGATCCTGAAAATGACAAAAAATCAATAAACCAGGCGGTTAATATAGCAAAACAAAGTGATGCGGTTGTATTGGCAATAGGTGAAAATGAACTAATTAACCGTGAAGCCTGGAGTGAAAATCATTTAGGGGACCGAGATAATCTTGATCTGGCCGGGCTCCAAAACGAACTGGCAAAAGCCATATTACAAACCGGGAAACCTGTAGTAATTTTATTGATTAACGGACGGCCATTAACTATTAATTATTTAAATGAAGAAGCTCCTGTTATTATTGAATGCTGGTATCTCGGACAGGAAACTGGTCATGCTGTTGCTGATGTGCTTTTTGGCAAAGTTAATCCCAGCGGGAAACTTACAGTAACCTTTCCACGATCGGTGGGCCAATTGCCCTGTTTTTACAATAAAAAGCCATCGGGCTTAAGGGAATATGTGCTGGCCGAATCAACTCCTTTATACCCGTTTGGTTTTGGACTTAGCTATACAACATACGACTATTCGAATTTGAAAATCTCACCGGAAAAAATACCCGTTGACGGAACAGCAGAAGTTTCAATCGATGTTACAAACTCCGGTACGGTTAAAGGTGATGAAATTGTACAACTGTATATTCATGATCTGGTAAGTTTACCAACCCGGCCCATAAAAGAATTAAAAGATTTTAAACGAATCACAATTGAACAGGGTAAAACAGAAACTGTTAAATTTTTAATTACGAAGGAAAAGCTGGAAGCTTTTGGAATGGATATGAAAAGAGAGGTGCAACCAGGTGAATTTGAAATTATGGTCGGGAAAAATTCCATTGATGTACTTATTGATACACTTATTGTGGAATAATACATTTTGCAACTTGGTAAATCCCGGCTTATCGGGATGAGTAAATGTTATCAAACTGGAATTCTTTATTCTGGCAGCCTATATTTAGAATTTATATCCAGAATTACCAGAATGAAATCACTTCCTCTTCCGGTTGACCAGGGTTTAAACTCAGGTGTATCTGTCACTGAATATTCACCAATTTTTACTGATTTCCCGGATCTGGGATTGTACCAGAATGCTTTTGCTTTTTGAGCATTCATTTTGGATATATCCGGTTTAATGGGCTTACCCGCTGGTGTATATAAAATTATAAAGTCTTTATTTCTTCCTGTTGCACATACAATGTAATTAGAATCTTCAGGATTTTCGTTTAAAATAATGGACTGGTCGTTAATCATTTTTTGCCATGGAAATGAAATAAGTAATTCCTTCATATACTGTACATGTATAGAACCGGGAAGATGAATCGCTTCTGCCCAGCCGGTACGTGCCTGGATAACAGGTTCCCTGTGAATACTGTACATTTGCCAGATATCATTACACCCATAAGTATAACCTGCCGCTCCCGCAAGGATGCTCCAGTATGCGGATGTTCTGACATCCGAATCGTCCAGCCAGTCATGTATACCTTCTTCCCAGAATCTGTCAGGTATATTTTCATACCTGGGCTCTCCATTGATCACTGGCCTGGGTGGTACTACTCTTCTTGCTGCCTGAACATATTCATACTCTTTTGCCAGTCTGGTATGACCGCTTTGAAACATATCAAGATCAAGCCATTCTTCGTTAAATACTTCAGTAGCTCTTTTTCCGCCCCATGGATGATATGTAATTAAATGTAAAGTATCAACATTTCTTATTCCCTTTGCCATTGCCCGAACTATATCAGACTGGTTATCATTTTCAGGTAGTCGATCGCCTCCCAGAATCCAGATAATATTGTTTTGACCCAGATATCGTCTGGCTAATAACTCACCATATATTTCAGCATTTTCAGTAGTGAAAATTTCAGGTCCTACTCCCCATTTCTTATTGAATTTATCACCCCATGTCGGTAATAAACCGATATACAAACCTAAATTCTGAGCTTGTTGAATTACATAGTCCACATGCTTAAAATACTCCTCATTTAAGTTTGTTGGATCATTATTGATTAATGGCAAGTGACCATATGCATTGGGGGTATTTAATCCATCAAGCTCAGCCAATACAACTGTTTGTATAACTGTAAAACCTTTTCCTGCCCGATCTTTTAAGTATATCATTGTTTCTTCTCTATCAAGTCTGTGTAACATTTCCCACGCAGTTCCTCCTAACCAGAAGAATGGCTCATTATTTTCCGTAACAATGTAATGTTTATCTTCACTTACTCTTAATAATGGAAGTTTCTGTGCCTGTAATCCAAAAATACTTGATAAGATCACTAATAAGGCCAATATATTTTTTTTCACTTTGTGTTATTTTTATTAACGTCTTGTAACTTGTATATAAACCGATAAAACTAAGCGAAAAGCTCCGGTATTTAAATAGTCATACCCGAATTTTATTTGTTTATTTCAGCAATTATACTTCATATATTAAAATCATACAAGCTATTTGCTTAATTATCCGGTTTGACTGTATTAAAATATTTTTATCTGTCCCGGGTAAAACAAGATTTATAAAAAAATGTATATCTTTATTATTAACTAACTTAAAATTATTGAACTATGAAAAAGATTTACTTTTGTTATTTATTGTCTGTTGCTATGTTGGCTTTACAAGCCCCATCGGCATACGGACAAAAATCAGTTTTACTTATTGGAGCTGGCGCTACATCGGGTGAATATGCCTCTGACCAGGATTTTATTGATAATCTTACTGACTGGGGTTATACTGTTGAATACATGGATGACGACGTTTTTTCCGGTGCAGTTCCTACCTGGAGTAATTATCTTGGAGTATTCATTAATGAAACTGTAGGTTCCGGTAATATTATGGGATTTGGTGCGACCCACAATTATCCTGTTCCCTGTGTATGTCTTGAAGGGTGGGCACCTAACGCGGATCGCTGGGCCTGGATCAGTTCCAGCACAGACGATTATAAAGAAAGCACAACCGGCACTGCAGATGAGTTAACCTTTGTAATATTTGACAATTCCCATTACATCACTGAAATATACGACATGGATGAACAAATAGAATGGTCAACTTATAGCGGGGATGATCTTCCATCGATTAAGCTAAGAGCCATAAAGGAGGTAAATGTAACCTACACTGCAAAGCTGGGTAAAAGCCTGGCCCTTGCTAATGAGGATGATTATTGGGGCATGGTTGCAATAGACTCTTCGGCCAGTTTCCCAAACAGGATGTTCTGGTGGGGATTAAATCAATGGGGAATGAACGGCTCTGAAAATACCGGTCATTATATGACAGATGGGCTTTTCGAAATACTTAAAAGAGGTTGTGACTGGGCGTATAAAGGATTAGGAGTAATATCCGGCAACAAGGACATTTATGAAGATCAATACCAGCTGTCTGCGTTTCCAAATCCCTCATCCGGTTTAGTAACCATAAGTTTCAATGCTGAAAATGTTTCATATGCGATTGTCACATTATATAATGTAACAGGCCGGAAATTAGAAGTTTTGCTTGATAAACAAACAGCTCCCGGAAAAAACTTTGTAACCTTTAATGCTGATAAATATGAAGCAGGGGTATATTTTGTAAAACTTCAGATTGAAGATAACACAGAATATATTAAGGTTATCATAAAATAATAATCTTATAATTGATTATAAAGCTCTTATAAGTTTTTTTGTTATTTCCAAAAGCTTTAGCCAGGGGCGGATAACCAGTTGATATATTTTGCCTTTGGGTAAGGCTTATCAATTTATTCCAGATTATTAACTGATCTTAAGACCGGGTATTATGAATAAGACTATTTTCAATATTCTGGCAATAAGCATTATTATTGTTCAGGTTAATGCGCAAACCAGGTCCGGTAGTCCGGAAGATAATTTACCACCCTATATTAAGCGGATAACACAGTTTGGTGAACGGGCTGACTTCTCACATGATGGAAAGAAAATTTTATTTGTAGAAAAAACATACGGTGATGTTTATGAAATTGAACTTGCAACCAATAAGTTATCATTGATTACAGGTCATTTTTATCATGGTGGTTTTACAAGGGCCCTGTACCTGCCCAATGGTGATATTCTGCTTTCAGGATGCATGAGTTTTGATGCTGAGAATCCCCACGTAAACAGGCAGATAAAAGCAGAACTCTGGCTGTTGGATAAGAGTTATAAGATGCCTCCTGTAAGGTTAGGAACTAAATGTTCTGAAGGTCCTGCAGTATCACGCAAAAATATGAAAATTGCATGGACCGTTGCACACACTCAGTATCCTGACAGTCTTGAGAAAGGACAGTATCTTTTTTATCTGGCAGATATTGTATATAAAAACGGAAAGCCAGAGCTAACAAATAAAAAAATTATTCTGGATAATATGAAAACTGAATTCAAAGATATAGAAGTTCAGAATTTTATTCCGCCTGATGAAACTGCCATTACGTTTTCAGCATATGGTTATATGGGAACCGAAGTAATGACACTTAATCTGGAAACCGGAGTCATAACGAACATGTCAAATGCCGATAATCAGTATGATGAACCTGAAGGTATTTTCCCTGACGGCAAATATACGCTGGTTGAATGTGACAGGGAAACCGGAGGGATAGATATTTATAAATTAAAGCTGGATGGAAGCGGAGAATTAAAGCGTGTAGTTTTTTTCAGTGACTACAAGGGGTATAAAAGTTCAAATCCTGTTGTGAGTGATGACGGAAAATTTATGGCTTTTCAGATGGCACGCCAGACTGACCTTGCAGGGGTTGGCTATGGAATATTTTTAATGGATCTGGAAAAAGCTAAAGAAATTCTTTACTGATTTTTTTCACATTCTATTGATAACAGATGTTCTATTTCCAAATCAACTAATTCATCGGGGAAATCTGGAAATCCCGGTACATTCTCTTTATATGTTTTGTACAGGTCTATTTTATATCCTCTATAATGATTCGGCGAAAAAGATATAAATTGATTATTGATGTCCCTGTTATTACTTTTTTGAATATCAAGCATTTTAAATTCACTGTCACAGGAATAATCAAAATCAGTGAAATTTTTAAGCAACCCTGTCAGGGTAATATTCATCTTAACCATATGTAATCCACAAATAAAATATTAACCTAAAATTAATTAAAAATGAAAAACACAGCCTTAAAAATTTCACTGATTTTAATTATAGCTTTAATAATAAACTGTATACATACGAATTCACAGGATTCCATTGATAATAAAATGAGATTGCTGGATTTAAAAATGCAGCTTATTGATTCAAAGCTGGAACTTCTTGATTCAAAGATTGAAATATGGGAACGCAAACCTGAGGAACTGGATATAAAACTTGCAGAACTTGATAATGGATTCCGGCAACTGGATTCAAAGATTGTAATGCTTGACTTTGATCCTGAAAATTTTAATGACAAGTTTTCACTTCTTGATTCTATGCTTAAGAGGCAGAAAAAAAATATTAACGATTCAAAAACTACCGGAATTGTTTCTATTCGTTATGATACCGTAAGGCCAAAACTGTTTAAGTCAGTAATATCATTGAATCCTGTGCGAATATTTGAAGGTACGTTTCAGCTATCCTGGGAAAAAATGATAAATCCCGGAAATTCAGTGGATATATCCGCGCTGGCAACATATGCAACCGATGAGGGCATTTCCAAAAGATATATATTAAACCAGTCCCTGAGCTATTATAACGATGCGACAAATACTTATGATCCGTATACCAGCAAAAACATTTATGGCTTCGGTTCTATTATACAATGGAAAAACTATCTGCTTGCATCAGTGAATCCAAGCCACCGGGCACCTATTGGGTTATATGCTGCTCCGAGCTTAATGTATCGCCGGTTATGGATAAATGGAACCGAATTAAAATTTGTTGAGTATGAATATGTTACCCGGGAAATAACACAAAAGCTGAATGTATTTGCAGGCGGTGTTATAATTGGCACTCAAATAAGTTTTATTAAAACACTGTCGCTTGATATTTATATTGGTGGTGTCTTGAGATTATGCATATATGATAACGAAACAGAATTTACAAAATATAAAAAGTGGGATAATATAGACTTCTCGGGCGTTCTACCTGCAGGAGGAGTAAAAATAGGAATACTGAAATAGTATAATCTATATATTATAATATATCAAAGAGTAAAAACAGGAGAAACTAAATTTTAATCCAGTCTTTACATAAAATTTGTATCCTGCCCTGTTTATTTACGTATATAAAACAAAGTATTTTATATAACGGAATATATTTCAGTTTTATCGGGGAAGTATGTTATCATTAGGAAAGATAGAAATGCTGATTAAAAAAAAATAGACTATCTTTAAACGGTTGAGATTTAAAGATAGTCTGATTATTAAAAGAAGTTTGCATACATAGGTTATATAATATATTAAAAAAACAACAGAACAAGTAAAACGAATTACAGGAATAATGAAAAAGTTTGCAAGAAGAGTTATTTTAGGAATAGTCGTGTTTTTGATTTTATTTTCGTCATTTACAGAAATAAGCAGGGCACAGTCCGGAACAGTCCGTATTAATGAATTTATGGCTTTAAACGAAACAACACTGACAGATGAAGACTCAGAATATTCCGACTGGATAGAAATATATAATACGACATCCGGGGCTGTCAGCCTGGCAGAATGGTCACTGACTGACGATAAAAGCATGCCTCAAAAATGGATTTTTCCGGAAGTTGCACTTGAAGCCTATGGTTACCTCATAGTATTTGCTTCAGGCAAAGACAGAGATAACCCGGGTTATGAGCTCCATACTAATTTCAGACTAAGCGGATCAGGTGAATACCTTGCATTATTTGATTCTGACGGCATGGCTGTTACTGAATTTGATCCTATGTTTCCTGAACAGCAACCTGATGTATCCTATGGATATTTTGAAGATACTTATGTAGGTTTTACAGTTCCAACTCCAGGTGCAGAAAATGATCAGTCAGGTGCAAAACTATTACCTTCTCCGGTATTTAGTCAGAAACATGGTTTTTATGAAGCTCCTTTTGATTTAGAAATTTCTTCCAGCACTGAAAATGTTGAAATATATTATACAACAGATGGCAGTACTCCTGATATGGGCAACGGAACATTATACACATCGCCCATAAACATTGCAACAACCACGGTAGTAAGTGCTGTCATTTATCTTGATGATGAACCTCAGAGTAAAGTTACAACGCAAACATATTTGTTTTTGGATGATGTGATCCATCAGCCAAACGATCCCATAGGTTACCCTGACCTGTGGGGAGCTTATGTTGCCATAACCGGAACTGCTATTGCTGACTATGAAATGGATCCTGAACTGATGGCTGACGCCGGTTTTGCAAATTCTGTAAAAGAGGCATTATTAGATATACCAACAATATCGCTTGTAACTGATAAGGGATTCTTGTTTTCGCATACAGAAGACCCGGATATAGGGGGCATCTATATTTATACTGGCCCTCCACTCAGCAATACGACGAACGGGGTTGGCTTTGGATGGGAAAGGCCGGTTTCTTTTGAGTTTTTTGATGCCAGCGATTCTGTTTCCTTACAGGTAAACTGCGGAGTCATTCTACATGGAGGGCATTCACGCCGGCCCGAAAAATGCCCCAAGCACTCATTTCGTTTCGTGTTTAAAGATGAATACGGGCCTGCAAGATTGAATTACCCTTTTTATGGTGATAACGCACCATCGAGTTTTAATTCCATTACCCTGAGAGCCGGATTTGGAAATACTTGGCTTCATTGGACCAGCGATGAACGTAACAGGGCTCAGTATCTTAGAGATACATGGGGTAAAGATACCCAGAGGGCCATGGGACACCCCTCAAGTCATGTTAAATATGTGCATCTGTATTTAAACGGTATTTACTGGGGAGTATATGCTTCGGCAGAAAGAATGGATGCAGACTTCGCAGCATCCTATATAGAAGGGAATAAGGAAGATTTTGATGTTATTAAAGATTATGCCGAGGTAGTGGACGGCAATATTACAGCCTGGAATACCATGATGGCCACTGCTAACGCCGGACTGGAAAGTAATGAGGACTACCAGCGCATTCAGGGTAATGATCCCAATGGCACACTAAATCCTGAAATTGAAAGCTATGTTGATGTTGTAAACCTTATTGATTATATGCTTATAAATTTCTACGGGGGAAATACTGACTGGGACCATCATAACTGGGCTGCCATGCGAAACCGAGTTAACCCAGGCAAAGGATTCAAATTTTTTATGTGGGATGCAGAACATATTCTTAAAAGTGTATCTGAAAATGTTCTCAATGAAAACAATGAAAATTGTCCAAGTCGTGTTTTTCAGCAATTACGGCAAAATGAAGATTTCTGCCGTCTGTTTGCCGATCGCGTTCAGAAATATTGCTTTAATAACGGACTTCTTACCCCGCAATCAGCTGCCGGCCAGTGGATAGAGAGAAGAGACCAGATTGATAAGGCAGTTAATGCTGAATCGGCACGATGGGGCGACTATCGCCGCGATGTTCACCCATGGCAAAATGGACCTTTTGAGCTGTATACAAAAGAATCACACTGGCTTGTACAGCAGGATTATATGCTTGATGATTATTTTCCTAACCGCACCAGTACCTTCCTTAACCAGTTAAGATCTGCCAGTCTTTTTCCGAGTGTCAGTGCGCCCGGATTCCTTATTAACGATAACCCTGTCACCCAGAACACCATATCAACAGGTGATATTCTCTCCATGACTTCACAGCAAGGCACTATCTATTACACAACAGACGGTACCGATCCTGTTGTCTGGCAATCTTCACAGGGATACAACGAAACGGTATTAATTGCAGAAAATGCCAGTAAAAGGGTCAGGGTCCCGAAATCAGATATTGGCAATAGCTGGCGTACCGATATTGATTATAACGATTCGGACTGGCAATTATGTTCGGGGTCACCAGGCGGCATCGGTTATGATATAAATACTGGTTATACTAGCTATATTACTCTGGATGTTAGTAATGATATGCATAGCAGTGGGACTAATCCCAATAATTCCTGCTATATACGCATTCCTTTTAATGTTAGTGCGGATGACCTGTCTTCATTCAGCACTTTGATGTTAAGCGTCAGATACGATGATGGTTTTGTGGCTTATTTAAACGGGAATAAGGTTGCGGAGGTAAATGCTCCCGCTGCATTACAATGGAACTCAGTTGCTTCCACCGGTCACGAAGCACAGTATGCAGAAACATTTTATATTTCTGAATATTTAAGCTATTTGTCAGAAGGTGAAAACTTTCTTGCTATACAGGGATTAAATCTAAACACAACAAGTTCTGATTTTCTGATAACTGCAGAACTTAAAGCCAGCGATCAACCTTCTTCAGGAAATAGTTCTCCTGGTGCAAAACTTTATTCCCAGCCAATTACTATAAATGAATCCAGTCATTTTAAGGCCCGTACTTTCTATAATGGTGAGTGGAGCGCTTTAACGGACAGGTTCTTCATTATTCCTGCGGATTTTTATGATATTAAAATCACTGAGATTCACTATCATCCCCTTGGTCAGGATATAGTTGACAACGGTGAATTTGAATTTATAGAAATTAAAAATACAGGAACCTCAACTTTAGATCTGGGGGGCATACAATTTGTTCAGGGTATTGTATATGAATTTCCTCCCGAGACGGAGCTAGGACCTCAGGATTTTATTGTTCTTGCATCTAACAGCAATTACTTCTATTCCCGATACGGCTTTTTGCCTTTTGATGAATATAATGGTCAACTTGCTAACGGCGGCGAATGGATTCTTTTGGCAAGTAGTACAAATGACACACTTTGCTCAATTATTTATGAGGACGGTAATGGCTGGCCATCTACACCCGATGGCTTTGGAAACTCTCTGGTACCTGTCGAACTAAATCCTGTAAACGATCAAAATAACCCGTTTGACTGGCGTGCATCTTATGCCATTGGCGGTTCTCCGGGAGCTGATGATCTGTTTATTGAACCTGTCACTGTAGAGGAATTCATGGTTGCTGAAAACTTTACTCTAAGCCAGAATTATCCGAATCCGTTCTCAGACTTAACATATATAGACTACATGATACCGGATGAGGCATATGTACAATTATCTGTATATAACATAGTAGGCCAGCATGTTGTAACACTTGTAAATAAGAGACAGGCTGCAGGATTATACCAGGTAATGTGGGACGGAGCTGATCAATACAATAATAAGCTCAATAATGGTGTTTACATTTACAGGCTTGTGATAAGAAGCCAGCATGAAAATAAAGTCATTACAAAGAAAATGATGATAATGAATTAAATTAGCTGAAAAAAGCAATGCATATATAATATATTAAAATGATCCCGCTTCAGGCGGGATTATTTTTTTCAGGATGTTATACCTGGTTTCTCTTAACAAATAAATTATTTTTTATATTAGCTTTTTTTATGGAAAGATATATAAGGAGTAATACAAATGAAAAATCTGATAACATATTTTCTGCCGATTGTTTCAATTAATATCATCCCTGTCATAAAGCTTTATTCTTCAGATACTCTATGTACTGGTAAGATCCCTGAGAAAAAAGGAGCTTATTATACGGGAAATTATAGAAATATTTTTACTGAATTGCTTGATAAAAGTGAATCAGAGGTACAGGCAAAATTAGATAGCATATGGAACCAGCTATTTTACGGGGATAATATCAGGGAGCGTCTCTATTACCCTGTGGAACCTGATATGGCCTATATAGAGGACATCGCACATAATGATGTACGTAGCGAAGGTATTTCCTATGGTATGATGATTGCCGTGCAGCTAAATAAGAAAAAAGAATTCAACCGCCTGTGGAAATGGGCAAAAACATTTATGCAGCACAAAAGCGGGCAAAGAAAAGGCTATTTTGCATGGCTACTGGATACGTCCGGCAATATATTGGATGATGATACTGCTTCTGATGGTGACGAATGGATTGTTATGTCCCTGTTTTTTGCTTCTGCAAGATGGGGAAACGGAACAGGCATATTTAACTATCAGGCTGAAGCCCAGGCAATTTTGGATGCAATGCTGGGTAAAGCAGAAAGTTCAGACAGTGATACCATTATAACAAATATGTTTAATAAAACGGAAAAGCAGGTAGTATTCGTACCTTCTGGCGAGGCTGATGATTTTACTGATCCCTCCTACCACCTTCCTCATTTTTACGAACTTTGGGCCCGCTGGGCCGATAAAAACAACTTGTTCTGGTGCGAGGCTGCAAATTCCAGCCGTAAATTTTTAAAAAAAGCAGCACACCCGGAAACCGGACTTTGCCCTGATCATGCTTATTTTGACGGGAAACCTGCAGATAAATGGAATGCAGGGCATAAAGATTTCAGGTTTGATGCCTGGCGCGTTGCCATGAATATTGCTATTGATTATGAATGGTTTGCCAGGGACGAATGGGAGGTTTCTCAAAGTAACAGGATGCTGGATTTTTTTTATGCTCAGGGGATAGCAGAATATGGGAACCAGTATACCCTTGATGGTAAAGCTCTGTCCGGTGCTCACAGTCCGGGTCTCGTCGCCATGAATGCAGTTGCCTGCCTTGCTTCAACGAACAGTAATAAAACTGACTTTGTCAGGGAACTATGGAATACACCAATCCTCAGTGGTCTCTACCGTTATTACGACGGACTGCTTTATATGCTCGGCATGCTAAGCCTGAGTGGCAACTTTAAAGTCTATGAACTTGCCGGCAATCCGGTATCTGCCTGTGAAGGTGATTTTTAATCAAATTATCGTTATATTTATTCTTTAATACTATCTGGCAGAGATATGCCATATAGTTTGTATAACAAGCAGGCAAAGTTTGGAACATTTGAAGTTTTCGTAACTTCCATCTCGACAATATTAGGGGCAATACTTTTTTTACGTTTCGGATGGGCTATAGGTAATGTTGGTTTCTGGAATACAATCCTTATTATAATATTAGGCCATCTTGTGGCATTACCCACAGCATTTGCAATAGCTGAAATTGCAACAAACCAGAGAGTGCTGGGCGGTGGTGCTTATTATATTATTTCCCGCTCATTCGGATTCAATATAGGAGGTACAGTTGGTATCACATTATACCTGTCACAGGCTATAAGCGTAGCTTTCTATGTTATTGCTTTTGCCGGAGCCTTTGAACCGGTTATAAATACTGTTAACAATTATATCGGACCTAAATTTGGAAGATTAATACCTCTCGACCACCGTATAATAAGCCTTCCTGCAATGGCAGCATTATCCGCAATAGCTCTTGTAAGGGGTGCTAATATGGGAATGAAAGCATTATATGTAGTAGCAGGGATAATCTTCCTGGCTGGTAATAATCTCATAATGCAGAAAATAGCTTACTGGGGACCTATAATACCAATCGGACTTGCTGCTGCAACAGTATCTTCAGCAATAGGTTCCATACTGGTTGCCCCACGAACACTTCAGGCCATTGGTGTTGATAATATTTTACCCAATAATTTTGTTAGCCGCTGGTTTGGCAAAGGCAAACCAGCAAATAATGAACCTGTTAATGCAACATTAATAACCGTTATAATAGCTTTTGTTTTTGTTTCTATAGGTGAACTTGATCTCGTTGCCCGCATTATTTCAATGTTTTTTATGATTACCTATGGTGCCATATGTCTTATATCCCTGCTTGAACATTTTGCTGCCGATCCTTCATACAGGCCAAAGTTCCGGACACACTGGATTGTTTCTTTTGTTGGCACAGTAGTCTCATTTTGGCTTATGTTTAAAATGAATACTCCTATTGCACTTTTATCACTTATCATTCTGGCATCCATATATTTCTTTATTACTGCAAGCAAGGAAGATTGCCCATATCTACAAAAAACATCGAATTAATACCCACTGATGAGACAATACATGCGAAAGAATTAATTTCAAAAAAATCTGTGGACGCAGATCTTACTATTGTTGGGTTCAGGCATGAATTTGTAAAAATTAAGGGACTGGAATTATTTACAGGATTTAATGATGTGGGAAATATCCTGTTTGTTAGTTCCCAGAGGGAAAAAGAAATCACCTGACATAATCTGCTTAATAAGTAATGAAATCTCTCACTTAGATCTTTTTATCGCCTGCTCAATATCTGCAATAATATCATCAATATGCTCCAGGCCCACTGATATTCTTATCAGAGCCGGAGTTATATTTACAGCCTTTCTTTCTTCTTCCGTGAGTTTTGAATGTGTGGTAGTAGCCGGATGGGTTACTATTGTCCTTGTATCTCCCAGATTCGTAATTAAAGAAAGCAATTCAAGTGAATCAATAAATTTTTTTGCCCTCTCTGCACCACCCTCTAATTCAACTGTAACCATTCCGCCTCCCAGGCGCATCTGTTTTCTGGCTAATTCATATTTGTTGTAAGAAGGAAGAAAAGGGTATTTCACCCATAAAACCTCAGGATAGCTTGCAAGATATTTGGCAAGCTCAAAAGCATTAATGGAATGTCGTTCCATTCTAACTGCCAGCGTCTCGAGACTTTTTGATAAAATCCATGAATGAAAGGGTGACATACAGGGCCCTGTTTGCCTGGCCATGAACCTTATATCTTTAATAAAATCCTTGCTCCCTAATACTGCTCCTCCTATTGTCCGCCCCTGTCCATCAATAAATTTGGTTGTTGAATGAATAATAATATCGGCTCCGTATTTTACTGGCTGTTGTATATAAGGAGTTGCAAATGTATTATCAACATTCAGAAGCAGATTATATTTTTCTGCCAGTCTGCCCAGCATCTCAAGGTCAATAATATCTAATCCCGGATTAGATGGGGTTTCTGCCAGTATCATCCTGGTAGTTGGTAATATGTTCTTCTCCCATCCCTCATTGTCAGCAATGTCTATATAAGTATGTGAAATACCAAACCGGGGTAATACCTGGGTTATAATCTGATGTGTTGAGCCAAAGAGACTGCGGCATGCTATCAGATGGTCACCGGTCTTCAGATGACTTATAATACTTAAAAATATTGCAGCCATACCCGATGCAGTAGCTACACCATCTTCAGCTTCCTCAAGAGCACATAACTTCATAATAAATTCATCATTGTTGGGATTTGAATACCTGGTGTAGATATGACCCTCTTTCTCTTCAGCAAATAGTGCCCTGCCTTCCTCTGCATCATCAAAAACAAAGCTGGATGTTGCATATATTGGCACGCTATGTTCTTTCTGATTTGATGATTTTAGCTGCGTCCTTACTGCTCTGGTCTCAAATTTTGTATTCTTTTTCATTTAATAATTATTTAAAACAAAAAAGTCATTTATAAATAAACATATTAATAAAAAATCAAGACAAGTAGTAAAATTAATAACTGGTGTTAAAACCTTATTATATTAATAACCCTGTTATTATTAAGATACTTCCTGATTATACTCTGTATATCTTTGTTATCGTCATATTTACTAATATAATCATTAAACAAATCAGGATGAGATATCTGTATGTTCCTTTCAATAAAACCGAAACCTGCATATTTACCGCTTTCAATTTTTACTATTGAATATTCGTCGAAATTCCTTCCTTTATCAATTATTATTATATTATTATTATTATCTATATCAGAGCTTATATAACCTTTTTTATCTTTACTTTGATAAAGTTCGTTTTGATATAAAGCTCTTCGCTGGCTACGGTTATAGCGGGGCTTTTTATTCCTGATTTCCTCAGATTCCTTTAAAAGGGCAATAAGTTCACTACCTGTTAGTTCATAACTGATATCTGCAATCTCCTGGCACATCCTGATGGCTTTTTTGCTTCTATTGTTTTTAATGTGAGCAATAACACGGGATTTTATATTCTTGCTTTTACCAATATAAATGAGCTCCTGCTGATCGTTATAGAAATAATACAGGCCGGCTTCTTCAGGTAGGTTTCTTAGCAAATCAAAATTCATATCAGGATGCAAATCGTTTTTTAATATTCCCTTGATATTGAAAAGATCTAATCCATTTGTGTTATTCAGGTCCATTAATATATCAAATAATCTGGCTGTTGCCTTGGCATCACCGGCAGCCCGATGTCTGTCATTTATTTCTATACCCAGCTCATTACATAAGGTGCCAAGACTGTATGATTTAAGTCCGGGTATTAGTTTTCTGCTGAGCTTAACGGTACAAAGATGTTCCCGCTGAAATTTGTACCCGAGACTTCTGAATTCACTGCGTATAAAACTGTAATCAAAACTTGAATTATGTGCTACAAAAGTTTTATGCTCTGTAAGTTCAACAATTGCACGTGCTACCTCATAAAACTTAGGTGCATCAGCTACCATTTCATTGGTAATTCCTGTTAATGCTGTAATATGATAAGGAATATTTCTTTCAGGATTTATGAGTGTAATAAACTCATCTGTAATTTTTTGACCATCATGAATAATAATTGCTATCTCGGTAATTTTATCAGTAACCGGACTGCCTCCTGTGGTTTCTATATCAACTATAGCATACATGACAATGTAAAAGTAAAAATTTAATCACAAAATTTAGCAGTTCATAATTAAGTATTCTTAAAACCAATGTTTTAATTATTACGTATATAAACTATATTTGCAGTCTTTCATCTATCAGATAGTATTTACAAATCAGGAATAATTGCTATATTTTAAATACTGCATAAGCATTTACTGTTAGTCTGTTTATATGCACATATTAAACAGGTCTGATACAAAGAATATTTGATAAAGGTATTATATGATTAAAAAGCCGGAATATATCACAGGCAACATTAAAATTTTAAGAAACTTATTATTGATATTGTTTTTATGTATTGAAACTGTTGTTTTTCCCCAGGAACTGGTAATTAATGAAATTATGCCTTCAAATACATCTGCCATAGCTGATGAAGACGGTGATTTCAGTGACTGGCTGGAGATATATAACTACGGTGCGGTTCCGGTAAACCTGAATGGTTATGGATTATCTGATGACAGGTCTCTGCCATATATGTGGGTCTTTCCGGATATAACACTGGAACCTGATAATTACATGCTTGTATTTGCCTCTGATAAAGATCGTGCCAATATCCCTGCAGACTATAATACACTAGTCGACTGGGGTGACCAGTGGAAATACCATTTTGTTGAAAGTCAGCCTCCTGCTGACTGGAATGAAATTGGTTTTGATGATACAGGATGGCCCACAGGTCCGAGTGGCTTTGGCTATGGTGACGGCGATGATGCCACTGTGATTGAAAAGGCAAGAACAATATATTTAAGAAAGACATTTGATATTAGCGATGCATCAGGGATTACATCAGCATTACTGCATATGGATTATGATGATGGTTTTGTAGCTTATATTAACGGAACGGAAATAACACGTGTTGCCATGGGAGAACCGGGCAGTCCTACATACTGGGATGTTTTTGCTGATTATGACCATGAAGCACTGATTTATACAGGAGGGAGTCCTGAGAGGTTTAATATTGATCTTAGTGGAAATTTATTGCAGGATGGAACAAATGTTCTGGCAATAGAAGTACATAATATTTCAGAAACATCTTCGGATCTGACTGCAATACCATTCCTTACAGTTGGGGGTCCCGGTATTACGGGGGGCTATGTACCCGAAATTCTCAACATGGACAAACAATCGTATTTACACACGAACTTTAAAATCAAATCTGAGGGTGATACATTAATATTAACAAGTTCAGGAGGACAAACGATTGACGAAATATTTACCGATACTATTACTGCAGATATCTCCAGGGGCAGAAAACCTGACGGAACTGATGAATGGTATTATTTTGATGAACCAACACCCGGCGCCCCAAACACAACATTTGCATATAGTGAAGTAACCCATTCCCTCCCTGTCGTTTCTCATCCCGGTGGACTTTACTCCGGTACATTTAATCTTACAATGACATCAGACAACCAGAATGATACAATATATTATACATTTGACGGTTCAGTACCGGATAAAAATTCATATATATATACTGCTCCCATTAATATATCCGGCACTACAATGCTAAGAGCAAGGATAATCAGAAGTAATGAAATATCTGCTGCTGTTCTGAGTTGTACATATATATTTTTAGAAAGAGAAAGTAACCTCCCTGTAATATCTCTTTTTACAGACCCTTACAACTTATGGGATGTGGATTATGGAATATATGTAATGGGAAATAATGCATCCTCAGAATTTCCGTATTTTGGCGCAAATTTCTGGGAAGACTGGGAAAGGCCTGCCCATGTCGAACTTTACGAACCTGACGGCACACAGGGTTTCTCAATTGATGCCGGCATAAAAATATTCGGGGGATGGAGCAGAGGATTTGATCAGAAATCAATATCAGTGTTTGCACGAAGAAAATACGGGTATCCAAATATAAATTACACTGTTTTTAAAGAAAAAGCAATTTCCGGGTTTGAAGCCCTTGTTTTCAGAAACTCAGGAAACGACTGGATGAACACCATGTTCAGAGATGGTATGATGACAAGTCTTGTAAGAGACCTTGGTATAGACGTACAGGCATTCCGCCCTGCTGTTCTGTTTCTTAACGGTGAATACTGGGGTATTCATAATATCAGGGAAAAAGTAAATGAACATTTTGTTGCTTCAAACCATAATATCGACGCTGACAGCCTTGAATTGCTTGAAAATAACGGTGTGCCAATTATAGGGAGCCCTCAACACTATTCTGATATGATAGATTTTGTTTCGAACAATAGTCTGGCTGCCACAAACAACTATGAATATGTAAAAACACTGATGAATGTTGATAATTTTATTAAATACGAGTTTTCACAGATATATTTCAATAACACTGACTGGCCGGGAAATAATATAAAATTCTGGCGCTCGGTAAATAATGAAGGCAAGTGGCACTGGATAATGTTTGACACTGATTTCGGTTTTGGTATATGGAATACTGAGGACTATAATGATAATACCTTAGCGTTTGCCCTTGAGCCAAATGGAGGTGGATGGCCAAATCCCTCATGGTCAACACTCCTGCTCAGAAGGCTTATAGAAAACCAGTCATTCAGAAACAGTTTTATAAACCAGTTTGCTGATCATCTTAATACTACTTTTCAGCCAGACGCTGTTATTGTTCATATAAACAGTATTACCGACATTATTGATTCTGAAATATCTTATCATTATCCACTTTATGGTGAAAATAAAGGAAACTGGGAATATGATGTGGAAAGAATGAAAACATGGGCACAAAACAGGATTTCGCCGGTCAGAAATCACATTAAAAGTCAGTTTTCTCTTCCGGGTTCTAAAAATATTACGGTAAATACTCAACCCCAGGGATCCGGACAAATAAAGGTAAATACTATCTATCCCGGGTTTTACCCCTGGAGCGGAGTCTATTTTACTGACGTGCCAATAGAGCTTAAAGCAATTGCCAAAGAGGGATACCGTTTTACAGGATGGACAGGAGATATTGTTTCGGAAGATACTTTAATTTCAGTTAATCCGACTGCCAACTTCAGTTTTACGGCACAGTTTGAAAAAGACTTTTCAACACTAAAACCTGTTATATTTAATGAGATTAATTATAATTCACATCCGTCATTCAATACCGGGGACTGGGTGGAACTATATAACCGTGGTGAACAGACAATAGATATATCAGGCTGGATCTTTAAAGATTCGGAAGAGGTTCATATCTATATAATCCCTTCAGGTACCGTTCTATCACCCGGGGAGTATATTGTGCTGTGCAGAGATATGGCTGCTTTTGCCACATATTATCCGGGTATTACCAACCGTGAAGGAAACTTCAACTTCGGTCTGAGCACTGAGGGTGAATGTATACGCCTGTATAATAGTTACGGTGAGCTGGAAGATTCAGTATGTTACGGCATATCTTTACCGTGGCCGTCAGAACCATGCGGACACGGACCTACTTTGGAACTAATTGATCCCTTTCTTGATAATACTCTTGCAACAAGCTGGAGAGCTTCTGTTTCAAATGGGTCACCAGGTACAATTAACAGTATGATTGTAGATATACCGGAAATTACGGCTTCAACAGCTTACAAAGAGAGACCGGTAAAAGTATACCCGAATCCGTTTAGTGTGACGCTGAACATATTTTTCAGTATGAGTTATGACGATGAAGCTAAAATATCAGTCTATAATATAAATGGCGAGTTGAAGCATATAATAAAATATTCGGGTAATTATGAGGGGGTACATAATATAAGCTGGGACGGGACTGATAAGTATGGAAACAAACTGCCAGACGGGTTGTATCTTATAAGAATTGAAACCAGGTATTACCAATCTGCTGAAAAAGTCTTATTCCTTAAATAAATATTGAAATTAAACTGGCATTAAAATTGATAAGAATTATATACAGAAGTAAATTAAATGTTTTTATTTATTATTTTAGGCTTTTGGAAATGGATTTAATCATGATTAACTTCCAGGTGAAATGAAATCATATATTAATTTATTCTTAACAGGACTGCTCGTAATTAGTTTATTTTCCTGCACAAAAGATGAAGGTGTTGGTGGAAAAGCAACCATCAGGGGAAAGGTTATTGTTCAGGATTATAATGATGATTTTTCCATAATGCTTTCTGAATACAATGCTGCGGAAGAAGATGTATATATTATTTATGGTAAAGATAAAACATTTGGAGACCAGGTGGAAACCAATTATGACGGCACTTTTGAGTTTAGCTATCTCCTTCCCGGAGATTATTCTATATTTATATATTCAGAAGACAGTTCAGTAAATCTATTATATGACACAGTAGTTATTAAGAATATAACAATATCTAAAAAGGACGATATAATTGATGCCGGGACATTTGTTAAAATTAACGCCCTGGATTTTGACGAAGGAAATTCATCCATAAGCGGTAGGATATACCTTGTTAATTATGACCAGAGCACAATCTGCACTGAGTATCCTGTATCTGATACCTCGTTTGCCCAGGAACAGGAGGTATATATTGTCTATGGTTCTCATGAATTTTATGATGACAGGATAAGAACCCATTATGACGGGACATATAAATTTAGTCATCTCATTAAAGGTATATATAAGGTCTATACCTATTCTGAAGACATATCAGGTGCAACCCAGATGATTCCTGTAATCAGGCAGGTAGAGATTACAAAGGAAAATCAGCATATAATTATTGATGATATATATATTGAAAAAATATGATGAAAATGAAAGTAATAGTAACAATCAGTCTTATTATTTGTCTAATTGGAGATAATCTGTATTCACAAAGCAGGAATGAAGTAAGAGACCTGGATATAGTTTCCGTTACAGAAGTTGAAGTTGACTATGAAGACAGTAACGGAAAGGAAATTATGAGATTTAAAACCTTTTACGATGAGAGGGGTAACGTAATAAAAGAAATGGACTATGATAAAAGCGGCAAGCTGACCGAAATAATCATTTACGAATATGATGTAGACGATAATAAAATAAAGGAAGTTCATTACAAGTCCAATAATAAGGTATTCAAAACCAATACATATAGTTATAAAAAGGGACTGCTAACTGAACGCAAGGAATATGATGAAAATAACAGGCTCATATCAAGGAATACATATAAATATGAAGACGGACTGAGAACAGAGCGCGACGAATATGATGAAAGCAACAGGCTTATAGAAAAGAAAAAGTATATATATGAATTTAAAGCCAAATAGTGTATAAGGGAAGGCTAAACATTCAGGCTTTCATTCCTGCTGACATCAATAACACCTTTTACTTCAGACAATCTGGATATTAATAGTTCCAGATGCTTTAAATCCCTGACCGTTATTACTAATTTTCCTTCAAACAAACCATCTTCATTATCCATTGATATCGAACGAAGGTTTACCTTTAAATCTTTGGAAAGAACACGTGAAATACCATCCAGAATACCTGGCTCATCTTCTCCGCTAATCTTTATTTCCACAGTAAATAATAAATCTTCTGCACCTTTGGTCCATTTTGCCTTTACTACCCTGTAATCAAATTTTGTCAGTAATTGTGCAGCATTGGGACAATTTGACCTGTGTATTTTTATTCCCTCACCAACTGTAACAAATCCGAATATATCGTCGCCGGGAATAGGATTACAGCATTTGGCAAGCTTGTAATCTATACTACCTAATTTCTCATCAATTATCAGGTAATCCCCGGCAGTACCAACAGCTGTCTTGTTGTCCTGCTTCTGCTTGTGCTCATGCAAAACCGGTTTCTCTTTACCTGGTTTTTCTTCGCCTGTCAGATATTCTTTTATTTCTGCCAGTTCTATATTTTCTGAGAATATCTGATAATACAAATCCTGTGAGTTTTTGAATCCGTATTTCCTGAGAAGATTCCTTACATTATCATCTGTAAAAGGTACTTTCCAGTTCTTAAATCTTCTTTTTAATATTTCTTTACCACTCTCTGCTGCTTTAAATATTTCTTCATTTAATTTTTGTCTGATTTTGGATTTGGCTTTTGATGTCACAACGAAGTTCAGCCAGTCTATTTTGGGAGATTGATTTTTGGAAGTACTGATTTCAACTTTTTCACCATTATTAAGTTTATAGCGAATTGGTACCGCCCTTCCGTTAACTTTAGCCCCAACACATGTCGCCCCAATATCTGAGTGTATATCATATGCAAAATCAAGGACAGTTGATCCTGCAGGAAATTTTTTCAACTCTCCCTTTGGTGTAAAAACGAAAATTTCTTTGGAGTATAAACTAAGCTTGAAATCATCAATAAATTCAACAGCATCATGTTCCGGGGCTTCAAGTATTTCCCTTACTTTAACCAGCCATTCTTCAAGACCCTGTTCGCTTTCCAGACTCTTATATTTCCAATGGGCAGCAAAACCCTTCTCTGCGATTTCATTCATCCTTTCTGTCCTTATTTGTATTTCCACCCAGCGACCCTCCTGACCAATTACTGTTGTGTGCAATGATTCATATCCATTTGTTTTGGGAACTGATATCCAATCACGTAATCTTAAGGGATTGGGCTGATATAAATCAGTAACAACAGAGTATACCTGCCAGCAATCTGATTTTTCCCTCTTCAATTCACTATCAATGACTATTCTTATTGCAAACAAATCATATATATCCTCAAATTCAATCATCTTTGTATTCATCTTATTCCAAATGGAATAAATTGACTTAGGCCTCCCTTTAATATCAAATTTAAAACCCTGCTTTTCAAGTTCCAGTTTTATTGGTTTAATAAAGTCACTTATAAACTGGCTCCTTGCTTTCATATTTTCTGACAGTTTCCTGGCAATAATATCATAGGTCTTTCTGTCAGTATATTTAAGTGACAAATCTTCCATTTCTGATTTAATAAGGTACAGGCCCAGACGATGAGCCAGAGGAGCATATAAATATGATGATTCAGAAGCAATTTTTATTTGGGATTCACGTGAAAGATTCTTCATTTCCCTCATTATCTGCAACTGCTCAGCCAGCTTTATAAGTATTACCCTGACATCTTTTGCCAGGTTGAGCAAAAGTTTTCTGAAATTTTCTGCCTGTGATGATTCTGTTGAAGTGTCGAGATAATTAATCTTCTCCAGCCCTCTCGTAATTGTTATAATAACATTTCCGAATTCTTTTTCTATTTCCTTGTGGGACAGTCTGCCCTGTTGCAGGGCTATATTTAAAAATATGCTGATAACTGAAAAAGCTCCCAGACCTATTTCCTTTACTACTATCAAAGCCGTTTCAAGTGTTGTTATTGCAGCATATCTTTCCGTAATATCCTTTTTACATGATAATTCTGATATTAAAAGATTAAAGGCTTTATCAATAATTTTCGTGTCAGCAGGGTCCTTTGAAATACTAATCTCTTTTAATAACAGTCCGTATTTATTTAAAATATCTTTTCGAATATTTACGGGATAATCCTTAAGCATTATTAATAATTATAATATAAGCAGCTTGTTTAATTATATTAATAATGCAAAGATAGGCAATTGATAATTTATTGATTTGGCAATAGAGCAATAGAGCAATATAACAATAGAACAATTTATTTCATCTTCTCCAGTTTCTCCATACCTTCAATATTCAATGATTTGGTAATTTTTGCAATATTTTTCATATCTATGTCTCCCTGAATGCTAATCATAACACTCTCATCCGGACTACCAACAAGAAGCAATAGCTCAACTACCTTATTATCTTTCTCCCGTACTAAAAACCTGACATTCTCATCTTTTTCCTTTATAACCATCAGTTCTTTATACTCTTCCTGAGGAAGATTTTTCATTACTTCATCATACAAATTTATACTTGTTTTGG
>Ga0315544_1000047_pt1 | contig 106374 bp, 99 predicted proteins | sample SalMarSW160130MG_2_FD_202543 | JGI IMG/M metagenome (GOLD analysis project Ga0315544, IMG submission 202543) | Salt marsh sediment microbial communities from the Plum Island Ecosystem LTER, Massachusetts, United States - Salt Marsh Sediment SW1601-130 ...
TCGAGGACTTCGGGCGTCGGATCGCCGTTCGCCGCTCGGAGGAAACCGTCGACCTCGTCGAGCCACCGTTCTTCGGCCGCTCCGCGGTAGACGGCTTCCGCGACCGCCTCGATACGCGCCCGCTGTTCCTCGTCGAGCAGCGGGGCGAGAAGCGTCGCCCGCAACCGAAACGCGTCGCGCAGCCAGCGGTAGACGTGCACGGAGCCCGCAGGCGGATCGACGGCGCTGGCCTCCTCCGTCCATGCGTCGAGGAACGCGTCCCACGACAGCCCGTACGCGTCGACGAACGCCGCATCGAACCCAGCCCACGACGTGAAGAGCGGATTCCAGAAGATCGACCGACACGGGCCGCTCAAGACGGACCACAGCACGTCCGGCGGAGCGCGGCGGGCGAGCGCGTCGACCCAGCTCGCGCCCAAATCGCGAAGCAAGAACATCGGAGCCCGCGAGAGGTCGTGGCCCTCCGCGAGCCAGATCGAGACCGGTCCGGCCGTACGGAGCTCGAAGCGATCGAGGTACCCGAGCGCGTACTCGGTGTGCCTCGCCGTCCCCGACCTCAAGAGGTCCATGTACGGATAGGCCGAACATGTGGATTCGACGTCCCATTGGATGACCTGCAGCGCTCCGGTCAGCTGGTAGACGAAGACCCGCTTCCAATCGCTTTTGGGGTAGCAACAGACGAACAACAGCGAGCGGCTGCGGATCGTCGCGTCCTCGGGAAGCCGGTCGAGAAAGGCGCGAGGGCAGTACCATGACTCGTACGCCGAGGAGTAGAAGGTGGTGAGGCCGACAGCGTCGAACCGATCGAGGTCGCGACGCATCGTCTCCGCGTCCGCGTACAGCGCGACCGTCGCCAGAGGAACATCGGACGGGCCGAAGTAGACCGACAGCGGAGAGGTCTGAGGCGGGGTGCAGGCCGCCGGCAACGGGTCGGGGATCCAGTACTCCCTGACCTCGCCAAGAAGCGCTTCGAGCTCCTCCGGGACGTCAGACTCGACCGGCGACGCGCTCCAGACGCAAATTTCGGACGCGGTCTGGACGGTCCACTCCGCCTGCGCCGCACCGGTCCACAAGATCGATACGGCCAGCGTCGCGACGAGGGCACGCACAGTCTCTCCCTTCACGTCATCTAGGGTACTGCGTGACACCCTATGTTAGGGAACCAGGGGAACCGCTTCAAACGAGGTGGCCGCCGCGGGAGGCGAAGAGAACGGCGGGGCCGTGTCGGCCCCGCCGGTTGAACGCAGCGTGTCTGTCGCCGTCTACCTACTCCTTGTAGATGTCCGCGATCGTGATGTCCATCGTGATGTCGACCCGGACGCCCTGCACGCCGGGCAGCCACGCGGCGATCATCTCGTCGGTCATCGACCACAGCGGGATCCACGGCACGTCCTGCGTGCTCAGGATCTGGATCGCTTCGTACAGCGACGCCCGGACGTCCTTGTCCACCGTGGTCGTCGCGAGGTCCATCAGGTTCTTGTACGCCTGATAGTTCGGATGGTGGTTGAAGTACGTGCCCAGCGACTCCGGCGACTCGGTCGTCCAAGGTGCCAGGAAGTTGGACGGCTCGTAGTAGTCCGGGTGCCAACCGAGCAGGAACATATCGAACCCACCGGAGCTCATCCGCTCGACGTACGCGCCCCACTCGAGGACCTGAATCGTGATGTTGATGACCCCGGCCTCCTCGATGCTGCCCTTGAGGACCGCGGCGACATCGGCCTCGAAGGTGCCGTAGTGCTTCGGCGTGTACCATAGGTTGAGCTCCAGGGGGTTGCCTTCGTCGTAGCCGACCTGGGCGAGCAGCTGCCTCGCCACCTCAAGATCGCGCTCGGGGAAGGTCGGCAGCGCGCCGAAGAACGGCGGATCGACCGCCGGAACCATCGTGTAGATCGGTTCCACGGTCCCACTGAAGACCTGGTCGACGATCGCCGCGCGATCGACCGCGTAGCAGATCGCCTGTCGAACCTGCGGCACGTCCACAGGGGACTGCGTCACGTTGAACAGCATGTACCGAACCCCCGGGCTCGGCGGGAACGCCTGGATGATCACGTCCGGGTTCGCTTCCAAGTCCGCCACGTCCTGAGGCGCGAGCGTTCGGAAGACGACGTCGACGTCGCCGGCTTCGATCGCCGCACGGAGGGTGGCCGCGTCGGCGTACATCTGCTCGATGACGTCGGCGGTCTTCGGGGCCTCCCCGTAGTAGCCTTCGTACGCCTGGTAGATCACGTGCTGATCCGCAAGATGCTCGATCAGGATGTACGGGCCCGTCCCGGCGAACTGGCCGTTGGCGAAGTCATCGTCCGGCACCGACGCCGGCGAGTAGATCAGCGCCGGAGCGATCTGATCGGACATCCGTTGGTCGAAGATCGCGTCCGCCTGCGTCAGATAGATCTTGACCGTCAGCGGATCGACGACCTCGATGCGATCGATGACCTTGATCAGGCCCACGCCGCCTTCCGGACCGTCCAGACGGAGCGTGCGATCGAGCGAGTACTTGACCGCGTACGCGTCACAAGGCTCACCGTCCCAGAACGTGATCCCGGGGCGGATGTAGAACGTCCACTCCAGTCCGTCGGCCGACACGCTCCACGATTCGGCGATCGCCCCGACGAACTCGCCCGTCTCGGAATCGAACTTCGTCAGCGCGTCCGTGACGTTCCTCAGGACGTGCCACGAGAAGTGGTCGTAGCTGTTCGCAAACGAGAGCTCCGTGACGCGGTCCGTCGTTCCGATGATCAAGGGCTCGTCCGCGGCGACCGTGAAGAGCCCGACCGCCGAAACCACAGCCAGGGCCAGTACAATCCACAACACCTTTCGCATGGTGGTACCTCCTTGAAAGATCGCCCCGTTGCCTCTGGGCAGCTGGGGCTATATCCTACGATCCAGTGCAGGGGCGCTTCGATGAACAACCTAGCACCAATGCGGCGGAGAAGTCAAACGCGCTTTCGCTTTCTCTTCGGATTCACGAGGTCGCTGATCCCCTCGCCGATCAGTCCGAACCCGAGAGAGAGAGCGATGATCATGATCCCGGGGAAGGTGATCAGCCACCACGCGCCGGACTGCAGGTACTTCTGACCGTTCTGAATGTCGAACCCCCAGTCCGGTGCCGGCGGGGGCAGCCCGAACCCGAGAAACGAGAGCGCGGCGACCGTGAGGATCGCGTCAGCCAGGTTGAACGATGAGACCGCCATGATCGCGTTGACCGTGTTCGGCGCGACATGCCGGAGGACGATGCGCGTGTTGCTCGCTCCAACGGCTCGAATCGCCTCGATGTACGACGTCTCCCGGACCTGCAAGACCTCGGCTCGCGTCACGCGGAAGTAGGTCGGGATGTAGACGAACCCGACCGCCCAGATCATCGGCGCGATCCCCGATCCGAACATCGCGACCAGGACGATCGCGAGGATCATCGAAGGGAAGGAGTAGATGGCGTCCATCGTCAGGGACAGCACCCGATCCAGCCATCCGCCGGCAAACCCGGAGATCCAACCGAGCAAGGAGCCGACCGTCATACTCAGAGCGACGGCGGAGAAGGCCACGATCAGCGACGCCTTCCCTCCGCTCAGGATGCGGCTGAACACGTCGCGTTGCAGCTGGTCCGTCCCCATCCAGTGGGCCGCACTCGGCCCCTCCAGCCGAGGGGCGTCCCGGTAGAGGGACGGATGATAGCCGTTCAGCGCGGGGAGTCGGTTTGCCAGCACGGTCATCAGGACGAACGCGACGACGACGACGAACCCGACCTTCAGGACGTGCTGACCACGCAAGGCGATGCGACCTCGACTCGCCTTTCGCACGATCCAGAAGAGCACCGCCACCAACCCGTGCGGCTGGACGGGACGTCGAGGGCTTGGATCGGGCATCTCAGTACCTCACCCGCGGATCGATCATCGAGTAGAACACGTCCACGATCAGGTTGATCACTGAGATAAACAGCGCGATGAACACCACGCTGCCCTGGATCGCATAGTAGTCCCTCGCCTCGATCGACCGCACGAGGTAGCTCGCGATCCCCGGCCACGAGAAGACCGTCTCCGTCAGAACGGCTCCACCCATCAGAACCGCGAACTGAAGGCCGAAGACGGTGACGATCGGGATGAGGGCGTTCCGCAGCGCATGCCGAAGCACGACCACGCGCTCTCGGAGCCCCTTGGACCGGGCCGTGGTGATGTAGTCCATGTCGAGGACCTCGAGCATGCTCGCCCTCGTGATCCGGCCCTGGAGGCCCGTGAGGGCAATCCCGAGCGTGATCGACGGCAGAACGAGATGCCGCACGATGTCGGCCAGCGCCTTCCCGTCCCAGCGGAGGACCGCATCGAGCATGTAGAAGCCGGTAATCTGCTTGAACGTGAACGCCATCCGACCGCCGAGACGGCTGGCCACCGGCAGCCAACCGAGCTTGACGGCGAAGATGACCTGCAGCATCAGGCCGAGCCAGAAGAGGGGCATCGCAAACGAGGCGATGTGGAAGACACGGACCGCGTGGTCGGCCGGCCGATCGGCTCGTGTGGCGGCGATCAGCCCGGTGGTGAACCCGAACACCGCCGCCACGAGGATGCCGCACACCCCCAACTCGATCGTCGCCGGAAACCGGAGGAAGAGCTCCTGAAGAACCGGCTTGCCGGTCCGATACGACGTCCCGAAGTCGCCGCGGACTACCCCTGCGAGGTACTGCGCGTACTGCACGTAGAGCGGCTGGTCGAAGCCGTACCGGTGCTCGTACTCAGCGATGACCTCCGCGGACACGTTGCGGCCGCCGAGCATCGACATCACGGGATTCCCCGGCATGACCCGCAATAGCAGGAAGACGACGGTCAGAAGGATGAACACCATCGGGATCGTTAGCAAAACGCGCTGGATGATGTAGCGGCCGACTCCGCCCATGCTACCTCCCAACAGGCCCGTCGCTCGGGGGTGCGGCCAGTATAGAGACGCGGCGCGCCCCACTCAACCGGTTCCGGCAATGAGCCGTCACGACGGCACGCTCGGACCCTCGGGCCCTTCGAGGAGGGACGTGCCTTGAAACGTCAGATCGGTGATGAACATGTGCCCCGGGGCGTGGGTGATCATCCGCGGGACGCGGCTCCGCTCGGCCGCCGCCTGGGCGGTGACCCCGCAGGCCCAGAAGACGGGGACCTCTCCTTCGCGGACGGGGACCGCGTCGCCGTAGTCCGGGCGCTCGAGATCTTCGATTTCGAGCGCCTCAGGCGAACCGACATGCGTCGGTTCGCCATGTGCGAGGGGGAGGCCGCGCGTCAGCGCAACGACGCGGTCGACGTCGTCCCGACGGATCGGGCGCATCGACACGACCAGTGGGCCGGAGAACCGACCGACCGGCTCTGTCTCCCGGTTCGTGACGTACATCGACACGTTGTAGCCGAGCTCGAGATGCCGAACGGAAACGCCATTCGCCCGAAGCAGTGCGTCGAAGGTGAAGCTGCAGCCGATCAGGAACGCGACGAAGTCGGCGCGCCAGAGCGTCACGATGTCGGTCGGCTCCTCGTCTACCCTGCCTGCGCAATAGACGCGGTATCGCGGCAGGTCGAGGCGGACGTCGGATTCGGGCGCGATCTTCGTCGGCGTCGGAGATCCGGGCTCGGTGACGTCGAGGAGCGGGAGCGCACGGGGATTGGCGCGGCAGAACCGCTCGAACTCCGCCGCGAAATCGCCCGGCAAAACGACGAGGTTCGCCTGAACGTAGCCGGGAGCGAGGTCGGCCGTCGGGCCGGTCCACTCGCCGGCCCGGATCAACGCCCGGGCCTCCCGCGCGGTCAGGTCGCTCGGCCGAACGCCTTCGCTCTCGTCCATGCCGACATCTTCGGGGCGGATCCTCCCGCTGGCAAGGGTCGGCCGTGGATCTCGAGTTGGCGAAGGCCGCCGTCGTCGCTATCTTGGGAGGCGTATCGGCGCGTTCGGACGGTCGGGAAGGAGGTCGACATGCCGATCCAGAAGCTCAAGAAGTTCCTCGACGACAACGGGATCAAGTACGTCTCGATTCAGCACTCCGCCGCCTACACCGCGCAGGAAGTCGCCGCGCTCGCGCACATCCCCGGAGAGTTGATGGCGAAGACGGTGATGGTGAAGATCGACGGGAAGATGGCGATGGCCGTCGTTCCCGCGTCGCACCAGATCGATTTCGATCGACTCCGCGAGGTCGCCGGCGCCGAGAGCGCCGAGCTGGCGAGCGAAGAGGAGTTCAAGGACTACTTCCCCGCCTGCGACGTCGGCGCGATGCCGCCGTTCGGCAACCTCTACGACATGCCCGTCTACTGTGCCAACGTCCTCTCCGAGGACCTCGAGATCGCGTTCTCCGCCGGCTCGCATTCGGAGCTGATCCGGCTCGCCTTCGCCGACTACGAGCAACTCGTCCAGCCGGAGATCGCCACCTTCTCCAAGCGGGTGCCGTAGCTCGCCGGGCATCGCCCGACGAGCGTTCGTCTCGAACCCCTTGACGGCGCGGGGTTCCCGCTGTAGTCTGGCTCACTTCACGCGCAACGGGAGGTGAGCGGCATGCAGCATCGACATCGAGTCACGGGTGATTGCGTTTGTCCTCCGCTCGCCTCCGTCGCGATCGGCTGATCGAACGCCGCATCGCACATCCTTCATTGACCGTCTGAACCGGACCGACCCGGACGCTCCGTTCCCCCGGGGCCGGCTCCCGTTCCCCTCGAAGGAGGCATCATGAACGTCGCGGATTCCGTGCTCGACCTGGTCGGCAACACGCCGCTCGTTCGGCTCCGCGCGACGGAGCGCGGCCGAGCCGAGGCGATCTACGCGAAGCTCGAGCGGTTCAACCCCGTCGGAAGCGTCAAGGACCGGATCGCTTTGGCGATGATCGAAGACGCCGAGGCGCGCGGCGCGCTCGCCGAGGGAGGCGTCATCGTCGAGCCGACATCCGGCAACACCGGGATCGCCCTCGCCGTGGTCGGCACGGTGAAGGGGTATCGGGTGATCCTGACGATGCCCGACACGATGACCGTCGAACGGCGGACGATGCTCCGGGCGCTCGGGGCCGAGGTCGTGCTGACCCCGGGCGCCGACGGGATGCGCGGGGCGATCGCCGGGGCCGAGCGGATCGCAGAGGAGACGCCGGGGGCGTTCGTCCCCGGGCAGTTCGACAATCCGGCGAACCCCCGGGCCCACGAGCGGACGACGGCCCAGGAGATCTGGGCCGACACGGACGGCGCGGTCGACATCGTCGTCGCCGGGATCGGAACCGGCGGGACCGCGACCGGCCTCGCGCGGGCGCTGAAGCGGGTGAAGCCGTCCGTCCGCGTGATCGGCGTCGAGCCGTCCGGCTCCCCGTCCCTCACCGAAGGGCGGGCCGGGAAGCACGCGATCCAGGGGATCGGCGCCGGCTTCCGCCCTTCGATCCTCGAGCTCGAACGGCTCGACGAAGTCGTCGCCGTGACGGACGACGACGCCGCGCGGTGGACCCGCCACCTCGCCCGGTCCGAGGGGATCTTCGCCGGGATCTCGTCCGGGGCGGCCCTCGCCGCGACGGTCGCGGTCGCGGGGCGGCCGACCTCGGACGGCGCGGTGATCGTCGTCGTCCTGCCGGACGGCGGCGAGAAGTACCTGTCGAGCGATCTGTGGGAGGTCGACGATGCTTAGGCGAATCCGAGAAGACATCCGGGCCGTGAAGGAGAAGGACCCCGCGGCGCGGAACGCGCTGGAGATCGTCCTCGCGACGCCCGGCGTCTGGGCGATCTGGATGCATCGGATCAGCCACTGGCTCTGGCTTCACGGCGCCAAGCTCCTCGCTCGATGGCTGTCGCACGTCGTCCGGCGCCGGACCGGGATCGAGATCCACCCCGCCGCGCGGCTCGGTCGGCGGATCGTCATCGACCACGGGATGGGCGTCGTGATCGGCGAGACGGCCGTCATCGGCGACGACGTGCTCATCTACCAGGGGGTGACCCTCGGCGGCGTGAAGCGGAACGGCGGGAAGCGCCATCCGACGGTCGGGAACCGCGTGCTGCTGGGGGCGCAATCGACGCTCCTCGGGCCGATCACGATCGGCGACGACGCTCGGATCGGGGCGTGCGTGACGCTCCGCCAATCCGTGCCGGCGAGGGCGTCCGTCCGCGAGGAGGTCGTCATCTCCGTCCTCCACGACGACGAACGCGAGGACGGCGCCGTCCGGGTCGAGGGCTGAGTCGGTCGCTACCGGCTCTCGATCAGGGCGCGGACGAGCTCGCTCGCCGGCCGCTCGCGGATCTCGTCCGGCGTCCCAACCTGGACGATCCGTCCCTCGTCCATCACCGCGATCCGGTCGGCGACGGCGAACGCGTCCTCGAGGTTGTGGGTGACGTAGATCGTCGTGATCCGATCCTCGTCGTGGCGCACCCGCAACTCCTTTCGAGCGGTCGTGCGGCTGATCGGATCGAGGTTGGAGAACGGCTCGTCGAGGAGGAGGATCCGCGGCGGCAGGGCGACGGCGCGTCCGAACGCGACGCGCTGCTTCTCCCCCTCCGAGAGCTGCCTCGGACGGCGCGGGTAGAGCCGCTCGCTGATCCCGATCCGCGCGGCGATCCCGTCGACGATTCTTCGGAGCCGGTCGGGCTTCGTCCGCCGGAGGTTGAGCGGGAAGCCGAGGTTGGAGTACCCCCGATCGGAGAACACCTTCAGGTGCGGATAGAGGGCGTAGTCCTGGAAGACCATCCGGACGCGCCGCTCCCCGGCCGGCAGACGGTCGACCGCTTCACCGTCGAACAAGACGCTCCCCTCGGTCGGCTCGGTCAGGCCGGCGATCAGCCGCAGGAGCGTCGTCTTCCCGCAGCCCGTCGGCCCGACGACGGCGATCAGCTCTCCCGACTCGACGTCGAGCGTCAGCCGGTCGACCGCGACCACGTCGGGATACCGCTTCGTCAGCCCGTCAAACCGTACGCGCGTCATCCTTCCCTCCGAACGAGAGTCTAGGCTTCTCCGGAAGGAGGGCAAGTGCCGCGCGGCATCAGCCGGAGGCGTAAGAAGCGACGATCTCGCCGAAGACGACCAGGTGATGGTCGCCGTTCGCGTAGAACCGGTCGAGCACCTCGTCGGAGCGGAAGTCCTCCCGTTCCTGCTGCGTCCGGGCGACGATCCGGCACTCGTAGTGCAGCGCGCACTCGTCGATGACCGGCGTCTCGACCGCCTTCCCGGGGACCATGGTGAGACCGCACGCCGCGGCCTTGTCGAGGTCCCGCCCCGACTTCGTCCCGCAGAGCGTCAGCGCGTCCTTCAGTCCGCCGCGCGGCGGGACGTTGATCGTGAACGAATCCGACGACCGCAGGCATTCGTACGTGTACCGGCTCGTCCGGACGAGCGCCGTGAACATCGGGCGGCTCCACACGATCCCCACCTGCCCCCACCCGATCGTCATCGGGTTCGGTTTCCCGTTCGCGTCGAGCGCGACGAGGAACACCCCGTTGGCCGTCAGCGCGTCGCGCAGCCGCTTCGCCCCCTCGACCCACTCGATGTCACGCTTCATGCGGTTCCTCCTTCCGGTTCTTCCGCCGATGATACCCGACGGTCCTGCGGGCGCGGACGGTCGGTGTGCCCGCCCGGGGGATTCGCTACACTCCGTGCGCACAAGAACGCAAGGAGGAAGGCGAGTGCGAACGGGACGGAACCGCGCGGGGGAGCTCGATGAAGGCCGGCCTCTGTAGTGTGCTGGTCTTCTTTTCCGTTCTCGTCGCGCTGTCGTCCGTCGCCTTCGCCGCCGGCCCTCCGGTCCTCCTCGTCTACGGCTTCCAGCCGATCCCCGGCTTCCGCGCGACGGAGCTCTGGGCGGACGTCGCCGAGCGGCTCGCCGGCCGCCCGATCGCCCAGACCCAGACGATCGAGATCGAGACGGGACACAACCTGTTCCACCTCCCGGCCGGCGACGCGGAGCATCGGGACGTCTTCCTCTCCGACTACGCGCTCCCGTACGAGCCGACGGTCCGCGACCTCCGGTTCTACGCCGACCGTCTGGCCGACGAGATCGCGTGGATCACGGACACGGTCTCCGTGCCGGAAGTCGACGTCGTCGCCCACAGCATGGGCGCCCTCGTCGCCCGCGCCTACCTCGAGGCCGACGACTTCGACGGGATCCTCGGCGACGACGACTTCCCCGACTACGGGACCGAGTACCGCGGCGACGTCCGCACGCTGATCACCGTCGCCGGTCCGCACCACGGCGCGTACCTCGTGACGTTCGGCACGTGGCTGAGCCGCCTCGGACGGCAGCTGAGCCCGGAGGGGACGTTCCTCGAGCTGCTGAATCGGGATCGCGTGGTCGACGACCGCCTGACGTCGCTTCGTCCGGACGTCCGATACGTCTCCATGGCCGGACAGACGTGCTTCGGCTGCGGCCTCCGCCGCGACGAAGAGGCGTGCCTGCGCGAGTGCGTCGACGCCGGCCTCGCTTGGCAGGGTTCGGACCTCGTCGTGCTGATGGCCTCGGCGTACCTTCCCGAGGCGGAGAACGTCGCGTGCATCGGGATGGACCACGTCGACATGCACGCGCATCCGGTACTGGCCGAGACGATCGAGGCGATCCTCGACGGCGGCCCGGCGCCGAACGCGATCTACGCATCGCCCGAGCTCCGAACCGACGCGCCGAGCGACTAGGCCTACCGCATCAGGCCGAATCGATCGAGCGGCCAGACGCGCAGGTACGGCTCGCCGATGAAGTCCTTCTCGTCGACGAACCCCCAGAAGCGCGAGTCGAACGAGTTCTGCGAGTTGTCGCCGAGGACGAAGTAGTGCCCCTCGGGCACGAGGGTCGGCTCGACGCCGTAGCGGAAGCGCGGGTCGTTGGAGTAGTAGTAGCGGTCGAATCGCGGATCGGTCAGCTTCTCGCCGTCGACGTAGAGGTCGCCGCCCACGATCTGGACTGTCTGCCCACCGACCGCGATGAGGCGCTTGACGTAGCGCATCCTCTGCTCACGCGTCTCGATCCCGAGGTCCGCGAGGGCCGCGCCGTCGGCCGCCTTGCTTCCGAGCTCGTACTGGCGGCCGCCGACGACCGTCAGCCGGATCTCGGCGCCGTCCGGCAGGGAGGCGAGGTGCGAATCGGCCGCTTCGGTCGAGTAGACCGGCTCGCTGTTCAGATAGAGGAGCTGGTCACCGGGCGTCACGCCCGCGGCTTCGGCGATCGAACCTTCGTCCACCGAGCGGACGAGTACCTGCTCGGTGTGGCGGAAGACGACGATGTCCCCAGGCTTCGGATCGCGGAAGTAGTAGGTGATCCGGTCGACGAAGAACGAGTCCTTCGGATCGATCGTCGGGATCATCGACCCGGTCGGCACGTGCATCCGGACGGTGACGAAGCTCATGATCAGCACGGCGAGGATCCCGGCGACGACGAGGACCTCGGTCCACTCGAGGACCTCCCGCATGACGCGCCCCGGCTTGTATCCGAAGTGCCAGACCAACCGGAGGATCCACGCCGGCTTCTTCTCCTTCTTCTTCCGTCTCCGCTTCATCGGGTCCTCCCTCGCCCACCGCGCGACGGTCCATGCTATCCGAACAGGATCGACTGCGCAGCCGCGACGCCGCTGCCGAGCTCGAAGTCGTGGCCGCAGGCCCGCAGCCCCGCCTCGATCGCGCCGACCGTCGCGAGCAGGTCGCCGGGGCCCGTCGCCCCCATGTGGCCGATGCGGAAGGACTCCGATCGGATCTCCGGATGGAGGCCGCCGGCGAGGATCGCGCCGGCCTCGCGGATCCTCGGGAGGAGGTCGGTGCCGTGGACGCCCTTCGGGTATCGCGGCGCGGAGAGCGTGTTCGCGGCGTGCTCGTCGGACGTCGGGATCTGACCGAGGCCGAGCGCCCGGATCGCGGCGCGGCAGGCGCGCCCGAGCCGCTCGTGGCGCGCGACGCGCTCCTCCATCCCCTCTTCGAGGATCTGCCCGAGGCTGACGTCGAGGGCGCAGACGAGGTTCACCGCCGGCGTCCCGAAGTAGCTCGGCACCCGCTTCTCGTAGGCCGCCATGATCGGGAGCCACTTCGCCCAGTCGGCGTAGTAGTTGGCGACCTTCGTCCTCCGCTTGCCCCACGCGCACAGCAGGTTCTGACTGACCACCAAGAGCGCGAGGCCGGGCGGGACGCCGATCGCCTTCTGCGACGCGGTCAGGACGACGTCGATCCCCCACGCCTCCTGGCGAAGCGCCTCCCCGGCGACCGAGCAGACGCCGTCGAGCACCGTGAACAGGCCGTGCTCGCGGCCCAACGCGCCGAACCGCTCGGCGTCGATCCGGACGCCGGTCGACGTGTCGACGTGCGTCGCCGTCATCAGCTTGTAGTCGCCCGACCCGAGCGTCGCCTCGACCTCCGCGAAGTCGATCGTCTCGCCGACCGGGGCGCGGATCGCGGTTACCTCGGCCCCATAGCGGGAGAGCAGGTCCTCGAACCGGTCGCCAAAGACGCCGGTGGAGAGGACCAACGCCCGGTCGCCCGGCTCGACCAGGTTCGCCCCGACGGCGTCCATCGCCAGCGTCCCCGAGCCGGCGAGGACGAACGGCTGCCCGGTCGGAGCCAGCCATACCTCGCGCATCCGCTCGAGCGCCCGGCCGAACGTGTCGATGAAGTCGGGCGAGACGTGGCTCGTCGTCGGGGCGCCGAGCGCCCGGAGGACGGCCGGATCGAACTCGATCGGCCCCGGGATCATCAGCAGCGGGCGGTCCTTCATCGGACGGTCGCCTCCTTCTCGGGATCGAGGATCCGCGCCTCGATCAGGATCGAACGCAGCGCTCGGCGCTGCTCCTCGCCGAGCGGAAGGAGCGGCGGTCGCACCGGGCCGCCGCGCAGCCCGAGCATCTCCATCGCCGCCTTCAGTCCGGGCACGCCCCATCGCCGCGTCACCGCGATGTTCGCCGGGATCATCCGAACCTGGATCTCTCTCGCCCCGTCGACGTCCCCTTCCGCGAACCGCCGGTGGATTTCGACGCACGCCTCCGGCGCGACGTTCGCCAGCGCGAGCACGCCGCCGACCGCGCCGACGGTGAGCGCCGGCAGCAGGAAGTCCGCCGATCCGGCGAAGAGCCGGATCCTTTCGCCCGCCTCGCCGCGGATCCGGCCGAGCTTGACGACGTCCCCGCTCGATTCCTTCAGGCCGACGATGTTGCCGTGGCCGGCGAGGTCGACGATCAGCTCCGCGCTCAGGTCGATCCCGGTGCACGCCGGCACGTTGTACAGGACCAAGGGGATCGGCGAGGCGTCGGCGACGGTTCGGAAGTGCCGTCCGAGCGCGACGTCGGTCATCTGCCCCTCGTAGTAGGACGGCGGCAGGACGAGGGCGAAATCGGCGCCGGCGTCCGCGGCGGCCCGCGTGAGGGCGATCGTCGCTCGCGTCGACTGGAGCCCGGTCCCGACGATGACCGCGCGATCTTCGGGGGTTCCCGCTCTCGCCGCCTCGACCAAGCGGAGCTTCTCCGCCTCGTCGAGCAGGACCGCCTCGCCGTTCGAGCCGAGGACGACGATCCCGGCCAGATCGAACCGGCTCCACCAGCCGAGGTTCCCGGCGAGCGCGGGGAGGTCGATCTCGCCGTCCGCGTCGAACGGCGTCGGGATCGGCGGGAAGATTCCCTCGAGCCGCGGCATCTCAGCCCCCATGGCAAGACTGTACTCGAATGCCGTATGTCACGCGAGATGGCGCTCCGTGAACCACACCGAGATACCAACGGCAGTTTGCCGTTCATCGACAAACTCCCCCGTGACACGGTACCACAGGCTGGTTTTTTCGTCTGGCCTGTGGTACCGTGTCACGCGAGGTATGTCAGGCGCGCGCCACCCAGCCTCGCTGGGCGGCGCGTTTCGTTGTCAGGAGGGCGCATGGCCGTACGAATCGCCGTCGTGGTCGGGTACTTCGTCGTCCTTCTCGGGATCGGCTTCTGGGCGATGCGCCGGGCGCGCGGGACGAGCGAGGACTACTTCATCGCCTCGAGGACGACGAGGCCGCTCGTCCTGTTCCTCACGATGGCGGCGACGAACTTCAGCGCGTTCACCGTCTTCGGCTTCGCCGGCGCCGGGTGGGAGAGCGGCTACGCCTACTATCCGATCATGGGATTCGGGACCGGTTTCATGGCGCTGACGTTCGTCCTGATCGGCCGGCCGGCCTGGCAACTGGGGAAGGAGCACGGGCTCGTCACGCCGCCGGAGCTCGTCTACCGACTGACCGGGAGCCCGGTGCTCCGCTTCCTCTTCTTCCTCGTGATGACGGTCTTCACCGTCCCGTACCTGGCGATGCAGCCGATGGCCGCCGGCTACGCGCTCGAGTCGCTCCTCGGGATTCCGTACTTCGCCGGCGCGGCGCTGATCACGGTTGTCATGCTTCTCTACACGTTCCGGAGCGGGTTCCGCGGCGTCACGCGGACCGACGTCTTTCAGGGCGGGATGATGATCGTCCTGCTCGTCGTCGCGGTGGCGATCATCGCCGGACGCTTCGGGGGGCTGACAGAGGCAAACCGGACCGTCATGCGCGACTTCCCCGAGCTGTTCGCCCGCCCCGGCCTGGGCGCGATCTACACGCCGGGCGTCTGGTTCGGCTACATGCTCCTCTGGTCCCTTTGCGACCCGATGTTCCCGCAGCTGTTCCAGCGGTTCTACGCCGCGAAGAGCCCGCGCGGGCTGACGACGACGATGTCGCTGTATCCGCTGCTGACCGGGTTTTTGTTCCTCCTGCCGGTGACGATCGGCGTCCTCGGGCGGCTTTCCTTCCCGGAGCTCCCGGAAGGGGCGGCCGCCGATCGGATCCTCCCGCTGATGCTCGCCGAGCACGCGCCGCCGGCGATCGAGGCGCTCGTGCTGACCGCGGCGCTCGCCGCGCTGATGTCGACCCTCGACTCGCAGCTGCTGACGCTGTCGTCCATGTTCGCGCGAGACGTCGCCGGTCCTGTCCGGCGACATCTCGCGAAGCGAAACGGCGGAAAGGCCGCCCTTCCGCAGTCGGACGACGTACCGCAGTGGGTCAGCAAGAGCTTCGTCGTGGTCCTCGCGCTCGTCGGGCTGGCGATCGCCTACAACCCGCCGGCGACGTTCCGCGTCCTCGCGACGCAGACGTTCACCGGCCTCGCCGTCCTCTTCCCGACCGTCGTCGGCGCGCTCTACTGGAAGCGGACGAGCCCGGCCGCCGCGATCGCGTCGATCGTCGGCGGCGAGGGGCTCGTCGCCGCCTACTACCTGGATCTCCTCCCGACGTTCGGGACGCTCCCGGTCGTCCCGATCGTCGTCGTCACGACGCTCGTCCTCGTCGTCGGGAGCCTGATCCTCCGGACCGAGCCTCGCTACGAGCCGACGTGGGAGCCGAGGACGCTCAGCCGCCGCGCGATTTTCGGATGGGCGATCGCCTTCGCGGCCCTGTTCGCCGTCGGGAACGACGTCTGGAACTGGGGCGACGGCCGCGTCTCGCTCCTCGGCTTCCCGTGGTGGGTCTGGCTGTTCGCCGGGCTGTGCGTCCTGACCTCGGGCCTGTTCTGGCTCCTCGGCCGCACGCTCACCAAAGGGCACAAGGGTGAAAGCAGCTAACGCAACGGGAATCCTCGCAAAGACCCCTGTTCAAGATGCTCCACCGGAGGCCAACTACGGTTGCTCATCGTTGTCGATGCCTACCACGATGCTCACCCAGAGGTCGAACTGGCAAGAACCACACGAGAGCCCGTCGCACTCCGCGGTCAGGATCACCGTGTAGTACCCGACCTCGTCCCACTGATAGTCAGCGTTGAGGACGACACCGCAGAATGAGTTCCCGGATCCTTGACTGACCACGGCCCCCGTCGGATCGACGACCTCCCATCCGTAGGTCACAGGGCAGTCGTTGTTCGAGGGCAAGCACGAGATTCCGGAGAGAATGATGAACCGCGTCTGCAGCGGGAAGGCATACCCCTCGGTGATGCTCACCGTGTCTCCGCAGGCCACGGTCTTGGTGCCGTCAATCCAGTATTCATCGTGGCTGTCGTAGCCGTGATAGATGATCTCCACCGGATCCCACGCCCCGCATCGACAGCCACGCTTGATGTACAGGACGCACGGCGTGCAACATGCCTCTTCGCACGTTCCCATCAACACCACCGTGTAGGTCCCCACCGCAGCCGGATCGTACGCGAGCGAGACCGAGTGTCCGCCACCCGATTCGTAGAGGTTTCCCTCGGGATCGAGTATGGCGTAGCAATAGCTCTTGTCGCATCCGCTCGATCCACATGAGAGCACCGAATTCACGGTCACGACTCCCGGATACCGGATCGTCGCCGTCTCACCACAGAACATGGACCCCTCAACCACCCCTCCCGGCTGCTCCGGTGTGCCCTGGTACGCCTTGCTGACCTTCACCTGCTCCGCCCAGCCTTGAAGCCCACCCGGCAGCTGCCAGCCGGCACACCCACACGGAGTAAGGAAGATCGGCTCTGCAACAACGACGAGAGCTCGTCCAGACGGGAGAGCGAGGGCCTCGGCGGAGAACTCGGTAATCTTATGGTCCGAGTACCCGCTCGCCAGGACCTCGATTTCCACGAGGTCGTCGTACTCATACGACTCGCCGTCTTCCTGCGGCGCAAACCCGAACCCGGCCGTCAAATCACACGGGGAGATCTCCCCGCGCTGGCTACCCATCACGTCCACCACGAAACCAGCGACGCCTTCGACGAATGGGGTGCGGAACTCAATCGCGCCATACTGAGCGACGTCCTCCGACGCGGTGTCGCCCAGGACGTAGACCCACTCTAACTCACTGGTCTCGCCGCCCTGCGCGCACGCGACAAGGGGCACGATCAAGCCCAGCAGGGCCAGACAAAGACCCAAGACCAGCTTCCGCCGCCACCACGTCTTCCTGCGCATCACTTGAATCCCTCCTCGGTCGGCTTGTGCGGGGGCGGCACAGCACATCAGCTTCTATGCTGCTAAATGATGGTACTTGCAGATGACTGCATCACTCCCCACTTTTCCATGATAGCAAGCGCGGAGGCATGAGCCAAACGAGAGTCCCTCGGCCACCACACATCGAGTTGGCCCACCGAGGATATCGGGCGAATGCACGCGAACTCCCTTCCACTGACCAAGAGGAAAGGGACGAGAGCCGATGGTCCCCCTCGCCCCTGTGTATCCAGTCCGGATCCTGCTGGCTCGCCAACAGCACTTCCCACCATCGGTGGAAGTGCTCCGCGAAGAGGTCCGATGGACCTCTTCGCGCGGTCGAGCGACGCCTGCGGATTCCAACGTAGCACGCCAGCTTCACGTGTTCGCGGACACTCTAGATCGGCGGCTCGATCGTGATGTCGGCGTTGACGTCCGTCAGCTCCATCCGCCACGTCACCGTCCCGCGGTCCCCGTCCTCGTCGACCCCGGTCGCGGTGAAATCGTACTTGACCGGGTAGCCGGCCTCGGCGATCCAGACGTCGCCGGAGGCGTTCTCCAGCTCGCCGGCCCAGTATCCGCCCCACTGCTCGTAGTTCGAGGTGTAGTGGTGCGCGGAGACGCCGTTCACCGTCTCCCTTCCGACGTAGGTCGCGGTCGGCTCGAGCCCGCCGAAGATGCCGCTCCAGGCGACCGACGGCGCGTAGATCAGGACGGCCTGGCTCATCGCCTCGGCGACCATGACCGGCGCCTCCGTCCACTCGCCGTCATCGAGGACCCAGGCCCGGTTCCCGAGCTGGATCACCTCGAACCGTTCCTCCTCCTCGAGGTTCATCCAGATGAGGTGCTTTTCGCCCGGGCCGGCGACGATCCCCGTCAGCTCGATCGATCCGGCCTCGATCTCCCCGCCTTCCTCGCCGACGAAGGTGAACAGCGTCGAGTAGCGATAGCTGTCCAGCTCCGCCAGGGCCGTCTGCGCGCCGGAGAACGCGCCTTCGGGCGCCGGGGTCGCCATGCTTTCGACGTCGCCGACCGCCTCGGCTTCCGGTTCGGTCGCCGGGACCTCGTCGGCCGGCGCCTCCGTCGTCGCGTCCGTCGTTGTCGGTGTCGTCCCCTCGTTCGACGAACAGGCCGCCAGACACAAGGCCAGGATCGCCGTCAGCAGGAGGAGCAACCAGGTCCGCTGGGTCATCTCCCTACCTCCTTCTTGTTCACCGTTTGTTCGGATAAGCCATCACGGCACCCCACTTTACCGGCCGGCGCCGCCGAGCGGCAAGCGGGGCGATCGGCTCGGGCCTCACCGACCGGCGGGTTCGCCGGCGAAGTTGAGGACGGCCCTTGACGCGGGCGCCGACCCGTTCTAGAATGCCGCCATGATGTCGAACGCGAAGGAACGATCCAAGAGCATGAGCACCGCCGCCCGGATCCTCCTTCACGTCCGTATGACGACCGTCGGCTCGCTCGCGCGCGGCTAGCGGAACAAGCAGCCGAGCCCGAGACGAACGACACGACGACGCAGGCCAAGGGCCTGCGTTTCGCTTTGCCCACCGTGGAATCCGGCGGGCCGGATCCCCGACGCGGGGACCAGGAGGTGGTACGGATGCAGAAGCGAACGCAGCAGACGACGCGCCCACGGACGAAGGGACTCCGGGCACACGGAGCGCTCGGCCGCCGTCCCATGCATCGCCGCCTTGCCGTCGTCGGCGCGGTCCTCCTCCTCGGTGTTCGGACCGTCGCGCGGAGCACGGCCGGTCCCGGGCCGGGCGAGTCGCCATGAGCGCCCGGGACGGGAAGCTCGTCCAGGTCGTCGTCTATCCCCCGGGAGGCGAGGGGCACGTCCGGATGGAGAAGACGGTGCGCCTTCCTTACGACGCCGGCTTCGACGACCTCCTCGCGGCGCTCGCGGACACCTCGCCCGACGTCTTCGCGGAGGTCTGCGGATGCGTGGCGCGCGCGTCCGCGCACCCGCTCTCCCGGACGGGCGACGATCCGCCGCTCCTGACGCTCGGCCGCTACTTCGCGCTCGGAGGGCCCGTTGTCTGTCCGGTCGTTGACGATGGGAATGCCTAGCACCACAGCTCAGCCCTCCTGAGCCTCCAGCCGGGGACGGGGCCTCGCCCCGTTCCCGGCCTCCCTTCCCTGGGACTCAGATCGTGAGAAGGCCTCCGGCGTTCGCGCCCGTGAAGGGCCTTCAGCCCCTCCACGCAATATACTCTCAGCCATCATGAGACGACACGGGATCGCGGCAGCGGTGTTGGCGGCGGCGCTCGTGGGCGCGATCGCCCACGTCGGCGTGCCGTGTACCGGCTTCGCCATCTACTCGGGAAGGACGCTGTACGGGATGAACTTCGACTACCCGCCGAACGAGGTCCGCTTCTCGATCGAGGAGCACGAGGCGGGCGCCCTCTTCCTCGGGAGCTTCCTGTCCGGCGACTTCTACGCGAGCACGGTGGGGATGAACGAGCACGGTCTCTTCGCTTCCGATCAGATGGTCTTGCCCGCGCGGGCGACGGTCGACGAGCCGGCCGAGGACGAGCTGTTCATCTGGGACGCGTTCTACGAGGGCCTGCGCCGGTGCGGTTCGGTCGACGAGGTCCTCGCGTGGATCGGCGACCGGCGCGTCGTCCAGTACCCGTCGCTCCAGCTCCACAACCTCTACGCCGACCCGAGCGGGAACGCGATGGTCGTCGAGTGCGGCGCGGTCGAGAACGTGATCACCGAGATCGAAGGTCCGTTCCTCGTGATGACCAACTTCCACAACGGCGACTTCCGAGGGCTTCGCCTGCGCGACGTCGCCGGCGTCGGGGCGGAGCGGTACCGCGTCGCCCACCGGTACATCGAGGAGAACCTCGACGACTTCGACGGCGACCGCGGGCTCGAGCTCCTTCGGCGGACGTCGACGGCGACCGGGGACTACAGGACGCGGTACTCGCTCGTCTTCGACCCGGAGACGCTCGAGGTCTACATCGCCCTCGAACGGGACTACGACCACATCTGGAAGGCGTCGCTGACCGAGCGGACGATCGAGACGTTCCGCGGCTTCGACGAGCACCGCGTCTTCCCGCTCGACGAGACCGGGATCACCGGCCCGACGCTTCAGGCGTACGCTCCGCCGCCGGTCGCCGAAGGGGTCGCCGGGCCTCGCTGGCCGCTGCTCGCGCTGATCGCGGCGGGGCTCCTCGGCGCCGCCCTCCTGCTCCTGCTGAAGCGGTAGAAGGAATTCAGAGGAGGTGTTGACCATGGGAAACGTCCGACGCTCGGCGGCGGGAAGGACCGCCGTCGCGCTGCTATCGATCTGTGTGTTGGCCGGCATGGCGGGATGCGCGCTGCTCTGGCCGGAGACCCCGGGCGTCGGGGACGTCGCGCAGTCGTCCCTGCCCCGGGAGACGGACCCGGACGTCGCGACCGACGACGTCGAAGCGCTCGTCGCGGGGAACTCGGCGTTCGCGCTCGACCTGCTGCACGAGATCGGGTCCGCCGCGGGGAACCTCTTCTACTCCCCGTACTCCGTGTCGTCCGCGCTGGCGATGGCGTTCGCCGGCGCCCGCGGCGCGACCGAGAGCCAGATGGCCGACGTCCTCCGCTTCCCGCTCGATCAAGAGGAGCTGCACCCCGCGCTCAACTGGATCGACCTCGCGCTGAACGGGCGCGGCGAGATCGGCCCTCCCTACGAGGGAGAGGGGTTCCAGCTCAACGTCGTCAACGCGGCGTGGGGACAGCGCGGCTACTCGTTCCTGCGAAGCTACCTCGACACGCTGGCCGTCAACTACGGCTCCGGCCTTCGTCTGGCCGATTTCGTCGAGGACCCCGAAGCGGCCCGCGAGACGATCAACGACTGGGTGAGCGACGAGACGAACGACCGGATCGTCGACCTGTTGCCCCCGGGTTCGATCGACGCGTTCGTCCGGCTCGTCCTGACGAACGCCGTCTACTTCAATGCCCCGTGGCTGAAGCCGTTCGACCCCGAGGAGACCGCGGCCGGGACGTTCGAGCCGCCCGACGGCGGGTCCGTCGACATCGAGATGATGCACCAGGAGGAGATGTTCGGGTACGCGAGCTGGGACGGCGGACAGGCGGTCGAGCTTCCGTACAACGGTGAGACGCTGTCGATGGTCCTGCTCGTTCCGGACCGCGGCACGTACGGGACGTTCGAGGCCGGGCTCGATCTCGACCGCTACGAGGAGATCGTCGGCTCGCTCGAGCCGCGTCAGGTCGACCTTCGGCTTCCGAAGTTCGAGTTCGCGTACGACGCGTCGCTCGTCGATCCGCTGAAGGCGCTCGGGATGACGGACGCGTTCACCACCGCCGACTTCTCCGGGATCGACGGAACGCACGACCTGTTCATCTCCGACGTCCTCCACAAGGCGTGGGTATCGGTCGACGAGGCGGGGACGGAGGCCGCCGCGGCGACGGCGGTGATCGTCTCGCTCGTCGCAACCCCCAGCCCGCCGGTCGTGCTGACGATCAACCGGCCATTCCTGTTCGTCATCCGCGACGTCCCAACCGGGACGATCCTGTTCGTCGGCCGGGTGGTCGATCCGGCGGCCGACTGACGTTCAAGCAGTCGTTCCCGACCGGTGACACGCCATCGGCCGGCTCCGCGCGAGGGGAAGGATTCATGGGATAGCAAAGAGCTTGACGGAAGCTGCGTGACCACGTCACGATGGCACAGGCATCGTGGGGACACGACCTCCAATACGAGGCGACGGCGCACTCGCGGAGGATGTGAGAAGGCAGTGATTGACATGAGAAGAGATCCAGTCGTGCACGCAGTGTACGGTGGCATCAAGCGCGGAATACGCGTGGCAATCGAAAACCAATGCTATGGGTCGGCGGTTGTTCTTATCCTGTCCGGGATCGACACTATGGCCTATCTGGGGATGCCAGCGGAGCAGCAAGATGTGACGCGCCGAGACTTCGTGGAGTGGGTGGAGAAGTACTTGAAGCTCCAATCCGAGGAACAGGTCACAGGCCTCGAGCTGTACGCCGCCCGTTGCGGGATGCTGCATTCGCACAGCACGCAATCCGCGATTAACCGCAACCGTGAGTGCCGCCAGATCGGCTATATTAGCAGGTTCGTCTCTCCGGTTCTCTACAATCCCGAAGTCTCCGAGGACCTCGTGCTTGTATCGATCGAGGCACTTGCAGAGGCTTTCTATGAGGGAATCGACAGGTTTCTCGTTGACGTCTATCTTGACAGGCAAAGGGCAGAAGCCGCAGACGCCCGCTTTCAGTACGTAGTACAGGAGATGGAAGCCAACGAGTCGGCAGAGGCTCACGACTGAATCGAGTTCGCTAATCGGTGGGTGCCCAATCTTGCATTGGGCCACCTAGCGATGCTGCCATGATAGCTTACCCATCTCGTTGCCATGTATCGGCACCATTGCCCGAGTCGTCCAGCGCTCCAAACGGTGTGCAATCAACAAGACGTCCTTCTTGATCGCGAAGCTCGATGTATTCGCCTACGTTATCAAGCCAGAGGAACGGGACGTGATCAACAATGTAGAAGCCGCCTGCCGGGATGATCGTCCCTGACTCTACCTCAACAGCGCCCGGTTGCCCAGCTCTTGCCACCACTAGCCATCCACCGATGTCGATGTCCTCAGTTGTCAGGTTGCTCAGCTTCACCCACTCGTTCCCACGGTCTTCGCCGGACGGGTTTACCTCCACCTCCCAGATGACCACGCTGGGTTGCTCGTCCGTCAACATCCACAATCGAGAGGGCAACCATAGCGTGATCTCGAGACTGTCCGATCGAAACTCGACCTCGCCGAATAATGCAACCATGGATCCGAGGAAAGCGTCTTCCGGACGAGCTCCGGTTGCACGGGTGAACAGATCTCTCACCTGCCGTCGTATGACAACCGTCAGGCGGTTTGGGTTGGGATATGGATTCCCGAGGTTCATGAAGGTAACACCGCTGACGGGGTCGAAATGCGTACTCTCTACACGGCCTGCAAACACTGCCTCCTCTCCGATGTGGTATTGTGCATCCTCCCAAGAGAACACGCAGTCGGCCCACAAGCCAAAACCGGCTTCCCTTGCTGTAGTCTCCAAGTTGAAGAACGGTTCTTCATACCTGGCATTCGGAACCAGCGACAGGGAGACGGCGTGGCCACTCGCTATGAGCATCGCGTTTACCATCTGTGTCCCAGCTGGATCCAGATAGGCGTACGCAAGAAGCCGCGAGTAATCATCGAAGCGTCGCTCATCTACCTCAAGCCAAACGACCGTTCCTTCTGGCAGTAGCCTCTTTAGGGCTTCAGAGGCTTGTTCCCCGTAGCATTCGCAAGGTACGTCGGGGTGATCAACTTCGGGAGAGTCGATCCCAAGCAGCCTTACTCGTATCCATTGGCCCCTCTCAAGACCGTTCTCCTTGACCAGCACCGCTTGGAGTTCCTGGGGAAGCGCCAGGATGCAGGCATCGAATGTGTCGCCATCCTGTACCTCGAGCACCTGCGCCTCGATCAGCGGGAATCCAGTGTTGGCATTCGATGGAAGCGACATGATCGGCAAGAACGCAAGAAGCAGAATGACCATCGAAGTAGCCTTTGACACGTTTGCGCCTCCTATCTTTGCTAGAGCGAATCGATCATATGAGATGCGACTGCTGAACGCCAGTCACGGTGATTCAGATAAGCCAACTTCATTGAGGGACTGAATCGTACCTACTCCAACGCGGCTCGGCCCTCGAACGGGCGGTGCGGAGAGAACTCGTCGAGGATCGCTCGGTCGTCTTTGCTGAGGTCGTCGCGGACGAGGCGGTCGAGCAGCTCGCCCAGGCCCGGCCCGAGCATGAACCCCTGGCCGCACAGCCCGATCGCCATCAGGTAGCCGTCGACCTCGCTCGATCGGCCGACGATCGGCGAGCCGTCCGGGGTCATCGGATACAGGCCGCGCCAGGTCCGGCGCACGCGCAGGTTCGCCAGCCGCGGCATCAGCTCGACCATCCGTTTCGCGACCATCGCGAGGAAGCCGCTCGTCGCATCGCGGTCGAACCCGGGAATCAGCGGGCTCGGCGTGATGCAGAAGATCACCTGGCCGGTGGTGTGCTGGAAGAAGTAGTAGTTCGCCGAGCCGGGGGCCGGCTGGATGTCGACGACCATCGGCCCGAGGAACGACGCCACCGGCTCGGTGATCCCGCCCTCGTGGGAATCCGGCCGCACCGGATGATCGAGGCCGACCATCGCCCCGACCTCTCGTGCCCACCCGCCGGCGGCGTTCACCACGATCGGGGCGGCGTAGGTCCCCTTGTCGGTCACCACGCCGCGGACGCGGCCGCTCTCGATCCCGGTCACGGTCTCCCCGAACCGGAACGTCGCGCCGGCCCGACGGGCCTGGTCGTAGAGCGCATGGCAGAACAGCAGCGGCGAGCAGTGGCCGTCGCCGGGGGAGAACGTCCCGCCGACCAGGTGGTCGCGACGGAGGGCGGGGACGATCTCCCGCAGTTCACCCGCGTCGTACCAGGCGATGTCGAGACCGCTTGCCTGCTGAACCGCCAGCAGGTCCTTGAGGATCCTCTCCTCGCGCGGCGAGGCCGCGACGAACGAGTAGCCGCCGGTCGACCACTCGATGTCGTCGCCGTGGGTCTCCTGCCACGTGGACGCGATCTCGAGCGAACGGAGCCCGATCCGGATCTTCGCCGGTTCGGAGTGGGTCGCGCGGATCCCGCCGATCGCCGACTTGTTCGATCCCTGGCCGGGGCTGGCGAACCGGTCGAGGACAAGGACGTCCAATCCGGAACGAGCCATCGCCCACGCCGCCGGAACGCCGACGCTCCCGGCGCCGATCACTATGACATCGTAGACCCGACTCACGACCGCCCCTCCAACCGAGAGAATCCGGAGGATTCTCTGCCCGGCTCGAACGAATCGGTCCCTTCCGCGTTCGAGACGCAGCCGGCAAAGCTGGCGAACGGGACCTCGACGAAGAGCGGACGCGGCACGTTCTCCGTGACCTCGTCGAACGGGACACCTTCCTCGCGAAACAGCCGGAGGATGAGGGTGCTACACGTCTTCCCGCCACAAGCGCCCATCCCCGCCCGAGTCATGGTCTTGATCTCGTTCACGTCGCGGAGACCGGAGCGGATCAGTTCACGGATCTCCCCCGCGGTCACCCGCTCGCACCGGCAGACGATGTCGGTGTCGCGGATCGGCTCGACCGCTTCCGGCAGTGGTTCTCCGACCCAGGATTCCTGGACCCGGATCCCCGCGATCCGCTCCGCGATCCCTCCCGGCGCGCGCACCTTCACGAGGACCGTCCGGTCGTTCGCCTCGATCGCCTTCACCTCGACGACCGGGACGGAGCCGAGGAGGTCGCCGACCGCGTCGAGGACGTCCACCTGGTCGCCGACCGCGATCCGCTCCGGCGCGTACTCGAACGGGATCGTCACGATCGGGCGCTCCGGGTCGTCGCGGCGGTCGACGAGCGTGATCGCCAGTCCCGGACAGACCGTGACGCACCGCTCGCAGCCAATGCATTCCTTTCCGAGCCGCTCGCCGAGGAACTCGGGCGTCTTCCGGATGTCGTCCTCGTCGATGCGGATCAGCCCCTGCGGGCAGACCGACGTGCACGGGTTGCACGGGATCTCCTGGCTACAGTGCAGAACCGGGCGAACGGTTCCCGCGGAACCGTTCGCCTCAGGCGATTCGCCCTGGCGAATCGCCCGATCGATCGTCCGGCCAGGCTTCGACTTGAGGATCTCGGACGTCGTCCGCCAGTCGTCCGGCACGCTTTCGTCCGTGGCGCCGAGGTGGCGGGCGATCTCGAGCCCTTGGATCTTGCCGGAGAAGATGGCGGCCGACGCCTCGGCGATCTCCTCGGCGTCGCCGGCGGCGAAGACGGGAAGCTCGAACCGCCGGGCCGCCTCGTAGAACTCGTCGACCGGATCGAGGCCGACGGCGATCAGCACCGTGTCGCAGCCGTACGAGCGCTCGGTGCCGGCGATCGGTCGGAACCCCTCGTCGACCCGGGCGATCGTCACCGACTCGACCCCGTCGGTCCCGTTGGCGCTGAGGATCGTGTGCGAGGTGTAGATCGGCACGCCCATCCGCGCCAGCTTGTCGCGGTGGACCTTGTACCCGCCGCACTCGGGGAGCGCCTCGACGAGGCCGACGACGTCGATCCCGGCCTGCAGCGCGTGGTAGCCGGCGATCAGGCCGACGTTTCCGCCGCCGACGATGAACAGCCGATCGGCGGCGCGGACGAGGTCGCGGTTGACGAGCGTCTGGAACGCGCCGGCGCCGTAGACGCCGGGGAGCGTGTTCCCGTCGAAGACGAGCGACTTCTCCCGCGCGCCGGTGGCGACCAACAGGGCCTCCGGCTCGACGAGGACGTAGCGATCGCCGCGGAGGACCCCGACCTTCTTGTCGGAGAAGACGGCGAGCGCGGTACTGTTCAGCCAGACGTCGACCGAGTCGAGCCCGTCGACCTCGCGCGCCAGGCGCGTGCCGATGTCGATCCCCCGCGTCCCGGCGTAGACGGCGTGGATCGAGCCGAAGAAGCGGTGCGTCTGGAGGACGAGCTTCCCGCCGAGCCGGTCCTTGTCGTCGACGAGCAGCGTTTCGATCCCGCGCGAGCCGAGCTCGATCGCCGCCGACAGCCCGGCCGGCCCGCCGCCGAGGATCAGCACCGGGACGGCGATCGTCTCGACCTCCCGCATTTCGGGGACGCGATCGATCGGCGGAAGCTCGGGCAGACCGTCGACCGGCTCGACGCGCATCCCGGGTCTCGCCGGGGTCATGCACGCCTTGACCGGGACGCCGTCGGCGAGGACGAGGCACTGCGCGCATTGGCCGTTGGCGCAGTAGATCCCCTGCGGCGCGCCGTCGCGGGGATGGTGGCCGAAGACCCGGATCCCGGCCGCGAACAGCGCCGAGGCGATCATCTCGCCCGGATACGCCTTGATCGAGCGCCCGGAGAAAGCGAACGCGAACGGTTCGCCCCGTTCGATCCGGACGATCGGATGTCCCTCGATCCTGCTCATCCCGCGCGTCTCCCTTCCCCGCTGCTCACGTCTCGACGAACCGCTCGGTCACCGCCATCAACACCCGCGCACCGCGTCCCTTCCCGGTCCGATACGAGTGCAGCCGGGACGCCTCGATCCGATAGCTGTCCCCGACGCCGAGGTCGTGCTCCGTTCCGTCGACGGCGATCGTCAGCCGCCCTTCGAGGACGTATCCGAGCTCCTCGCCCCGATGTTGGGACTCGTCCTGCCGGCATCCGGCCGGGAACTCGGCGATCAGCAGCTCCTCGATCGGCGACGTCGGAAGCTGGCCAGACAGGTACCGGTAGGCGACCGGCGAGCGCCCGATCTGGATCTGCAGCTGCTGGTCGGCCTTCGTGACGACCGGCGCGCGCCGGTCGAGCGGCCCGCTGCTGACGAACAGCGACTCGATCGGAAGGTCGAGGGCGCGGCAGATCGACGCGAGGGAGACGATCGACAGCGTCGAGAGGCCGCGCTCCACCTGTGAGAGGAAGCTCGGCGACAGGCCGGACTCCGACGCCAGCGTCTCCAGCGTCCACCCCTTGCCCGTTCGAGCGTCTCGGATCCGCGCGCCGATGTCGTCCATCGTGGATTCAGTATATCGAAGAACGATTTCGAAATTCAACAGACCGGCGCGGTCAACGGCGCTCCCCGATGGAGGGGGCGAGCGGCTCCGGGTACACTCTGCCCTCCGACATCCGAGAGGAGGCGCAATGCACAAAGCACGTCTTGATTTCCTCAAGCGATTCATGGAGACGATCTGCCCGACCGGCTTCGAGGAGGAGGCGTCCCGCGTCTGGCGCGAGGAGGCCGACAGGTTCGCCGACCGGACGTGGGTCGACCAGCACGGCAACTCGTTCGCCGTCGTCAACGAGAAGGGGTCGCCGCGGATCATGCTCGCCGGGCACGCCGACGAGATCGGCCTGATGGTGACCCACATCGACGAGCAGGGGTACCTTTCCTTCACCGGGCTCGGCGGCTGGGACCTCCAGGTCCTCCCCGGACAGCGGGTCCGGATCCGCACGAAGAAGGGAATCGTCCTCGGCGTCGTCGGGCGGAAGCCGATCCACCTCCTCGACGCCGACGACCGGAAGAAGGTCGTCAAGATGGAGGACCTCTGGATCGACGTCGGGGCGAAGGACGCCGAGGAGGCCTCGAAGCTCGTCGACATCGGCGACCCCGGCGTCCTCGACTACCAGTTCGCCGAGCTGCGGAACGGCCTCGTCACCGCCCGCGGCTTCGACGACCGGATCGGCGCGTTCGTCGTCCTCGAGGCGGCGCGGCTCGCAACGAAAATGAAGCCGAAGGCGGCGATCTACGCCGTCGCGACCGTCCAGGAGGAGATCGGGGTCCGTGGGGCGATAACGAGCGCGTTCGGAATCGACCCGCAGGTCGGGATCGCCGTCGACGTCGGCTTCGCGACCGACACGCCCGGGATGGGCAAGGAGAAGAAGCGGGTGGGCGACGCGAAGATGGGCGGCGGCCCGATCGTGACGCGCGGCCCGAACGTGAACACGCCGCTGTTCGAGCGGATCGTCAAGACGGCGAAGGCGAAGGACATCCCGATCCAGCTCCAGGCCTACCCGCGGCCGACCGGGACCGACGCCCGCGCGATCCAGGTGACCCGCGCCGGCGTGGCGACCGGACTGATCGGCGTGCCGAGCCGATACATGCACTCGCCGGGCGAGATCGTCCACCTCGGTGACGTCGAGAACTGCGCCAAGCTGATCGCCGAGACGATCGCCGGGATCGGCCCGAAGACGAGCTTCCTTCCGTCTTAGGCGAAGCATCTCTCGCCAAGACGCAGAGCACGCAGAGAGGAACGAGGAACGTCGGGTACGGCGCCAGAGGCCTCGCGAAGCGCTAGCTGGACCGTGCGTCGGGCGTTGTCCGCTTCCTCCCCATCCTTGGACGTTTGTAGGATCGAAAGCCATTGCCACTCTCCGCGTCCTTGGCGCCGCTGCGTGAGGTTGATCCTGTTCGACCGGAACCTTCATCTTCCCCTCCCCCTTCGTGATGGGGGAGGTTGGGTGGGGGTGACGTACGCCTGGTACCGCCCCCTCACCCTTCCCTCTCCCACCAGGGGAGAGGGGGAATCGATCGTTTGTGGTTCGCGGTCGACCCATCCCGCCTCATGAGCGTAACCACTGGTTCTCCTCGGCGATCTCTGCAGCTCAGCGAGAGATGATCCCTCTTCTGAGCGTCCCTGCTCCTGACTTTCATGTCCTTCACGGTGGAAGCTGTTGCCGTCGGTAGCTGACATCGCTTCGCAGGTTGCGTCGTTCGGGCGAGTGATGTACAGTGACGCCGTTCGGGGAGCCCACGGGTGTGGGCTGAGAGGAGGAGGCACCTCGACCCGTAGAACCTGAACTGGGTAATGCCAGCGTAGGGAGCCATGAACGAGCGACAGCACCGATTGTACCGAGATCGATCGGCCCCACATCGGAACCGTCTTTCCCCGCCTCCTCCGACGAAGGAGCGCTGCGGGAATGCACGTTGACACCGTTCTGATCCTCGCCAACGGCGAATGGGGTGACGCGACGCGCCTGCGCGCGCTCGCCGATCGCGCCGACCAGGTGATCGCGGCCGACGGCGCCTGGGCGAAGGCGGTCGCCGCGGGGATCCCCGTCGATCGCGTGATCGGCGACCTCGACTCGCTGACGGACGAGGAAAAGGCGTCACTCCTGGAATCGGACGTCGACGTTCAGATCCACCCGCCGGACAAGGACCTCACCGATCTGGACCTGGCCCTCGATCACGCGCTGGGCCTGTCTCCGGCGAAGCTCGTCGTCTTCGGCGCCTTCGGCGGACGGATCGACCACACGTTGGCGAACGTCCTGCTGCTGGAGCGGGCGGCCGCGCGCGGCGTCGGGGTCGAGCTGATCGCGGATCGCGAGACGGCGTGGCTGATCCGGGGCGACTTCACGCTGCCGATCGGACGCGGGGGGGACCGGGTTTCGCTGATCCCGCTCTCCGAAGAGGCCGTCGTCCGGACGGACGGCCTCCGGTATCGCCTGAACGACGAGCGGCTCGTCCGGGCGAGCGCGCACGGGATCTCGAACGTGATCGAGGATCTCCCGGTTCGGATCGCGGTCCGCTCGGGGACCGTCCTCGTCGTCCACGGGCCGGCCGAGGAGCCGCAGGAAGCGGCAGACCGATGAGACCGCGAAGCGCGTCGCCGACCCGGACCGCCGCGCGCTGGGGCCCGTCGGCCCGCTGGCTGCTCAGCCTCCTCCTGTTCGTCCTCCTGTGGCAGGCGATCGTCTCGATCTTCCGCGTCCCCGGCTATCTCCTCCCCTCGCCGGCCGGCACGATCCGGGCGATCGCGAGCGACGCGCCGCTCCTCGGGCGGCACGCGGTCGCGACGATCGTCGAGACGCTCGCCGGGCTGGGGATGGCGCTCGCCCTCGGCGTCGCCGTCGCCCTGACGATGCACCGCTCGCGGCTCTTGCGCGACCTGATCTACCCGCACCTGGTCCTTTCGCAGGCGGTCCCGCTGATCGCGATCGCGCCGATGATCCTGATCTGGTTCGGCCTCGGCGCGCTCTCCAAGATGCTCGTCGTGGCGTTCGTCTGCTTCTTCCCCCTGACGGTGAACACCTACGAGGGGTTCCGCGCCGTCGACCCGGCGTACGCCGAGCTGCTCGACACGTTCGGCGCGACGTGGCTCGATCGGTACCGACACCTGTACGTCCCGGCGACGCTTCCGGGGATCCTCGCCGGGGCGAAGATCGCCGCAACGTACTCCGTCCTCGGCGCGATCGTCGGGGAATGGCTCGGCGGATCGCTCGGTCTCGGCGTCTACATGACGCGCGCCCAGCAGTCGTTCCGGACCGATCGGCTGTTCGGAGCGATCCTGATCGTGATGGTCCTCAGCTTCGCGCTGTTCAAGGCGGTCGACGTCGTCGGCTTCGTCCTGACCCCGTGGCTTCGAAGGAGGAATCATGCGTAGCCCACTCGTTCGCTGGTTGCTTGTCGCCTCTGTCTGTCTGTTGATCGGTGCGAGCGCGTCGGCCGAAGAGGCCGAGACCGTTCGGATCGCGCTCGACTGGACCCCGAACACGAACCACACCGGGATCTTCGTCGCGCGGGCGCTCGGCTACTTCGCCGATGAGGGGCTCGTCGTCGAGGTCCTCGAGCCGACCGAGACGGCGTCGATCCCGCTCGTCGCGAGCGGCCAATCGGAGTTCGGCGTTTCGATGCAGGAGTACGTGACGATGGCCCGCGCCCAGGACGTCCCGGTCGTCTCGATCGCGACGCTCTTCCAGCACAACACGTCCGGCTTCGCCGCCCCGAGCGATCGGGGGATCTCGGGTCCCGAGGACTTCGAGGGCCTCCGCTACGCCGGATGGGGGAGCGACCTCGAATCGGTGATGATCCGGACGGTGATGGAGGAGGTCGGCGCCGACTTCGACACGGTGACGATGATCAACATCGGGATGCTCGACTTCACCACCGCCGTCCGGCGCGACCTGGCCGACTTCTACTGGGTCTTCTACGGCTGGCAGGGGATCCACGCCGAGCTCCAGGGGATCGACTTCGACTTCCTGCCGCTCCCGGAGCTCGCCGAGGTCCTCGACTACTACACGCCGGTGATCATCACGCGGGAACGGATGATCAAGGATCGGCCGGACGTGGTCCGTCGCTTCCTCCGCGCGCTGGCGCGCGGCTACGCCCGCGCGACGCTCCACCCGATCGAGGCGGCGGAGATCCTGCTCGACCACGCGCCGGAGCTCGATCCGGAGCTCGTCTACGCTTCGCAGGCGTGGATCGCCGGCCTGACGCTCGCGGACGTCGACCGGTGGGGCCGCCAGGAGGAGGCCGTCTGGGTCCGGTTCGCCGACTGGGCGCTCGCGAACCGGCTGATCGAACGCGCGATCGACCCGCTCGCCGCGTTCACCAACGACTTCCTCCCGCCGGTGGAGGCCGAGTGACGGACCTCCTCGCCGTTCGTGGCATCCGGAAGCGGTTCGGCGATCTCGAAGTCCTCCGCGACGTGTCGCTCCGTCTCGGCGACCGCGAGGCCGTCGCCCTCCTGGGTCCGTCGGGATGCGGAAAGACGACGCTGCTGCGGATCCTCCTCGGCCTCGAGCCGGCCGACGAGGGGGAGATCACCGGCGCGCTCGACCGGGCCGGATACCTGCCGCAGGGCGGGCTCCTCCTCCCGTGGAAGACGGTGACCGAGAACGCCGAGCTTCCGCTGCAGATCCGCGGCGTCGACCGGGCGGAGCGGCGGGCCGCCGTCGCCGAGCAGCTTCCGGCGTTCGGGTTAGTCGGCTTCGAGAACGCTTTTCCGCACGAACTCTCCGGCGGGATGCAGCAGCGCGTCGCCCTCCTCCGCGCCCTGCTGACCGGCTGTCCCGTGCTCGTCCTCGACGAGCCGTTCGGCGCCCTCGACGTCCTGACGCGGCACCGGATGCAGGATTGGCTCGCGGAGCTCCTCGAGCGGCTCGACCGGACGATGCTCTTCGTCACCCACGACATCGAGGAGGCCGTCGCCCTCGCCAAGCGCGTCGTCGTGTTGACCGATCGCCCGGCCACCGTCCTCGGCGAACGCCGCGTGGCCCTCGCGGCCCGGGACCGGGCCGCGCGCCTCGGAGAGACGTTCCTCGCGACGCGGGACGGGCTGCTTCAACTGATCCGTGAAGGGAGCACCGATGGCTGAGCCGAACCCGTTCGAGACGCACTACGCCGAGTACGACGCCTGGTTCGATCGGAATCCGAACGTCTACGAGTCCGAGCTGCTGGCGATCCGCGAGCTCCTCCCGCCGCCCGGCGACTGGATCGAGATCGGCGTCGGGAGCGGCCGGTTCGCGTCCGTGCTCGGGATTCCCGTGGGGATCGAGCCGGCCGAAGGGATCGCGACGCTCGCTCGGGCGCGGGGCGTCGGCGTGGTCAAGGGAAAGGCCGAATGCCTCCCGCTTCGGGACGCGACCGTCGACGCGGCGTTCCTGATCACGACGCTCTGCTTCGTCGACGACATCGATCGCACGTTCTACGAGGTCGCCCGCGTTCTGCGAGCCGGCGGCCGGGCGATCGTCGCGTTCGTCCCGAAGGACAGCCGGTTCGGCGAGCTCTACCGCGAGAACGCGTCCGAGGATCGGTTCTTCCGCCGCGCCACGCTGTACACGAAGCGGAGGGTGTTCGACGCGATCGAGGCGGCCGGCATGGAGATCGAGCGGACCGTGCAGACCCTCACCGGACCGCCGGAGCGGGCGAACGATCGGATCGAGCCGCCGACCGAAGGGCACGCGGACGGCTCGTTCGTCGTCGTCCTGGCGGTCAACCGGTGAGCGACGCGCCGGGACGCGGCTCCTCTTCTTGACTTCGCTCCGCCGGGTCTCGTAGGATTCCCCCATGAGCGGCGGCGGGGGGCTGTTCCTGATTGTCAATCTGATCGCGGGGCACGGCCGATGCAAGGCCCTCTTCCCGAAGGTGAAGTCCGAGCTGGACCGCCGCGGGATCGAGTACGAACTCCACTACACCAACGAGCCCCAGGAGGCGACCGACGTCGCCAAGTGGGGGATCGACGAAGGCTTCAAGCGGATCGTGGCGATGGGCGGCGACGGGACGGTCAACGAGGTCGTCAACGGCATGCTCGGGGAGGACGCCGTGCTCGCGGCGATCCCCGCCGGGAGCGGGAACGACTTCGCCCGGATGCTCGGGATCCCGGTGGATCCGTTCGACGCGATCGACCTCCTGACCGACGGCCGGGAGCGGACCCTGGACCTCGGTCGGATCGCCGACGACCGCTGCTTCGTCAACGGCGTGGGCATCGGCATCGACGCCCAGGTCGCCCGCGACGTCCTCCAGATAGAGCGGCTTCACGGCGCCGCGGCCTACCTCTCGGCGGCGGTCAAGGAGGTCTTCCGGTTCAAGGCGTTCCCTGTGACGATCGAGTCGGCCGATTGGCGGCTCGACACCACGTGCCTGTCGCTCAGCGTGGCGAACGGGAAGTACGCCGGAGGCGGGTTCAAGCTCGCGCCGGAGGCGGACGTCAATGACGGGATGATCGACGTCTCCGCGATCGAGGACTACTCGAAGGTCGCGCGCCTCGTCCGCCTTCCCCGGGTGAGGGCGGGGAAGCACCTGCGCTGGCGGAAGGTCCACTATCGCCAGCTGAGCGAGGCGACGATCGCGTCGCCGAGCAAGTTGATCGCGCACATCGACGGCGAGCCGTACCGGCTGCCGAGCGACCCGTTCGGCGTCCGGGTTCTTCCGAACGCTCTTCGCGTCTTGGCCCCCGCCTAGCGGCGCTGAAAGCGCCGATCGAGCTCGTCCCTTCCGATGGAGAGGACGATCGGCCGCCCGTGCGGGCAGAAGTACGGGTTCTCCAACGTCATCAGCTGCTCGACCAGCGCCTGCGCCTCGGCGAGGGGGATCGGTTCGCCAGCCTTGATCGCCGCGCCGCAGGCGAGCTCGCTCAGGAGCCGATCGAACAGCGGCTCCTCCAGACTCCCCTCCGCGCCGAGCGCGTCGACGAGGGACTCGATCACTTCCTGGAATCCTCTCTTCGACTGCTCGTCGGCCAACGCCCTCGGGTATTCCCGGACGAGGAAGGTCCCGCCCCCGAACTCGTCGACGATGATCCCGACCCGCTCGAGGTCCTCGCGACGGCCGGCGATGACGCTCGCCGCCTCGAACGGGACCTCGACCCGCGCCGGGATGAGGAAGATCTGCCGGACGATCCCCTCCGCGTTCCACTCGGCGCGCAGCCCCTCGTAGAGGATCCGCTCGTGGGCGATGTGCTGGTCGACGATCTCCAACCCCTCGGGCGTCTCGACCAACAGGTAGGTCGACTGGAGCCGGCCGATCACCCGCCGGTCGCCCGCGACCCTCACTTTTTCGGCCGCTCGGAGCCGGCCGGACAGCCTCATCTCGCGCGACAGGTCGAACGACAGGGCCTCCGTCCTCTCCGCGTAGCGCGCCCGAGGCTCGGCGATCGACGCCGCGCGCCCTTCGGCGCCGCCCTTCGGCGCCAGCGGCGCGACCACTTGCCGGCTCGACAGGGCCTTCTGCAGCGCGGCGGCGACGGTGTCCTGCACTTGGCGCGCCTCGGCGAAGCGGATCTCTTCCTTCCGCGGATGCACGTTGACGTCGACCTGATCGTGCGGCAGGTCGACGTGGACGACGGCGATCGGGAAGCTTCCCGGACGGAGGATCCCGCGATAGGCGCTCGCCAGCACGAACGACAGCCCCCGGTCGCTGACGAAGCGGCCGTTGACGATGAAGCTCTGATCCCGACGGTTTCCGCGCTTGAGGTCCGGCCGGCTGATGAACCCCCGAACCGTGATCCCGCCGCGGGCCGCCTCGATCGGAATCAGCCCGTTCGCCACGTCGGTCCCGTAGATCTGCGCGAGCCGGTCGTGGAGCGAGGCGACCGCCGGCGCGGAGAAGACCTCGCGTTCGTCGTGGGTCACGGTCCAACCGATCGACGGGGAGAGGAGGGCGAGGCGCTGAACGATCCGGTTGGCGTGCATGAACTCCGTGCGCGGCGAACCGAGAAACCGAGCCCGCGCGGGCACGTTGAAGAAGAGGTCCCGGACCTCGATCGTCGTCCCGACCGGCCGCGACGCCGGCTTCACTTCGCCGATGCTCCCGCCGCTCACTTCCAACGCGTGTGCGCCGTCCCCCTCCCGCGGACACGACGTGATCTGTGCGCGGGAGACCGCGGCGATGCTCGCCAGCGCCTCACCGCGGAATCCGAGCGTCTCGATCGAGTAGAGGTCCTCCTCCGTCTGGATCTTGCTCGTCGTGTACCGCTCGAACGCGAGGCGAAGGTCCTCGCCGAGCATCCCTTCCCCGTCGTCGCGGACGACGACCAGGGACTTCCCCCCCTCGCGGAGGACGACGTCGATCCTCTCACTTTTCGCGTCGATCGCGTTCTCGACGAGCTCCTTGACCACGGACGCCGGGCGGTCGATCACCTCGCCGGCTGCGATCTTCAGGGTCACCGGCTCGGTCAGTCTTCGGATGGGCATTCCGGCCCTAGGCTATCCGATCCGCCCGCCCCCCACAATCGTCGCGCTCCCTTGCCTTACACGGAGTCCTTGCGGTATCGTCTGCCGGATCATGCACTCCATCAGCAGCTTGAGACAGAGCCTCGGCCTCACCAGCGCGAACCAAGTCCGAAACCGGATTGACGCGATCAAGGATCTGCTGATCGCGCACACCCGGCGCGGCCCGAACAATCAGATCCTGTTGACCGACGCGGGGGCCGAGCTGCTTCGGCGGCTACAGGAGTTGTACGATAGCGGACTAACGATGACCGAAGCGAGTGAGATTCTGCGCGCGAATATCTATAAAAAGGATACTATAGAGAAACCAGTTTCGCAACGTATTACGCGAAACGATATGAAACCGGATCAAACCAATTCCCTGATCTCGGCGCTGCGCGAGGAGCTCGCGTTCCTCCGTCAGCGGGTCACCAACCTCGATCAGCAGCTTCGTTCGGAACCCGAAGCGGGGCGCGAGCCGCCCCCTTGGTGGACGTTCCTTCGAGAGGAGATCGATGCCCCTTAACGTCCCCTGCCTTCAGAACAGCGTCCTCAAGCGGGTCGTCGAGCGGATCGACGGGTCGCCCGAGCTCGCCGCCTACTGGTCCGGTTCGAACATCACCGCGATCGACCGGATGGGGATCAACGACCACGGCCCGGTGCACATCCGGATCATGACGAACATCGGCCTGAAGCTCCTTCGCCTCCTCATCGCAAGGGGCGTGGCCCCGTCCGTCGTCGCGGACCACGGCCTGACGAACGACGACGCCGAGGTCGTCGTCGTCCTCGCGTGCGTGCTCCACGACATCGGCCACGTCATCCACCGCGACGAGCACGAGCTCCTGTCGCTCGTCCTCGCCGGCCCGTTGATCGATCGATTCCTCGAGTCGCTCTACGATCCGCGGGCGACCGTGCTGATCAAGGGCGAGGTCCTCCACGCGATCTACGCGCACCAGCGCGAGATCAGAACCCTCACCATCGAGGCGGGCGTCGTGAAGGTCGCCGACGCGCTCGACATGGAGTCCGGGCGGGCACGGATCCCGTTCGAGATCGGCGGCCCGACCATCCACTCGGTCTCCGCCATGGCGATCCGGAAGGTCCGGCTCGAGCGAGGGGAGGAGCGCCCGATCAAGATCTCGGTCGAGATGTCGAACTCGGCCGGGATCTTCCAGCTCGACAGCCTCCTTCGGCAGAAGCTCGAGAACTCGACCCTCTCGCCGTACGTCGAGGTCGAGGCCAACGTGGTCGGAGACGAGGAAAAGATCGTCCAGAAATACTCGATCGACTGAGAGGCCCCGCAAATCGCCTCGGAGGCGCCCGGCGACCCCTCGGGAACAGCCTCCGGCGTTTCCTGGGACCTTCGAGCGCCGGCGCGGGGTCGATGAATCCCCCGTTCCCAACGGTGTTTTCCAGCATCCAGAGCCGGTTTCGCAACAAAAGTGCCCTTTTGTTGCGAAAGATGTCCCCTTCCGATCGTCGCCCCCTCGCTACCCTCCTCCCCGGACGAAGGAGGACCGATGCCGCTCGAGGTGACCCACGAAGACTTCCTGACCCCGGATCAGGTTCAGGCGCTCAAGACCCACTGCCAGCGCAACGCCGAGGACCCATCGCCGGACGGCCGATCGGACCCTGCGCGCGACTGGGCGATCCTGCACGTCGCGCTCGACTCCGGGCTTCGCGTATCGGAGATCTGCGCGCTGCAGTTTCGGGACGTCATCCTCGATCGGGCGCACGCGTCGCTGATCGTTCGCGACGGGAAGGGGCACAAGAAGCGAGGGGTACGGATCGGATCGGCGCTGTGCGAGCACCTGGCTCGGTTCATCGCCTCGAAGGAACGCGCCGGGCAGTCGACCGCCGGGCGGGCGCCGCTGTTCGTCTCCTCGCGCGGCGGGCCGCTCACCCGCACCGCGGTCTACCGAATCTTCCGGAAGCACGCGGACGCCGTCGGGATTCCTCGCCGCTTTTCGATCCACTCCTGTCGCCACACGTACGCGTCGCTCCTCTATCGGGCGTCGGACTTCAATCTCCGGTTGGTGCAGAAACAGCTCGGCCACCGATCGATCCAGACGACGCAGATCTACGCCGACGTCCTCAGCGAGGACGCCGCCCTCGCGGTGGAGAAGCTCCCTCAATAAGGCGGCCGTCGAGACGGGCTCCCGTTTCCCCGAGGGTTCGAGTCTCCTCAATTTCTTGACATTCCTTCGGTACACTCCCCGGGATGACGACCGGGCGGAATCCGAAGCGGTGTGCCTCTTTCTGGCCGTTGCTGCTGTCGGCCACGATCCTTCTGTGTTCCGCCGCCGCCCGCGGAGCACCGTCGATCGAGGCTCAGATCGGCTTCAGCGGGCACGTCGTTCCGGAGCGCTACGCCCCGCTGCGCCTTCGGGTTCGCGGTTTCGACAGAGGGGGATCGGCGCGCGCCGTCGTGACGCAACGGCTCGGCAACGAGTGGCGAGACACGGCGACCGTCCGTCAGGAACTCGATTTCGTCGTCTCTTCGGACGGTTCCTACACCTCGACGGTGCCGATCTACGAGCCGCTCAACCCGATCGAGGTCGCCCTGATCGACGAGGCCGGACGACCCCTCGCCGAGACGACCCTCGACCTCCGTTTGACGCGACACCTGGACACGTACCCCCTTCTGTACGGCGGACTCCCCTTCGCCGTCCCCGCCGACCCGGCGCCGGTGACCGCCGCCGAGCTTCCCACTTCCTGGTGGGCCTACGACGCGGTCCGCAGCCTGTGGCTCTCGACCCCGCCGCCGCGAGAGGCGTGGACCGCGATCGCTCAATGGGTTCTCTCGGGGGGGAGCGTCGTCGTCGTCGCCGGTCCGGACTACTTCCGCTTCGATGCGCCCGACCTTCGATCGATCCTTCCGATTGCGGATCCGGCCATTGAGACCGGTCCGGACGGCGTTCTCCATCTCGTCGGAGCGCTCCGTGAAGGCGCGAGCGTCTCCGTCGCCCGCGGCGATCTCCCGATCCTCGTCGAGTGGACGTACGGCGCCGGCCACGTCCGCCTGGTCGGGGTCCGTGCCGCCGATCTGACGGAAGCCGAGATCGAACGGATCGTCGGATCCGTGCCCGACTCGACGAGGATCTCGATCGCCGCGGTCTCCGAGGCGCTTCTCGGCGACCTCCCCGTCGTCCGTCCGACCCACCTGAGCGCGCTGCTCCTGATCGCGATCAGCGGCATCGGGCTCGCGGGGACGGCCGTCCTCGGGCGTCGACGCCGCCTGGCAGGATGGATCGCGGCCGGGCTCGTCTTCGTCGCGCTGAGCGTTTGGTCCGGTTTCTATGCAAACCGAACGAACGACGTGTCTTATCTTTACTCCATAAATGCGGATCTTCATCTCATAGCATCCTTCGGAATAGGGATCGATTCGTACAGTTTCTACTCCTCGGATGCCCGTCAACGCGAGCACACGATCGGAAGTGAGTCCATTCCCGTACAGGCTCCCCCGGCGCTCCTGCCCCAGCATCCTCTCTACGCGTTCATGCCGCAGCCGACGGCCACTCCTTGGGTCTACGCGCACACCGCCTCAAGCGGCCACGTGACCGCGGCGGCGGTCGACATCCGACAGAAGACCTTCTACGCCTTCGCCTCGCGCCCGAGCCTTCTTCACCTCACGATCGACGCCGCTGCCGGTCGCGCCGTCCTCACCAATCAGGGCGCGGTGCGGCTCGCCGACTGCTGGCTCCTCGTCGACGGCAAAGGAACCCTCATTCCGGCCGTTCCGAGGGGCACGAGCACGTACCCGATCCAAACGGAGCGGACGCTCGCCGCGTTGGTGAGCGAAGCGAACGAGCCCGCGGGCCTCGTCCTCCAGCACTTGGCGGAAGAAATCCCGCTTCACCAGGGCGTTTGGTTCGTCGGCCTTTCCCCTTTGCTGGACTCCAGCCCGCAGCTGGCGGGGCAAAAAGTGAGACGTCTCGACGTCTACGTCGTCAGGGGGGACGTATCGTGACCAAGCAGGATTCCGTCTTCTCGAGCGGCGCGGTGCAGGGGTATCTCCTGCTCCTGTTGGCTTGCGGCGGCGCCCTTCTCTTCGCCATTCCGTCCGGCGCGCGCGTGTCCGACCTCCTCGAGCTTCGCTGGAACCCTTCCCCGCTCGTCTTCTATCTCACCTACGTGACGCTGGTCGGCCTGCTGGGCACGTTCCGCGGCATCGCGGCGACCCGGTGGGGTCGTCGCGGTGGGGGCGCCGCGGTCCGGATCGCGGGGCACGTTCTCTTCGGCCAACTGCTTCTCCTACCGTATCTTCTGTTCTCGCGTGCTTTTCTCGCCGGCCGGGGTCTCGCGCTCCCTCTGCTGGCTCTGTACGCGACCTGCGTCGCGATCATGTTCTCGCTGATTGCGTATCGGGTGGATCGTTGGGGAACGACCCGTCGGGTCCACACGTTTCTGCTCCAGTACACCCTCTTCGGGCTCGTCCTGATCCTTCCCTGGGCCGTCGGCCTCCTTCCACGGGTCCCGACGGCTCTGACGCTGCTCAGTCCGATCGGCGCGACGCTGAAGATCGTCCGGGGCGCCTCCACCCCGGAGCTCGTTCTTGCGTTCGCGTTCGTAGTGGCGATAGCCTTCGCTCAACTGGTCGGCATCCAGCGGACGCTGAGGAGGACCCATGCCGTTTGATTTCTCTCGGTTTCTCCGGTCGGTCGACTCCCGAGCGCGCGCGGTGCGCGGGCTCTCGGTGGGGGCCACCGCCTTCGCGGCGCTGTCCCTGGCCTCCCTCGCGGGGATGTCCGCCGTGCGCATCCTGCGGATCCCGTTCCCGTATTGGGCTCTGGCCGCGTTCGTCGCTCCGCCGCTCGCCGCCGCCGCGTTCGGCTACGCCTTCGGCCGCTCCCGGGAACTCCGGATTCCCCATCTCCTGCTTCGGATCGATGACACCCTCGGGCTGAACGCTCGCCTGAGCTCCCTCTACGAGCTCCGTCAGCGAGGCGGCACGTCGTTCTTCCGCCGGCGGATCGAAGCGGAAGTGAGAGACGCCACCGAGGGATGGCGGGCGGCGTTGCCGGTCGCCCGCCGAACGCTGGTCGGTGGGTCGGCCGGCGCACTCTTCGTCGTTCTCGCGGTCGGTCTGGCGTTCGTCCCGCTCCCGGCTGCCCCTCGCGGATCGCCGCTCGACATGCTGGAGCAGAGCTCAACCCTCTCGGGAGATCCGCTCGCCGACGTCGCCGATTCAGCCGCCGCGCCGATGACGGAGGCGACCGCCCCCTTGACGGTCAGGATCGGCGAGGAGACCGGCCAAGAGGCCGGCGTGCCGTCGCTCGACGCGCCGGATCGGGATCAGACGCTCGAAGACGTCATGAGGGACCTGGCCGGGATCTCCCCCGACGAGGCCGTGATCGTCCCGATATCACCGGACGAGGTCGAGCAGCTGGCCAGGATGCAGAGCGAGGCGATGCGCGCGATTACCCAACTGCTCGAGGCCATCCGAGATCGGATCCAAGACTCCGAGGCGGACGCTTCCGAGCTGACCGAGGAGGAGCTCGAAGCGCTGCAACGGGAACTCGAGCGGAGCAGCCTCCCGCCCGAGGTCCAGGAAGGGCTGAACGAGCTGATGAATCGCCCCCAGCCTCGAAGCGTCGAGGAGATCATCGAGGATCTGATCGACCAGTTCGGAGGCGACGAAGAAAGCGAGAGCGGCGCGCCCGGGGACGGGGAGTCCGCTCCGCCGGGGAGCACGGCCGTCGCGCCGAATCCACAGGGCATCGAGGAGTTCCTCGAAGAGCTCGGACAGGCCTCGTCCGACGAGGAGTCGGGCCCCGAAGGCGGACTCCCCGCGGGTCCCGAAGGCGCGCCGGGCCAGGATTCGGAGGGCGAAGGCGCGCCGTCGTCCGGCGAACGGCCTCCGATGATCGGCGCCGAAGGCATCGAGGTTCCCGACCAGTTCGGCGGGAGCGAGGGGGCTCCCGGGCCGTCGGACGAGGACGAGGAGCGCGAAGCCGGATTCATCCGCGAGGAGGAGCGGACCAAGATCGGGCCCGAAGGGGATTTCGTCAGCGAATTCGCCACCGAGGGCGTCCCGATCGAGTGGGTGCCCGGTCCGGCCGGAGAGGAGCCGACTCCCCTGGTCAGCTACGAGCGGATCGCCTCGATCCTGCGCGAGCGCGGCGTGCCGGAGGGCGCAGTGGAGATCGTCCGAGACTACTTCAACGCGATCACAGAAGGAGGACCATGATCACGGAACGGGATCTGGAGGTTGCACAGACCGTCTTTCGACGTCTGACGGAATCGATCGAGGGGGTGATCGTCGGCCACGGCGAGATCATCCGGGCCGCGTTGATCGCCCTCCTCTGCAAGGGGAATCTCATCCTCGAGGGCGTCCCCGGCCTCGGAAAGACGCTCCTCGTCCGAACGCTGGCCGCTTCGCTCGGCCTGAAGTTCTCGCGGATCCAGTTCACCCCGGATCTGATGCCGGCCGACATCGTCGGGACCGACATCATCACCGAGGAATCGGGGCACCGGCGGTTCACGTTCTCCCGCGGGCCGGTCTTCGCGAACGTCGTCCTCGCCGACGAGATCAACCGCGCCACGCCGAAGACCCAGTCGGCGCTGCTCGAGGCGATGGAGGAGAGGACCGTCACGGTCGGCTCCCACACGTACGAGCTCGAGGAGCCCTACATCGTCCTGGCGACCCAGAATCCGATCGAGATGGAGGGGACCTATCCCCTCCCCGAGGCCCAGATCGACCGATTCCTCCTCAAGGCGAACGTCGGCTTCCCCTCGCTCGACGAGCTCGTCGCGATCACCGTGCGGAACACCGAGGGCGACGGCATCCGCCTCCCCGAACCGACCGCGATGGCGGAGGACATCCACACCGCGCGCGAGGTCGTCCGCGAGATCCCGATCGCCGAGGGACTGCGCGAGTACGTCGCTCGCCTGGTTCTGGCGACCCATCCGAGCAGCGAGCACGCCCCGCCGCGGATCAGGGAGTACGTCGAGTACGGTGCCAGCCCCCGCGCGGCGTTGGCGCTGATCATGGGCGCCAAGGCCCACGCCTTCCTGGCGGGCGAGGTGAACGTGCGGCGCGAGGACATCCGCGCGCTGTTCCGCGTCGCGTTGACCCATCGCCTCGTGCTCAACTTCAAGGGCGAGGCCGAGGGAGTTCCGGTCGACGAGCTCCTGAACGACGTCTGGGAGCACGTGCCCGCGCACGCATAATGCCGACGTTCATCGACGAAGCCTTCCTGCAGCGTCTGTCGAACCTCCGGTTCATCGTCAAGGGGCGGAGAAAGGGGCACCTCGCCGGCCTCCACGCTTCTCCCCGCGCCGGGGTCTCCCTCGAGTTCGCCGACTACCGCGCGTACGCGCCGGGCGACGATTTCCGGTACATCGACTGGAACGTCTTCGGCCGACTCGACCGGCTGTTGGTGAAGACGTACGTCCACGAGGCCGATCTGCCGATCTACCTCCTCACCGATTTCAGCGCGTCGATGCGGATCGGCGTCCCGAGCAAGGCCCACTACGCGTCGCACCTGGCCGCGGCGATGGCCTACCTCGGGCTCCGAGGCCTCGACCGCGTCGGACTCTTCCCGTTCAACGATCAGTTGATCCCAGGGCTCCCGGCGCGCCACGGGATGAGCCAGATGGGAAAGGTCCTCCGCCTCCTCCGGGACATCGAGCCGAGCGGCAGAACGTCGATCAACCAGGCGATCCTCGAGTTCCTCTCGCAGACGCGGGAGAGCGGGCTGACGATCGTGATCAGCGATTTTCTCGCCTCCGGCGCGGCGTTCGCGGACGGCTTCTCCCGGCTCCTTCACCGGGGGGACGAGGTCGTCGTCCTTCAGGTCCTCGACCCCGAGGACGTGAAGCCCCACGCCGCAGGGACGACCCGGATCGTCGACGTCGAGTCGGCGGAACGCGTCACGTTGACGATCGGGCAGCGGACGCTCGACGAGTACGCCGACCGGGTCCGCAGGAATCGCGAGCAGCTTCGAGCCTTCTCGTTCGAGCGGGGAATCCCCTACTTCCAGACGACGACGGACGTCCCGGTCGAGCGGTTCCTGCACGAGGACCTGCGAAACGGGGGGCTGCTCAAGTGACGCTGTTGAACCCGGCCGCGTTCTACCTGCTGCTCGCGTCGCTCCTCATTCTCGTTCTGCATTTCCTCCGCGCGCGAGAACGACAGCGCGAGGTGTCCGCCCTCTTCCTTTGGGAAGGCCTTCCCGGCGATCCGCAGTCGCGCGCGGCGCGGATCCGCCAGCAGATCGACCCGCTGTTGCTGCTGCAGCTGGCGATCCTCCTCGCCCTCGTCACGGCCCTCGCCCAGCCGGTGTGGCGGGTGCGAACCGCCTCCCTGTCCGGCCTCGCCATCGTCCTCGACGGAAGCGCGAGCATGCGGACCGTCGCGGAGGACGGGACGTCCCGGTACGAGCAAGCGGTGGAGGAGGCCCGCACGCTTCTCGAACAGTATCCGTCCACCACGACCGCGGTCGTCCAACTCTCGTCGCGCCCGGCGATCCTCGCTCGTCCCGGCCACGACCGCGACGACCTCCAGAACGCCGTCCTCCGATCCGGTCCGACGTGGTACGCCGACGGCACGGCGGCGGCGCTCCTCTCGCTGCTCGGCAGCGTCGGCGGGACCTCCCAATTCGAGCGGGTCGTCCTCCTCTCCGACCACGCGTTTCCGGACATGCCGGCCGCCTTCGAGACCGTCCTCGTCGGTCAGGCCGACAACCTGGCGTTGACCGGATTCTCCGTCCGCGAGAACCCCGAGGGAGGGGGCGTCACCGCGCTCGTGGCCGCCCTCAACGACTCGGACGAATATCGGGACGTCACGATCCGGATCGACGATCGAGAGAACCAGACGACGCTCTCGGTGCTCATGGCGCCGAACGTGGAAGAGAGGTTCGTCATCCCGTTTCCGAATTCGCGAGGGACGCTGTTCACCGCGTCCATCGAGCCCGCCGACGGCTTCACCGCCGACAACCGCCGCTTCTTCTCCCTCGACCGCCCGATCGACGTCCGCGTCCGTTGGCTCGGCAGCGAGAACCGCTACCTGATGGCGGCCCTCCGCTCCGTCGCCCCGATCACCGTCGTCGACTCCCCCGACGACGCCGATCTGACCGTCGTCCATGGCGCGCGCGCGCCGGCGTCACCGGCGTCACAGGCCGGCATGGTGCTTCTCGTCCACGCCGGAATCGAGGACCTCCTCACGCAGGGCGAGACCCTGCCCGTCGAGCGCATCGAGGTGCTGAACGCGGAGCATCCGGTCCTGGTGGACGTCGACCCGGCGAACTTCCGGATCCGCGAGGCGCCGACCGCGGCGCTGCCCCCCTCCGCGGAGGTCGTTCTCGCGGCCGGCGACGTGCCGCTCCTCGCGACGTACGCCGACGCGTCGCGGACCGTCTTCTACCTCGCCCCCGACATCCTGGAGACGAACCTGCCGATCACGATCGACTTCCCGTTGCTCATCCGCAACATCGTCGCCGGACTCGTTCGGCTTCCCCCCGAGCTCTCCTACCGATCGGCCGACGTGGGCGAGCCGATCTCCCTCGCCGGCCGCGGGAGCGTGACGGGGCTGTACGACGCCGCGGAGAACCCGATCTCCTTGCCCGAAGGCCTGTCGACGTTCCGCCCCGAATCGCCGGGGTTCCACACCCTGGTCACCGACCGCGGCGCCTTCGCGATCGCCGTCAACGTCCCGGCGTCGGAATCGTCGTTCCGCCCGCCGGTCGGGGAGATCGACGCCGTGGAAGCCGACGTGCAGAGCGCGGTCCGGTTCCTTCCGCTCTGGCCGGCCGCCGCCGCACTGGCGATCCTCCTGCTGCTCGGCGAGGCGTACCTGCACTCCGGCCGACGGAGGCTGATGAGGAGGACGCGATGATTTTGCTGTCGACGCCGTACCTCCTGCTCGCCGCGCTGCCGATCGTCGGAGGGATCCTGTTCCTCTTCCTGCGTCGGAGAAGTCGCCCCGTCCTGCGGAGCGTCGCTCTGCTTCTCCTCGTTCTCGCCCTCGCCGGCCCGCGGATCTCGGAGCAGAAAGCCGAGCGCAACGCCGTCTTCCTCATCGACCGCTCGGCGAGCGTCGCGCTCGCGTCGGACGACGGCGAAACCGCCGAGGCGATCCAACGCATCGTCTCCGAGCATCCGGAATGGAGCTTCGCGTCGGTCGAGTTCGCCGGAACAGCCTCGCTCGCCGTGCCACTCGGCGCCTCCGTCTTCCCTCTCGGGGTCGTCCCGCTCGACGGGGCGGCGACGAACCTCGACGCCGCCATCGACCTCGGCCTCTCCGTCCTCCCCGAAGGAGGGGCGAATCAACTCGTCCTCGTCAGCGACGGCCGGTTCACCGACGACGCGGAGGTCGCAGTCAGCGCTGCGCAGCTGGCCGGCGTTCCGGTCTCGGTGCTACCGATCGGCTCACCCTCCGACGCCGACGTCGCCCTCGTCTCGATGCGCGGCCCGAGCAGAGTGCCCGTGGCCCGCCCGTTCTCGATCGACATCGAGATCGAGTCCCCCGGCCCCGGCGGCGCGACGCTCGTCGTCTACCGGGACGACGAGCTCCTTTCCTTCGAGCAGGTCGCCCTCGCACCGGGGCTCAACCGCTTCTCCGTCACCGACAGCCTCGAAGACGCCGTGGCTCGGACGTACCAAGCGATCGTCAAGGCGCCCGACGATCCGATCCCCGAGAACGATGCCCTCTCCCTCCTCGTGGAAGCGACCGATCAGCCGCCCGTGCTCGTCGTCGATCCCTCGGGCGAATCCGCGGTCCCCACGCTGCTCGATGCGCTCGGGCTGGTCTTCACACAATCCGAGGTCGTGCCTCCGCTCGAAGTCCTGTCCGGCTACCGACAGGTCGTCCTGACTGGACTGTCGTTCACGGCGTTGACCGTCGACGACTTAGACGCCATCGACAGCTTCGTGCGCAATCTCGGGGGCGGCCTCCTGGTCGTCGAGGGCGAGGAGGAGGTGCGCGGAATCAGCGAGGGCGGCATCGAGGAGCTTCTTCCCGTCTCGTACACGCTCCCGGAGAAGTCGCGCGAGGCGCAGCTGGCCCTCGTCTATGTCCTCGACCGCTCCTCCAGCATGCGATCCCGGGTCGGCGGGGTGGAGAAGATCGAGATCCTCAAGGAGGCCGCCGCCGCGAGCGCGGCGCTCCTCGACGCGACGACCTACATCGGGATCATCGCCTTCAATCTGGGGCACGAGTGGGTCGTGCCGATCGCGCCTGTCGAGTCGATGACGATCTACAGTGCCCTCCGCGGACTCGACGCGATCGGCGGGACGGACGTGTACTACCCCGTCGTCGAGGCGCTCGATCGGCTCGAGGAGGTCGAAGTGCCGGCGAAACACGTCCTCCTGATCAGCGACGGGAAGACGATCGACGAGGTGCGCAACTACCCGGGGCTCATCCGTCGGCTGCAGGCCTCGGAGGACGTCACCCTCTCCGCCATCGGCGTCGGGCAGACGATGAACGTCGCGCTCCTTAGCGCGTTGGTCGAGGCCGGCGGAGGGACCCTCTATCGCGCCGACGACTTCTCTCTCCTTCCTCAGGTCTCGATTCAGGCGACCCAGCGGATCAGCCGGCAGCGGTTCGTCGACGGTCCGGTCGAGGTCGCCGGAAGGCTTCGCGATCGGATCGGCCCCGACGTCCCGCCGCTCGACGGATACGTCCTCACCTACCCGAAGCCGACCGCGGACACCTCCCTCTGGGTCGGAGAGGACCCGATCGTCAGCACGTGGCGCCTCGGCCTCGGCGCGGTGACCGTCTTCAACACCGATCTGGTCGGGCTCGGAACGCGGGAATGGCTCGAATGGTCCGGGCTGTCCGAGCTGTTCGAGGCGATCCTCGCGACGACCGAGCCGTACCTGACGTCGACGCTCGGCCTCTCCGCTTCCGTCATCCGGAACCGAGACACGATCGAACTTCTGGCCGACGCCCGCGACGCCGAAGGGACGTTCGCCAACTTCCTCGACCTCGAGGTCGAGCTTCTGCCGGAGGGGTCGACCTACGAGCTCGTGCAAAGAGGACCGGGTCTGTACGTCGCCTCCGTCCCCACGCCGCCGCAGGGCGGGCACGCGCTCCACGTGATCGACCACACCCGGCAGCGCTCGCTCACCTTCCCGCTCACCGTCCCGTACCCGGTCGAGTACCGGGCGTTCGGCGCCGATTCCGAAGCCCTGCGCCGGATCGCGGAGGCGACCGGAGGGCACCTGTTGGAGGGCGACGCCCGCCTTCCGGCCGTGTCGGGCGGAACGTCGACCGACTCCTCCCCGCTCCACGGGCCACTGCTGCTCGCCGCGCTCGTCGTCTTCCTCCTCGACCTGCTCGTGCGGAAGTGGCCCTCGCGGGCGCTCGGCACGCGATGGCGGCGTTCGGGCGGCGTTTCTTCGCTCCCCGATTGATCGGCCTCTCGGGCGTTCCTATAATGACCACACCGCCGCGGGGAGTGGCGCAGCCTGGTAGCGCGCCTGCTTTGGGAGCAGGAAGTCGCTGGTTCAAATCCAGTCTCCCCGACCAAGGAAGTGATCGCGAACGTGAACGACCAGCCCGAGAGCGTCTCCATCTACCGCCGATGGCGGCCGCAGCGCTTCGGGGACGTCGTCGGACAGGAGGAGATCGTCCGGACGCTCCGAAACGCCGTTTCAGCCGGCAACACCGCTCACGCGTATCTCTTCGCCGGGGAACGCGGAATCGGCAAGACGTCGATCGCCCGGATCCTCGCGCGCGCGGTGAACTGCCTCCGACCGAGCGAAGGCGAGCCGTGCAACGAGTGCGCCCATTGCACGACGATCCTGACCGGCCGCTCGCTGGACATCGTCGAGATCGACGGCGCGTCGAACCGCGGGATCGACCACATCCGACGGCTTCGCGAGGAGGTCAACTTCGCCCCGACCGATCTGAAGCGGAAGGTCTACATCATCGACGAGGTCCACATGCTGACGAACGAGGCGTTCAACGCCCTGCTCAAGACGCTGGAGGAGCCGCCGCCGCACGCGATGTTCGTGTTCGCCACGACCGAGCCGTACAAGGTCCCGCGGACGATCGTCTCCCGCTGCCAGGCGTTCGAGTTTCGCCGGATCCCTCCCGATCAGATCGAGGGTCATCTCGCGCGCGTCGCGGAGTCGGAGGGGGTCACCGTGTCGGCGGACGCGATCTCCCTCCTCGCCCAGCGGGCGGACGGCGGAATGCGGGACGCCCTCGTCATGCTCGAGCAGGCGATGAGCTACCAAGGGAACGAGATCTCCGCCGACGCCGTCCTCGACATGCTCGGGCTCGTCGACCGGTCGACCCAGGAGGCGTTCATCGAGGCGATCCGGAGCCGGGACCGCGAGTCGGTCATCCGGACGATCGACGGGCTCGTCGACCGCGGCAAGGACCTCGAGATCTTCCTCACCGACGTGGTCCACATCCTCCGGGATCGCCTGGCGGACGGCTCGCCTTCCCCCGACGCCGACATCGAGATCGCCCGCCACTTGCTCGCCATCAAGGGAGACCTGTTCCGATCGCTCGACCGCCGGATCCGCCTCGAGATCGGCCTTCTCGACCTGCTGGCTTCGCTCCCCGAATCGCCCGGCCGGCCCGCGCCGGCCCCGGACGTTGCGGAGTCGGACCACCGTCCCGTCGCCGAGTCGACCGACCTGTTCACGCCGCAGGCGGCGCCGACTTCCCGTGCGGCGGTCGAACAGCAGGCCAGCGAGCGCCCCGTGCCGGAGGCCGGCCCGGTCGACGTCCCCGCGGCGTCGACCGAAGCGGCCGCGGAGCCGGGCGGCGAGGCGCCTCCGCCCGAGGGGTTCGAGGAGACCTGGAACGCGCTCCTGCGCGAGATCGAACAGGACCGGATCGCCATCGCCGCGTTCCTGATCGAAGGGCGTCCCTGCCTCGTCGGATCGAAGCTCGTCGTCTCCTTCCACCCCGAGCACTCGTTCCACAAGGACTCCATCGAGAAACGGGAAAACATGCAGTACCTCGCCGGCGTCGTCCGCAGGCACTTCGGCGACGGGGTTCACGTCGAGGTGGAGATCGACGAGGGCGTGGTGCGAAAGCCGCTGCCCCACGAGGTCCTTCAGGAGAAGGCTCGGCTGGTGTGCAAGGTCTTCGACGGCAAGATCGTGAAGGAGGGACTGTGAAAGGGACGCCCGGGTTCGGGAGCATCATGAAGCAGGCCAAGCGCATCCAGGAGGAGATCGAGCGGGCGCAGGCCGAGATCGCCGAGATGCGAGTCGAGGCCTCCGCCGGCGGGGGAATGGTCACGGCGACCGTCACCGGCCAAGGGGAGTTGGCCAATCTCAAAATCGAGCGCGAGGTCGTCGATCCGGACGACGTCGAGATGCTCGCCGACCTGATCATCGCCGCCGTGCAGGAGGCGCAATCGAACGCCAAGGAGGCCGCTCAACAGAAGCTCGGCCCGCTGGCGCAGGGGCTCGGCCTCCCCGGGATACTCCCCGGGTAGCGTTCCCTCTCTCATCGATCCCGAGCGGTGCGACTTGAAGCCCCTCAAGCCGGGCCGTATAGTCGATAGAAACCGCAATCCGGCGTGGGGGGACCGTGCTGGCCGAAATCACGCTACTTCTCGATCTCCAAGCGACCGACGTGCAGCTTCACGAGCTCTCCGTCCGGATCGAACGGCTCCGTGCGCAGCGGAAGCAGGCCGAAGAGCGAATCGTGGACGAGGAGTCGACCGTCGACCGACTTCGCGAGCGTCTCTCGGAACTCGAGCACGAGAGCCGGATGAAGAACCTCGAGGTCGACGAGCTCGACACGAACATCCGGCGGTACCAAGAGCGCCTCGACAAGGGGATCATCAGCTTCAAGGAGATGGAGGACCTCCGGGCGAAGATCGCGAGCGAGCGGGGCCGGATCTCCGCGATGGAGGACGACGCGCTCGTGCTGATGGACACGATCGAGGAATCGGAGCGAAGCCTCGAACGCGCGGTCGCGGACTGCGCGGCGAAGGTCGAGCGGTTACGATCCCAGATCGAAGACATCTCGTCCCGGATCGCCGAGACGCAGGCGCAGGCCGACGGACTGGCCGAGGAACGCGCCGCCCTTTGCGAGCGGGTTCCCGCCTACCTCATCAAACAGTACGAAACGCTGCATCAGCGGTCATCGGAGCCGATCGTGCCGATCAAGAACGGGACCTGCTCCGGCTGCAAGTTGAAGCTGAGTGGGAGCACGATCGAGCGCGTCCGCGGCGGAATGGGGATCGTCACGTGCGAGCACTGCTCGCGCATCCTCTACGTCGACGAGTTCGAGCCCGGCGCTTGACCCGGGTCGTCCGTCGCCGCACCATTCGTCCGTTCGATTCGCTATACTCGGGAGTCGGAGAGAGAGCCAGGGAGACGCGTGCGTCTTCTGCCTTCGGCAGAAGCCGTACGAGGAAAGTCCGGACTCCGCAGGGCAGGCCACTGAGGAAACCTCAGCGGGGGCGACCTCGGGAAAGTGCCACAGAGAACAGACCGCCGATGGCGAACCTCCTCGAGGCTCGCACAGGCAAGGGTGAAACGGTGGTGCAAGAGACCACCAGCGGTTCGGGCGACCGGGCCGGCTCGGCAAACCCTGGCCGGAGCAAGGCCAAATAGGAAGGCGCTTAAGAGTGACCCGCTCGACGCCTTCGGGTAGACCGCGTAGATGGATGTCTCCCCGCGACAGAATCCGGCTTATCGGCTCTCTCTCCTTCGGTCATGATGAAACGTCGGTTCTGGTGGGGACTCTTGATCCTCTACGCCGGGGCGATCTTCGCCCTCTCGCACGCTTCGATCGCCGCGGGCGAGCCTCCGTTTCAGCACTTCGACAAGGTTTTCCATGCCGCGGAGTTCGCCCTCTTCTTCGCGGTCGCGTGGAAGGCGACGGGCCGCCGCCTTCTGCCCACGTTCGTCCTCACCGCGGTCTACGCCGGCACCGACGAGCTACATCAGATGTTCGTCGCGACGCGAACCGCCAGCGCCCTCGACCTCGCCGCCGATCTGCTCGGCGCGACGATCGCGCTCCTCGTTCTCGCGTCCGGACGGCGCTTGTTGGCCTTTCTGTCGCGTCGTATACTTGGCCGAATCCAACCCAAGGTGGAACCGTAGCATGGTGTGGGGACTTCCGTTCTTCTTCGGCCCGAGCCTTTTGATCCTCCTTCCGGCGTTGGCGTTCGCCGTTTACGCTCAGTGGAAGGTCCGATCGACCTACGCGCGGTACGCCCGCGTCGAGTCGGGTCGGGGGATCACGGCCGAATCGGCGGCGCGGTACCTCCTCGAGGGCGCGGGGGTCCACGACGTCCGGATCGGACAGACGCCGAGGCGCCTCTCCGATCACTACGACCCCCGCCGCAAGATCCTCCGCCTGTCGGCGCCGGAATCCAGCTCGATCGCCGCCATCGGCGTCGCAGCGCACGAGGCGGGTCACGCCATCCAGCACGCGCGCGCGTACGGACCGCTCTCGCTGCGGACGGCGATCGTGCCGGTCGCGTCCTTCGGTTCTCAGCTCGCCTTCCCGCTCTTCCTGGTCGGCCTCTTCGCCCGGTATCAGCCGTTGATCACCGCCGGGATCGCCCTGTTCTCGGTCGCGGTCCTGTTCACCCTGATCACCCTTCCGGTCGAGTTCGACGCAAGCCGCCGCGCCGTCGGGGCGCTGCGGGAAGCGGTGATCGTCAGCGAGGAGGAGCTCGGAGCCGTCAAGGAGGTCCTGTTCGCCGCCGCGCTGACCTACGTCGCCGCCGCGGCGATGTCCGCCATGCAGCTCGTGATGCTCCTGTCGGTCGGCCGGCGACGATGAAGCTCTCCCCGTCCCTTCTGTCCGCTGACTTCGCCCGCCTCTACGACGAGGCGCGCTCCGTCGAGCCGATCGCGGACCGGTTTCACTGGGACGTGATGGACGGCCACTTCGTCCCCAACCTCACGGTCGGTCCGCTGGTGGTCAACGCGCTTCGCGCTCGCCTCACCCTGCCTTTCGACGTCCATCTGATGATCGATCACCCGGTCGACTACGCGCCCCGGTTCGACGTCCGACCGGACGATTCGATCATCTTCCACGTCGAGACGACCGACGACCCACGGGAGGTGATCCGGGCCGTCCGCGCGATCCCGGCTCGGGTCGGCGTCACCCTTCGTCCCGGGACCCCGCTCGAACGCGTCGATCCGTATCTGGACGATGTCTCTCTCATCCTGGTGATGAGCGTCGAACCCGGATTCGGAGGCCAGGCGTTCCTCCCCGACGCGATCGACCGGATCCGGGCGCTTCGCGACAGGATCGGTGAGCGGTCGATCGAGATCGCCGTGGACGGCGGAATCCATCCCGGCAACGTCCGATCGGTCGTCGACGCCGGCGCGGACATCGTGATCGCCGGATCGGCGATCTTCGGCCAACCCGACCCGCCCGCCGCGGCCGCGGCCCTCCGCGAGGCGGCGACCGGATGATGGACGCCGGATGGATGCGGCTGGCCCTCGAGCTGGCCGCGTTCGGCGAGGGCGACGTCCATCCGAATCCGCTCGTCGGGGCGGTCGCCGTCAAGGACGAAAGCGCGATCGGTCGCGGGTATCACCGCCGATTCGGCGGACCCCACGCCGAGGTCTTCGCCCTCGATGAGGCGGGCGAGGCGGCGCGCGACGCCACCCTATACGTCACGCTCGAGCCGTGCTGCCACCACGGGAAGACGCCGCCGTGCACCGATCGGATCCTCGCGTCCGAGGTCCGTCGCGTCGTCATCGCCGCGCGCGATCCGAATCCGGAGGTCGACGGCGGGGGGATCGCCTGTCTTCGCGGCGCGGGGATCGAAGTGACCGAGGGCGTCCTGCAGGAGGAAGCCGAGCGGCAGAACGAGATCTTCTTCACCTACGTGCGGCACCGACGACCGTTCGTCCAGCTGAAGCTCGCTGTCTCCCTCGACGGCCGGATCGCGGCCAAGACCGGCGATTCGCAGTGGATTTCGTCCGAGGCCTCGCGGACCGAGGCGCATCGGCTCCGCCGGAGGTTCATGTCCGCCCTCGTCGGCGTGCAGACCGTCCTCAACGACGATCCCCTCCTGACGGTTCGCCGCGTCGTCGGGCCGGATCCCGTTCCCGTCGTCCTCGACCGGCGCGGCCGCACCCCCCCGACGGCTCGCCTCCTCGATGCGCATCCGTCACCGATCGTCGCCACGGCGACCATGCCCGCCGACCTGGAAGGGCGACTCCGTGCCCGCGGTGCCCGCGTCTGGCGACTCGCGGACGGCGCGGGCGGGATCGATCTTCCCCACCTGCTGGCCGACCTCTACGAGGACGGCATCGATTCGGTGCTGATCGAGGGAGGCGGCGAGACCGCGGCGGCCTTTCTGAACGCCGGACGGGTCGACAAGGTGTCGCTGTTCATCGCCCCGATCCTCATCGGAGGCCGCGGCGCCGTGCCCGCCGTCGGCGGCGCCGGCGTCGAGCGCGTGGCCGACGCGCTCCGTCTCGACCGCGTCACCGCCGAGTGGCTCGGCCCGGACCTCCTTTACACCGGCTATCCGGTGAACCGCACATAACCGCTCGCCCGGGTAGCTTGGGAGTTCGCTGCAAGCAGCGAACTCCTGTCCTCGGTTTCACAGGTTCTCACCCGGCGAGTCCAAAGCAAACGAGGCGGCATAGGCTGCCGCCACGTCACCCACGGCATGTTCCGCCCGAGGGGCGGAACTGCCACCTGCTTGCCGCAAAGCGGCAAGCAGGCAGGCGATATGCAGGGCGGGAACTCAGCTCGATCGGCGGCGCTGAGTTCCTTGGGAGTTTGATGCAAGCATCAAACTCCTGTCCTACAAACGCAGGTCCTCGCCTTGCGCGGTCCACCACAGGAAAGGGGAGCAGTCTAGCTGCTCCCCTTTCCTGTGGGCGATGCAGGGCGCCTACCTAGGCTTCGCCCGGGTAGCTTGGGAGTTTGATGCAAGCATCAAACTCCTGTCCTCGGTTTCACAGGTTCTCACCCCGCATCTGCAGCCCAAAGGAAAGGGGACAGCATGCGCTGTCCCCTTTCCTTTGGGCGATGCAGGGCTCGAACCTGCGACCTTTCGGATGTGACCCGAACGCTCTCCCAGCTGAGCTAATCGCCCTCATCCACTCCGTGCTTGACGCGGAGTGGGCACATTGTATCACGACTCCTCGCCGAATGGGAGAAGCCCGCCAACCAGCTCCGCTGGTCCATCCCACCGGGAGTTTCGCCAATCGGGTGAAACTCCCCCGTGTCGCGGCCGTCAAGGCCGCGACACGCAAACCGCCACGCATGATGCAGCGCACAGCGCTGTGTCACGCATCGAACTTCGCGTTCTCGAGCATGTCGGCCAGACTCTCGCCCTGCCGCTTTCGGGTGATCTCCACCAAACCGAGCGCGGTCATGTCGACGAAGTCGGCCGAGACGCGGTCGTTTCTCAGCTCCTCCTTCACCTTCTCGATCACCCGGTTGACGTCCTTGGAGTTCTCCATGTCGACGAAGTCGACGATGATGATCCCGCTGATCTGACGGAGCCGGAGCTGTCGGGCGATCTCCTTCGCCGCTTCCAGGTTCGTATTGAGGATCGCGGCGTGCTGGTTCCGATGACGGACGTCGCCGCCGGTGTTGACGTCGATCGCGATCAGCGCCTCCGTCTCGTCGATCACGAGCGAGCCGCCGCCGGCGAGCGGGACCCGCCGAGACAGGCTCTTCTGGATCTGTTCGTCGATGCCGTGCTTCGCGAACAGCCCCTCCTTCCCGTCGTGCGTGCGGATCCGATCCTTGTAGCTCGACATCTTCATGTAGTCGAGGAACGACAGGATCTTCTCGCGGAAGAACGGAGAATCGACGACGACCGCCTCCGTGTCGGGATCGAGGCGATCCCGAAGGATCATCTGGACCAGTCCCATCCCCTTGTACAACAGGCGCGGCTTCGCCGCTTTCTCCGCCGCCGCCTTCACGCCGTCCCATGTCTCGACGAGGAGCCTGAAATCCCGCTCGAGATCCTCTTCGGTCGCCCACTTCGACGCCGTCCGCGCGATCATCCCCTCGTGCGGCCGCCTCAGCGCCCGCGCGATCTTGCGGATCCGCCGCTGATCCCGAACGTCCTCGATCCGCCGCGACACGCCGAGCCGCTCCTCGTTCGGAAGGTAGACCCAAAACCGGCCGGGGAGGCTGATCTTCGTCGTCCCTTGCGGGTTCTTGTTGCCGATCCCTTCGCGGCGGACCTGGAGCGTGAGCATCTCCCCCTGCCGGAGGATCTTGGTGATCGGGACGTCGCTCTGCCACGGCTTGACGCCCGAGCGATCGAGGAGGCGATCGTTCAGCTCGTTTCGCGACAGGAACAGGCTTCGGCGTTCCCCGATGTCGACGAACGCGGAGCCCAGGCCGGGCAGCACGTCCTCCACGCGCCCTCTGTAGATGTTGCCGACCAGCTTCTCCTGCGAGGGGTGCCCGTAGTAGATCTCCATCAGACGATCCCCTTCGAGGAGGGCGACGCGGGTGCGTTTCTCGTCCTGGTCGGCCCCGTCGACCGAAATCAAGATTCGTTTTGCAACGATGGTGACACCTTCTTTCCCTCATCGAGTCGCTCTAGGAATTGCGCATACTCCCTTCCGTCCCGCGGGTCGACGAGCCGCGGTGCGATCTCCACCAGCGGCACCAGCACGAACCGGCGCTCGTGCATCCTCGGGTGCGGTATCGTCAACCGATCGTCCTCGATCACCCGATCGCCGTAGAGGAGGACGTCGATGTCGAGGGGCCTCGGCCCGAAGCGCACCCCGGTGGGCTCCCGGCCGAAGAGACGCTCGATCCGCTTGCACTCCTCCAACAGCGTGTGGGGATCCAGAGACGTCCTCCCGCGGATCACCTGATTGAGGTACCACGGTTGGTCCTCGAATCCGACCGGTTCCGTCTCGTAGACGGAGGAACGGATCTCCACGGTCACGCCGCTCCGCTCGAGCTCGGCAACGCCTCCGGCGATCCGGCCGCGTCGGTCTCCGACGTTCGAGCCGAGGCCGAGGAAGACGACCGTCCCGTTCACCGTCTCCTCCGCGTGACCTCGGCGACGGTCCGATCGACGTCGGAGAGCCCCGGCGGGGTCAGCTTCGACACCCGGACGGTGACCGAGGAGATCGCGCTGTACTCGGCGAGCAGCGCGCTCGCGATCGCGCCGGCGAATGACTCGATGAGGTTGAACGTCTGCCGGTCGTTGATCCCGCGAACGACGTCGCCGATGCCCCGATAGTCGATCGTGTCTTCCAGTTCGTCCGTCTCGACGGCGACGACGGAGGCGCATTCGAGGTCGACGTCGACCTCGAAGCGGTTCCCGTGCTCGCGCTCCTCGGGGCGGACACCGTGGTGCCCGGTCAGGTGAATTCCCGACAGGCGCAATCGCAGCTCGGAGATCGGATGCTCCCGCGGACCTTCGCTCCCCAGCTCGCTTCGGGGTTCCACACTCCCGTCCTGTCGCCTTGGGCGATGAGGGATCGTCAAGAAGCAGCGGATGATCGGCCGTTCACGGCTCCGTCACCCGAATCGACGGGCACACCGTGGCAATCGCCATCGTAGCGGAGCCCGTCCCGCCATGCTCGCATGCAAACCGTCGGACCGAGGCGCGGACGCGCCTTCGGGTCCATCGAGCGATCACGCGTTACCCCTTGACCGATTCCTCTTTCGCCAGTTCCGCCAGCGCGGCGAACGTCGGAGCGTCCTGCACGGCGATGTCCGCGAGAATCTTCCGGTTGAGCGCGATCCCCTTCCGCTCTAGACCCCCGACGAACGCCGAATACGAGATTCCGTTCCGTTTTGCGGCGGCGCTGATTCGGGTGATCCACAGCCGACGAAAATCGCGCTTACGACGTCGCCGATCGACGTAGCTGTTCCGCAGGGCCTTCATCACGGCCTGTTTGGCGATGCGGTGCGACGTCCCGCGCTTGCCCTTGTATCCCTTGGCGAGAGCCATGATCTTCTTCCGGCTCTCTTTTCGCTTGCTCCCTCCACGTGCTCGTGGCATGACCTTCTCCTTGTCGGCCGCGGGGCTACTTCCCGATCATCCGCGTGATCGTCTTCTCCTGCCCCCCGGACAGCTCCTTCCCGCGGCGCGCTTGACGGATCGACTTCGATCGCTTCTTCATGTTCTTGTGGAAGTAGTTCGACATGTGGTGGAACAGCTTCCCGCGCTTCGAACGCTTGAACCGCTTCTTCGCCGCCGAGTGTGTCTTCTGCTTCGGCACGTCATCCCCTCCTACGTTGCCGTCTCATTTCTGCTGGGTGGGGACCAACATCATCTGCAGGATCTTCCCCCGGGCCGTCGGGTGGCCCTCCACCCGAGCGAGGTCGCTCACTTCCTCCTCGACCCGCTTCAGCAGGTCGCGTCCCCGCGACGCGTGGACGATCTCGCGTCCGCGGAAGAAGATGCTGACCCGCACGAAGTCCCCTTTCTCGAGGAAGCTACGAGCCCGGTTCAGCTTCGTCTGAAAATCGTGCTCGCCGATCTTGATCGTGAACTTGACCTCTTTGAGCTTGGAGCGCCGCTTCCCCTTCCGCTCCCGCTTCTCCTGTTGATAGTGGTACTTGCCGTAGTCCACGATCTTGCACACGGGAGGATTCGCCTGCGGCGCCACCTCGACCAGATCGAGCCCCTTCTCGCTCGCAAGCGCTCGCGCTTGCTCCGTCGCCATAACGCCCAGGTTCTCCCCGGTGTCGTCCACGACGCGGACCTCCGGTGCGCGGATCCGGTCGTTGACGCGCATTCGTCTGCTGTCGATCCTAACCTCCTGTCGCTATGTGCTTCGGACCCCGGTTCGCTTCCGGTTCCGATACAGTCCGTGCTTCGCGATGTAGGCCGCAACCTCCGGCGGAACCCACTCGCCGATCTCCTCACCCCGCGCGACCTTCTCCCTCAACCAAGAGGACGACAGATCGACCTCCTCCATCCGGAGGGGGTGAATCTCCGCCGCGCCGAACGGCGCCGCGTCGAACGCCTCTCCAGAGACCCCCTCCCGCGGCGCAATCACGAAGGGCACACTCCGAAGGAGCGCCTCCGGCTCCCTCCACGAGGTGATGTCCAACAGGCGATCCGCCCCGACGATGAAGCAGACCCCTTGGCCGCAATCATCCTTCAAAGCTCGGATCGTGTCAATGGTGTAGGACGGACCCTCGCGATCGATCTCGATCCGTGAGATCTCGAACTTCGCGTACCGCTCGATCGCGTCGCGCACCATTCGGTACCGGTCCTCGCCGGTGATCCCTCGCAGCGGGCCCTTGTGCGGCGGGATCCCGTTCGGGATGAACAGGACCTTGGACAGCTCGCACTGCTCCAGCGCCACGCGGGCCACCCGGATGTGCGCGTCGTGAAGAGGGTTGAACGTCCCCCCGAACAGCCCCACGCTACCCTTCAAGCTCAAACTCGGCCTCCCCGATCCGCACCGTGTCGCCGGCGCTGAACCCTCGCTTGCGCAGCTCCCTCATCACGCCCATCCGCTCCAGCCGATCGCTCAGGTACTCCATCGCGTCGCGGCTGTCGAGGACGAGCTTCCGCACCAGCGTCTCGACCTCCGCGCCGGAGACGACGAACCCCTCGGCGTCCCGATCGACGCGGAACCCCGTCTCCCCGTGGAAACGATACACCTTCCTGCGAACCGGAAGCGCCACCGCTTCGTCGGCGTCGGTCTTCAGCCGCTCCAGCTCGCGGTACGTACGGTGGACGAGGTCCCGCAGGCCCGCCCTCGTTGCGACGGAGATCGGATGGACTTCGATCCCCTCGGCCCGGAAGCGATCCAGCGCGGCCGCCACGTCCCCGTCGCCGATCAGATCGATCTTGTTCCCGACCACGATCTGCGGCCGCTCGGCCAACTCCGGATTGAACGCGGCGAGCTCTTCGTTGATCCGTCGGTGGTCCTCCACCGGGTCCCGCCCGTCCAGCGCCGCGAGATCGACCATGTGGACGAACAGCCGCGTCCGCTCGACGTGCCGGAGGAAGCGGTCGCCCAGGCCCTTCCCCTCGTGCGCCCCCTCGATCAACCCCGGGATGTCGACGGCGACGAACTGGTGCAGACCGTCGACGTCGACGACGCCCAGGTTCGGCGTGATCGTCGTGAACGGGTAGTCGGCGACCTTCGCCTTGACCCCCGAGATCGCCGAGATGAGGCTCGATTTGCCGACGTTCGGACAGCCGATGATCCCCACGTCGGCGATCAGCCTCAGCTCGAGCCTCAACGTCCGCGCCTCGCCCGGGAGCCCGCGCTCGCAGATCCGCGGCGCCTGCCGCGTCGACGTGACGAAGCTGCCGTTGCCTCGGCCGCCTTCCCCTCCCCGTGCGACCACGATCTCGTCGCCCGAGCGGGCCAGATCGGAGGCCGTCTCTCCCGTCTCCGGATCTACGACCAGGGTGCCGACGGGAACGAGCACGACCCGGTCCTCGCCGCGCGCCCCCTGACGGGCGTTCCGCGCCCCGTTCATTCCGTCCTCCGCGGCGAACAACGGCCCGCGTCGAAACGGGGACAGCGTCGACAGGCCCGGCGACGCTCGAAGGACCACCGCCCCGCCCGGACCGCCGCTTCCGCCGTCCGGGCCGCCACGGGGGTTGTGCCGGTTGGAAACGAAATGGATCACCCCGCTTCCGCCGCAACCGCCGCGAACGCGGATGGTCGCCTCATCGATGAACATGCACGCAAGTCGGGATGATCCGTGACGGGCTATTCCTCACGGGATGAAAGCACATTGACGTACTTCTTGCCCCGGTCCTCGAAATGGACGTACCCCGGGGCGGTGGCGAAGAGGGTGAAGTCGCGGCCGAGACCGACGTTCCTTCCGGGCATGAACACCGTGCCCCGCTGCCGAACGATGATCGTCCCCGCGTTCACCCATTCCCCACCGTATCGCTTCACGCCCAGCCGCTTGCCCGGGCTGTCGTGAACGTTCTGCGTCGATCCGGTGCTCGTCTTGTGCGCCATTCCTTCTCCTTGTCAGACCTCGATCCCGACCGTCGCCTCCTGGACGACGAGATCGGACGGGTATTCCCTCTCCAGCATCCTCAGACCGATGATGAGCGTCTCGAGGACCGCGTCGATCTCCCGATCCAGATGCGTGTCGCTCCGGTCGATCGTGAGGTTTCCCCCGAACTCATCGCCGACGGCGACCGGCACGTGCAGGTACTCCGAAAGCGACGCCGACGCCGCCTGCAGGAAGTGACCGGCGCTCGCCCCGGCCGCGGTCGAAGGGCCCACGTCCCGCAGCGTCAGGCCGACGATCCTTCCGCGATCGTCTCGATGGATCAGTGCTTCTCCCACGTCGCTACTACCTTTCGATCGCCGTGATCGCCGTCGCCATGAACGGCTGCCGATGGCCCGACTTCCGGCGATACCCCTTCTTGCTCTTGTACTTGTAGACGATGACCTTCGGCCCCTTGTCGTCCCGGCGAACTTCGCCCTTCACGACGACGTTCTCCAAGTACGGCGTGCCGACACGGACCTTGCCGTCCTCCACGAGGAGAAGGACCCGATCGAAGTCGACCGTCTGGCCGACCTCGACGCCGTCGAGCCGCTCGTGCTCGAGCACCGTCCCCTCTTCCACCCGATATTGCTTTCCGCCGGTCTCAATCACCGCATACATGATTCGACACCCCAGTTCACGCCAGATTCTAGCCTTCGTTTTGGACCATTTCAACAGCGCTAGGCAACGGGAGTTCCCGGCTCGACGGGGCGATCCGGGACGAGGAGGGAAAGCGCCTCTCCCTCCGCGGCGAGGAGCATGCACTCGGAGCGAAGCCCGCGGACCGTCCGCGGCTCCAGGTTCGCCACCACGACGATCGCGCGCCCCACGAGCTCCTCGGCGGTGTAGCTTCCCTTGATCCCGGCGACGCAATCCCGCGTCTCATCGCCCAGATCGACCGACAGCCTGAGAAGCCGGTCGGCCCCTTCCACGTCGGCCGCCGACCGGATCACGCCGACGCGCAGATCGAGCCGCTCGAAGTCCCCGAACGGAATCGCATCGCGCGCCGCCGGGCCTCCTTCCGGCCGCTTCGTCCCCTCCACCCGCTCGCGCATCTCGTCCACCTCGATTCGTTCCAGCAACACCCGATCCGCGCCGACCGTTCGACCGCGAAGGCCGCTTTCTACATCGTCCCACGACGGCTCTTCGATTCCCATCACCGCGAGGAACCGCCCGGCGAAGCCCGGCAGGAACGGGAGCAGCAGCGCCGCCATCCCCTTCACCAGGTGAAGCGCGCCGGCCACCGCACCGGCATCGGAGGTCTTCCACGGCTTCTTCCGTTGGAAGTACTCGTTCCCGAAGACGGCCAGGTCGCAGACGGCACGCAGAGCCTGACCGAGGAGAGCCTCGTCGAACGCCTTGACGTAGGCCGCGATCCCTTCGCGGAGCCGATCGACGACCTCCGGGTCCGGATCGACGTCCGGAACGGTCCGATCGAACTGCATCTGCGTGAGCGAGAGGACCCGGTTCATCAGGTTCGCGACGTTGGAGATCAGCACGCCGTTGATCGCCTTCTCCAGCTCCTCCCACGAGAAGTTCGTGTCCCGCCCCTCCGGACGGTTGTAGAGGAGGTAGAACCGCCACAGCTCCCCGTCCATCACCTCGAGCGCGTCGTCGCCGTACAGCCCGACCCCGCGGCTCTTGGAGAAGCTCTCGCCGCCGATCCAGTTGAGGTACTCCGTCGCGGCGATCTGATCGGGAAGGTGATACCCTTGCCCGGAGGCGATCAGCTGGCCGGGGAAGATCAGGGTGTGGAACGCGATGTTGTCCTTGCCGAGCGTGTAGATCTGATGCACGTCGTCGCCGAACCAGAAGTCCTTCCATCGCTCGTCCCCGCCGAACTGCTCGACCACGGCCGAGACGTAGCCCAACGCCGCTTCCCCCCAGACGTAGATGACCTTCCCCTCCGCCCCGTCGAACGGGGCGGGGATCCCCCAGTCGATGTCTCGCGTCATCGCCCGCGGCCGGAGACCCTCGTCGATCATCTGCTGCGTGTATCGGCGGACGTTCCCCTGGAAGCCGCGCGAGTCGACGTACGCCCGAAGCGGCTTCGAGAGCCTCTCGAGGTCGAGGTACCAGTGCTTCGTCTCGCGGAATTCGACCTCGCTCCCGCCGCAGAAGTTGCACCGCGGCGCGATGAGCTCCTCCGGCTCGAGGATGCTCCCGCAGGCGTCGCACTGGTTCCCGAGCGCGTTCGGCGAGCCGCACCGCGGGCAGGTGCCGGAGATGAACCGATCGGCGAGGAACTTCCCGCAGTTCCGACAGAACGCCCGCTGCTCGACCTTCGTGCAGATGTAGCCGTTCCCCTCCATCTGGAGGTAGATCTCGCGGACGAACCGCTTGTGCGTCTCGTTCTCGGTCGTCGTGTAGTTATCGAATTCGATCCGGAATCCCTTGAGGATCTCCACGATCCGCTCGTGGTTCCGCTGCGCCAGCTCCGCCGGGGTGATCCCCTGTCGCTGCGCTTCGTATTCGACCCGGGTCCCGTGCGCGTCGGAGCCGGACACGTAGAGGACGTCCGCGCCGCGAAGCCGGTGGTACCGCGCGAACACGTCGCCGGAAAGGAGCGAGCTGACGAGATTCCCCAGATGGGGAACGCCCGACGCGTACGGCCACGCGCTGCAAACGAGAACCCTCGGCTTGTCCATCGACGATCCACTCACAGAAACGGGATATGCGCCGGATTATACCGCCCGGCGATACCCGAACCAACGACGAATCCAATCCACGATCGACGGCCGCTACCGGTTGCGGGGACGAGCCGGATCGGGTATCCATCGGTCCGATGGACCGGAGAGCATCGTCACGGCACCGGGCGGAATCGATCCGCGTTACGCTCAAGCTGTTCGGAGGACTGCGAAGGCTGCGGGGTTCCTCCTTCGAAGAGCGGTCGGTCGCCGCGGACAGCACCGTCGAGGACCTCTGGGCCGGACTGGAACGCGAGGCTCCCGAGCTCGTCAAGAGGCTGCGGGACGGCGTCGCCCGGGGGTATCTTCACGTCCTCCTCAACGGACGGAACGTCGTCTTCCTCGACGGCCCCGAGACGCGTCTGCGCGACGGAGACACCGTGGCGGTCCTCCCCCCGATCGGAGGCGGCTAGTCACGTCTCAGAAGTCGATCGCGAAGGTCAGGTCGAGCAGCAGGCTGCTGTAGATCTCGCCGGCCGAGTCCGTCCCCCCGAGATACGAGACCCCCAACGACCCGCTCCACGTCGGAGAGAAGGCGGCGTTCAGCCGTCCGGTCGTGGTCGCGTCGATGTCCGGTTGGTCGCCGGTGAGCCGGTAGCTCACGTCCGTTTCGACGCGCAGATCGAGCGCCGGATACCCCGCTTCATTCCTCCAGCCGCCCATCCACGCCTGAAGGTCGAGGCGGTACACGTTCTCGAGCGTCGCGGCGATCTGTCGGTCTTCCGACGGCCCCTTGCTCGTCAGCGTGAACGACAGCTCCTCGTGGTGGACCGTCCCGGGCGACCAGGTCATCCGGCCCGAGAGGGAATGGCCGATCGTCTCTTGACGCTCCCCTTTGTAGACCGCGACCTGCCGGTCGATCGAGTACGAGAGCGACGGGCGGAGCGCCTCGATCCCCGAATAGGAAGCGGTCAGCGTGGCCTTCTCGTTCTCGCGCACGACCGGCTCGCCGATCCCGGTCAGCCCCCCCCGCAACGACCCCTGGATCGACAGATCGCCCTTCCGTGCGCGGGCCGCCAATCGGCCGTTGACGTCGAGAGAGGACTCGTCGCTCGTGGCGCCGAACGTCGCCCCCGGGGTGACCTGCCACCCGGAGAGCTCGAGCGGGGCGACGTCGACGTCGAACTCCAGCTCGTGATCGCGGCTGCCGATCCCGCCCGGGACCTCCCGTCTCCAACCGAGCGTGTAGTCGACCGCTAAGTCGGCCACCTCGCCGGTTCCGGTCCATCCGGTCCGGAACGTCAGCCGCTCGGTGCCGCTCCACTCCCCTCCGTCCACTCGGATCGGTCGCTGCCAATCCACCTGCGCCGACCACGAAGGGAGGATCGTCCCGTCGGCGTTCAGAGACAGGCTCGTGTCGCGGCGCGGTTCCCCCTGGGTGTAGCTCCACGTGTACCCGTCGCTCCACGAGATGCCCAGATCGAGCCGCTCGGCGAAGAATCGATCGCGGAGGGAGAACCGGTAGGAGGTGTAGGTCGACTCCGGCCCCTCGTGGCCGGTCTCGTCGTTCGACGCCGCCTGATGGGCACCGAACGTGAGGACCGGTCCGAACGTCCATCGCAGCGACAGATCGTTCACCATGCGGCTCTCGGGGTCCTCGCTCGTCCGGCCGGAGATGTCGTACCCGTGGGAGAACGACACGTCGGCTTCGTCGCTGAGCTCCCACGTCGCGGCGAGATCCCAGCCGGTCGAGTCGCTCCGACCGAGGTTCCCGATCGATCGATACGAAGGCGAGACGTTCTCGAACCGTCCCGACAGCGTGAACCCGTCGGCGGTGTGCCGGAACGACGCCTGTTCGACGAACCCCTCCCACGTGTGCTCCTCGGCGGCGGCGTCGACGAAGCCGAACGGATCGCGCCCGGCGATTCCGGTCTCGCTCGGTCCGTAGGCGGCGATCTGCTCGGCGTACGCCCGGATCGTCAGCTCGTACTCGGCGTTCGCTCGGCTGCCGATCCAGAGCGTCCCGCCGTCACCTTCGAGCGCCGTAACCGGCACGTCGGCGAGAACGACGGCGCCGGCCGTCGCGTCGATCAGCTCCCCGTCGGTCCCGTAGAAGACCGATCCGCCGAAGACCTCGACGGCGTGGACCGGCTCCCCCACGACCAGCCAGCCGGTCCCGATTCCGTCGCGGTAGCTGCGAAGCCCGCGGCTCGACGCGACGTAGAGCGTCCCGTCGGAGAGGGAGAGGTCGCGGACGTCGATGCCGGCGCTTCCCTCCATCCGCTGCCACTCCTCGGTGACGAGGGAGTACCGGTACAGACCGTCTTCCGTTCCGACGAACAGCGCCTCCCCGTCGCCGGCCAGCGCGGTGACCGCGCCGAGATCGACGTCTTCGAACCGTGTCCAACCCTCCGTTTCCTCGATCTGGTCGACGGCGACGGAAACCAGACCACCGTCGGTGCCGACCCACAGCACGCCGTCGGCGAAGAACAGCGCGGTGACCGAGGCATCCGGGAGGCCCTCATCCTCGGCGGCGTAGTAGTTGGACCAGTTCCCGATGCGGTCGAGCGGCGAGCGCCCCTCGAGCGCGACGACCGTCAGCCCGGAATTCGTCCCGAGAAAGAGGGTCTCGTCCCCGATCGCGATCGCGCGGACCGATCTTCCGGCCAGCCCGTGAGTCGTTCCGTAGTGGAGCCACTCGTCGGCCCGCTTCACCGTCAGCCCGCTCCGGTGGCCGAAGAAGACGTACTCCTCGGTCGCCGCGATCGCCGCGATCTCGTTCGGCCGGTGGATTCGCGCGTTGTCGTCGAACGGGAATCGGTCGTTGCTGTAGGCGACGAGGAAGTCGCCGCTGAAATCGTCGCGCGAGATCGTCCCCGAGACGCCCGCGACGGTGTGCCGATTCGGCATCGTCCGGACGCTCTCCGGATCGGTGACCGATCCAGGGTCCTCCGCCGACCGGAGCAGGCTCGCCTCGATCGTCAGGTGCTCGGAGACCGGCCAATCGAGGGTCAATCCGTAGAAGTACGTCGCGTAGTCGGTCGCGCTCCCGAAGATCCCGCCGGCGAACCGCTCGTAGTCGATGCGGATCACGTCCGTCTCGTCGACCTCGATCAGCAGGACGAGCATGCCGATCTCGTAGTCGATCATGTAGTCGACGTCGCGCTCGAGCGGCGCGTCGTTTACGGAGACGCGGTCGCTCCCCGGGATGATCGACAGTCCGAGCATGAACACGCCGCCGGTGACCGTGTAGTCGAACGCCACGCGAAAGGCGCTCTCGTCGGTGAAGAACCCGCCCGGGAAGTCGACCTCGAGGATCCCGGCGTCGGAGAAGACCTCCATCTCGTACTCGGCGTACGCGGGGTCGGTGATCGGCTCGAACGTCGCGCCGTCGGGGCTGACCTCGACGAGGACCGAGCCGTCCACCAAGCCCTCGCGGCCCAGATCGTAGAACCGTCGTCGAACGGCGTCGAGGATCGGATGCACCTCGTCGTCCACCGAGACGCGGACGTGTTCCGCGACGGCCTCCAGGAAGCCGAGCTCGTACGCGGTGCCTCGGCTGAACGGGTACTCCTCGGCGTCCTCCCCGGTGAGGTCGTTCTCCTCGTTGTACAGGTCGATCGCCGCCTCCAGCCGATTGCGAACGAGGTCGATCGCGTCCTCGCTGAGGAGGAGGGTCTGCTCCTCGTCCCCGATCACCCGATGCTCCCACTCCTCCAGCGCGAACGACCCTTCCTCGGCCAGCACGTCGGCCAGATAGGCGAGCCCGTACTGGAAGAGGACGGTTCGCAGCCCCTTCGACGCGTCGAAGGAGAGCCGGACGTCGCTGAACTCCTCGACGTAGAAGACGGTCAGCGGGTACGCATACAGGCCGTCGATCCCACGCCTGTACGGCCGGGGCCGCGGCGGCTCGTCCGTCGAGTAGGCGGAGTACGTGACCTCGTCGTGCGCCTTTTCCCCGACGAACGTCTTCGATTCGGAGACCCCCTCGAGCTTCGACGCGACGCCGGTCAGCACGGCGTCGCCGAAGGTGTACTCGAGCCGCAGCCCCTTCATCTTCTTGCCGTACGCCGTCAGTCCGCTGGCGCCCTCCGCGAAGAAGTCCCCGAGGACGCCGTCGAGCCGTTCCGTGTCGAGGCGGATCGCCAGCGATTGGAGGCCCTCCGCCTGCTGGTCGTCGAAGTGGACCTCGACCGAGAGGATCGACAGCGCCTCCCCGCTGATGTCGACCGCCAGCGTCTGATCGAGCGTCAGCTGGCCCGCGGCCAGCCCGGACGCCGCGAGACCGACCGCGTCACCGAACCCCCACTGAAGGGTCCACGTCTTCCGTCCGTCGAGCTGCACGGAATAGGACTCGTCCTCCTGCCCCTGCCCGGAAAGACCGATCGCGACGAGCACGAGGAAGCAGACGAAGAGGCACGGGACGAACCGGGTCACCTTTGACAGCACGATGGATGGCGCCCCCCTCTTCAGAATCGGAATGTGAACGATACCCGATGGCTGTCGCCCAGGTCGTTTCGCATCGCGTACGCCCAGTCGAACTGCAGGCTCGCGAACCGGACGGACAGCCCGAACGTCGGCCCTCCACCGTCGAACCCGACCCGCGCGCCGAGGCCGCCGATCCACGCCTCCAGGCCGGCCGCGAGGCGCGGCGACGGAGAGAAGAGCCCGGCCGCCTCGAACGAGGCGCTCCACAGGACGTCCGCCGTGGGGGAGAGCGTGATCGCCGCGCCGAGGCGGAGCGACGGATCCCACGCCTCTTCGGCGCCGCCGTCGTAGACGACCGGCCCGGACAACGCCCCCTCAAACATCAGGCCGACTCGGATCGAGTCGAGGGCGACCAGGATCGCCGGGTCGACGGACCAGCCCGTCCCGTCCGTCGGGGAGGAAACGCGGAGGAGCCGCCCGCGGACGCCAAGCGAGACCGGGCCGATCGGAACGCCGAGCGATGCGACGACCCCTTGGCTCGCGTAGCGGAACGATCCGGCGTCCGTTGGGATCGCCCCCGAGTCGAGCAGGAACGCGTTCACGCCGAAGTACGGCATCGCGAAGCCGACGACGCCGTGGACGACTCCACCGAAGCCGCTCGCGAGAAGCGACGTGATCCCGATCCCCTCGTACCGACCGAGGGCCGCCGGGTTGTACAGGACGGCCCCCTCGTCGTCGACCAGCGCCAGGAACGCGCCGCCCATCCCGAGCCCTCTTCCAGACGAGCCGAGGGAGAAGATCGCCCCGACGCCCTCGTACGCCCCGACCGGGAGCGCGAGCGCCCCGGCCATCGCGCACACGATCAAAACCCTCAGCCATCGCGTCATCGGGCGATCACCAGCCTTCCCACCTCGGACGTCCCGCGGTCGGTCACCAGGACGTAGAGGTACAGGCCCGACGCGAGCGTCTCCCCGCGGTCGGAACGCAGATTCCACGCGACGCTCCCCTCGAGAGGATCGACCGCCACGTCGTAAACGAGGGCGCCGGCGACGTCGTAGATCCGGAGCGTCGCCGTCGTCGTCCCGCTCGGCACGGAGTACGTGAACTGCGCGATGCCGCTCACCGGGTTCGCCGCGAGGACGATCACCGGAGCCTCCGTCGGCGGAGGCGGCTGAGGACCGGACGCGATGACCTCCTGCACCGCCGCGGCCGCGTCGAGCTTCCCCCATCCCCACACCGGGTTCGGCACCGAGCCGGTGCGGCCGTCCTGCGTCGCCGTCGACGTCAGGACGTCGCGGACGTCCGCCGGGGTCAGATCCGGGTCGACCGCGAACATCAGGGCGATCGTACCGGAGACGTGCGGCGCCGCCATGCTCGTGCCCAGCTCCATCGTGTGCACGCCGTCCGGATGGAGGAACGTCGACTGCCAACCGGCGTCCTCGGAGAGCGCGGCGCAGATCCACGCGCCCGGCGCGGCGACCTCCGGCTTCACCCGACCGTCCCGCGTCGGCCCCCGGCTGGAGAAGGACGCCACCGTCCCGACCGTGTACTGCGACGTGTAGTCCTGATCCCCGCCCTGGGAGAGCCACGTCGCCTTCGTCGTATACGCTCCTACGGTGATGACGTTGTCCGCGTTCCCGGGCTCGTCGATCGTCGATGCCGAGTCTCCGCCGGCCAGCGTCGCCGTCCCGCTCGTGACCCAGGCGTCGAACCGTCCCCCGCCGCCCGCGTCGCTGACCGAGATTCGCCAGGGCGTGAAGGAGCCCAACCCGTAGATCCGGACGAACGCCTCGTTGTCCCCGTTGTTCGGGTTAACGCCGGCCCACGCGTTGTCGACCCGCACGATCCCCGCCGGGGTGACGACGGCGCCGGTCTCCGTGCCCCACGGGACGACGATCGGGTCCTCGCCGGGCGGCGTGACGGCCACGGTAAACCGGGACGCGCCCGGATACCAAACGCTCAGCTCGACCTCGGTGTCGCTCGGATCGATCTCGTACGACATCGAACCGCCGTACAACGTGGACGCGGCGTGGATCTCTTGGGCTCCCTCGTTGCCGGCGGAGACGACGATCGCCCGGCCCGGTCGATCCGCCAGCTCGTCGAGCCCCTGTTCGAACAGGCTCGTTCCGTCGTGCGGCCCCTCGTGTCCCCCCAGGCTCAGGTTGACCACCGCCGGAAGGCCGAGGAAGTCGGCGGTGTCGAAGACGTACTCCACGCCGTGCAGGATGTCCGAGGTGAAGAACGTCGTCTTGACCACGATCAGCGAGGCTCCCGGAGCGACGCCGACGAAACCGTACGCGGACGCCGACCCGTCTCCCGCGGCGATGCCCATGACGTGGGTTCCGTGCCCGTCGAGATCCGACTGCCGAACGGTCCCCGCGTCCGCGCCGTACCCCCCGACCAGATCGGCCTCGATCTCCTCCTGCGAGTATCGGATGCCGAACATCCCGAACGTCTGATCCCAGATCGCCAGAATCCGCGACGACTCCTCGAACCCGTCGCCGTTCGCGTCGTAGCGGAAGTCGAGGTGCGAGTAGTCGATCCCGGTGTCCACGGCCGCGACGATCACGCCATCGCCGAGCACCGCCGGGCTCAGGCCGTGCACCTCGTCGGCCCCGATCGCGGGAACGCTGACGTCGAGATGCGGCCTCGCCTTCCACGCCGGCTCGACGTAGACGACGTCCGCCTCCTCGAGGAGGCGCGTCAACTCGAGCGGAGTGACGTCCACGGTCACGATGCTCCCGGTGCACCCGAGAACGGGAAGTCCGGCGAAGCTCCGCCCGGCGAACGGGCGCGCCAGCTTCACGAGGACGCCGAGCCGTGCTTCCCCCGTCTCCGGCGACACGCTCACCTCGTATCGGTCGGCGTCGAAGTGCGAACGCACCGAGACCGGCGGCTCGCCGGGATCCACCACGTCGGCCACGAGGATCCGGAGCGCCGGATCGAGGCGGCTCAGACGGTTCGAAGGCTCCTCGGCGAGCGCCCCGAGGACGAAGAGTCCCAACAAACAAAGAATCCCAAGGATGGGCCTTTTCACACGTTCCCCCTCAGACTGGACGTGCATTGTAGCACATCCGTTTTCCGGTCCACAACGCGCCTCCGCGAGCCCGCTTCGCGCCAGCGTCGCGGCGATCCCTTTACACCGTCGCGATTCCTGTGGTATGATCCGCAAGGCAGGCTAGATCTGGACTTTCGGAGGATGCGAACCTTTTCTCGGCGTCCGACGGAGCGCCTGTTTCGATCGATGGTGCGAGCGGTTCAACGGAGGGCCGAATGGAGACCGAACAGAAGGGTACGGGCACAACGCAGGGGGCGGCCGAGGGCAGCGGGATGATCCCCAACTACAAGCAGGCGCTCGAGCGCGCGATCGCTCGCCTTCCGGTGAAGAACGGCGTCGTCGACATCGACTCCATCTGGATCGAGACGTCGATCCCCTACGATCTCCTCCGCAAGCTGCTGCAGCGGGACGATCTGGAGCTTCCCGAGAACGTAGAGCGGATCCACCTGAAATCGCGCGTACGGAAGGGAGACCGCCGTGCCTCGAAGCGGCGAAGAAGGCATTAAGTTCGGGACGTCCGGCTTCCGGGGACGATGGGGGATCGAGTACACCGAGCCGGTCGTCCGCGACATCGCGCAGGCGATCTGCGACTACCTCGCCGAGGAGCCTCCCCCCGGCCGGACCGTGGTCATCGGATACGACAGCCGAGAACACGCCGACGTCGCCGCCCGCTGGTGCGCCGACGTCGTCCTCCAAAACGGCTTCGCCGTCCGTCTCACGTCGCGCGACACGCCGACCCCGGCGCTGGCCTACTACGCCGGCGAGGTCCTAAGAGACGAGGCCGCGGGGATCATCAACTGCACGTCGAGCCACAACCCGCTCGACTGGCACGGGATCAAGTTCTCGCTGCACGACGGATCGATCGCGCCGCCCCGCACGACCGACTTCGTCGCCGAACGGGCGACGGCGTACCGCCGCGGCGAGCGCACTCGGACCGCGCGGGACCTCACCGACGAGGATCGGAACCGCCTGACCGAGTTCGACCCCCGCGCGTCGTACTGCCGCTGGCTCCTAGAGAGCGGCGAAACCGACTGCCGCATCCCGCTCGACCACGACCGGATCCGGAGCCACTTCGCCGACGAGATGATCGTCGTCGACGAGATGCACGGCACCGGCCGGGGCTACCTACCCACCGTCCTGGACGAGATCGGCGTGTCGTATCGGGTGATCCACGGCGAGCGGGACCCGCACCTCGGCGGGCTGCCCTCCGCCAACCCGGAGGAGCCGCACATCCAGGCGTTGAAGGACGCCGTGAAGGAGACGGGCGCCGCCATCGGGGTCGCCCTCGACACCGACGCGGACCGCTACGGCATCGTCGACGTCGGCGGCGCGTACGTCGAGCCGAACTACGTGCTCGCGATGCTGACGCGTTACCTCGGCGTCGACCGCCGGCTCGTCGGGCGCGTCGCGACGACCTACGTGACGACGCACATCATCGACCGGATCGCCGCCGACATCCCGGACAACGAGCCGTTCCGCCCCGCGCCGGGTGCCCTCCCGATGCACTTCCGCGATCCCGGCTACGAGACCGTCCGCGGCAAACCGAGCGAGATCGCGACGCGCAACGCGTTCAACGTGCTCACCGGGCTGAAGTACATCATCCAGGTGCCGCAGATGGACCGGAACTACGCGCTCCTCGACGATCCGCCGTCCGACTGGCGGTGCCGGCTGCTGATCGGCGGAGAGCAGGCGTCCGGCCTGACGACGAAGGGGCACGTCCTGGACAAGGACGGGATCTGGGCGGACCTCCTCGTCCTCGACATGGTCGCGCACTACGGAAAGACGCTTCTCGAGATCTGGGAGGAGACGCAGCGGATCTACGGCGGTTCGATCACCGCCCCGCTGAACCTCTCCATCCCCGAAGAGAAGAAGGCCCGGTTCATCGACGGCTTCCTCGCCGCCGGGCGCGGGGGCCGCCTCGCCGGAATGCGCGTCGTCTACGCCGGCGGGATCGCCGGTCGGTACGCCGAGCTGAAGCTCCGGGCCGACGATGGAAGCGTTGACAACTACGTCCACGTCCGGCCCTCCGGCACCGAGCCGCTCGTCCGCGTCTACCTGGAGGCGGCGGCCCGGCCGACGCTCGACGCCCTCCGCGCCGAGGTGGAGGACCGCCTCGGACGCCTCGGCTCGTAGCCGCCCGCCCGTTCATCGGCTATCATCCGTTCAATCCACAACAGAGGATCGGTATCATGACCAAGCACGAGAGGCCCGAGGCGTACGACTTCGCCGCCATCGAGGCGCGATGGCGCGATTTCTGGTCGGAACGGGGGTTCTTCCGGGTCGACACCACGTCCCGCGAGAACACGTTCTACTACCTGAACATGTACCCCTATCCCTCGGGCTACCTACACGTCGGACACGGCCGCAACTACATCATCGGCGACGTGGTCACCCGCGTGAAGATCATGCGCGGCCTGAAGGTCCTCAACCCGATGGGGTGGGACGCGTTCGGCCTCCCGGCCGAGAACGCCGCGATCGAGAACGGCTCGCATCCGTGGACGTACACCAAGCGGAACATCGAGCGGTCGAAGGAGCAGTTCCGCGCCTGGGGCGTCCAGTTCGACTGGGATCGCGAGGTGACGACGTGCCTGCCCGACTACTACCGGTGGACGCAGTGGCTGTTCCTCGAGCTGTACAAGCGCGGCCTCGCGTACAGGAAGAAGGCGACCGTCAACTACTGCCCGACGTGCGAGACGGTGCTCGCCAACGAGCAGGTCGTCGGCGGGGCGTGCGAGCGGTGCGGCACGCCGCCGGAGAAGCGGGAGCTCGAGCAGTGGTTCTTCAAGATCACCGCCTACGCCGACCGGCTGCTGAACGACCTCGACCGGCTGACCGAGTGGCCGGAGAACGTCGTCAAGATGCAGGAGAACTGGATCGGGAGAAGTGAGGGCGCCGAGGTCGTCTTCCGCACCGAGGCCGACGACCCGATCCCCGTGTTCACCACGCGGCCGGACACGCTGTGGGGGGCGACGTTCATGGTCCTCGCGCCGGAGCATCCACTGGTCGAGAAGCTGACGACCGAAGAGCACCGCGACGCCGTGGCGGCGTACCGGAGGCAGGCCGAGCGCGAGACCGAGATCGACCGGCTGTCGACCGAGCGGGAGAAGACCGGCGTCTTCACCGGCGGGTTCGCGATCAACCCGGTCAACGGCGCCCGGATCCCGGTCTGGACCGCCGACTACGTCCTGATGACCTACGGGACCGGCGCGATCATGGCCGTCCCGGCGCACGACGAGCGCGACTTCGAGTTCGCGCTCAAGTTCGGCCTGCCGATCCTCCCGGTGATCGAGCGGATCGACGGCCGGGTCAAGTCGCTCGTCTTGACGGGGACCGTGGACGACCGGTTCGAGGGCGCGCTCCGCGACGCGTCGATCCCGTTCGAGCCGATCGATGGTGGCCTCGACGTCACCGTCCCGGTCGACGCCGTCGATCGCTACGTCGAGATCGCGCAAAAGCACCTCGAGGCGGGGTCGTGGATCGACGTCGTCGGCGCCCGCTGGCTGTTCGTCTTCCCCGACGCCGTGATCGAATGGGACGGGATGGACGCCGAATCCGAGATCCTCAACCGCTGCCGCCTCCTCGAGCCGAAGGTCGCGGCGGCGCGGTCCGTGATGGAGATCCTGTCGAGCCGCGAGGCGTACCGAGGCGTCCTCTTCCACGCCGAGGTCGGGACGATGATCCACTCGGGCGACTTCTCCGGCACGCCGGGGTCCGAGGCGAAGGCGTCCGTCACCCGATGGCTCGAAGAGCAGGGGCTCGGGAAGGGGGCGATCAACTTCCGTCTCCACGACTGGCTGATCTCTCGCCAGCGGTACTGGGGCGCACCGATCCCGATCGTGTACTGCGAGACGTGCGGCGAGGTCCCGGTCCCCGACGATCGGCTCCCGGTCCTCCTCCCCGAGACCGAGTTCATCGGGAAGATGGGGCTGGCCGACATCCCCGGCTTCGCCGACACCACCTGCCCCAACTGCGGCGGCCCGGCCCGGCGCGACACCGACACGATGGACACGTTCGTCGATTCGGCGTGGTACTTCCTCCGGTTCATCAACGCGCGGGACGACGAGCACGCCTTCGTCCGCGCCGACGTCGACCATTGGCTCCCGGTCGACCAGTACGTCGGCGGTGTGGAGCACGCGATCCTGCACCTGCTGTACGCCCGCTTCGTGGTCAAGGCGCTGTACGACATGGGGCACGTCGGCTTCGAGGAGCCGTTCGCCCGGCTGTTCACCCAGGGGATGGTCTGCCTGACGGCGCATCGCTGCCCGGAGCACGGCTGGCTGTACCCGGAGGACGTCGGCGATTCGACGACCTGCCCGGTCTGCGGCGTGCCGCTCGAGTCGTCGATCTTCAAGATGTCGAAGTCGAAGCGGAACGTCGTCGACCCGACCGAGATCATCGAGACGTACGGCGCCGACACCGAGCGGCTGTACACGATGTTCATGGGGCCGCCGGATCGCGACATCGAGTGGTCGGAGGAGGGGATTCGCGGCGCGTCTCGGTTCTTGAACCGCGTCTGGACCCTCGTGGTCGGACACGTCGAGGACCTCGCCCCGATCGGCGAGACCGCGGATCCGGAAGCGCTCGACCCGGCCGGGATCGCCGTCCGGCGCCGGTACCACCGGACGGTCAAGAAGGTGACCGAGGACATCGAGGAGCGGTTCGGCTTCAACACCGCCGTCGCCGCGATCATGGAGCTGGTCAACGACCTCGTCCCGTACGCCGCGGGCGAACCCGACCCGGCGCTCCTCCGCGAGACGATCGACGGGCTGATCCTGCTGCTGTCGCCGTTCACCCCGTTCGTCTGCGAGGAGCTGTGGCGCCGGACCGGGCACGACGATGCGATCCTCGATCAGGCGTGGCCCGGCTACGACGAGTCCGCCCTCGAGGAGGAGACGATCGAGATCCCGGTCCAGGTCAACGGGAAGCTGAGGGCTCGCGTCACCGTTCCGGCCGACGTCGCCGACGACGTCGAGGCGCTGAAGGAGGCGGCGCTCGCCCACGAGCGGGTCCGGGCGAACCTGGAGGGCAAGGAGATCGTCAAGGCGATCGCCGTCCCCGGGAAGATGGTCTCCTTCGTGGTGAAGTAGCGATGTCTCACGGAGACGGCGCGAAGGATCGCCGGCCAATCGAGCGCAAGCTCGATCCTAGGAACGGCCCTCGGAAGGAGGCCGTTCCCAGCGAACATCAGTTCGCCTCCGTCAACACGCGTCCCTTTGGGCGTGTTGATGCCGTGTTCCTCGACCGCGACGGCGTCATCAGCGAGCAGACGGCGTTCGTCAACCGGCCCGAGGAGCTCGTCCTCGTCGCCGGTGCGGCCGCGGCGATCGCGCGGCTGAACCGGGCCGGCCTCCCCGTCGTCGTGATCACCAACCAGGGCGGGATCGCGATGGGCTACCTGACGGAGGACGACCTCGGCGCGATCCACGCGCGCCTCGAAGAGCTCCTCGCCGAGGGCGAGGCACGCGTCGACGGGATCTACTACTGCCCGCATCACGCCGAGGCGACCGTCCCCGCCTACAGGATCGATTGCCCTTGCCGGAAGCCGGGCACCGGGATGCTGGAGAAGGCACGCGACGAACTCGGCATCGATCTCTCCAGGGCGGTCCTCGTCGGGGACGCGACGACCGACGTCCTCGCCGGTCAGCGCGCCGGCTGCTTCACGATCCTCGTCGAGACCGGCTTCGGCGGGAAGGACGGGAAGGCAAACGCCGCGCCGGACGCCGTTGTCGCCGATCTGTCGGCCGCGGTCGACCTGATCCTCGGCGAACCGAACGGTTGAACGGATCTCGCGTATCCGATCCTCGTCGAGCCGATCCCTTCGGGACCCGGTCTCCAGACGTCGTCGACCCAACGAACCCAATGAACTCAACGAACCCGGTCCTTACCCTCGGGCTCCGCCCATTGCGGCCGTTCTCCCCGACCGGGTAGAATGGCGTCCGCATCGGGGCCTTAGCTCAGCTGGGAGAGCGCTTGCATGGCATGCAAGAGGTCAGGGGTTCGAGTCCCCTAGGCTCCAGAGCAACCTCCTATTTCGCGTTCCCGCGGGTATTCTCTCCCCTCCGGGCCACAGACGGTGAATGGGCCGATTCGTGATATCGCCGTTGGGGACGATGATTCCGAGTTCGAGTCCCCTAGGGTCGTGTGACGCATATCACACTCACATTCTCTCCCGCAAACAGACCTGTCCGACTGAAACGCCCGCGGCAAGCTGCCAGACGCCGCAGACGATCCCGAAGGTCCGGTGTACGCGCCCTCGCTGTGTCCGCTGAACGGTAGGCTACCCCGCAGTCGACATCAGGTATGACGGTCGCGCAAGTACTTAGGCACCTTGTCTGCCTGTCGTGGACTGTGTTTGTCTTCCTTCACGACAAGCGTTACCTTGGTTGTGATGGTCCCGAAACGTACTCAGAATAGGCTGCATGAATCCAGACTCAGGGGTGTTGCAGTCGCCCTCGTTCTCTCCATTGGGCTGTCCGTCCCGGTCGTTGCGTACGACGCAGATGCTGCCTGTGACTACGCTAGGCGATACTACAACAAGGTTTGCAGCGATGGCTACTTCTACCGCGAGACATACCCCCCGAGCTACCTGGGTGCCGGAACACCAGTGCCGACCGACGTGTATGGCCACGATTGCGCGCACTTCGTGTCCTGCTGCATCGGATCAGAGTCCCACGACCCAGGTGGCGGACTGCCAGTGCTAACGCGAGTCGTCGAATACGGTGACTACGGAGAACCAGCAGCGAAGCGACTCATCAACTGGCTAGTTCAGGAAGGTGCCGAGCTCCGAACTTCCATCTCGCAGCTCTCTGCTGGTGATGTCATTGGATACGACACAGACGGAGATGGGACTACCGATCACGTGGCGCTGTATCTGGGCAGCGGACTTGCGGCTGCGCACTCGCAGCGCTGGATGGGACGTTGGCAGCTGACGTACTCCTCCGGATTCGAGTACGTGCATATCCCTGCGTCCCTCGGGCCTACGGGGGGCGATCACGTCGTCAAGACTGCCACGGTCCTAGTGATGGACACGTCTGGGAGTATGGGGTACAAGTGGCAAGGCGGCGTCAAGATTGAGTCGGCGAAAGAGGCTGCCCTTCAGTTCATCTATCACGTTGAACAGGAGAACCTGACACAGGGCACTGAGCACTGGATCGGCGTCGTGGGGTTCAGCAATGACGCCCACTTGATTCTGCCCTTGACGAACAACTACGCCAAGGCTCGGAGCGCTGTCATTTCACTACACGCGACCAACGCGACGAACCTAGGCGCCGGGCTAGTGATGGGCCTTGAGCAGGTCAGCGGCCTTGGCGGTGAAGTCCAGCGCTATGTGACCATTCTCAGCGATGGCAACACGAACACGGGACTCTCCAAGGAGCAGATCCTCTCTGGCCCAGTGGTACAAGCTCGGAGTGCGGGGATCTGCCTCAACACAGTAGCCTTCGGAGACAAGAACGATGTGGACGAGGCCTTCCTGCGAAGGATAGCGTCGACGCTGCTCGGCTGCGGGCGATACGAGTACGCAGCAACGGGTTTCGACCTGTTCGCTGCGTACATCAAGATACGACACCACGCCCTCGGGCAAGTGATCTCAGGATTATCATCCTTTGGCCGAAGCGTGACACCTCTGGTAGGAAGATCCATCCCGCTCGGAACGATCTCCATTCCCTCAGGTCAGAGGGAGCTTCAGATCACTCTCGGATGGTCGGAGCTAGGAACACTGCAGCTCAAGCTCTATGACCCATCCGGCAGGCAGGTCACTTCGTCGTACCCGGGGGCTAGGCTGTACTCCTCAGCGCAGTTCGCGCAGGCGATTGTGACTTCGCCTCACACTGGGATCTGGCGCGTCGAAGCACTCCCGGCAACCTCGATGCCGAACGGCACGCAGTACTTCGCCATTGGATCCACGCGCCCGGGTGGCATTGCGTTTGCCCTCCCCCTTCCAGTCCTCACGGTCGGAGATCGGACATTCTCGCTTCCCGGGAACATGCCGACATGGGCTCTCGTCCTTATCTCAGTGGTGTGCATCGCCATTGGGCTCTGGCAGCTGCTGCAGCAATGAACATCCCGCCGTTCTTCGATGAGGCTTTCTCGGCCGTGGCTATCTGGCGCACTTCCTCCAAATGGAATGCAAGTCACCCTCCTCTACCGGAGCGCCCACGATGAGTAGGTCTCGCAAGTGGGGCAAACGTCTTGTAAGGACTGCAGCCCGGCATCCGCTTGCCAGCCTTCTTCTTGCCCTCTTCTTGCTGTTCGCCGCGTCGGTGCTTGTGCTGTTCCTTACTCATGAAGCCACGACTGTCCGAGAAGCTCTCTCACTGGTTCTTCCTCCTTTTCTTGGGGAAGGGCCAGTGAACCCAGCCCTCCCGCTGGGCACTGCAGTGATCTCATTCATCGGCCTGCTCGCGAGTATCGGCTCGCTTGCAGTGGTGACTGCCGTCATTGTCAATCGGTTCATCAAGCTCTGTCTGCGAGGTGGTAAGGTGACCAGGCGCACAAACGAGTCGGATCATGTCGTGATATGCGGGTGGAATACACAAGGCAACCGAATAGCCGAGGAGCTCGAGAAGGCCGACCCATGCCCAGGACTAGTGATCTTGGCGGAGTTGGCCCAGCGGCCAGTGGCAAGTGAGGAGTTCGACTTCGTCTGCGGCGATCCCACTCAGGATGCTGACCTCAGGAGAGCGGGTGTGCAACGTGCTCAGAGTGTCATCATCCTCACTGACTTCTCGAGCAACCCAAATGAAGCGGATGGGAGGGCGCTACTGATCGCCCTGGCAGTTGAAACACTGAACCCACATGTTCGTACCTGTGTACAGGTTCTGAATTCTGCGAACCGACGCCACTTCGAGCGAGCCGGCGTTGACGAGATCATCTGTCTTGATCAGATCGGAGGCAACCTCGCCGTCGCTTCCGCCCTCAACCCTGGGCTGTCCCATGTCGTCTCAGAGCTTCTGACGTTCAACTCTGGGAGTGAGTTTTACCGTTTCGGCGGCAAGGCAGTGCAAACGCTGGCCGGGCACACCTACAAGGAGGCAGTGCAGCTCCTGGCAGAGAAGGGCGCTGTTCTAATCGGCGTGGAGACGGATGACTCCGCTGAGCTGCGGGAGTCCCTGGGCTCTGATGTCGTGTACGCCACCAAGGCAGCAGATGGCCGCGCGATCGTTGTCAATCCGCAAGGTGAGTACCGTATCCAGGCCTCGGATGCCTTGTACTGTGTGTCTGAGACCTCCAAGGTCTGGTAGTCTCTACTCAATGCCGAATGAGCTTTCAGCATCAGGTTCTCGTTCCTCATGTGGGATGACGGACAAGCCGAGCACCTTCGGCAGCTTTCCTGGCGGAGGAGCAACTCAGTGCGTGTCGGGCGGATCCGACTCCTGCCACTGCCCCAGTTCCTTGTCAAGCCTTTCGCTGAACAGCTCTCGCAGAACTACGTCTGTACCTGCAATAGATGCCAATTCCCGGATCTTCTCTTGCTCAGCGGCCAACATCACATGCCTCGTGTAGAGCTCCGTCAGGATGATGCCTCGCGCCGTCCTGAGGAACCGCGTTGAGCCGATGATGGCCAATCCGCCAATCACTACCACAACTGGAACAGCAACCGCCGGGTTCCCAATCCCAAGAAGGAGCTCCTCAACCAGTCTAGTAACAAGCTTCGACTCGCCCAAACCTGTGCCCTTCGCAATCCACAGGAAGCCCGAAGCAGCTATAGCGCAGGGAGCAGCAACCCTGAGAGCGATTCCGACGAAGTAGTAGAAGTAGAAGAACCTGATCTGCTCATTGACTCGTGCCGTGAAGAATGGGGAGTACTCGACCGTCCGATAGAGGTACTCGTATATCGCTCTTGCTAGTGCATTCTCCAGCTTCTTCTCGCCTGACTCGCGAGGGAGACCGCGCAGCACTTCACTCACATACGACTCCACGTGGGCGATAACCGCCTTGACTTGAGCACGGTAGGGGTGGTAGGCCCGAAGAAACGGTTGCAGCAACAGCCCAAGAACTGCAGCAGCCGCAAACAGAATCCCGACAGGGCACGTGAAGAGCGATTTGCAGAAGATCAGGCCAAAAAGCCCCAGAGTGATGGTGCCGATGGCCACAACCCGGAGGAACTCCAAGAACTGAAACATCTGCTCACGCTCCTGTACGGCCCTTGGCTCGCGAAGGGAGAGACCCCATGTCCAGGATATCAAGTATGTCGAGCAGCTTCGTGATTGCCAACACACCTTCGGGAAGAGGTTTGCTGCTTGCTGCCGATTCCGGGTCGTACAGCACTGCACTTAGGCCCGCCCGCTGCGCGCCACAGACATCGACATCTAACTCATTCCCGATGAAGACCGCCTCACAGGACTTCACTGAGAGCCTCCCAATGGCGCGTGCATAGACCTCCGGGTTTGGCTTCGCGACTCCCTCCTCCGAAGAGACGGTGACGACCGAGAAGAAGTCACGGACTTCCAGCCGTTCCAAGATGCGACCGATATGCTCGTGCGAGTAGGCCGTATTGGTAATCGCCCCAATCCTGTATCCTCGTCTCTCCAAGCCTGAGAGGGTGAGCCGGGCTGCATCCTGGAGTTCGACCAACTCGAGATCGCGCTCGTAGATGGCGTGCTCGAGAATGGGTGTAAGCCCGTTGGCCGCATTGTCCGCGACGCCGATGGACACAAGCCACTGCTTCAAGAAGGCTGCGATCGCGAACTCTGACCCGTCCACGTAGTGAAGGGCCTTGGATGCTTTCCATGCCGATGTATAGGATTCCTGGATTCGCTCTCCGGGCACTTCGCAGCCCGACTCCCGCAGCAGACGTTCAGACTCCGCAATCACCCCTGCAGCAGCAGCTAGGGCCGGAACGGAGTGAGTAACGAGCGTTCCGCCAAGGTCAAACAGGACTGCCTTTATGTCTTCTCTGTTCATACGAATCCCCGTGAGACTACAGGACGCCTGGCGCCAGGCCAACTCGCTCGACTGCCCATGCCCAGTGTTAGCCAAACGCTAGCCTGGTTCGGCAGCTCATCGGCCGTGACTTCAGGCCCGAGATCCCGATTGCACAAGAGAAGTTGACGAATCTTCGTTCGGCTTCGCCCGAAGCCTCGGTCCGGATGGAATCCTAGTGGCGCGCCTGCTGATCATCTCCCTCCAACACCGCCCAGACGGGATATCGGAAGCCTCCACTCCGGCTCTCCCGGGGCGAGCGCAGAGACACGCTATCACTAGACCTCAACTGGACTTCCGCACCTCACGGTCTCCCCGAGGTGGACAACCATCGTCTTTATCCCTTTAGCACAGCGCGTGGTTGCGCTATCGCTTTCCCTGTGGTCTTTTTCATCGCTTCTCGGCCCCTCATTCTTGCCGTCCTCGCATTAGCAGTCTCGCTCCACAAGTCCTCCTGCACTGTATATGCATGGCGTTTCTGGTTATCACACTATCTGCGCACACTGTTTCGTACACGCAATCCGCACGATTGATGGCCGGGTTGACAATAGCTCAGATCGGACTATACTGTACTCATCATGACAGCGGGACGAAGCATGAAAGAGATCCTTGACCAGCTCGACGGCCTGCGGGCCGACGCAGGAAGCCTTACGGCAGAGACCGAAGCACCGGCCTTCGATCAACCGCGAGCCGAAGCAGTCGGCGACTACTTCGAGCACTCGATCATCTCTTCCACGGAACGCATCAACGCCATCCGAGATATCATCGAGCGCATCAACAGGCTCAAGGGCCAGTTGGAAGAAGAGCAGCTAGAGCTGCAATCGAAGCGAGGCGCGTTCGTCAATGCATTCGTCCAGGTCGATTCGGACCGCGCACACAAGGTCATCAAGGAAGCGCAGGCCATGGAAGAAACCTTCGCCCAGAGAGAGAAAGGCGAGTTTGCAAGCATGGCAGTCTGGGAAGCTGCGAGAATCATCCTCCAACGCGCCGGTCGGGATATGACTACCAGGGAGATCGCCGAAGCCTTGCGCAAGGGTGGGAAGAAGCTAGTTGGAGTCAAGGCCACATCTTCCGTCTCTGCAGCACTTCAGCAAGGCAAAGCAGCAGAAGTGTTCCAGCCAGTGAAGATCTCAGGGCAACGACAGCGATGGGCATTGAGGGAACCCGAACAAGCGCCGCTACCAGAGAGGGAAGATAACGCCTAGGAGCAAGGATGGGGCGATGTCAGATCTGACACGTCAAGACCATCGCCCCACCTGATACGCCGGAGTGGTGAAACTAGCAGACACGCCAGGTTAGCAACTGGTGTCCGCAAGGACGTGCAGGTGCAAGTCCTGTCTCCGGCAATGTGGGGGTGTGGTTATGGAACCAGCGGCTCCTAGAATGCCCGCCAAACGGGTTCGATTCCCGTCACCTCCACATTTCTACTCTACTGAATCCCGCTCCCCATGTCAAGAATCCGATGGCCCTCAACTGCTCTTATATTCCTTCTTTGCGAGTTCCACAGCTAGGGCGTCGCGCACTATCTGGGCTTCGCTCTTGCCAGAAACAGCCTTCGCTCGCTTGAGGGCCTTGTGCATGCTCACCGGAATGGAGACCTGCTTGGAAACCAGCGGATCATCTTCATCGATAGGCGGTCGTGCCATGTCCCTCACCGAGCGTCATTCTACCATTACACCATTAGGGTGTCAAGGGGTTGACACCTGCATTAATGGGGGGTATAATTAACTCGTCACGGACAAGATTAAGAGCCTGGTCGAAGCACGGCGAGAGTTCTCCACGCAGATCAAGTGCGAGGAACACCTGGCTCGTATGCGTTGGCCCAACGGTGTGACTTGTCCAAGGTGTGGATCACGGATCGTCAAGCGGCTCTCAACCCGCAGAGTGTGGCAGTGCCAATGTCGGTATCAGTTCTCGGTCACTGCCGGAACGGTCTTCCACAAGACGCATATCGGCCTACCGCGCTGGATGATCGCGCTGTGGCTTCTCTGCTACTCACCCAAAGGCGTCAGCGCCAAACAGGTACAACGCGAGTTGGGCGTCACCTACAAAACCGCGTGGTACATGATGCGGCGGCTGCGCGGAGCGATTCAGAACAGCTTCCTCGGAATCACCATAGAGGGCACAGTGGAGATTGATGAAGCCGTCATCCATGCCGACGGTGGCAAGGCAAGCGGGAACACGCCCTACAACACAAAGGATGTCCTTGCGATGCTCTCCCGAGACAGCGGGGCGATTCGCATGGTCGTTCTCGAACAGCTTTGGAAGTCGAACATCGAGCGTGTCTGCTCGAAGACACTCAAGAGCGTTCACACTGTCTACAGCGATTCAGCCGGTCGCCTCAAGTTCCTTTGCAGGTACGGCAGGCACAAGTCCATCACGCATTTGCTTGGATACGCTGACGGCGATACCCACGTGAACAACGTCGAAAGCGCATGGGCACTGTTTAAGCGCGGGCTGCTCGGAGTCTTCCATCACGTCTCGGCCAAGTACCTCCAAGAGTACCTAGACGAGTTTGCGTTTCGATGGTCGCACAGAGACGACAAAGCGGGGATGATGGATCTAGTCTTGACTAGCTGCGCGATTTGAAGCGCTGATTAGTCCGCCAACTCCGTCTTGATCTCGAATCCTTGTGACAGCCGTGCGTATTGGAACTCCCGACTTACACAGATCGGCAGTCGAGAAGCACAGTAAGACACTGCAATTCTCGCACATTCAACCGGGGTAGCTCTTGCGGGTGCAATTGCAGCGAAGAACCCTCCTAGGTCCTTATCTGCCAGATCGTTGGGCGGGAACAAGAGAATCCTCCCAGGCGGTGTCTCGCACTCCTTGAAGCCGTCACAGTGTCCCCATGACACGATGCGCGGATTCTCTGCATCGTCACGGCCAACCAAGACGGCATTCAACAGTGGATGCTCATGGGCCAGAATGGCAGGACCAATCAAGCGAATAATGCCATTGATCTTGTCGCGCGCATCATTGAATGACATCTCTACAGGGCCTAGTCTTCCCGCTCCGAGATCATCCATGTAGTCAATATCGTCTCCAGACACTTCGGGCAGTCCCAGCAATCTCGCAAGTAGCCGATTCTGATGTATCGTCCCACCGCCTAGCGAGATCGCACAAGCCACACCGAGAGGGCCAATCTTCGTGCTATCCATTCGTCCCTTCCGGATCTCGCCTGTGCTGGGATTCACGAAGTGCTGAGCTCGATCAGCAAACACAATCACGTCAGTCGGTGCCGGGGCATACGCATCATAGAACGCCATCTGGATCGTCATGCCAAACCCAACTATAGCCCAAGCCCGCGTCTCAATGCGCATCCCGCCGCTGCCTTGATAGAAGGAGGCGGCTACAGCTGAACCACTACTCGCGCTGTGGTAAAGGGATAAAGAGGACCAGGATCACCATGCAGCAGCTAACGAACGCGTTCTACATTCAGTCCCCCAGGCTCCAGAACAGCCCTATTCTTGCGATTCTTCGAGAGGCCCTCTTCCTGCCTCCTCCACTGATCCAGATCCTAGTTCTGCTCATGGACCGAAACCAGGGAGAAGGTCAATCCTCCTTGCGTCCCCACATCGTTTCTTGAAACTGCCTCGCGATGCTCTACAATGGAGCCGCTCGAAGGACCTGCCATTGCGATGAGCCGCAAGGAAGAGGAGCACAGCGTGCTCATCGAGGAGAGCCCTGTGAATGTCCTGCTGATCTACCCGGAGTTCCCGGATACGTTCTGGAGCTTCAAGTACGCCCTTCGATTCATCCGGAAGCGTGCCTTCGCCCCGCCGCTAGGACTCCTGACAGTCGCCGCGATGCTGCCGAAGAAGTGGGAGAAACGCCTTGTCGATCTGAACGTCGCGAAGCTGACGGACAAGGATCTGGCGTGGGCCGACGTTGCCTTCATCAGTGGCATGACGATTCAGCGGGACTCGGCGCGGGAGATCATCGCCCGGTGCAAGGACGTGGGGCTCAAGATCGTTGCTGGCGGTCCGATGTTTACCACTGAACCGGACGCGTTCGACGAGGTCGATCACCTCGTCCTGAACGAGGCTGAGATCACGCTCCCGCTTTTCCTGGAAGACCTGGCGAACGGCTGTCCGAAGCGAGTCTACACAACGACCGAGTTCGCCGACATCCGGCGAAGCCCGATGCCGTTGTGGGAGTTGGTCAACATGCGCAGATACGCCTCGATGATCATCCAGTTCTCGCGCGGCTGCCCTTTCAACTGCGAGTTCTGCAGTGTAACTGAGATGTTCGGTCACCGAACGCGTCTCAAATCCACAGACCAGATCATCGCCGAGCTGGACGGCATGTACGCACAGGGCTGGCGTGGCCCCGTCTTCTCGGGCGACGACAACTTGATCGGCAGCAAGCGTTACCTCAAAGAGGAGCTTCTACCGGGACTGATCCGGTGGCGGCGTGACAAGGAAGGCGTGCAATTCGCCACCGAAGTCTCGATCAACCTGGCTGACGATCCAGAGCTGATCCAGCTCATGGTGGACGCAGGATTCACCACGGTCTTCATCGGGATCGAGACACCGGATCAGGACAGCCTGGCCGAGTGCGGCAAGAACCTGAACACGGACCGCGATCTCGTCGCGGATGTCAAGACAATCCAACGCGCTGGCCTGCAGGTCCAAGGAGGCTTCATCGTTGGGTTCGACAGCGACACGCCGGCGATCTTCCAGCGACAGATCGACTTCATCCAGCGGAGTGGCATCGTGACCGCGATGGTCGGTCTGCTTCAGGCGATTCCCGGCACCAGGCTCTACGAACGCCTCTCCAAAGAGGGCCGGCTGCGTGATGCTGTGACCGGGGACAACGCTGACGGGACGACCAACGTCGTGTCCAGAATGAACTTCGAGACCTTGCAGGAGGGATACCGCAGGATCATGAGAACGATCTACTCCCCACGCATCCACTATGCGCGCATCCAGATCTTCCTGCGGGAGTACAAGCTCCAGAAGAACCGGACGCACTTGGACGTCCAGCACATCCTTGCCTTCTTCCGTTCCATCTATCACCTGGGAGTCAAGAGCCGCGGGAGGCTTCAGTACTGGAAGCTCTTGGTGTGGGCGGCATTCCGCCGCCCCAAGGCGTTTCCCCTCGCAGTGACGCTGGCGATCTACGGCTACCACTTCCGCAAGAGCTTCGGATAGCGGCTCTCTCGGGAGCCCTCTTTGTCCAAAGCGGTAGGATTCGGAAAGCGGACGAGCCGCCTTGCAGCCATTCCGGGACGGAGTCCACCACGATACAGCTAACGAACGCGTTTACATTCAGTCCCCCAGGCTCCAAACCGCCAATCACCTTTTCCACTACCCTCTGCAGAAGCGCACGCGGGAGATCGCCTGACCACTTGTTCTGAGGAGGTGGGCCGTGGGCCTTAGCCGAACGGAGCTCATGCGGATCGCCGAATCAGTTGGTGAGCGCTCAGGATGGGATTTCGCTCGAGTGCACTGGGATCGGGATCCGACTCCATGGCAATACGATGACGTCGTCAGGCGTTACCTTTCCCGCGAGAGTCACGTGTTGGATATCGGTACGGGTGGGGGCGAGGTCTTCCTAAGCATGGCAGCCGATTTCGGGTCGGGCATCGGAATCGATCTCGACCCCGGGATGATCCAAGTGGCCAAAAGCCACCGCCATGAGCAAAGTATCAGTCATGTTCGCTTTGCCACCATGGATGCCCGCGAGCTGCAATTCCCGAATAACGCCTTTGATGTCGTCTTGAACCGGCATTGCTTTGTGGATGTCGTGGAGACAGCGCGAGTGCTGCGACCGGAGGGCGTCTTCGTGACTCAGCAGGTTGCCCAGAACAACACTCTCAACATCATCGAGGCGTTCGGCTGGACTCCGTCCAGCTTCGGAGCGGAGTGGTGGCAGCCGATCACAGACCTGTCATCCTCCTTCCGCGTACTGGGCTTTCACATCGAGGTCCAAGCCGACTACGATGTGTCCTACTGGTTCCGGGATCTCCCATCACTTGTGTTCTGGCTGAAGGCTGTACCTCTTCCAGAGCCGTTTGATCCTGAGAAGCATTGGAGAGCCGTGAAGGCTATCGTCGAGAAGAACTCAACGACTCGTGGCATCCGAACGAATGAACACCGAGAGCTTCTGGTCATGCGCAAGCTCTGATCCGTCCCACGGCCGAGGGAGTCACCAGTGGCACATCGGAGAGGTCGGGTAATGGTGCTTCGCGAGCTGCCCACCGAGGACTCCCCCATTCGTCACGACGCCGCGATGCACGAACGCGTTCTACATTCAGTCCCCCAGGCTCCAAACGGGCTTCTCGTCAGAACCCTTCAAGTCTCCGGCTCTTGGCTCGGACCCGGGACTGGCTGAGAGTCGCCATGCAGCTTGCAAGAACGGCACGGCTACTCAGCTTCTGAACCTGGGCGTTTTCCAACCGTGGCCATGTAGACCACGTACTCGTCCTGGCCGTCGGCACCGATGAAGCGATCCGCCCCCTCCTGCCAGTAGCCCCCGATGGCGCAGGACCCATAGCCCATCGACTCGGCAGCCAATGCAAGGTTTTGGCAGATGTGCCCAGCATCAAGAAGCATGGACTTGTGAGACATCACGTGGTATCGCCACTCCCCGCGGTATGGGATGCAGCTCCAGATAAACGTGACTGGCGCGCCGGCTACGAAATCCTCTCGATCAGTCAGAACAAAGAGCTCCTCCCGAAGCGAGTCACGTGTCCCAAGCGATAGCAACTGATGCGAGAGTGGAAGATAGCGATACAGGCCTGGAGCGAGGTCAGAAACACGCGAGACATGAAGATACGTCTCATATGGATGCCTTGCCCCAGCCGATGGAACGCTTCGCAACGACCAGGTCCGGTGCTTCGGGATTGCGTAGACGCCCTGCGTCGCCCACAGCAAATACGATAAGCCCTGCAGAGGAATTGCTGAATCGGCGTATGCTCGGAGACTTCTGCGTTGCCCGATCAAGGCCCGGATATCTGCATGCGTGAGACGGGCTTCGCTCGGATCCGGGAGATCGATCAATACAGACGTCTTCTCGTTATACGGCTTCTGAAGCGGGGGTGCAGGGAGTCCCTTCCGCTCATCTGACTGGGCCTCCGGGTTGCTGGGGTCCTCGCCAAAAGCGTTCGGATACCCCTTCATGAATTCCCGCAGTTCAGCGATTTGAGGTGACATGTTGCCTCCGTCCGCAATACAGTCTCTCCAGAAAACGACATGTGTTCAATCGGCACAGATCCCGCGGGCGGGTCGGTGTCAATCCTCCCGCTTCTCCATGATCGACCATCAGACACAAAGCATGAGGTCGAAGTAACTAGAAGCCAGGACCACCCTGCCATGGAGCAGTCAACAAGCAAGTTCTACATTCAGTCCCGCAGGCTCCCAAACACTGTTCCCATCACCGGGTAACTCGTGTCTTGCATGGTCCTCGCCCTCCCCAAGCGCTAGTCCTGTCGATCACCACACTGTGTTTGAGCCGGATTCAAGGCCGAATCTCATCTCTCGCAAGAACCCGCCCCCATATCTCCGAAGGCCGCGGCGCATATCTACAACCGCCTAATCAGCAGATCCTCCCAGACATCATCGGGGTAAACATCCACTCGGCCAAACGGTTCGTAGCCGATCGCATGGAAGAATCCGGGCGTCTGGAACGAAAGGCAGCTTCCCTGAACTGCTATGCATCCGCGGGATCTTGCGACGTGCTCTACTGCTTCGATCAGCCGCCGCCCGTACCCCTGTCCTCGGAACTGCTCTGCAATCCAGATCTCCTCGAGGGCCAGCACTCGGACTGGTGTCGACGCGCTGAGGCCGCCGGCTAGCTCCCCTCTCCCATCTCTCAAGATCAAACGCACCTGGGCTCCCCGGTAGTCCTCTCCGGCTTCGATGTGTGCAATGCAGTGCGAGTGAAGCCCGCGGTGGACGATCTGCATCTCGTCCCTGGTCGGTCGGGAGATCAGCTCAAGTCCGCTCTTCCGGTTCTGAGCCGCGCGAAGAGCGACCGTCTCTTGGATGTCCGATGGGCTCGGGAGGCGTTTCGACAGAACGTGCTCCGTCATCCCGCGGGGATATCCGTCATAAACGCCATTCAAGTCGTACCCGATCCTCGGGTAGAAGCTCGCGCCCTGCCAGTTGAACGTCCAGGTACCCGCTCCGACGCAACCCGCCTCGTGAGCAATGCGCTCTGCCTCAAGGATCAACCAACTGGCGATTCCCCGCCCACGGTACGCCTCCGATGTCCAGAGAACTTCAAGCCACATCACACCGAGGACCGAACTGACGTTGATTCCTCCTACGACAGATCCATCCGGTCCGCGGACGGCTAGATCGAAGGAAAGGCCTGGCTCTTGCGTCCCAGGGAAGTGGATTCTACCGTTCGTCTCGTGTTGGTTGTACTCTTCGAGCCTGAGCGAAAGGAGAGTACTCTCCTCTTTCGTCGGAGTGTCGCAGATCGTGAGATGCTCTCGCAAGTTAGGTGACATTGAGCTCTCCTTCAAAGCTCCCGAGTGTACGAAATGCAGCGCGTACACGCACCTCGAGTTGCCGGGGCACGTGACTTCGAGGCCAGTCGCGAAGCTAATCGCTCGCGAGGACAAGAAGATATTGGCAGCCTGCAGAATACGGCGACCATCAAGCTGCAAAGGATTCGGCGGCACGAACGCCTGAAGAGACCTAGGCCCGCGGGGCACCAGGCGCTGAGTGAGAGAGGGGCTCTCGTCAGATGCCCTGTTTCTTCTTTCTAGAACAGCCTTCCCGACATCGCCGAGGGGCGTCAAGAGACTGCCGTCCCCATGAGGCAACCCACATAGCGTTCTACATCCAGTCCCCCAGGCTCCAAACGGGCTTCCTACCTCGCTCTCGGAGAACTTCGTGTCGCTCATGCCCGCCTTCCTCCCCTAAGTGCCAGTCCATGCCGATTCCGACATTCTGTTTGGACCGGGCTACTGGATGAAGGTCAGGTTGCCTCGTGTGGTAGCAGGAGTCGCCGAGGCTGTGCCAGAGGAAGAGCCAGACACTTCGCTCCTTCCGATCTACGACGAGCCTCAACGACTCCCGAATGGCATTCAGTACAGCGACTGACAGAATCGCTTGTCAGCTTACCTTGACGGATTCCCTCAACGTCGACAGCGGGTCAGCTTGCACCGTGCCCGCCATGGCCCTTTGGGTCCCCTCTTCCTAGCTCCCCGGCTCCGATTGCGTCCGAAAGCAGGCCCATTAGGCGATCGAGGGTGATACTATAAGGCTCTATCGGAATACCCATCCAGTCCGCGAGTTCCAGTATCGCCTCGGGACGCTCCAGGCTGCACGTCTCGTAGAAGCCCAGAGCATCTAGGACGATCGCTTTGTCGTATCTGGGGAACGTCTCATTGGCCTTCGCCTCATCCCAGCCGGCGAATATCGCCTTCCAGTATCTGACCCAACCCGGGGTGATCCAGTAGACCTTCTCTCCTCTAGCTATTCCTTCCCTGTCCTCCGCATTCACCAGCATGTCAATGCATCTAGTAGCTTTCGTCCTCGAAATGTTCCCTTCACTCCTGTTGAGCAGATCATCGACATGCTCAGGTGGCGCCTTCTTGAGATCTAGATAGCAGTTGCCGCCGTATACAACAATGATGTTCTTTGAATACTCGACTACCTGCTCTAACCTGTCAGTGAGCTGCGCTTTGAGTTTCCTGTAGTCCTCATGAAGACCGGGAGCCGTATAGAAGATCTTTCTCGCATTCAGGAACCCGGTTTCCTGCAGATGGTCAAGTTCTGGGCGCAGTGTACCGCAGGATATGACTACGTGGTTCTCAAACGATGCTTCGCAGCCCATGATCTCACCTACCTTGGGTCTGAACTCAGTAGCAAGGATGCTCCGTATCTGGCTAACCTGGCCCTGTGGCCAGCTCACTCGTGGAGTCAGTCTACCCGACCAACTCCCGTAAAGGCGAATGCTGGAACCAGCGTGCGTGCCCAACGTGTGGGAAGTCTGTGGCCGAGGCCACAGTGTGGACGGATCTCGCCGGGTCATCCGCTGTCAAGTGGTGTGGCGATGCGGGACCATCCTCAACAGATCACCCCACGAGTTGCTCAACGACTACCTCTATGGCCAATCGGCTAGCGCGAGTCATGAGCATGATCTCCGCACCCTGATTCCTTGATCAGCCCATCGGGTTGGTGGTAGACGGCCAATCCAGTGAGCCAATCGGCTCAAGCCCGCTCTGACTTGGGCCCGCGATGCGCCAACACCTACGGTACCGAACAACTGCCAGGGATTGAGTCCTGCATTCAGTCCCCAAGGCTCCAAAACGCTGTTCCTATCTCGGTCTCGGAGAACCCCGATGTGCGCATCCTCCGGATCGCTGCTCGTTATCAGAGGAACTTGAAGTCAAGAGACAAGCTCCTCTCTTGCAGCAGGCGCAGGACTCGGTGCCTCAACGCGTCCAGTCTAGACTAGCGCGGTATTCCAACCACATGTCCATGGCAAACGGGGTCGGTTCCTTGTACCTTACGGTGAGTCGGGTCATCCATGCTGGCACCGGAGAACGATTGGGCCAGCCTGAGGAGGGTGTCTGAGCCTTGAAGCTACTGATGATCTATGCTGGCGACTTCGGGTATGAAACGAGCGTGAAGGCGCTCGATTCGGAGGCGGAGCGGAGCGAGAAACGGACGCTTGAGAACGTACTGGTAGGATTCATCCACGCCGAACCGCAGGACGAGGCACAGGCCACCTCAGTGGAGACACACCTGGTCAAGAACCTGAAGTGGGCCGCGCGGAAGAACGAGACAAACCGAATCCTCCTTCACTCGTTCGCTCATCTTGCAGAGGAGAAGGCGTCGCCCGAGTTCACCAGGCACCTGTTGCAGAACACGGAGGAGCGGCTTGCAACTGCGGGCTACGAAGCAACGCAGACCCCGTTCGGCTTCTTCCTCAACCTGCGTCTGGAGGCACCGGGACACCCGCTTGCGCGGATCTTCAAGAGCTTCTAACGACTTGGGCAGGTTGTTGCTGCGTGCGGCGATATGAGAACGGTGCGATGGCATTGCACCACTTGTCAGGACGTGACCTTGCGCACTGGCCCTTACTCACTGAGTCCCGTCCGTTCGGTGAGGTGTCGCGAGACGAACTTCTCACCTACGGACTTGAGGTTCCGCGCATTCCGACGATACCTCCCTCTCTACCGAGAACAAGGGAGCCGGCGGCCAGCGCTGCAGAGACCAGGATGAACACCGGCAAGTAGCCGATTGACTGGATCAGGGCGCCTCCCAGAATAGGCAAGACCACGACAAGGATGTTCATCGTTCCCCGGATTCCCAGGTACACCGTCCTGTCGGCTGACGGCACGAGGTCCAGAAGGTACGGCTCGAACCCCACCCTTCTTCCGCTCATGACGAAACCGACAAGGAGGAATACGACCGAGAACAGATTGGCACTCGTGTGAGAGAGGGCCAAGGCCACGATCGGGATTGTCGCACCCACGATCAAGCAAGCACGTACGACGCACTTCGATCCGAAGCGTGTAGCCGCCCACCCCCATGCGAAATTCGACAGGATCATGCCTGCCATCTGGAAGAGCAGATAGTGGCCGATGTACACATCGCCCACGGAGAGCTTTTCTCTTGCAAAGACCAGGTAGAACGGCATAGCCATGAGTCCGAAGCTGGACAGGTTCTCAACCACGACGAAGCGGAGGAATTCCGGGTTCCGTCTCAGGATTCCCGGGACGCGGCGGATCGCCGGACCTAAGGAGCGGCCATGTTTCTCAGGGATTGGAGACGCTGGCTCCCGGATGAGCCAGAACGGGATCGACGCGATCAAGAGACCGACAAACCCGATGAGGAGGATCGCTGCGTAGGAGGTTGGCGATGCCTCTCTCTGTACAGCGATGATCCGGGAGACAATCAACCCGCCTCCCATTCCGGCGAGACCGGCTCCGAACTGCTTCGCTGCGAAGAGCGCTCCACGCCTCCCCTTCTCGACCAGCTTCCCGATGATGTCGTTGTACGAAATCCCGGCCAGCCCTCCGCTCAGAGAGAAGAGCAGGATCCAGAAGAAGAAACAGGCAAGCACAACTCCCGGATGCGATTCCCCAAGCAGGTACGTGAATCCTGCCATGCCGAGAAAGGAGATGGCTCGAAGGTAGATCCCAAGAATCAGGAACTTCCGCCTGTACCGCTGCGTGGACAGGTAGTGCCCGAACAGGAAGCTCAGGAGGTAAGGCGTGCCGAGCATGATCGCGTAGAGCGCGCCGAACATGACCTTCGAGCCGCCGAGATCCGCAATCAGCGCGGGGAAGACGGTGTTGAAGTCGATCATGGCTAGCGTGATCGCCAGGAAAACCCCGTGCCAGACAAAGATTACGTAGGTCATGGTCCTCAGCTCTTGGGTTCCACTCTCAGAACGGGAGCCGGCAGACAGATCGCAGACCGGCACACCCGGCACCGGCACGCAGACTGTCAGCGCAAGGTCGCTGCCTACCAAAGCCTGCGGTCTGCTCCCGTCCCACCGGGATCCAGCTCCTCATCGTTCGTACTCCCTCCGCGCAGCTTGGACTACTCGTCGACACACATTCGCCCTCCGCGACAGCTGAGGCTGTCAAGGCTACCAGCATCAGGTTGATCACGGCCGGTAGGCTCACCTGAGTCAACACTAAGTAGCTCTGCGACGTATCTGTCTCTCCGGAAGCCTCAGGCTTTCTGGTTTCGACACCATGCTGAGACTGAACTCAGGGGGGCGAAGTCACTGCTCCCCTTAAATGAGCTCTAATAACGCGTCAATCTGTGGCCGGTTAAATCCAATCACCATCTCGCCATCAATGTCGATGACCGGGACCCCATATTGGCCACTCCTTTCCACCAACTCCTGTGCCCGATCCATATCAACAGAGACGTCGACCTCTTCGAAGTCAATCTCGCGGGCACGAAGGTATTCCTTTACCGCCTCGCACCAGGAGCAGATTGGCGAGGTGTAAACGGTTACCTCATGGTTCATCCTTGGCCCTCCCCTTTCAGCAATTCGATGAGGTCAATAAGGTTGCGGTCCAGCTGGTAGCAGTTTCGCGTTCCATGTTTCTCCCGGACGAGGATCCCTGCATGCTCAAGCTTACCAAGGTGATAAGAAATCGCCGGCTGGGAGAGCTCGCTGGATCCCAAGATCTCCTGACACTCCAGTTGCCCCCTGATCAGCATCTCCACAATCCGCAGGCGCGGTTCGCTCGCCAAGGCAGAGAAGATCCCCACCCACCGCTTTCGCTCCTCACTGTCCATCCTTGTCTCGTTGTTTCTCATTGAGGCCATCCACAACATGATATCGGGCATCGCTAGGGTTTCCAAGTATTTGAATACGTAAATAGATGGCGGGGTGATGGGAAACAACGGTAACCCTTCTCGAAGGGACGCGCTTCGCTGGGCATGAGGATAGCGAGCACGAAGTGTACATGGACGCGTCCCCAAAGGTTGGAGGAAACGATTCCGTGCCGAGGCCGCTTGAGCTGATGCTGTTTGCGCTTGGCGGATTCACCGGGATGGACGTGATCATCCACGTAGCATACGCAGACCCTGAGATCTTAGGCAGCACACTCCCTAGTTAGGCTTCGGGGATTCACTCCGTCACTCCGCCTTCTGTACCTCCCTTAGCGCTTCTGACAGAAGATCAGTGGCTTTCTCCACCTCATCCGCTGCCTGCAATGCCCTGTTGTAGATCGAATCAGCCTCCGGCGTGCTGAGCTTCTCAGTCCGTTTCCTGAACTTCTCTCTGTGCTTCTTGTTGCTCTCAATCCATGAGGACAAGAGCACTTCGAGTCTACCCTTTTCGTCTGTCGGGAACCTCTCAAGAATGTCCTCAACCTTTTCCCGGATCGCGGGCTCAGGAACAGCTCCAAGGATCTCGTCAACGTTCTGTCCATCAACGAAGAACATCTGCATCGGTATGCTCATAATGTGGTACTGCATCGCTGTCTTCTGGTTTTCGTCCACGTTCACCTTGCAGAATCTGAACCTACCAGCATACTCTTCTGAAAGCCTATCGTATATCGGTGACACGATCCTACAGGGACCACACCACGGCGCCCAGAAATCGACCTCTGTAGGAAGGTCTGCACCTAGAACCTCTTCCTCAAAATCCCGATCTGTGACTTCGATGACTTTACTCATACTGCCCCTTTCCAACTCCACTGCTGAGCCGCAACCGCGTCAGGGAGATATCACCCTTCTGCGCGATTCAGAGTCTAGAGATCTCGCGGTTTCCATCCTCTTGAACCAATGTCTTGGGACATTCCCTCTCCCCTGCCCGCGAACTCTTCTGGCAACCCGAATGGTACACGTCACCTGGAAACAGCAGTCTGATACGATCTCGGATTGCCCGGCTTCCTACCATATGTTCTCCTCCGTGCTACCTGTTCTAGCCTCGTTCCCTCATGCGTTGGACATATTCGAAGGCGGACATGGCAGCGGCCGTGCCATCGCCGACTGCAGCAGTGATCTGGCAATGCGAATTGCTGCGGATGTCGCCAGCAGCGAAAACGCCATCTTTGGAGGTACCCATCGTTTCGTCAGTGAGAATACAGCCGGCATCATCGAGTTCCAGAACATTGGAAAAGGGCTGGCTGTTCGGCGAAAGCCCAACGGCCACAAAGAGACCATCTACCTTCAAGATAGATCGCTCATCTGTCTTCACGTTGCGCAGTTCGAGTCCCTCCACTGCTTCCGCTCCAAGGACTTCCTCGACCGCGGTGTCCCAGGCGAACTCTAAATCGGGATGCGCAAGGGCTCTCTCTTGAAGGGCTCGTTCTGCGCGAAGTTCGTCCCGTCGGTGTATGACAGTCACCTTCCTTGCAAGCTGGGCCAACTCCAGGGCATCGGTTATGGCAACGTCACCTCCCCCCACCACTGCCACCTCCCGGTCACGGAAGAAGAACCCATCGCAGGTGGCGCAGTACGAGACGCCGCGACCCGAAAGCCTCTCCTCCCCAGGGACTCGCAGTTTGCGATGAACTGAACCGGCGGCAACGATTACGGTTGCGGCCTCGATGTCACCCTCATTCGTAGAAACGGTATACACCTGCCCCTCGGCAATCCCTGTAACCTCAGTGATTGCCACCTCCAGACCGTATCGGACGGCCTGTCGATGCATGAGCGAACCCAGCTCAGAACCGGCGATACCCTCAGGGAAACCGGGGTAATTCTCTACCAACGGAGTATTGACCATCTGGCCTCCCAACGCGCCTCGCTCGACCAGCAGGCTCTTGAGGCCAGCCCGTGATGCATAAAGCCCGGCAGTAAGCCCAGCAGGTCCCCCACCTATAATGATTAGCTCATACTTAGATATTTTCTGCCCCATTCCATAAGATCCGAAGGCATCGACCTTCTAACCTTCCGGCCCCACAGCCTCAGATAGCTGGTCGCTCTTTCCTACTCGTCTCCGCTATCCTGCTTTCAACTAGTCACTCCTCGCTTTGTGCACTACCCACGGTGAGAGTAACCGCCTTGAGCAATCGCAGCAACAGTGCGAGAACCGGGAATCCGATGACCTCCACGCTCGCTTGTGCTGGCCAGACGTGCCTGACAGGCTTACTGGGTTCTTTACAGGTCTGCAGATTCCTTCTGCTTACCGCATGGCGAAACGATCACGCCCATCGAAGCGTGCAGGTTTGGCCCTCCGTCTTGTGCTTAAGGACCCACAGGAGCGTCGGCCCGGTTCTTCAGCCTGCACAGAAAGTCCGCCAGCTCCTTAATCCCTTCAACGTCAAGGTCAAGCTCCTTTCCCTCCAAGCCGTAACGGAAGAGCTCCTCATCCTGGGAAATGGCCGCGATGACCCTACTTGGATCCAAGGCTCCGAGCAGGACGTCCCTGGCTTCGCCCTTCACTTTATTTAAGACATAATAGACCCGCTTACTAATCTCCGCAGCCATCTCGGCAATCCTCTTGGCGACGCCAATCGACTCCTGTGAGGGCTCAACCACCACCAAGATGAGATCGCAGCCCTGCTCGAGTCCTCGGCCGAGATGTTCAATCCCCGCATCGGTATCAGCGATAAGTACCTCATCCTCTTCGAGCTCGAGAATCTCCAGGAAGCGGGCTGAGAGCGCGTTAATTGGGCAGGCGCACCCCTCGCCAAAATCGTAGATCTTTCCCATTGCGAGGAGTTTTATGTTTCCCTTCTCTGTTAGATACCCTGCGGGGAGCTCGTCTATCCCCCATCTTTTCTGGAGGGTTTTCACCCTCTCGAAGAGGACCTTCTTGCCGCCGAAGTAGTTCATGAAATCCTCGGGCCGCTTTAGCCCCAAATGCGTATGAAGCCCGAAGTTGGACTCATCGGTGTCGATCACCAGCACCTTGCTTCCCCTCTTAGCCAGTGCCTTGGCCAGGAGAGTAGAGACGGTGCTCTTCCCGCAGCCGCCCTTCCCCGCGACGACGACCTTCATCTAATCCTCCTCAATGAGGACCGTGGAGTTCAGAAAGTCGACCTCCTTGATCCTGGCCTTGAGGACCCGGTCCTTGCCTAGAAAGGTCCGCAAAAGTATGTTCGCCCCCTCTAATCGGATCAACGCCACTTCCTCAGCAAGCGGATCCTCTTCGCCCTTCTTCTCATTTATAACCCTTGCTAGGCACATAGGTCCCCCCTAAGAGATCCCCATTCCTTTCTGCCGGTCCATGGTTCCCTTTCCTTTGGCCTGGAGCTTCGGCCGAAGCACCTCCAAAACAAACCTTAGCGCCTCTTCCTGATCCCGGTCGGTGATGATCGCCTCAAGCCGCAGCGCCTCCTCATCGCTTAGAGTGAGCATGGTCGCTCCCATGGCCTTAACCTCCTTTACTGATTCCCTCTTCTCCCTGATCTGCTCCTCTTGGCCTGCCTCCCGACGCCAGGTCCACTTCTGGAGCAAGTCTAATCCTCCTCACATCGCTGAGGCAAGACCGGACCTCAGAGCCAGCGCCTCAACCGCCGGAGTCCTGTACTCATGGCTACTATGCGGCCTGGCTATGTTGTACTCAAGGCGATAGTCCTTGATTACGACCCTTGACCTTCACCTCAGAATCCGTTCCAAACGTGATGTCAGAGCCCCCAGTTCTTCACCCTGCCCGTGGAGCACAAGGGAGGGCTGTTGCTAGACCCCGATTATGGCCGTAACCCGACCTCGCAAGAGGCTTCCGGCTGGCGTAAGCTAACCGGGATCGGGATGAAGCCAGAGGTGATCGTTCGGCTTGCCGGACCCTCAGACGCACGATCTGTCACGGCACTCCTCCTGGAGCTGGGCTGTACCGTCGAGGGCAGCCAGGTACGAGACCGCCTGTCTCGACTCGAAGGTTCGACGTCGGACCGTGCCTTCCTGGCGGAGATAGACAGTCGCGCCGTCGGTCTTCTTGGCATGCACATCGCCCCGCTCTTGCACCGCGACTCATTCGGCAGGATCACGGCGCTGATCGTGACACAGGAGCATCGCGGCCACGGCATCGGTTCGCGGCTTCTCTCCGCAGGTGAGGAATGGGCGTTGTCTCAAGGATGCACACAGATCGAACTCAACAGCGGTGATCAGCATGCGCCGGCCCACGCCTTCTATGAGAGTCACGGGTATCACTCGGATGATCGACGGTTCGTCAAAGAGGATCTCGGCTAGCGCGGTCGTCGCCCGAGCGTCGAGTGCCGGATCCCGACACCCCTCACCACGACGCGCAGCGCAGCCTCCCGCGTCAGACCCCGGAGGCTCCCCGCGGCGACCGTCGCTCCGCCAGCCAAGAGGATTTGCACTCATAGATCCATTGCCCGTCCTATACCGGTTCGAACACACCCCACACTTCGTACACTTCTCGTGTTGGTGCTTCCTTGACGGCGCCTGCCAGCGCCTCCTTCAGCTTCGGTCCGGTGGAGGACAACGCGGCCTCCGCGTCTTCCTTCGTTTCCCACAAGCTCAATCCGCCACACTTCCCCGTCGCCGGATCACGGAACATCGTGAGTTCCTTGAATCCCTCGAGGCCTCGGAGGGCCGACGAAAACTGTTGCCCCAGCTTCTCCTGGAGATCTTGTGTACCTGCTCCCAGGTCCATCGTGGTTAGCAAGGTGTACATGCGCTACCTCCTCTTTCCGTTCCTTCCCGTCTTCTTGCGAAACTGCGCTCGCTCGTCACCGGCCATGCACCCGTCTCCTCACGTCCTTCCGCGTTCGTCGCGCGCTGACCGTGAGACACGCGGAGACCCCCTTGCGACGCTCCCTCCTTCCTATGACATCACCTCCTGCGTACGACAAACCTTCTGCAGGAGCATACCGACTCGACAACGCAGGGAGCAAAGCTCGACGTTTCCGGGAGATCACCTCCCACCCAGCAGCCAGACGAAGAACGGCTTCGATGAACGGCAATTCCAAGGCTGGCATCCCCGCCTACCGGCTGTCGAGCGTCACGGCCGATTCGCCGGCTATCGCCAGCGGCCGGACGTCGATCGCTGCGAGCGCATGAGGCCGCTATCCTCGGACCGCTTGGGCCGCCGCCGCGATGTGCTCCGGCGTCGTTCCGCAGCACCCGCCGAAGACGCGGACCCCCTCCGCCACGAAGCGCTTCGCCCAGGAGGCGAACGCCGCGGGGGTCAGGTCGTACACGGCACGGTCCCCGATCACCCTCGGGAGGCCGGCATTCGGCTTCGCCCAGACCCAGGCGTCCGGCGCCGCCGCACGGATCCGGCACACCGCCTCGAACGTCTCTTCCATCGAACGCCCGCAGTTCGCGCCCATCACCTCGATGCCCTCCGCGACCAACGCCGCCGCCATCGCCTCGGGGGAGACGCCCATCATCGTCCGGCCGCGGGTGTCGAACGACATGGTCACAATCACCGGGAGCGCACAGGAAGCGCGGACCGCCTCCACGGCGGCTTCGACCTCTCCGAGGTCGTACTGCGTCTCGACGAGGATCGCGTCGACCTGTCCGGTCTCCGCCAGCACAACAGCTCGCTCCCCGTACAGGCTCGTCGCCTCGTTCCGACTCAGCTTCCCCGACGGGGAGAGCAGCTCCCCAAGCGGCCCCAAGGAGCCGAGGACGATGCCGTCCGGGCCCGCCGCTTCCCGCGCCACTTCGACGGCGGTTCGGTGGATCGTCCCGAACCGGGATTCCAGTCCGAGCTTCCGCAACCGCAGTCGAGAAGCGCCGAACGTGCATGTGAGAATCGCGTCCGCACCGGCGCGGACGTAGTCGGCGTGGATCGATCGGATGGTTTCCGTGGACTCGAGGAGTGCGGCCTCCGGCGAGATCGGCGAGGTCGACCCATCCGCCCGGCGGCGCTCCTCGATCTGCGTCCCCATCGCGCCGTCTGCGATCAGAACGCCCCCGCCTCTCAGTGCCTGGTCGAAGCGATTCATGATCAGATCCTAGCGCGAAACCGCTCGACCGCCAGCCCGTTGGCTCGTCCCGCGACCGGACCCGAAGCGTCTCTGCGTCGGGGCGTGGACCCTCTGCGCGCGCTATTCTCTGGGGTTCGCCAGCTTCTCCCGCCGCGCAAACCAGTCGCGCATTGCGCGGATGAACTCATCGAACTCGCCTTCTCCATACACCGGAGGGTCGGTCTGACCGAACTGGATCGGCTCCCCGGGAAACGGATCGCCGACGGTCCGCGGGAAGAGATGCAGGTGCAGGTGTGGGACCGTGTTCCCGTGGATCTCGTAGTTGATCTTCACCGCGCCCGTGACCTGCTTGAGGGCTCGAGCGGCCGTCTGCAGGTCCTTCATGAACCCCAAAAGATCGGCCTCCGAGAGATCGTCGAGTTCGACGGCGTGCGTCTTCGCCAGCACGCAGCATGTCCCGGGAAGGCAGACACGCGGATGGGCTTCGAGCCAGGAGAATTCGGTCTCACGGATGATCACGGTGTCTCCAGGAGGCTCCTGATCGCGGCAGATCGGACAATGCTCCGGCTCGCACCAGCGGCGCCACTTCTCCAAATCATGGTGAAAGCTCATCTCCATCCTCCAATGCGCGGCTAGGGCATCTCGGTCTCCAGCATGATCACGTCGTGGCCCTCGGGAACGAGCCGCTCGATGTCGAACGACACGTCGTCGTGTTCCACAGGCTCAGTACGCTGTTCGAGGCGCTCTCGGACAAAGGCGACGGTGAGCAGCCCGCGGTCGAATCCGACGGCGAGCTGCCCTTCCGCGGCACGATCCGCCGTCAGCTGCCGAGGCTCCGTGCATGTCCCCGCCTCGGGGTCGCAGACGGCCGCGAAAAGGTCTGGGTTCGAGCCCTCAAACCCTTCCCAGACCACGGCGATCCTCCCCGAGTCGTCCGAAGACATCGCCGCCGTGACAAGATGGGGCGCCTGCATGAGCGCGACTTCGGAAGTCCACACCCGGCCGGTGAACGTTCGAGAAACGAGCGCACTCTCTTCGTTCGATGCGCCGTCGCCCTCACGGATCCACAGGAGCGCGACACCCCCTGAAGGGCTCGCCGTCAGCGCCGGGCGAACGTCGTCCACGTCGTTCTCCGTCAACCGCTCCGCATCGCTCCACGATCCGTCTCGCCACGTCGCCGCGAAGACCTCGTTGTCCCCCGCAGTGGCCCAATCTCCGTCCACGTCTTCGACCCACACGAGAACAAACGAGCCGTCGGTTTCTGCCATCGCGTGCTGAGTCCCGGAGAGCTCGGACGTCAATTCGCCGACCGACCTGAACGCAGCGCCGTCCCAGTAGGCGTAGTGCAATGCATCGGGCGACGAGCCGTCCGGCGCCGGGAAGAGCTCTCCGGCCGTGTTGCGGATCCAAGCGACACCCGTGACGCCGCGATCTCCGAAGACGAGTCGCGGAGAGTGATCCATCACGTCGTTGTCGGTGAGCCGCTCGGCCGGCTTCCATCGTCCAGTGGTCGGATCGTAGATGGAGTAGACGATCTCGAGCCCGGCGAGGATCTGCGAGGTCAGGTCGTCGATCCCCCTGAGCTCGGTGGGCGGGGAAGTGTGGCGCACCCACACCGCGATCGTCGCGCCGTCCGCCGTCACACCGACGACCGATTGAGAGTCCGGCAGTTCGTTGTCGGTGACGGATTGCGGAGGGCTCATCCGGTCGATTCCGGGTCCGGTCGACGCCCTGATCTCACGGCCCCGTGGGAACGGCTTCTGGTCGTCGTCGGTCGTCCAGAGAAGCCATCTGTCGGTGGCCGTCACCGCCAGCGCGGGGCGGGCGAGAGGAAAGGCGTCGCTCACCACGAGCAGCTGTCGCGTTGCCAGCTCGGAGTCCTCGGTGATCTCGCCGCGGTACAGGTCGTAGACCGGCCCCACGTAAGGGCGCTCGACGATCGCCCAATCCGTCTCCTCCGGCTCCGCGAACCCTTCTTCGGGAGATGCGATCTGGACGTGAAACGGAATCGAGAAGTCCTTCGTCACTTCGACCAACCACAGGTCGGCCGTGAGCACGATTCCGAAACTCCCGTCGAGGTTGAGGGAGTCGAAGTCGAGGAAGCCCAGCTCCTCACCGGGAGCCGTGAACTTCGCAATCAGGTTCGCATTGCCGTACGCGGACGCGCTGACGATCGAGAGATCGACCGTCAAGCTCAGGGAGATTCCGCCACTGAGAGTCAACGCCCCGCTGCAATCGAATCCCTCGATGCACGAACCTGCGCCTCGATCGACGGACTCGAACGAGGCCTCTCCCGCGACGCCAGCGGAGAAGCCCACTCCGATCGTCGCCCGCTCCGCCAGGTACTCGATTCCTCTCCCGATCACTGGGATCTTGGTCGCGGCCTTGACCGCTGGGAAAGCATCGCTGACGTCGAAATCCTTGGACACCGAGCCCTCGACAGAAGCGCTGAACGCACCTTGCGTCAGGCGAATCGGGGGACCGATGCTCGTGACCCCCTTCACCGACATCTCCCCCTTGATGCCGAAGGTCCAATCGCCCCCCTTCTTCTCGAACGCTGCGTCGCCCTTCGCTTCCACCTCGGCCGTCCCCTTCGAACTGACGGACAGGCCGAGTTCTGCCTTCGCCTTCACTTCGTACTCCCCGTCCAGCAAGGGAACGTAGCTGGGCACCTCGAAGGAAGTTTCGATGGGCGGTTCGGGAAAGGTGAACGACGTGCCGTACTTGACGAGCGGAGGACGACTGGTGTCAACCGAGATCCCGCCGGACAAGGAAATGATCCACCCCAGCCAGCCGGGGATCGGTGCCGCGGGGACGAGCCTCGCCGCCGTCGCCGGATCGGAGGAGACAGGGTTCCCGTCCGAGTCCAGACCGTGCGCGACGACGACGAGTCGATTGGTCTGAGGATGAGGGTCGAGGCCGGCCATGTCGAAACTCGCGACCGCCTCCGCGGGGGGGCAAGTGACGGTGGCTTCATTGAGGCTGAATACCACGCGCTCGACCGTGTTCCCGTTCTCGTGTACCCGTGCCTGGAACGTGTTGATGACCCGGATGCCCGAGACGAAGACGTCGCCGAACCTCGGAGGAAGCAGCGTGACGGTCGGACGATCCGTGACTTCCACGATCTGTGTCGCTACGAGCGTTACCCCGCCGAGGTGGGTTCGAAGTGTGAGGGCGTAGACACCGTTCTCATCGTAGGTGTGACGGGCATCCACCCCCGTTTCGTCCACCTCGCCATCGCCGTCGAAGTCCCACTCGTGACAGATGCACGCCGGACACCGCTCGTCACTGACGGGCACGGTTCTCCAGTCCCGGTTGCCGTCGCCGCTCTCGGTGCATTCGAAGCTCGCGTCGAGGCGCAGCGCGGCCGGTCCGTCCTGCCTCTCGGCCGTGACCTCGAGGAGACGGCCTTTTCCGACGACCCAGCGTTCCGACGGGACCAACGGATCCGGTTCGAGAACTCCGCCGGTCGCCACGATCTCGTAGTGTTCGTCATCGGACAGGGAGTCGGCCGGGAAGCAGTCGCGGCACAGCGCGTTGTTCTCTTCGTCGCTCTCCGCCACATCGTTCTCCGGATCGATGGCCACCTCAAAGTGCGGCAGCTCGCGCGGGTCGAAGTCGACCGTGGCCTCCCCGACAACGCGCCACAATTGGATCCAGTCCTCGCGCTGAGCCTCCGTGAGCTGCTCGATCTCGGTGACCCGCAGATCGACGACCTGGCGACTCTTGCCCTGTAGCCAGAATCGGACCTTCGGAAGCGAGGAAACGCGTACGTTCCCGGGATTCCGGTCAGGATCGACGGGATTGCCTATGTAGAAGCGTCCGGGAGACGCATTGGAGTCGGACAGGAGCACGCGGCATTTCTGCAGCTCGCACGACGCGATCCGCTGCGAATCCGCCTCGAGGCATCGGCACGACGCCTCCCCGATGCCGGTCACGACGACCCGCACCTCTTCCTCGGCGTAGAATCGCAGATCAGGAGTGCCGGCGGGGCGCATGCAGACACTGCCGACGTCGTACACCGTCACATTGAGGAACGGGATGGTGAGCGACGAGTACTCCGTGACGAGCGCGTCGAGGTAGCCGGCGGCCCCGAAGGTGAAGCCTTCGTCCGTTTGCACGACGGTGAACGGTTGGTCGGGCAAAGCCCGTTGTCCGCACTCTGTGAGCCGGCCGGAGACGGCACCGGCATCCCCCAATGGAACCTCAAATTCGCCTTCCTCGTCGGTCGTTCCGGAGTAACGTTCTCCGGGCCTTTCCCCGTCGTCGCCGCCGGCCGCTCTCTGGATCACGAGCTCCACGACGAGATCGACGTGGAGTCCGTAGACGGTGGTCGCGCGGAAGGTAAGTACGACAGACTGTCCCGCCGCCGCTGCGGGAGGACGAAGGACGGCTTGCGTTTCTACGGTGCCGTAGCCGGACACCGGGTGAAACGCCACCCAAGAGGGAGGGGCCCCCACTCCTCCGATGCTCACGCTGTTCTGCGGCGGGGTCACCGCGGCTGTGAGGGTCAGCGTCGTCGTCGAGCCCGCTTCGACGAGGCATCGCAGCCGATCCTGGGACACCCGCTGGCAACTCCCTCCCCCCGTGGTCAAGTGGCCTGAGAACTGAAGGCGAACTTGAGTCGCTGACAGCGTCAAAGACAGTACGAGACAAGCTGTAAGGATTGCGGCGATGACACGCACAGATCGCATCTGCGCTCACCTCCGGAGACAGTATAGAGTGCGCGGGAAACCGGACCAAAACCAGGAGAGGCGGGCCTTGCGCTGCAAGATGAGGGCTTGGACGTGCCCCCCGCGGAGCCATTTCTCGGCTCGCTGGTCTCCTCGGCGGGCCCAGATTCTCGAGGGATCGCCCGAGAGAGGAAAGACGCGACAAACTGGCTCAAGAAGCGTGCGGTCCACGGGTGGGAGTCATGGTAGACTGCCGGCATGAAGAGAGTCGCTGTTCTGACGAGCGGAGGCGACGCCCCGGGGATGAACGCGGCCGTCCGGGCTGCCGTCAGGATGGGCCTTTCGCACGGCTGGGACATGCTCGGCGTTCGCCGAGGGTACGCGGGGCTCATCGCCGGGAACATGACCTCCCTCGGGTACCGAGACGTCGGGGGCATTATCCAGCAGGGAGGCACGTTCCTGGGAAGCTCGCGCTGTCCCGAGATGAAGACGGAGGTCGGCCGCGGGAAAGCCATCGACTCCATGTCCTGCCGTTCGATCGACGCCCTCATCATCGTCGGCGGCAACGGATCCCAAACCGGCGCCCACGCGTTGTCGGAGATGGGGGCTCCGATCATCGGGATCGGTTCGACCATCGACAACGATCTCATCGGCGCGGACATGACCATCGGGGTCGACACCGCCCTCAACATCGCGCTGGAAGCGATCGATCGGCTGAAAGTCACGGC
>Ga0315544_1000051_pt1 | contig 104483 bp, 86 predicted proteins | sample SalMarSW160130MG_2_FD_202543 | JGI IMG/M metagenome (GOLD analysis project Ga0315544, IMG submission 202543) | Salt marsh sediment microbial communities from the Plum Island Ecosystem LTER, Massachusetts, United States - Salt Marsh Sediment SW1601-130 ...
CTCTTGATAAACTCCGTTCCCTCGGTTACAATCAACTTAATGACAACTTTATTCTCTTCCCGGTACTACTCCTCGACGACCTCAACCCCCTTTTACCTGGTAACGATGTATTGACCATGGACACCCCTCTAGCCTGGTAACGATGTGTTGACCGTGGTCAGCAAGCGAACGCTTTGGTTTCGCTTGTGGCAGAAAAATTACCTCACGTAGATGAACTTGCCTGAGCTTGTCCCTTCAGATGCCTTGAACCGCCAGAAGTAAATGCCTGAACCGAGAACGGGATTGCAGGAAATCTCTCCTTTCATATCCGTTCTGCCTCTCTCCGCATAAAGTTCTCTGCCTGTGACGTTGAAGAGCTTTAACGAGTACTCGGTCGATGCGGGCGCGGCAAGCCGGATAGTACCGCTTTGAATGCTGGCTGCCGAGATAGCCTGTGCTTCCATAGGTCGCTCTTGCACCGAGACATCCGCTTCCAGGGCCTTTTTGGAGTTCATCCTAAGTATCTTGCCTACGTCGGAGTCGATGGTGTCTGCGCCCAGGATTATGGCATCCCACACCTGCTGGTTAGAATACTCGGGATGAGCACTCCAAATGAGTGCGGCCAGACCCGCGATCTGGGGGGTGGTAAATGATGTGGCCTGTACTCCACCGTAACCTCCACCCCGTTTGGTTGACAGTCCTCCTGGAGCGAATATCTGGACCCAAGAGCCGTACCTCGAGTTTGGCCACCTTGTGTCCTCTGAGTTTGTGGCTCCGACCGCCATAACCTTTTCAAAGGCCGCCGGGTAGAAAGGTTTATCCTTGTTGTCGTTGTTCACACCGGCACAAAGGAACGCTCCCCTGTCCCAGGCATTGTTCATTATGTTTTCTAGGGCGAAGTCGCTCTCATCGCCCCCCCAACTCATGCTGATTGCCTTAACACCGTTATCTATTGCGTAGTTCATACAGTTTGTTAAGGTGCTGTAATACAAAGGATTGTCACCCCATATCTTCAGCGCCATAAGATGGGCATTGCCGGCAACACCTGCTATCCCGACGCTGTTATCGATTTTCGCACACGCAACACCGCAACACTGAGTACCGTGACCGCCGATATCGTAGTAATCATTATCATTCTCGTTGAAGTCGTACCCCATGTAGAGATTGTCAACCAGGTCTTCATGGGTGGTATCAACACCTTGATCCAGCACAGCCACGCCTGCTCCTTCTCCAGTGGTAGTGTTCCAGGCCCAGTCGGTTTCGGTAATCGGCTTATCCCACTGATCAGGGTAACGCGGATCGTTGGGCGTATAAGGGGGCGGGTTCATGACCCGTAAGTTGAAAGAGTTCTCCACCGACTCCTCATCCCATTCGGGAATAAAAATATCAAGGACTTCGTCAGGCTGAACGAATTGGACCCCTGGCAGACACTCAACCTTGTTCATCACACGGCTGATCGCGGATTGGTCATCAGTAGCAAACTTGACGATGTATTGATTACCGTAGAGCTCCATCGTTTCTTGAGATGGATTGGGGTAGAAGATCAACGGAGAAACCTGTGCTCCGTGCTCTGCCGCAAATTCCTGCAGGGCATCGAGGTCTGCCGTCTTAACGATGAACTGATCGCCTGCATCAGCGGAAAGGGTTACGGGAGAAAGCAAGCAAGCGAGTGCGGCTCCCACCATACTGAAAATCACGTGACGTTTGCGCATTTATCCTCCTTGGTTTGAGGTCATTATATGCCGGATACCGAGACAGGTCAAGTTTTCGATCGGCTTAGCCTCATGAGGGCTATATTCCCTGGGTACTATGTGGGTGTTGACATCCCTTTTTTGTTGCTTACACTTCTGGACTATGAATCCAGCTGAGCGGATAAAGCGGCTGAACGACTACATAGCGCTGCACCCTTCCTCGACGGCTTTTGCGCGTCTTGCTGAAGCTCATGCCGATAAAGATGAGTTAAGCCGCGCATTAAAGCTGCTTGAACGCGGTCTGCGCGAGCACCCTTCCTACCTGCCTGCGCACATCCTCCGCGCTCGATACCTTCTGCAGAAGAATCAGCCCTTCAAGGCCGAGGAGGCCCTGCGCGAGGCCTTGGCCCTGGACCCCGCCAATCTTACCGTACTGCGGATGCTTCTTGAACTGGAGATGCGCCGCGAGGCAGCGGGGCGAGGGGTAACGGCAAAGAAACTGGCTGCACTCGATTCTGTCGATCCACTTGCACGCAAGGTGCTCTCCGAGGAGACAAAACCCGCCTCACCTTTCACTACCCGCAGCGTGGCAGAACTCTACGAGAGCCAGGGCTATCTTACCGAAGCCCTTCGTATCTACCGGGAGATGGCACTAAAGAAGCCGGACGATGCAGAGATAGCCGCAAAAATAAAAGAACTCCAGGGACGAGTGGATGGAACGAAGACTCAGTAAGATCAAGACGAGGATCAAGAAGGAAGGCCTTGACGGGCTCCTTGTCACCAATCTGAAGAACGTGCGCTACCTTTCCGGCTATACCGGCTCGAACGGCTACGTATTCATCGCGCGCAGGGTGCACTTCTTCACCGACTTTCGCTACGCCGAGCAGGTAAAGCACGAGGTGATCCCCAAGGCCCTCATACACATCATCACAAAGGGATTCGCAAACAAGCTTGCAGAACTCGCCGAGTTAAAGAACGTGGCCAGGATAGGCTTCGAGGCGGATCATATGACGATCTCTGCCCTCCAGCAACTCAAGAAAGACCTGGGCAAGGTCGGCCGCTTCAAGTGGATTCCGACCAAAGGCTGGGTCCAGGAGCTTCGTAACATCAAGGATTCAAAGGAGGTAGCACTCATCGCCAAGGCGGCTCGAATCACCGACAAGACACTTGCCGAGGTGCTTGATCTCGTTAAGCTAGGCGTTACCGAACGCGAGCTCGCCGCAGAGATTGCATACCGATTTATGCGCTACACCGGCCTTCCGCCCGCGTTTCCTTCAATCGTCGCCTCGGGTCCTAACAGCGCACTGCCGCACGCAAAGCCCACCGCTCGCAAGCTGCGCAAGGGCGATCTGGTTACCTTCGATCTGGGCGCCCAGTGGAAGGGATACTCCGCAGACATGACCCGAACGGTCGTGATCGGCAAGGCCTCGAAAAAGCAGAAGGATATATACTCGATCGTCCTTCGCGCCCAAAAGCGCGCATTGGACGACATCCGCGCCGGGATGGATTCCAGGAAAGCCGACGCCCTGGCCCGCGACGTCATAAAAGAGGCGGGCTACGGCCCCTATTTCGGCCATGCGCTGGGGCACGGGGTAGGACTTGAAACCCACGACGGGCTCAGAATCGCACCCACCAGCAAAGACAAGATTCCTAGAGGAGCGGTGGTAACGGTTGAACCCGGTATCTATCTCCCCAATTGGGGCGGGGTGAGGATAGAGGATCTGGTTTACGTTACAGCCGACGGCGTAAGGATACTCTCCTCCTCGCCGCGCGCAAAGCTTGCAGAACTCTAAGGAGGCGGCATGAAGCTTTCCGACGTAGAGAAACTGATAAAACTGGTTACAGAGAATAATATTGCAGAACTCGAGGTTCAGTTCAACCGTCGCCAGAAGATCCGCGTGAGCAAGGTCGCAGGACAACCCGCAACACCCGCAACACACCTCTCAGGAGTACCCGTATCCTCAACCCCTGCGGCGGCAGAAGGAGTCAAGGAGGCCAAGCCCGCACGTGCGGCAAACCTGGTGGCAATCACATCGCCCATGGTCGGAACCTTCTACCGCGCCCCTGCACCTGACGCTCCCCCCTACGTTGAGGTCGGAGACACCGTCAAGCCCGGTACCGTGGTCTGCATCGTTGAGGCGATGAAGCTCATGAACGAGATCGAGTCCGAGGTCTCAGGCACCATCGCAGAGATCCTTGTCGAAAACGAAACCCCGGTCGAGTACGGGCAGGAGCTCTTTCTTATAGAGCCGAGTTAAGTTCATGTTTTCCAAGGTACTTGTGGTCAACCGGGGTGAGATCGCGGTCCGCATCATCAGGGCGTGCAAGGAGCTGGGTATCGGAACGGTTGCGGTCTACTCCGAGGCCGACGCCGACGCCCTCCACCCCCGCCTTGCCGATGAGGCTTTGTGCATCGGACCGCCGCCTTCGTCCGAGAGCTACCTCAAGGTCACCGCACTCATTTCAGCCGCCGAGGTCTCTGGATGCGACGCCGTACATCCCGGATACGGATTCCTGGCCGAGAACGCGGCGTTCGCCCAGATGGTTGAAGAGTGCGGACTTACGTTCATCGGACCAACCGCGGACAACATCGCGAAGATGGGCAACAAGAGTTTTGCAAAACAGACCATGCGAAAAGCCGGGGTGCCGGTGATACCCGGTTCCAGGAAGGACCTCGTGGACGTAGAAGAGGCACGCAAGCTTGCCGCAGAGTTCGGCTATCCCGTGCTTCTGAAGGCCGCGGCAGGCGGAGGAGGCAAGGGGATGAGGCTGGCGCACAACCGCAAGGAACTCGACGCAGGCTACAAGATGGCAAAGGCCGAGTCAAAGGCAGCCTTCGGTGACGACAGGCTGTATCTGGAGAAATGCATAGAAAAACCACGACACGTTGAGATACAGATTATCGCCGATAAGCACGGCAAGGTAGTGCACTTAGCCGAGCGCGAGTGCTCCATCCAGCGCCGCCACCAAAAGCTCATTGAGGAGTCGCCTTCACCAGTTGTCTCGGAGGAACTCCGCAAGAAGATGGGTGCCGCAGCGGTTGCCGCAGCAAAGGCCATAGGATACCAGAGCGCCGGAACCATCGAGTTCCTCCTCGATCCGGGGGGCAACTTCTACTTCATGGAGATGAACACCCGAATCCAGGTCGAACACCCGGTCACCGAGATGGTAACAGGATACGATCTCCTGAAAGAACAGATACGTGTGGCTCAAGGCTCCAGGCTGGGAATCCGCCGCAGCGTCTTAAAGCCTTCGGGCCACTCAATCGAGTGCCGGGTCAACGCAGAGGACCCTGACCGCGATTTCATGCCTACGCCGGGCAGGATCGAGTTCCTGCACCTTCCAGGCGGTCCAGGGGTTCGCGTGGATACCCACATCTTTGCAGGTTACGTAATTCCAACGTATTACGACTCGCTCATCGCCAAGGTTATAACCCACGGCCAGACCCGCGCCGAGGCCATCGCCCGAATGAAGCGCGCCTTGGAGGAGTTCTACACCGAGGGCATCAAGACCACCGTGCCTTTCCACCTGCGGGTCCTTGACGACCCAGAATTCCTCAAGGGCAACCTCCACACCGGCTTCATTGCCGAAATGGCGGAAAGGGAAAAGATAAAAGAGAGGAAATAACCTTATTTCGATTTTTTTATGAACTGAAAAACTTCCGAATCGGGATCTGAAAAATAGATTTCTACTTTTTTCTTTTTAATTCCAACTTCATACTTCATAGCTAACTCAACGAGCTTGTCACCATCTATGAGAACCAACGGAAGTCCGTGAGACTCTTCTGCTGCACGTATAGCTTGGGATGTGAACTTTGTGGTGGTGATGAAGACGCCTTGGGTGCATTGGAATTTGGGCAGAACGTCTCGTAAATAACGAATATCCTTTTCCCCTATTCGCTTATTCAATTGCTTTGATTTGACTTGGATTCCTGCCTTAATCGCATTCACTCCAAACTGAGTTTCGGATATTAAATCAATACCCTCATCGCCGCCACCGCCACGTCTTTCTACAGTAGAGTACTCCATTCTGGTAAGAAGATACTCTACGTATTGCTCGAAATCGGTTCCTTTCATGGCGATTAATTTTTTGAGCAAGCGAGATTTTACCTCCTCAAAGTATTTCTTAGTGCTTTGTGTTATTGATTTAATAGGATCGTCCCTACCCACTAGAGAGACATATCCTTTAGATATCTCGAAGAGGGGAAGCTCACCACGTTGTTGTTTAATGTAATTGTCATTGTAAAGACAGGCATATAATGTCATCGGAGGGTTAGCCGCTTGGGTTTCTACGAGATTTCGTTCGATCGCTTCTTCCGCTATTTCCCTGTAGTGAAGGGTCTTATTCTCTTTTTCCTCCAAAATTTTGATTGCAGCAGCCACCCAACTAATTGCCATATCTACTCCTTGTTTATCGTATAATAAGCGTTTTGGATTTTTTGTCAAGACTCCCAGGGGTCAACCTTAAGTTCGTAGGGGCCGACCTTCAGGTCGGCCCGATTCATTAATATTTGGGGCCCGGGCTCGGCTACGCAGTAAACGAGTGGGGTGGGGTTGACAAATCCCATTTTTGGACTACATTAATATTGATAACCAACCGAGGAGGTGGTTTTATGAAAAGATACCGCGTCCTTTTCGGGGCGCTTGCAATCGGAGCCTTTGTGGTCACCGCTTACGCCTCCGGTAAGGTCTCCTCCGAGGTCAAGAACAACACCGCATACGTCCATCACGACAGCGCCTGGTTCAACTGCTGCCAGGATATGTCCTTTGAGATCAAACCCAATCCGGATACCGCAGGCATCATAGATATCTACGAACGTGATCTGGGAACACACCCCTGCTATTGCATGTGTTACTTCGACTTCACCCATATACTGGAAGGTCTTGAGCCTGGAGACTATCTTGCACGTGTGTGGGAAGCCTCCTATGACGAGGAGTATACACTGGCCGGCGTCACGAGTTTTGTAATAAAAGCGCGTCTGACTTCCTATACCATCACGACGCTCATGAGTGAGTGCTACGACGCCGAGGGTGCCGAGGAGCCGCCCGCCTCTCCACATACCGGCCTGGAGCTTACCAACGCGTCGGCAAACCCAACCCAGCAGTCGGCGCAGATACGCTACTTCCTGCCTGCTGATGCGAGAGTTGCGCTGGAGATATACGACGTTATCGGAACCAGGATTCGCACTCTGAACGTAGGCAGTCAGGAGCAAGGCGAGCACCTTCTGGTCTGGGATATCCGCAACGAGGCTGGTGAAGTAGTACCCAGAGGCATATACTTCGTAAGGCTAAAGGCAGCAGGCGAGGCACGTAGCCTGAGATTGATCGTATTGAGATAAGATTATACCCCCCACCGTTGCCGTGTACCCGACAAGGATACAGGCGGCGCCGCGAGGAACCCGAAAAGGAAGAGCCGCAGGGCCGACTTTATGTCCAGTGGGGCAAAGACACTTTATCCAAAGCGGACCTTCGAGCAGGTTTACGAGTTAATTCCCGCGGCAGGGCTTGACAAGTAAGAAATTTGGACTAAAGTGATTATAGAAGCTCAGTCAGGTTCGGGGATATACCTCGTGACCTACAGATGGGTGAGTAATAATATAGGTGCGGGAGTAACAGTATAGGCAAGGAGGCGGAATGCATTGGCGAAGAACGATTAGTGTTGCAGCTTTCGTGGTGCTTGCTGTTGGAATGTTGGCCTGTGCGGCGAAGCCGCTGCAGCTCGTAGCCGGTTGCGAGACCGCAGAAGTTCTCAAGATCGAAAATAACAAGCTCGTGCTCACCTACAAGTTCACTCAACCGATAAATCCGAGGTCTGTTACGAGCGGAGGGACTATTATCGTTAGCACTGATGTTGTAGAGTTGGTTGATGGCAAGATTACATTCCCAGATGAACGGACCGTTAGATTTGAGTCCGTGCAGCCGGTAAGCGAACTTCTTCCCGAAGGCGGGGGACCGGTAAAGGTTCGGATCGTAGGTCGTTCCCGGTTCCTGGAGTGGGTAGCCGATAAGGATGGCAACCCGGTCGATGGCGATTTCGACGGAACGAGCGGCGGGGACTTCGTCGCCGAGTATCTTTACAAACGGTGAGGTGCTGGCCCCCTCCTGGGGCATGCGTAAATAAGATTGTTTAGGAGGGCATACACCTTCATGTCCTGGCTGGTTAGGTCGGGGGCTGATTGGCCAGGCTCTTTTTTGAGAACCCGTGCTGGTGAGAGGGGTCCCCGCTCGGTCGTGCAGCGAACGAGCGGGGTGAAGAGGGGTTGACAAGCCCGGTTTTTGAACTACATTAATATCGTTAGCCAACCGAGGAGGTGGTTTATGAAAAGATACCGTGCCCTTTCAGGGGTGCTTGCAACCCTTGCCTTTGTGGTCACGGGGTTAGCCTCCGGTAAGGTCTCCTCTGAGGTCAAGAACGACGTGGCATACGTCCATCACGACAGCGCCTAGTTCAACTGCTGCCCTGAGATGGTGTTCGAGATAAGACAGGACGGTTACACCATAGACATCTTCGAGGAGGATCTCGACATCCATCCATGCGACTGCATGTGCGACTTCGATTTCACCCACAAGATAGAGGGACTTGCGCCGGGGAGCTACGTTGCCCGTGTATGGGAGAACAATCGCTTCGACACCCAGGGTTTCAGGCTGGCCGGGGAAACCAGCTTCATAATCCCTGCCAAGGTGGGACTCTACCGTACGACCAGCGCACGCAGCGAGTGCGGCGGATGGCCTGCAGTAAAAGAGGGCCCTTCGAGTCCAGAAGGTCTTACGCTTTCAACTCCTTCACTTACCCGCAGTCCGGTGGAGATCGGCTACGTTCTTCCCGAAGCGGCGTCGGTCACCATCGCCGTCTATGACGTGATCGGGATAAAGTTGTGGACCTTGAATCTCGGCTTCCGAGAGGCCGGCGAGCACAGCGTTGTCTGGGACACCCGCAGCGACGCGGGCCAGCCCGTACCCAAAGGGATATACTTCGTACGTCTAAAGGCAGCAGGCGAGTCGCGCAGCCTGAAGCTGATCGTATTACGGTAGATGCCTCAAGGGATTACGCAGTAACTTCTTGGGAACTGCCCCACGCTGTTACTTCTCAACGTTGCAAGGGCCCCGTAGAGTTAAGGGGCCGTACAGTGCGATCTTTTTACCCCTTCGGGGCACAGGTAGCCTCCGCAAAAAGAAGCATATTATAATCGGCCTTGACTTTCCCCTGGCCGTCTTCTATAATAACTGATGCAAGCTGAGTTCCCGAAGAGATACGATCCTAAAGGCATAGAGGAGCGGTTATACAAGGCCTGGGTCGAGGAGGGTCTGTTTACCCCCAAGCCCGACGAGACCAAGGAACGCTTCGTCATAGTCATCCCGCCGCCAAACGTTACGGGTAAGCTGACCCTGGGGCACGTTCTGGACAACGAGCTTCAGGATATACTGGTCCGGGTTGCCTCGCTTCGAGGCAACGAGGCGCTGTGGGTGCCCGGGATGGACCATGCTGGTATCGCCACCCAGGTGGTCGTTGAGCGCAAGCTTGCCAGGGAAGGAAAATCCAAGGAAGATTTAGGGCGTGAAGGGTTCGTCAAGGAGGTGTGGCGCTGGGCCAACAAGCACCGGGATATCATTCGGAGCCAGCTTGAGCGGATGGGCTGCGCTCTGGATTTCTCGCGCGAGCGGTTCACCCTGGATGAGGGGCTTTCCCGCGCGGTGCGAAAGGTGTTCGTACATCTCTACGATAAGGGACTCATCTATCGCGGCTTGCGCATCGTCAACTGGTGCCCGCGCTGCCATACCGCCATCTCAAACGAGGAGACCTCCTACGAAGAAAAAAATGGTTCGTTGTGGTACATCCGCTATCCCTTAGAGGACGGTTCGGGCCACGTAACCGTCGCCACCACCCGGCCCGAGACCATGCTGGGCGATACTGCGGTGGCTGTAAATCCTTCGGACGATCGCTACAAGCATCTCGTGGGCAAGCAGATCATCCTGCCTCTGATGGGACGGCGCATCCCCATAATCGCCGACGATGCGGTCCAGCCGGATTTCGGCACCGGTGCGGTAAAGGTAACCCCTTCTCACGACGCCGCTGACTACGAGATAGGCAAGCGGCACGACCTTACAGGGGTAAGGGTGATCAACGAGGCGGGCGTGATGAGTGATGAGGCGGGTGCATACGCGGGTAAAGACCGGTACGCGGCACGAAAAGAAATCGTTAGCGACCTTAAGTCCCAGGGACTTTTAGAGAAGATCGAACCCTACCGGCTCTCGGTGGCTACATGTTCGCGCTGCCACACGGTGATCGAGCCGCTTCTGTCCGAGCAGTGGTTCTTGAAGATGAAGCCCTTGGCCGAGCCTGCCATAAAGGCGGTCCAGGACGGGGTGATAAGATTCTATCCCGAACGATGGAAGAATCTGTATTTTCATTGGATGCGCTCGATCCAGGATTGGTGCATCTCGCGGCAGCTCTGGTGGGGGCATCGAATACCGGTCTATACGTGCTCAAAGTGCGGCCACCGTTTCGCAAGCGTAGATGAGCCTTCGGTTTGCCCCAAGTGCGCGGCCTCCGACCTTACCCAGGACCCCGACGTTTTGGATACCTGGTTTTCATCCTGGCTGTGGCCGTTCTCGGTGATGGGCTGGCCTGACGAGACAAAAGATCTTAAGCGCTACTACCCGACCAACACCCTGGTCTCCGGCTGGGACATCATCTACCTCTGGGTGGCTCGGATGATCATGGCCGGGTTTGAGTTTACGGGAAAACCGCCGTTCGACGCCGTATTCTTCCACGTGATGATCCGCGACGAGCGCGGCAGAAAGATGTCCAAAAGCCTTGGCAACTCGCCCGATCCGTTCGACTTAATTGATAAATACGGCGCCGATGCTCTGCGCTTCGGCCTCATGCTCATCACCCCGCAGGAACAGGACGTGTGCTATTCCGAGGAGCGCATCAAGGTGGGCCGCAACTTTGCAAACAAGCTCTGGAACTCGGCGCGCCTGCTTGCAGGTCTGATGGATGGGGAAGAAGCAGAGATTCCCACGGACCCCACCCCGACCGAGCGCTGGATGCTTGCAAGACTTCGGAAGGCGTCAGAGGAGGTCAAGCGGCTTCTGGAAAACCACGACCTGTACAACGCGGCTAAGTATCTTTACACATTCTACTGGCACTCCTTCTGCGACTGGGGTCTTGAGTTCGCCAAGATCGCAAAGAAGAGCGGCCGCTCGGTATCCTGCGCTCTATACTGTTTCCGATCCTCGCTCGCCATGCTTCACCCCTTCATGCCGTTCATCACCGAGGAGCTCTGGGAGCGGTTTAGCTTTGCCGATCACCGCCTATTTCACGACCGCTGGCCCGAGGTTCCCTTAGAGTTCAGCCAATCGCCCCAATCGGTGGATGCCATGACCGACCTTATCACCGCCGTGCGCACCATGCGCTCCGAGCTTGGCATAGCTAAGGAGATGCAGGCTCCGGTTGCTGTGGTTACCTCCGACGATGCACTCTACGCCTCTCTTGAAGCAAACATGATCTTTCTTGCCGGTCTTGCCGGGATCGAGGGCCTCAGCAGGGCGAAAAAGAAGCCTCACCCCTCCACCGGCGCGGTGTTTTTATGGGGCCAGGTCTATCTCCCGCTTGCGGAGTTCGTTTCTTCCGGAACCCTGAACCTTGAGGCCGAACGCGTCCGGCTCTCAAAGGAGATTGGCAATCTCGAAGCGGAGATTGAAAGGATCAACGGTAAGCTTTCCAACGAGGAGTTCATAAAGAAGGCCCCGGACGCCGTCGTTTCCGCCGAGAGGGGGCGTCTGGAGACTTTTGTAGCAAAGATCGCGCGCCTGCGCGAGCTCAAGGAGGGTCTGGCATGAGATATTTAGGCTGGATCATAGCACTTCTCCTCGTCGCCGCCGGGGTGGCGGCCTACTTCATCTTCTACGCGCCCTTGGAGCGCGGCTACGCCGAGCAGGAGGCCGAGATCAGGATGTGGACTGCGAAGGTGGCGGCCATGCAGGAGGGAAGACCGATTGATACGTCTTCCGCAGATACTGCCCTCACCGATACTGCATCGATCCGGCCCCAGGAATTCATCTATGGCAGTCTGCTTGCAACCATTCCTTCAGACGACCTCTTCTCTTCGTCCAAGCCGGGTGAACTGTCGGCCAAGGGGAAGGGGGAGCTGGATAAGCTTCTTCCCGTACTCAAAACCTCCCGGGGCGACGTGGCGATCATGGTCCATACCGATAACGTGCGCGTGGGCTCCTCGCTGCGCGATCGCTATCCCACCAACTGGGAGCTTACAGCGCTGCGTGCCGCCGCCATAGCTCGTTACCTGCTTGAGCGGGGGATAGACTACAAAAGACTCGTTCCCTGCGGCATCTCAGCCGCTCGATCCCTTGCCTCGAACTCCACCCCGGAAGGCAGGGCCAAAAACCGCAGGGTAGAGATTTACCTGCGCTGAGTTGCTTCATGCCCGGTGCATGGTTTCGTAGCCTTCGTTACTTCCATGAGTGAATTCAGTGGTTCAACACCGGGGTCCCCGCTTGTGCCCGCCCTTTGGGTGCACGAACGCTCAGCGGGCGTGCGGGGTGTAAAGGGGGCTTGCATTAAGTCGATTCTTCCTTATTATTTCGTATGGAAGAAGGAGAAGAAAAGATGAATCTCAAGGTTGTGGGAATCTCGGGGTCCCCGCACGGCTGCGAAGCGGGCGTGTGGGGTGAAATTTCGGGGGTCCCCATGGATTTGCGGTGTAAATCACCGGGGTGGGTATGAAGGTCCGGTTCCTTATAAATCCCTCGGCGGACAAGGGGAGAACGAGCAAGCGCTGGCCCGAGTTTTTTGAAGGCAAGGGTCTTGACTACAGAGTCTGCGAGGAGCTGGGGATGATCGAGCGCTTCACAAAGCAAGCGGTGAAAGAAGGGGTCGAACGAGTTGTCATAGTCGGCGGCGACGGATCACTGAATACCGCTGTGAACGCGCTCGGCGGAGCCGATCTCCAGATAGGGGTTATCCCCAGCGGGGCGGGCAACGACTTCGCTCACACCGCAGGCGTGAAGTTCGCGCCGCCTGAGCGTTACCTCGATCCGTGCAACCTGCGCCGCATCGATCTGGGCAAGGTGGACGATCGGTTGTTTGCAAACATCTTCGGTTCGGGCTTCGATGCCGATGCCGCGAGAGAGAGGCAGCTTTCCGGTATCAAGGGAGACCTGGGTTATCTGGTGGCCGTGCTGCGGACACTTCGGGTCTTCGAATCACCACGGGTTGCGGTCGAGACCGACCGGGAGAGGCTTGAGCTTGAAGTAATGACCGTATCGGTAGGCAACGGCCGATATCACGGCGGGATGTTCATGCTCACCCCCACAGCCGACCTTGCCGACGGCGAGCTTGACCTCTGCCTCGTGCGCAAGATCTCAAAACTGCGCTTCCTGAGACTTATCCCCACCTCTTTCAAAGGCAAACACGTTGAGGTCACGGACGTGGTCTCGATGCACCGCTTCCGCCGCATGAAACTTTCCTACTCCCGGCCGGTTCACTATCACATAGACGGCGAGGTCTCGCCACATGCGGTCTCAGAACTCGAAATCTGTATCCTGCCCAGGGCGCTTACCTTCGTTGTGCCGTGAGGAGCCTTCTACCCGTCTCGCTGTTTATTGCAATCGCCTTACCGCTTGCGGGACAAACCGACGAAGCGTCAATGCCGGCAGAAACCGGGGAATCAGTTTTCCACGATTCCCTTGAGGTTGCCTCCGACAGTATATCGGCTGATAGTGCAAAGGAGCAAGGTAAATCTGTAAGGACAGCCATGCCACTTTCGGCCTTCATCCCTGGCGGCGGGCAGTTATACAACGAGAGTTACGCCAAGGGCGGGCTGATCGCGGCTGCGGAGATCACGCTCGCCTGTTTCACCGTCCGCGAACATCTGTTGATGATCGGCGTGGACGAGATGTGGTCTGACGACGTGCCTCACTCCATCAAGGGACCTAAGATAGATTCGCTTCGCAGCCTTCATCGGGATCGGCGCAACGTTTTTGCGTTCTTTACCGGCGCGGTAATCGCCTATGCGGTCTCAGACGCCTACGTGGACGCCCACATGTTCGGCTTCAGCCAAGCCCAGCGGCTCTCGCTCGTTCCCGCAGACCGGGGCATAGGTCTGGCCGTTAATTTTCGATTTTAATCTAAGCTCTATCCAGTAGTCTTATCCCACTTTTTTAAATGGAGGGAGATTCTTTGGGTTGGGCTCGTGGTCCCCGCGAAGATGCTCCGTAACAACTTAGACAAGGGGCTTAAGCCTCTTGTCTATTTCGCTGCCCGCTCCATGCCCGCGCGGATCTGCGAGGTGGTGGCAAGACGACCGTAGTCCGTATAAAGCCAGCAGCCTTCAAAGCCTGAGGAATTGATCTCGTATACCGCGATGCCCACGCCCATCGCGTTCGAGTAACCGGTCACGAACACATCGTCCACGGCAAAACCCGTGCCGCAGTAGCCCGAGCCGTCGGATGCCCGGCACCTTACGGTGTAGGTAGCGCCGGTGCGTTCGAGCGTCATCTCGCCCTTGTAGGGCTTCTCGTTGGGGTGGGAGCCTTGCACCTTGTAGACCCCGGTCAGGGGATGGGTGGATGCCTTAATCCGCTCCGCGTCGGCGGTCTTCTCGCAGCCCAGCTTGTCGCCGTCCATCCGGGCCGCAAGCCCGCTGAGGCCGTCGGCTTCTTTCTTGTAGGCAAGCACCCGGGTATGTTTGTGTTTCTCGACCGCGCACACAGCCCCAAGCACGTCGCCAATCGCCAGACCGTTACCGTAGTAGACGCTGCCAGATGAAAGCTCCCAGCACAGGTTGTATCCGTCGCCTGCCCGGCGGATGGTCAGAGTGCCGGTATAGCCCGGGCCGTGGATCGCGTAGACCCCGGAGAAATCCACCGAATCCGCGTGCCGCGAGAAATGCTGGCTCTCTCTGCTCGGCACCATGCCCTTAAAGCTCCACTTGTTGAACGAGAGCCACCACACGATGCCCAGCGCCGCCATCCCGATGAACAGCACCGCAATACCCCAACGCTTGCGCACTATCCGCCTCCTTTGGCTTGGAACAAAAGCATATTGACGATGACTACGATGTCAAGCGCGGGGTTGACAGTTGAGGGTGCGCTCCTATAATTCCACCTGTCTTGTAACTTGAACCGGAAGGAGAGAGTCTAATGAAGAAATTCTTTACGTGGTTGGATGCGACCTTTATCAAGCCCATTGAGAACTCAAAGATGCCTCTGGGCACATTCATTCTCATAGCCTACGGCTACATGGTCGTCCGCGACATGCTGGAGGGCGTGTTGGAGACCCCCGGGATCGGGCTTGCCGCAACCACCATCATAACTATCGAGATGCTGCTCATGCACTTCCCGCTGTTCTACTTCATGCTTTTTATCGTCGCAATACTCTTGATTCACTTCAGCACAGGTCACGACATCCGCAAGATAACGAGGGTGCTTTTCATCTACTCGTTCATCATCCTCATCGCCCCATTGGTTGACCCTCTGTTCCGTCCGGGCGGCTACAACCTTGCCTATCCAGGCGATCCGCGGATGATTTTGCAGGGCATCAAGGCGACTTTCGGCTTAGGGAAGTTGCATTATGGGGGGGCACCAGGTATGTTAATAGAGGGCTGGCTGGGTGTAATTCTTGTTGCGATTTATAGCGGTCTTCGAGCCCCCACGACACGGCGGAAGGTTATCTCGATTCTGCTTGCTCCCCTCATTTTGATTGTAGCTACGCTTACCGCGGGCGGATTGCAAATGGTTGTGGGGGCTATTTTTGGGGGCGGTTCGATAGGAATTGCCAACATCTACGCCACCGGCGGTCTGATCAGCTCTGCGACGCGCAAGTACTCATTGGTGTTGCTCTTGCCGTTGATACCGCTTATCTGGCTCGGCTTATGGCGCTACAGCCGCGAGAAGGTGCGTCTGCTGCTGCGTTCGTTGAAGCCTTTCCTGCTCGTTCTTTCGGCACTCGCCGCAGGTGCCGGGTTTCTGTTCGGTTGGCTTAACCTGCGGGACGTGCTTGTCGGGGTGCTCCGTAACCCGTTCGATTATATCGCCCTGCTTGCGCTTTTGGTTCTGGGTGTTTTGGCCGGCAGTGCAAGTCTTTTCTTCGGTAACGCTTACGATCCTGCCGTTGATGCAGGCGCCAGGCGGACGTTCCGTCGTGCGGCCGGGGGTTTTTTTGTTCTCTCTGGGCTCCTTGCCTGGTGTCTGGGATATACGGCACTTTTCATAGCCATCGCTTTCTTCGTCTGCGGTCTTGTTTTACATATCCCCCCCCTGCGTCTGTCACGCTTTGCCGTATCCTCCTCGTTCTTCTACGCCCTCGGTATGTTCATACTCGTAGCTGCGGGGTATTCCCTGTTCGGCATGGAGCGAACCCTCAGCGTTTTTCCGTGGCAGTTAGGGCTGGCTGTTTTCTTGCCGCTTTGGGCTGTATTTTTGGGACGGGAGTTCATCCTGCGGCGTGCGAGACCCGGGTTTGAAGAGGAGAGAGAGGAGCGATGAAGCGCTCGCGGATATCCGCAGGGCTTATCGTCGCCGCGGTGCTTGCGGCCGCAACTGTTGCCCTTCTCCCACCGCTGGTTTTGGGGATTGGTATCTTGTGGTTCATCGCGCCGCCTCTTGGTCTTTTGGCTGCAGCGGCGATTCTTCTTAGGAAAAACTCCTTGCTCATGGTTGCGGCGATCCTTGCGGTTCTTGCCGTGAGCATTGTGGGTGTCCTGCATCCCATGCGTCTTTTCCCCTCCCAAGAGCGCAAGCTTACAGCAACCGGCTACTTCCTTAAGGGGCAAATCTTTGCCCTCCAGGGCGACTACGCTGGGGCACTGGCCGCCTACGAGCACAGCGAACGGGCGGGGCTTGAGCACCCCTGGGTTGCCGTTCAACGCGCCTACTGCCACAACTTCCTGGGACGCTCCGAGAACGCCTACGAGATATTCGCACGTCTGATGCGGGATACGCTTCTGGGTTCCCTGGATGTAGTCCACATAAACTATGCACTCTTCGCCATGAAGTCCGGCAACTATAAGCAAGGTGAGAGGGCTTTCTGGCAAGCGTTAAGCTACAACTTCCAGCCTGGATACTGCTACTATCAGCTGGGCATCTGTTATAGATTGAGCAACGATCAGATAAAGGCCGAAGAGATGATGACTAATGCGCACCGGTTGGGTTACGACCGCAGTCAGTGTTCCTCCATACTGGGGGCGATAGCTGAGTCCCGCAGGGATTATGCACGTGCGGAGGAGTTTTACCGCGGAGCGTTGCGCGAGAACCCTGAGAACCTCACGGTGTACGTGAAGCTGGGAAGCCTTCTTTACCGTGAGGGGCGAGTGAGCGATGCCAGAGAGACGCTGCTTGAGGGGGTGCGTATATCTGAATGGATTCCACTTAACTTCAGGGTGTACGCCATGCTTCTGAATAACTTGGGGTTTGTCTATGCCGAAGAGGGACAGCTTGCGAAGGCGATTCCGGCCTTCAAGCAGGCAATCCGTGTTGACCCTGCGTTCATGGATTCCTACGATAACCTCGCCCACCTCTACATAGAGAATAAGAGGTTCTCCGATGCGGTGATCGTGCTGAGGAGAGCGCTGGAGGTTGATCCGAGCTATAGGCCGGCTCGCAGGGTCCTTGATCAGCTGTTCGCCGTGCCCGAGGCTGGCCAGCCGCAGTAGCTTTCCCTTTGGGAGGGGATCACCCTGGGGGTTTTCACAGGCGTGCACGGATGGCTGCGGGAATTCTTCCGACTAAAGGTTTATCCTCTGGTTTCTTTCTCACCCAGTTTGGGGATAAAGACCTGTTTGAGTTCGTCTGCTAGGGCGGCGGCGATGGGGCCTTTTATCAGGTCGCGCCATATGAAATCGAAGCCATGAGTACGAAACCGATCCCAGAGCATGCGGCTAAATTCCTTTACGTAGATATTTATGGGGTTGTTGAGGTATCTTATCAAGGAAGTACGGAGATACAGCATCCGGGTGGGCGAGATGTGGGGATGGTTCCACACCATGTAGTGGGTACCATAATGGCGATAGTTGCGATCAAAAATCCCGTATTCCGCCGCTTATCCACCACCGCGAGCGCCTTTTGGAATAATGACTCCACCTGTTTTATGAAACGCAGTCCACAGGAGACGGTGCGCTGGAATGAAAAGCGCGGCGTGCGTAAGAAGTTGACCCCGATCGGGTCGAAGTAGTCATTACGGCTATGCTGGCACTTGGCCGCACATCCAACGATTGACCATCCGAGACCCCGAGAACCAATGACCCTAATAACGTCTATTCCTGGATTCTGACTTGTCAATCACTTCCCTGTTTACGCTTTACCCCCTCTTCTTCTGACTTGTAATCGGCGAAGTGCCTTATAGACTAATCGAGAGGTATGAGCAGCCAGGAGGTGTAGTCGGCGACCCCAAGGTATTTACCCGATGCGGTCACCGCGAGCGCTTTTCCAGGGGTTTCGATGAACTCGCCCACCACCGGCGATGAGGGATTGCTCACGTCTATTGGCAAGATCCCATCCTCGCCGCAGGCCGCGTACAGGGTTGAATCCACAAGAGCCATCCCGTAGGGTTGCGTTTCGATGAAGGCGAAGGAGAGTTGTCGGGGATTCTTTGCCTCGGAGATATCAAGGGCCACAACAGCACCGATCGAGTCGGCTACGTACAGCATATCCCGCTCCAGCAGGAGCGCTTGCGGGCTTATGGCGCCGGGATAGATAGAAAGTTCGTGAATTTCCTGATTCTTATTCCTTACCGCCATCACCCGCAGTCCGGAGTCGGGGTCGGCCACGTATACGATGGAATCCTTTGTCGCCACGTCTACTGCCTCAATACCTTCTAAGGCTACCCTCTGCTGGAGCGGACCGCAGGGACATATCCATAGGGCCCTTAACCCTCTGTCGCCTGCGGCAAGGAATATCAAATCCCCGCTCAGGGCAAAACGCTGGGGTGTACCGGGCTGATTCAGGTCCAACTTGCGTTCTGCAAAGGGGAAGGTCTTTAAATCAAATATAGAAGCACTGCGGTCTGCGTCCGCTACGTAAAGGTACGTTCCAGAGAGAAGAACCCCTGCGGCTCTTTTGGGCGCGGGCTCGGCATGACCCCAGGTTACACACTCCTCCCCTTCCAAAAGTCTCCCGATGCTTGCACCGTCCCTGCCCCGTGCCACCGCCCAGAACGCGCCGCTTTGCGAGGTGTGAACCGAGGGGGAATTCTGCTGCAGGCGAGCAGTCACGCTTAACTCCTGCGGCATGCTTCCTTCCAGGCGCACGATACCCCTTTCCCGGAGCGTCAGGAACACCACTTCCTTGGTTGGGAGGATGCAGGTAACGTCCCCCTGGCGGAACGGCTCGGCTGTCTCCACACGTTCGCCCTCGAGGTTGAAGATGGAATAACCCTGATATCCCTGGGCTGCATACAGATGCTTGTCGTGATAGGCAAGCGAGACCACCTCCGAACCGCTTGAAAAGACCTTTTCCTGGTGGGGAGAGGAAGGATCGGCAAGAGAGAAAGCGAGGATATCTGCGGCGGCGGTTGCAACGAAGAGAAGGTCTTCTGCAACCGTAAGTGCCTGGGCACCGGGAACATCCAGGGTCCGCACAATAGAGGGGTTCTCTCCAAGCTCAATGATCGCGACCCCGCCCATGCCGCACGCCGCGTAGAGGAACTCACGGTAGATAAAGAGGTCTTTCACCGCACCGGGTGCGTCAATCGCCACGAGGAGCTTCGATTCCTTCCCCTGCGAGAAGATTACGATCTTTGCCGAATCCGTGCCCCCTGCCAGCAAATCCCTGCGGGCCGCAAGCGCCGTCACCTTCCCTTCCACAGGATAGGCGGTCAACATCTGGGTTCCCTTGGTCGAAATCTTGAACTCGGTGATCCGGTTGCCTTCACCAAGATATACTTGCTTACCCGCCAGCGCTATCTTTCTTGAGTAGTGTGGTGTGGGGATGTGTTCCTGAGTACTGAGATCTGCAGGAACTATCGTAAGCCCGAAACCGCTTGCGGCGTAAAGCGTTCCTTTGACCTCAACCAGATCCGAAAAATCCCCTGATATAAAGTAGTTGCGGCCATCCTCGAATAATACTTCCCCTGGCTGCGCATCTGGGGCCGATACGAGCATCACAGTTAAAAGAAATCCTGCGAACACCTTTTGCTCTCCTTTAAGGTTGAATCCTATACGCCTCTATAGAGTAGAGGGTCGAGACGAGAAGCAGGTCTCCAGATACCGCCACCCCCATGGCCGGTCCCACGTCCAGGGTGCCGACGAGCTCAGGGGATTGGGGTTTGGATATATCCACCACGTGCACCCCTGCGTCCTGTGCCGCTATGAACATATAATCCTCGTAGCGTGCCAGGGCGGTGGGGGAGCCTTCCAGTTCGAGCACGGCAAGCTCCTTAGGCCGTGTGGGACGGGCAACATTGACAACGGTGAGCGCGCCTGAGGAATCAAGGCCGAATAGAAGGTCTTCGTCGGCGTATAACCTCTCACAGTCACGCTCAAGCGCGAGGCTTGCCACCTGCTCCGGGTTGGTGCTGTCTGACCAGTCGATCACGTAAAGGGCCGGGGGGTCTACGGAAACGAAGGCAAGCTTGTCTTTGATCCTCACGTCCAGCGCCTGGTCGCCGAAGTCCCAGCGTCCTTGCTCCTTGAATGGGCCGCACGGACAGCGCCACCAGATCCCCACCCCGCGCTCATGCTCCGCCGCAAGAAGCATCTCACCCTCCGAGTCCACCCCCGAGGCTGCCGACTCAAACTGCAGGAAGGCGCGTTTCTCCGGACGCTTGGGGTCCTTTATCTCTACTACATACATCATATTACTTGTGGTCAGCACATAGACCTGTGAGCCGAAGAGATACACCCTGCGGCAGCCTGACATCTGAGAGTACTCGCCAAGGAAACTCAGGCTGTCTCCCAGACCGACGGTCCTTATTCCGGCGTCGCCCGCCGCAAGAACCGCCACCCCTCCTTTGCTCAGGATCTCGTAGCCGGAACCCGCACCCCTGTAGAACAATCCATGCCCTGCCAGGGGTTTGGTTGAGAGATCCATATGCCCTATGCCTGCACCTGTGAGCAAAAAGCAGTCCTCGCCAGCTTTTGCAAGGTTGAGTCCCATCCCAGGGAAACGTTCTCTCTGAATCTCGACGGGTTCATCCGGGTCGGCAATCGAGAAGAGAAGGAAATCCCCGGTTCCCGCAGCCGCTGCAATCCTCTCATCGAACAGCTCCAGGCTCATTACCTCACCCGTAGCCTCAATACGCTTGACGACCTTAAGGGAGTTGCGCCTGGGCTCGCTCACCCAAAGCCCCTGCTCGGCACACGCAAGGTAGACCGTCTGGTCTGCAATCAAGACATCCATAACCGCAGGGTCGCCCTCGATCGTCACCCTCTTTGCCTGCAAGGCCTTTGCTTCAAGGTCCAGCACAAAAAGCCCACCTGTGTCTGCCGCAAGATAGAGCCTGGCCTCGTTACCAACGATCTTCACAGGCGGCAGAGGCAACTGGATCGAGCAAGATGGCGAGCTTGCGCCTCCTGCAACATCCATACCATACAGCCGGGCCTTATCATCCGCAAACCAAAGCTTGCGCCCAAAGACCTCCAACGCCGTTATCGGCTCGGTATAGAGCCACTCTGCCTGCGGGTACTCCTGCGAGAAGCTGCTTACCTCTATCTTTGCAAGCCCTCTGCTGCCCCCAACAAAAAGGCTCGACTCATGGCGCACGATCAGGTTGGTTCTACCAGAAAGCATGAGCTCGCCGCGGCGACTGAGGGTTTTTTTCTCGAATACGCTTACGCCTCTGCCGTCGGCTACGTAAAGAAGCTCCTCGTCCGCCGCGCCCGACTGGAAATGACCCCCAAGGAGCAGCGAGGAGGTATGTTCAAATCCCACCTGTAGGAAAAGGATTAATGCAAGAATCATTTCGGGACGTTTCTGATCAGATTACTTAAAGCCGGTCTATTGGCCGCGCATGTCAAATGCACGTGCCATGTTAGGCGGCAGATCGACGTCAAACAGGTTATCCCTGCGCTGGCGCTTGAGGCTTACCTCGTTGATGTTAACCCGGGTCGATGCCGCATCCTGGAAAAAGAGAGCCCGGTTTATCTCTATCATTGCAGGCCACATCCACTTCTTGTCTACAGAAAAGTCGTGGAAGGTAATCGTGCTTTCTCCTCTCGTCATACTGAGCAGCTGTTTGCTCTCCGAGTCGAAGGAAAAGAGAACCCTGTTCTGCTTGATTGCAAGGAGCGAACCTTCGCGGTAGAAGGTGTCGGTCTCGGTAAAACCCTCGGGGAAGATGCCGAAGATGCCCAGGATGTTCTCAGCAGAGAAAGGCACGTTGCTCAAGGAGGGAAAGCCCTGATCACGGAAGGCGGTGATTTTTACCCCGTGGAGAAAGTCATATAACCAGAACGTATCGGCTATCCCCAGGATGTACACCCCGGGTGTCCCGCCGGGGAGCCGAATATCCAGGGCGAACTTCTCTTCTTCCGCTTCCCAATAGAATCGAACCGGGGCCTCAAGCAGCGCTTTGTCTGTGGTGTCGAGTATCGCCATGATTCCGCTCACAGCGAGATAATCGGGGGTAGAGATTTCGCTCAGGAACCCCAACTCTTCAGGGTACTCGTTTGCCTCCAGAGTCGCCGTGGGCACCGAGAGAGCGCAAAATAATCCCATAAACCACAACCCTCTGCGGATACTTCTTTTCATCAATCCTCCTAAACGACTGATTAGTGAGGAATTATAGGAGAGCTCAGGCTTTTGTCAAGGCAACGTGTCCCCCCTGACCCAGAAAGACATTTTGGGCAACCGGGCTGAGAGGCATAGAAGGATGGGTTTACCACCCCTCAAGCCCGGTGATCGTAAGGTTGGGTTGGTTTTCCGCCAGCCGTTTGAGGGTGTCGCGGATCGGCCAGCTCTCGCCCCAGGGCATCTGGGGATCAAATATCACGTCTATCCTGCGCGGGGCACGCACCTTCGCGTATCTCTCCCAAAGTTCCTTTAAGGATATTTCCTCGCCGTTCAAGCTAAGTCCTTGCGAGGCAACCTGGAGTGTATCTATCGCCTCAGGCGCCGCCGCTTTCCTGCGCAGCAAAAAGAGGCTGAGAACAAGCCCGAGCAGGACCATCAGCGATATAAGAATCGGCCTGGATAGAATTCTTGCACGGGGCAGCCGATCGCGACGTCGTGGAATACTCACAAATAAATTATAGTCATAAATTGAGGCGGGTAAAGGGGTATAATCTGTGCACCAGAAGATCCTTGCCAGCGTATAAGGTTATACATGTAAGGGCGGTCGGTTTACCATCCTTTTCCCTCGAAGGATGAGAACAGGTTTCCCTGCCGCCTTCATCTTCTTCCTTCGACCGGAGGGGAGTAAATTCCTTACTGCCATCTCCCCCTTGATGGGGGACGAAGTGTCCCTATCGGGTAGAATAAAAAGGGGGTGATTTACTCAGCTGCACGCACTTGGTTTAAGGCATCTCCTTCAGCCCCTACTCCCCGGCAACGATATATTGACCGTAAATAGTATGCCCCGACGACTTACGGACTTGACAACTTTACCGATTTCTGTTATTATTTATATTAGGTAGCGTTGCTGTTTTAGGAGGCTTAATGGCAAGCGTTCGTGGAAGTGCCTTTGTAGCCATCAACCGGTGGCTTTCGGAGCGGCTGAAGAGAGAAAGTTATAGAAGTTTTCTCGCCGAGATGCGGACTCCGGTGGCGCAGGTGCTTTCCGAGGGCGAGGTATGGTCCTGGTATCCCGTGGAGTATCTAACAGAGATTTACGAGGGCATCGCGGCTCATCTGGGAAACGGCAACGGCAAGGTTTTGGAGAACTTAGGCGGCGCCATCGCGGACGCTGAGCTTGGAGGTGCTCCCAAGACCCGTCTGGCGCTTCTGCCCATGCCCCGGGTGGTGGCCCGCATCCCACATCTATGGTCAAGATTCAAGGACTGCGGCGAGTTCAAGGTGCTTTCTGTGGACGAGAGGCTCAAGCAGGCGGTGCTGGTGATCTCAGGCTACGATGGAGGCCCCCTGCACTGCTTCGTTACGCGAACGTGGCTACAGAGGGTATGCGGGCTTCTCAGCGGCTCGAAGGTCAAGGTAAGGGAGCGCTCCTGCCGCTGGAAGGAAGGGGGCCACGCATGCCACTGGGAGATAAGCTGGGAATAAAATGTCATCGCGAGGGGTAGAATGCCCTTCAGGTCAACCTGCATTATTGTGCCTGTGATAATTCGAGGAAGATTAACACTTGATATTCCTTTGAATCAGCTTATTATTTTTATAGGTAATTATCGAAGATTTACCGTGGGGTGTGTACTCGGCGGAGGGCTAAAATAACCTTGTCAAGGAGGATGATATGAAAAAAGTGTTCCCGGTGCTCATCGTAACAGCCTGTATGATGGTGACCGTGGCTTTTGCCGGGCCGCCCCAGATAGTGTAGAACAAGGTCTACGACTCAGGCAACGATGATGGCGGCTACGGCGTTGCGGTGGATGCCTTGGGCAACGCCTACGTTACAGGTCTGTCCTATAACGGGACCGACAACGATTTCCGCACCATCAAGTACGAGCAGGACGACATCCCCGCGGTAGCAGAGACCCCGACGCCCTCCTCCCTTACTCTGGAGATAGTCGAGAACCTTTCGGCTGCCCCGAGATTTAGCTATGTACTTCCCCAGGGTGTTAAAGGAACCCTTGCCCTCTACTCAGCAGACGGACGGATGGTCAAGGAGTTTGCGCTCACCGCATCTGAATCCACCATAGACTTGAACTATCCTCTGCCCTCAGGCATCTACTTTGCGGTACTTAAGGCAGGTTCTTGCAGCATCGCAACCAAACTGGTTCTGGTAAAATAACCCTTGTGAGATTATTAACGGGCCGACCTCAAGGTCGGCCCCTACTTTTTTCGCCTGATGACTGTATTCCAATAAATGTCATCGCGACTACCCAACCGAGGCACACGCGACCGAAGGGAGAGCGGCGATCTATTCCCGAAGGGAATGTACCTTTTCAAAGGAGTCAACCTCCATTTTACTTGACAACCCACCCCTAATTCCTTATTATCACTTAACAATTTGGACTAGACGGCGGAAGTCAGGGAAGGCCGTGAGAATCGGCCGCGGTCCCGCCACTGTGATCGGGGACTGAGCCTCCCGAACGACTACGAATGAGAAGTCGTAGCCACTGTCCTAAAATCGAGGTTTAAGCCTTGAGGATGGGAAGGCTGGAGGCGAAGGATGATCCGTAAGCCAGGAGACCTATCCGTCGTGCTGCCTTACCGTGTCTGCTCCGGGGCAGGGCAGGTGCGGGTATCTACTACGCCCACAACCTGGAGACTTACGTGATAAAGCTCGTGCTTTTATCCCTGCTTTTCTCGCAGGCGGAAGACCTGACCGTCTACGAGATGCCCGAGGTTGTGGTTACCGCCACAAGACTCTCGCTTCCCGCAGAGGCATCCCCATGGCCGGTGGAGGTCTTAGTAGTAGAAGAAGACGAGGTCACCGACCTCACCGATGTTCTTGCACAAAGCGTATCTGCAGACGTGCGATCATACGGTTATGAGGGGCACATGGCCTTCTCGTTCCTGGGAGGGGTTGCCGCATCCCGCGTACTCATCCTGTCAAACGGTATCCCAATGAATACCCGGCGCGACGGGGTCATTGATTTATCCTTAATCCCTCTGGCTTCCGGCGACCGGGTAGAGGTCGTAAAAGGGCCATTATCCGCACTTTACGGCTCATCGGCCATCGGCGGGGTCGTCAACGTTGTTCCATCGAGGAAAAACGGGTTATCAGTAACTCTCGGGGCCACCGATCAGATGGGCATGAACGTGGGCGCTCGCGCTATCCACAACTTTGGAATCCTTGGTATGCGAGCCACCGGTTCCTATCTTACCAACCCCGGGTTCCGTCACAATGACGACGTATCGCGCTACAACGGTAATGCAGCTTTGTGGGTTGACCCCATCGAGGCGCTTCATCTCGAAGTCGATGCAGGCTATACCTCCCGCGAACTGGGCGTGCCCGGACCCGCACCTGATACTTCGGGCACCGCCTTTATGCCGCCTGCGTTCGGCGACTCGCTCGTAACCTCGCTCTACGACGATCAGGCAGACAATCTGTTCACCGCAAGTCTCAAAACCTCCTTCTCTCCATTACAGAACTTCGCCGCCTCGCTGGCTTTCTACGCGGTCCAGCAGAATTTCACCTATAACTGGAAATACCTGGGCTATAACCCCGATTTTACGACCTACACCGCGCTTGAAACCGATGACTACAACGACACCCGTCTGGGCGGCGATCTCCAGGTGACCGGAACGATTGCCGAATTCCTCACCCTTGCCGGTGGAGCCTGTATAGTCCAGGAGACGTTTGAAGGCGCGCAGGTTGCCGCAGACAACGCCACTGACGCCACCCTCAAGGACACCACCTGGGAAGCCTCCGATATGCAGACAGGCGCCTGGGCCGAGGTTCTGGCTAAGGCAGGCATCTTTACCCCGAGCGCGGCGGTAAGACTCGATAACTCCGCTCAGTACGGAACCTTCATCTCACCTGAGGCCGGTTTGAGCATCGAGGTTATTCCCCGGATGCTCTATGTTTCAGCGGCCTACGGCCAGGCGTTCCGTGCGCCCGGGTTCAACGACCTTTACTGGCCCCGAGATTTCTTCTCAGGAGGCGATTCAACCCTGGTTCCTGAAAAGGGACAGAGCACCACTCTTTCTGCTACTATCCGCCCGTTTGGGTTCCTCAAGTTCTCCCTGGCCGGATCGTGGAAGCTCATCAAGGACATGATAAGCTGGTTGCCTGATCCGGAAGACACCACAGGGATGAGATGGAAACCTGTCAACCTCAATCAAGTTACAATCATCGGGGGCGAGTTTTCCGCAGGTTGTCGTTTGCTTGACGGCCTTTTTTCCGGCTCCATTGGTCTTGCCTACAACAAGGCTACCGAGACCACAGAGATTCTGGATACCGTTACCTACGATGAGAACTTCAATACCGTCTACGAGTATGTAACGGTCGAAAGACAGGCATCTTTCATCCCTCCCTTATCAATCAAAGGAAACGTTGCGGTACGTACCTGGAAAGGCGGCGAAATCGCCGCTATAATGACGTGGACAGATTTCCGTGTCAATTACTACACCGATTGGTCGACCTATCCCAAGTTCGGGGTTCTGGAGAAACGAATTGACCCGTCCCTTAAGCTCGATCTTTCTATCTCGCAGAAGTTGTTTGACCTTCTCACCATAGAAGCGGGCGGCCGCAACATCCTGAACGACCAGACCCCTGCGCACTTCGGCGGATACGCGAGTCTCGACTATCCGACTGCGCCCAGAAGGTTCTACGCCGGATTGAGCGTTTTCTACTGATCTAAAGGATAGTAAGCTGAACGGCCTGCGATCTTTTCTCCGCAGGAGAAAAGGAGCATTAAATTCGGGGTCCCCGCACAGCTACGAAGTAGATGTGTGGGGTGAAGACTACCCCACCGCACCGAGAAGGTTCTACGGAGCCTTGAGCGTAAGCTACCTGTAGATTTACAAAAGGAGTAAAATTTAAGGCCCGCATCATGCGGGCTTTTTTACCCATCCGGGACTTGACATTTGACGCTAAATGTTTACACTTCGAATATGGACATCCACGAGGAGGTATAACGCATGGTGAAAAGGCTGATTGAATTAATACTTTGCGTGATTTTCTTGATTTCCATTTCGGGCTGCCAGGAGAAAGAATGCACACCGCGTCAGCACTTCGAGATCATGCAGGAGATCAGGGTATCTCAGGAAGAAATTTGTAACAATCTTCCTCCTCTTGCACTATTTCTCAGTAGACTGGATTACGTTTTGCAAATCGGGTTTTCAAAAAAACCAGTCCGTGAATACATAATTAGGTGCGTGAAAAGGATTTGCAATAATCACGGTGTTCCTTACGGGGCATTTGACCGTGCTCACGAAATCTACGGGCTTCTGGGGCTATCTTATACAGATGAGAATACTATCGATATCAATGAGAGGTGGAAAAATAGAAATCGTGTTGGATTATGGGATTACCTGGATATTAAAGGACGCACGATTACCAGCGAAGATTTATATTATGATCTGGGCTTGGACTATTATTCAGGTTTGATTATTATAATAATAGACAAAGACGGCAATACTGTTATTGACGGCTTAGCAATTGAAGGTGCCGAATTAGATACTTTGTTAAAGAATCATTATTGTTCAAGTGGAGGTGCAGTCTGGCACATTAAAACCCATCCTCAAGTTAAGACAAAGCTCGTGTTTGATTTGATGGACGATGTCTTTAATATCATGCTAAAGAATTCCTATCCGAAAGATGATCTTGGAATCGCCGGCAGGTTCTCTTTTAGCGAATCAACCGATATTACATCTGATCGATTGAAGAGGTTGGTCGGTTCTGGATTCTCCAAGCCTGGTATTTATACATTCTATGACAGGCCTGACTTTATAATACACATTGCCGAATCAGATGAAATCTTCCTCAACGGGGAGCGGCAATCCTCCATAGAGGAGCTGGTTAATCATTTGAAGGATTCCATTGATTCCAAAAAAGATGTTGTCCACGTCGTTGTAGATGACGAGGTGCTATGGAGTAAAGTACTTGAGATTGGCCGCAGACTCAGGGATAAAGGCCTGTGGATATATGGAAATTTTTACCGCTCAAAGTATCTCGCCGAGATGCAATCCGCGAGGAGGAGTACCCAATAAGAAATAAATCCAGACTATGAAAATCCTGGAATTTATAAAAGATGGAGTAACAATGATGAGGGAATTAGCCGTTATAAGTTTGTTGCTTGCGGCGCTGTGTTCGCGGCCTCGGTTCGTGCGAAGCGTCGTGGGTGCTAAATCAGGTAATCAAACAATTTCTTGCGCTCTGTCTCGGGGAGTATCGCGTAGTGCGAGAAGTGCATGGCAAAGCTGGCGCGTCCCTGGGTAAGTGACCGAAGCGCCGTCGCATACCCGAAGCTCGCGGCAAGGGGCATGAATCCCTTGATGAGTTTTTGCTCCTTTATGTTGGTAAGCTCCTCTATCTTTCCGCGCCGGGTGTTGATATCCGCAATCACATCCCCCATGTATGGCTCAGGGGTTATTACCTCAACGTCCATGATCGGCTCAAGAAGTGCCGGAGAAGCCTTCTGGTATGCTTCACTGAACGCCTGGGATGCCGCGGCCTTGAACGCGATGTCCGAAGCATCCTCCTCCCTGAACTCCACGTCCGTAACCGTAACTCGAACCTTAGTTATGGGATAGCCCAGCATTGGGCCGGCGAAGAAGGAATCGGTAAGGCTCGAACGAATGGCGTCCAGGAACTCGCGTCCAAGCGGCACAGGAAGGTGTATTTCTACCTTTTTACCGCTCTCGTAGGGTTCAAGCTTTAACGTAACGCCGGCATAATGGGTCTTGTTGGCGATGATCCTTGAGAAGACCGCGGAGTGCTCCACCCTCTTGGTGATGGTCTCCCGGTATGAGACCTGTGGCTTGCCGGTCCGCACCGGCAATCGGAACTCACGCTTGAGCCGATCAACGATGATCTCCAGGTGCAGCTCGCCCATCCCTGAAATGAGAAGCTGGGCGGTCTCCGGGTCGGTACGTACCTTGAAGGTTGGATCCTCAAGCTCAAGGATCGCAAGGCTCTTGCCCAGCTTGGCTTCGTCCGCCTTGGTGCGCGGCTCGATCGACTGGTGGATGACCGGCTCAGGGAAGCGCATCAGCTCATAGACGATGGGGTGTTTCTGATCGGCCAGGGTGGAACCGGTGGTCACGTGACGCATACCTGCGATCAACCCGATCTCGCCCGCCTCGAGCTTAGAAACCTCCTCGAAGCGGTTGGAGTGAGGCAAGAGTAGTTTGGTGGCGCGTGAGCGCTTGCCCCCGGGGAAGCCCATTACCGTCTGGCCGCGTTCGATCCTACCGGAATAGACCCTCGTGAACGCCAATGGCCCCATGTGAAGGTCGTAGGCGAGCTTGAAGACCAGCGCGGAGAAGGGCGCGTCCGGAGAGGTTTCACGCAGGAGAATCTTTTCCACGTTTGCCGGATCGTGTCCCTCGATTGGTGGCACATCCAGGGGTGAGGGCAGGTAGTCTATTACCGCGTCCAGAAGAGACTGCACCCCCTTGTTCTTCAAAGCGGAGCCGCATAACACTGGCACTATCTTGTTCTCCAGGGTAAGCTTGCGTAACGCCTTCCGCAGGGTCACGCTTTCGCTCTTCTGGCCCGCCATGTAGTCTTCGATGATGGTATCCTCCGCTTCGCTTGCCTTATCCACAAGATGCTGGCGCCAGCGCTTGGCTTCATCCACGAGTTCGCCGGGAATCTCCTCCTCCATGAACTCCGCCCCCAACGTCTCATCCTTCCAGCGGACTGCACGCCACCCCACCAGGTCGATCACGCCCTCAAAACCCTGCTCCGCACCCCAGGGAATCTGCACAGGTACAGGGAACTGGAGGAAGCGCGATGACATCATATCCACCACCCGCTCGAAGTCCGCGCCAAGGCGGTCCATCTTGTTAACGAACGCAATGCGTGGGATGCGGTATCTATCAGCCTGGTGCCAGACCGTCTCCGACTGAGGCTCCACACCGCCAACCGCACAGAACACCACCACAGCACCGTCAAGCACCTTGAGCGCGCGCTCCACCTCTATCGTAAAATCCACGTGCCCAGGGGTATCAATGATGTTAATCCTCGCGTCCTTCCAGCCCACGGTTGTTGCCGCCGAGGTTATGGTTATCCCCCTCTCGCGCTCCTGGGCCATCCAGTCCATGGTTGCCGAACCTGAGTCCACCTCGCCCATGCGGTGTATCTTTTTGGCGTAGTAGAGTATACGCTCGGTCGTGGTGGTCTTTCCCGCATCTATGTGTGCGGCTATTCCTATGTTGCGAAGTTTAGCAAGGTTCATTTTGGATTTAGCGGGTAAGTTCTGCGATCAGGTTCTTTACGATCCCAGCGGCCTCGATGCGGTCAGAGGACAAGCAGGCAACGGCCTTTGCACCATGACTCTCCGGACCGAGCTCGATCTCGGGATGGGTGGGATCGGTGTTTATAACGATCTTCGGACCCGGTATGTGCGGACCCAGAAGCGAAAGTGCAAACCGCAGGTTGTCTACCTCTTCCTCGATGCTGGCGTTCGCCAGAACTATCATCCCGTGTACCCTTTGAATGAAGGTCTGCCAGAGGGGAGCGAAGCGCTTTGCCCCTGGTAGCCCATAGAGGTTCAGTTGGTAATGTCCTATTTTTATCCTTCCGAAGTTGAGAACCGTCTCTCCTTTGCCCTCTGTTTCTTCCTCGCCGGAGACCGTATGGATAAAGGTGTTGCGGGAATCCCTGTTCGTGCCGATCACTATAAGATTGAATACCTGGGGTCCAATCTCCCCCGGAACTGCAGTCTCCTGCATCTCCTCAATCTTCTCGACTTCTTTTTCCTCTCCAGGCATCTGCGGTTCCCATACCCTGGCCGCCCCGGAAAGGGTGGTTCCCGGCTCCAAAGCAGAGGTTTTCTCAGGTTTGGTGGCAATCTTCGGAGCAGGTTTTTCCGCAGGGCGCAGCTCGATTTGTCCCTTGCCCACCATCTTTTTTATCGCCTCGACGGTTTCGAAGCTCGAGAGAGGACTCGCTGCCAGCACCTCTTTGATACTGCGGTTACCGTCTACCAGCCGGAGCAGGACTTCCTCGACCCTTGCTTCGGGCCTGGGTTTCGCCGCGAACACGGGGATAGACCTTGGGCCTAACTCCTGTTTTATGCGTTCGGTTTCGTCCAGCTCACGCAGCGCCGCAAAGATCGCCTCGTCGGTCTGAGTTTCGATCGTAGGGGTGAGAGAGAGGCTATCGGTGAGCTTTACTCTGAATCTGCCCTTCGACCAGGAAAGCAGGGTCGGCAGTGCAGCCCGTCCCTGTTTCGAGCGGCAGGTTGCTGCTACGAGCTTGCCAGACATCAAGTAAAGAAACCCCTCCTCTTCATCCGACTTAAGATGCACCTCGCCCGTCTTCTGGCCGAAGGAGAGCATCTGCAACAGGTCAATGACCCCCAGATCCTCGATGTTCCCGGTGGTGGCGATCTCCGGGTCTTGTTCGAAGGTCTCCTGGTAGCGCGAGTATCTATCCAAAAGTATCTCTATCCTTGCGAGTAGCTCGTGGAACTCAAACGGTTTGGTGAGGTAGTCGTCCGCCCCCAGCTTTAACCCCCTTACCTTATCCTGGGTGTTGGCTAATGCGGAGAGGAAAACGAACGGGATGTGCTGCAGCTTTTCGTTTGCGCGGACGCGCTCGCAGAGCTCATATCCGTCCATGCCGGGCATCATGATGTCTGCGATAACGATGTCTGGCATCCTGCCTTCTACCTTTGTGAGCGCTTCCTGGGCGGATGAAGCGAGCATGACGTCAAATCCCTGATCAGCCAGGCGCATATCGAGGAGATTCAAAAGATGGGGGTCGTCGTCTACCACCAGTATTCGATGAGAGGTTTTCCCTTGTTCCGTCACTGTGCCTTGCCCCCCGGTTTCAGGAACTCGTTAATCTGGGTGGCCAGACTTCGGGTATCCACCGGCTTGGCGATGAATCCCTCGCAGCCGCAGGCACGAACGCGTTCCTCATCCTCCCGCTCGGTGATGGCGGTGACCGCAATGACCGGAATGCCCTTCAGTGTCTCATCCGCCTTTATGATTCGCGTCGCTTCGTACCCATCCAGACCAGGCAGGTGCATGTCCATAAGTATAAGATCGGGGCGGGCTTTTCTGGCCGCCAGGAGTCCCACATCGGCACTCGGCGCTCCTATCACCTCATGGCCTGCCATCTCCAGCACCACGCGTATAAGCTCGAGATTCCCTTCATTATCTTCAACGACGAGGATACGGCTCATTCGTTACTGCCTTCCGGTTGTGAGGATGTCAGAAGCTCGGCGATCTTTTGACGAAAGGAGTCGCGGTCAAGCTGCGCCTTGCCGAAGATATCGTGGATGTTGGCCCCCAAGTGGGCTAGCTCAATCTGGGTAAGATCCTTGGCAGTAAAGAGAATAATCGGTAATCCTCTGGTGGCTTCGTCGGACTCCAAAAGTCTCATAACATCGAAACCATCCAGGTCAGGCATCATCAAATCCAGAATCACGAGATCCGGCTTCTCGTCGCGCGCGGCCTTGAGACCATCCACTCCGGAGGTAGCCTTGAGCACCTCGTAGCCGTCCAGTTGAAGTATCTCCTCTACCAGGCTGATGTCCGCGGGGTTGTCGTCTATCACGAGGACACGATGGAACCTGCGGCCGCTCTTGGTGAGGCGCTCGATCTTCGAGATGAGATCGCTGCGCGATACCGGCTTGATCATGTAGTCTACCGCCCCAAGCGAGAGGCCGAAACTTTTGTCCTCCACTATCGAGACCACTATGATTGGTGTATCCTTGGTCTCAGGCATCTCCTTGAGACGATGCAGTACGCGCCAGCCGTCCATCTGAGGAAGGAGGATGTCCAGGGTAATCACAGCTGGACAGAGGTTCACCGCCTTCTGCAGGGCTTCCTCACCGGTGGAGGCGATCTGGACATTATAGCCGGCCTCAGAAAGCCACGTCGACATGAGGTTAGCCGCCAAGGGGTTGTCCTCAACCACCAGGATGGGTCGCTCGCCGGCCGCAGGAAGCCCCTGGATCAACTCCTCTCGCGTAGTCGCCACTGTAGGCTTCTCGGGCTTGAACTCCACAAAGGGAAGACGGAAGGTAAAGCTGGAGCCTTGAGAAGGCGAGCTTTGAACCTCGATTGTACCCTTCTGAATCTCAAGAAGTTTCTTTACCAATGCCAGCCCAAGACCTGTTCCCTCGTAGCGCCGGGTGGTGGATGCATCCACCTGATGGAATGGATCGAAGATATACGGGAGCTCTTGCGGCTCGATCCCTATCCCGGTGTCGGTTACCGTTACCTCAAGCATACCTTCTTTACGCTTGGCTGCCAACTCAACCCGGCCCTGGCTGGTGAACTTTACGGAGTTGGAGAGGAGGTTGTCGATTATCTGGGTGAGTTTGCGCCTGTCGGTGAGTACTGGCGGCATATCCGCAGGGATCTCTACATGGATATCGAGTCCCTTTCGTTCAGCGACTACGTTGTAGGCACGCAAAACATCTTCAACCACCTCGCCCAAATCGGTAGGTTCGTTGAAGACCTCAAGCATACCCGCTTCAAGCTTGGAGAAGTCAAGGGTATCGTTAATCAACCTGAGAAGATGCGCACCGGAGGAGTGGATGATTTTCATATAGTGACGCTGCTTCTCGCTGAGTTCCCCAACGAGCCCATCCATGAGAAGCTCCGAAAAGCCGATTATAGAGTTCAATGGCGTACGGAGCTCGTGGCTCATGTTACCCAGAAACTGCGTCTTAAGCCTGACGGCTTCCAAAAGTTTCTTCGTTCGTCTGTCTTTTTCCACGTTCACCAAACCTCCTTACTCTGTTGCATCTTTAAGATAATTAAGAACATAGTGTAAGGAAAACCAGCAGTTTGTCAATACGGCCCCCCACGCCGCCGGAGAGATCGAGGGACTCGTGCTCCCTATCGGTTCACTCCTACCATTGACCCGGGGGAGGATTTAGGTATAATCTTTGTCATGATGGGGTTATTGTTTTGGTTTCTTGCAGGGGTTGGTCAGATAACAGGGGAGGCCTTTGGTCGCGAGATGTCCCTTGAGCTGGGGACGGTTACCGAACAGCCCGTTTCAATAAACGACTACGTGCTCAACGCCGGCGATAGCCTGCTGGTTATGGTAAAGGGCAGTTTTTCCTACAGCTATCCTACCCGGATTAGCCCTGCAGGGCAGCTCGTGATTATGCTGCCTTCTGCTCGCGGGATGGCAACCTTCGGACAGAAATGGGGAGATGTCAGCTTGATTAATCTCGAAGCGGTTGACTACGTCGAGATCGTGGACGTTCCGGTCAGGAAGGCTCGCACGCAGGTGGCTGAGGCCTTTGAGAATTTTATCCGTCCCGTGGAGATAGACTTTGTTCTGATCGGAGCAAGGCTTTGCAAGATAAACGTCCTTGGTGATATTCAGTGGCCGGGCAGTTATCTTGTTACTCCCTTTATGCGGGTAGAGGACGGCATTGATCTGGCTGGCGGCATCACCTCGATGGGATCGGTCTCAAACATCGCGCTGGTCAGGCGCTCCGGTGACAGCTTAAGGATCAATCTTCGTCGTTATCGTGAGGATGGTGAGTTGGACGCTAACCCTCCTCTCTCGGATGGCGACATCATCTATGTCCCCAAGATGGAACGTTTCGTTCTTCTGCGCGGTGCGGTCTTGGCCAAGGAGGCCGTTGACGAACCAAGCATCCAGGCGTCTTTGATTGCCGATACACTGAGTCGAGCGTTCAACGCCGAACACTGGCTGGAGTTCGAGAAGAAAGAGCGGGTATGCGGCTTCCTTGCGAGCCGTGCAGTGCTTATTCCACAAAGCGATCTGGCTCACTGCTACATCCAACGTGGGGACGAGCGGATCTTTTTCGACATGCAGGAGTATCTCGCCAGCGGGCAAGGAGAAAATCCTCTCCTCGAGCATGGTGATGTAGTTACCGTTCCCCGCTCTGAGCAATTTGTATACGTAACAGGGGAGTTAAAAAAACCAGGTCCTGTCATCTACAACGAGGCCTTCACCCTAAACCAGTATCTGGGTCAGGCAGGGGGGTTTTCTTCGACGGCTAATCTAGGAGCAATTCGTGTTATCTATCCGGACGGACGCACCCGGCGCGCACACCCGGATATGCAGCTTGAACCTGGGGCAACGATCTTTGTTCCACGAAAACCCCTTTACGACGTGCGGGACTGGGTTGGGCTGACCGCATCTGTTTTGAGTTTGATTGCCGTTATCTTAACCTTTGGTGAGTGAGATGAGTTTCAACGTTGTCGACCTTTTTGTTTTCATCGTTCGGCGCTGGTGGAAGATGCTTATTGCGCTTGTTTGCTTCGGCGGATTGGGTATCGCCCTTGCCTTCCTTCTCCCAAAGAGGTACAGGGCAGAGGTTAAGCTTCTTCCCGTTACACAGGGAAGCGGCCTTGTGGGGGCAATTTCCACACTCCAGTCGCAGTTGGGGATCACCGGTTTGAGCATCCCCGGGGCAGGGGGGGGAGGGGAGATGTTCTTCTACGGGGAGATACTGCGTTCTCAGACAATTACCGATTACGTTATGGATTCCTGCTCGCTTTTGGAGAGGCTTGATGTGGTCGATCGGACCAAAGCGCGCGAGGAACTTGCGGGGATGACCGCATACAAGCTGACGACACCGGAACAGGTTTTTGTAATCGAGGTGGTAGGACCGGACAACGTCCTCGTGGCAGATGTCGCCAATACTTACGCACAGGCTCTGGATTACTATCTTACCCATTCGAGCACCACAAGAGGCAGGTATCTACGGGAGTTCATCGAAGGACGACTCGCGCAGGCTGAGGTGGACATGAAAGCCGCCCAGGATTCCCTCACCGAGTTCCAACGCAAGCACAAGCTGCCAATGCTGAATCCTGAGGTCGGCGGGCAGATACAAGCCTTCGCCGAGCTCAAGGCACAGGCAATGCAGAAGGAGTTGGAGCTCGAATACATGCGTTCCTTTTCAACCGCCAACAACCCGCAGTATGAGACTGCCCGTCGCGAACTTGCGCTTATACAGGCAAAGCTTGCATCACTGCCTCCGGTTGCATCCCGTTACCTGGAACTCTACCGGGACTTCATGGTGCAGCAGGAGATATACATGCTGCTCATGCAGCAATACGAGCAGGCCAAGCTCATGGAAGCCAAGGACACTCCCATTATTTCCATCCTCGAGCGGGTTGAGCCTCCCCCGTTTCCCTACTTCCCGCCCAAAAAACTCGTGGTGCTGGCTGCGCTTCTTGTGGGGGTGGTGCTTATCATCGCATACTCCATGATTGTGGTCTACTGGAAACACGTTCTCGCCAACCCCGAGGTACACGAGAAGATGTCCCGCCTTCGCAGCGAGGTAAAGAAGAGCTTTGGCCGACGCAAGCGCTGAGCACTTTCCCTCACTGTATTTTCAGTGAGTCAGGGCCGCTATTCAGGGCTTTTAGAAGGTAATCATGCGGCTCAAAGAACTCAGACTCTACGGTTTCAAATCCTTTCCGTACAAGACGATTCTGGAGCTCTCGCCGGGCATGACCTCACTTGTCGGCCCTAACGGCTGCGGCAAATCAAACGTCCTGGACGGGATCCGGTGGGTCTTGGGTGAGCAGATCTTATCTCGCCTTCGTTGCGGCAAAAGCGAGGATCTTATCTTTGCCGGAAGCGGCCGGTTGTCCGAATTGGGCTATGCCGACGTGAGCCTTATTATTGAAAACGAAGGCGACTTCCCCGATCTTCCAGCCGAGGTGGAGTTGCGCAGGCGCTACTACCGGACCGGTGAGTCGAGCTTTGAGATCAACCGCGAGGAGTGCCGGCTTAAGGATATCGAGGCGATCCTTCGCGGTGGTGCCGCCGGAGGCCGCCTCTACTCGGTCTTTGACGCGACAAAACTTGCCGCCATCGTTGGCGGCGAGCTGCACAACCTTTTGGAGTCCGCGGCCGGGGTGCTGGGATTCCGCGAGAAACGCAAGGAGTCCGAGCGCAAGCTCGACCTGGTCCGTCGTGATCTGGTTCGGTTGGAAGACATAATAACCGAACGCAAGCGCTTTGTTCGAAGCCTGGCCCGCCAGCGCAGGCGCGCTGGGCTTCACAAACAGCTGCGTGAAAAACTTGTAGCCTTAGAAACCAGTAAAATGCATGCACGTTTTGAGGCGGTCATTGAGGAGATGGAAGAGAAAGCCAAGATCATCTCTCTCGAGGAGGAGAAAGAACGCAAGCTGCTGCTGGCGATGGAGGGGGTCAGAAAGGAACTGAAGGGGAAGGATTCGAAGCTTTCAAGGCTACTGGCGGTTGAGAGAGGGACCAGGGAAGCACTTGATGAGGTGAACGCGAAGCTCTCCGAAGTAGCCTCAAGGCTTTCCTCCTCACGTACACGAAAAGAGACCCTTGCGGAAAACCTTTCTCGAATCGAGGAGGAAAACCAGGAAGCCGAGCGCCGCATCGAGGAGATTGAGGAGGAGATCGAGCGGACCAAACGCGCCCAGAAGGAGGCAGCAGGACGCAGACAGGGGGCGGAGGGTCGTCTAGAAGAGGCAAGAGGCAAGTTGCGCACGGAGGAAGAACGCCTGGCCGCTTACCGCTCCCAGTTACGTAAAGCACGCGGAGAGTTGAAGGAGCTTTCCGAGGGGTTTGGGAGATGCATAGAGGAACGGACCCGTGAACGCTCACGTGCCGAGAACGCCGGTTCCCTGGCCTCCGCTGCCCGTGCCGAGCTTTCTAATCTCTCCGGGCGCGCCGAAGCCCTCCGCAGCGAGCTGGTCGAAGCAAAGAATAGTCACAAGAAGAAGACATCTTCACTGACAGAACTCGAGCGGGAGATCAGGGAAGCCGAAGGCCGAATCGCCCGATTGAACGCAGACATCCAAACCTTTGAACTTAAACGCCAGGAGCGGATAGAGGGTCGCTCAAAGCTAACCGGGCAGGCAGCCTCGCTTCGGGAAAGAATCGAAAACCAACCGCGACAGGCGTTGCGTAAGAGGCTGGGTCCCCGCTTCCGCGGTTTAATGGAGGAGTTACTGGGCTATCCAGCGGAACTGGAGGCGGCCCTTGAGGCGGTGCTTTACGATGTGCTCGGATTCGCCTCTGCAACCGGGATGCCCGATCTTGAAGATCTTTCCCTGGATGGTCAGGCGGGTCTGGTGCTTGATCGCGGGCCTGCTTCTTCCTCCCTGAAACGTCCCTCGGACGCTCGTTTCAAACTCTGGCTCGCAGACAAAGTTTCTATCAAGCAAGGTACACCTGCGCTTCTTGCCGCGCGTCTTGAGAGCTGGGTGCTTGCCGATCTTGCCGATCTCGATTCTCTTGCCGGGCAATATCCTCAGCTTTCTTTCGTTAGCTCGGACGGGACAGCGCTTCGTTCGGACGGGGTTGTCCTTCTGGGTAGACCTCGCGGGGTGCTTGCCGATCGGCGCAGACTCAAGGAGTTGGAAGATCAGGAAAAGCAAGAGAAGACCTCGATTGTTTCCCTGGAAGAAAATCTGACCCGATTACGCAAAGAACGCGATGACCTTGCCATCAAGCTCGATGAAGCGAGGAGCTCATACCTTGAGGAACGTTCCCGCAGGCAGACTTTGGAGGCAGAAGTTGGCAGGCTGCAAGAACAGGCCGCGGAGGTGGAGAGGGAGCGTGAGCGGTTGAGAGCCGAGGCACGATCAAGAGAGCAGGAGTCAGAGTCCGCTCGACAAACGCTCGCGGAGCTTGAGGAGAAAATAAGCACCCTTGAGTCACAGCGTTCCGAGAAAGAAGAAGCCCTGAGTGAGCTGGAGAAGACAGTCGCCGGGAAAGAGGAAGCGCTGCGCGATAAGCTTGCAGGCCTCAACGATCAGCTTCTTGCTCTGGGGAAAGATGAGGAGGCAGAACATCTGGCCGGCGAGCGCAACGAGCGCCTGGAGGCCGAGCAGGCCCGTTTAGATCGACTTCTTACCTCACGAAAGAAGGAAGCTGAAAGCACCCGGCATGAGATATTGGAGCTTGGCAAGGCTATCGAGGGGCTTGAGGAGGAACAAACCGCCCTTAACGAACAGCGAAAGAAAGAAACCGAACGCCTGTCAGGAATCGACACATCCGGGGTGCTCCAGGCCAAGCGCGAGAAGGGGACAGAACTTGCCGAACGCGAGGCCGAGCTTGAGGGTTTAAGGAAGGGACTTATCGAGCTTCGGACCGAGCAGCTCCTTTTGAGAAACCAGAAGGATGAACTGGAACCCCTGGTTTCAAACGCCCCGACCCAGGATCAAGACACGGACACGAAAGTGATGACGCCTGAGGAGGTGGATGCTGAGCTTGCCGCAGTCAAGCACCGCCTTGAGGATTTGGGGCCGGTCAACGAGTACGCCGCGGTCCAATACGAGGAGGAGAAGGCTGAGCTGGATCGCTTAAAGGCACAGCATACCGATATCACGAAGGCGGCTGAAAGCCTGACAACCATCATCCGCGAGATAGACGAGGAGGCCCGCAGTCGGTTCGATAAGACCTTCACGGCTGTACGCGAGGAGTTCCGCCGCACGTTCAACTTCTTCTTCCCGGGCGGAGAGGCGGACCTCAGGCTCGAGTGCCCGGAGGACCCGTTCAACTCACCGATAAACATCACGGCACGACCTGAGGGCAAGCAGCTCAAGAGGCTTTCGCAGCTCTCGGACGGCGAACGTACCATGCTGGGTATCTCCCTGCTCTTCGCGTTCTACGGCGTTCGGCCTGCGCCCTTCCTCTTTATCGACGAGCTCGACGCCCCGCTTGACGACTCTAACGTCCTCAAGTTTGCGTCCTATCTCTCGCACATCAAGGAGCGCATCCAGGTCTTCGTCATAACCCACAACAAACGTACCATGGAGAAGGCGGATACAATCTACGGGATAACGATGGAGGACCCCGGCGTGTCAAAGATCATCTCAGTGCGCTTAAAGGACGTAAAGCGCCACCATGTTGCAGTGGAAGAGGCTTAGGCAAGGCTTCTTAAGCCTGCGCCGGAGGTTCGCACGGGCATTCAGCCGCGGTGACCGTGACGAACTCGAAGAGATACTCCTAGAGGCCGACATCGGGGTCGAGCGAGCCGAATCCCTTCTTGCCAATTCCAAGGGCGAGCGGGAAAGATTGGCTGAACTTATCCGTGGTATATTAGAAAAGGCGGAAAAGCCGTTCGAGTTCCGCGCTCATCCTACGGTCGTAATGATCATAGGAACCAACGGCTCTGGCAAAACCACCACTATCGCAAAGCTCGCCGCCCTGTGGAAGAACCGCAAGGTTCTCATCGTCGCCGCAGACACCTACCGTGACGCCGCAGGCCTGCAGCTTGAGCGGTGGGCCGCCCGGACCGGTACCGATATCGTCTCCTCAGTTCAAGGACAGGACGCGGGTGCGGTGGTCTACGACGCGCTAAAGAAGGCCCTCTCCAAGGAGTACGGTGTTGTCCTCATCGATACCGCGGGACGTCTTCACACCCGCCGCGATCTCATGGCCGAGGCCGAGAAGATCCGCCGGGTGGCCGCAAAGGTCATCCCCGAGGCACCGCATGAAGTCCTTCTGGTCATGGATGCCTCCACCGGCCAGAACGGATTAAGACAGGCCCAGGGGTTCTACGACGCCCTTGGCGTCACCGGTCTCGTGATCGCAAAGCTCGACGGCACCTGTAAGGCCGGGGTGGTTATCCCGATAGTCGAACGCTTCTCGCTTCCCATCTACTTCATAGGGATGGGGGAGCAGCCCGAGGATATAACAGTTTTCTCCGCCGCTGAGTTCACCTCCGCCCTTCTGGGATAATTTAAACCCTCACTTTTACCAATAGAGATTGTGATGCCTGTGTGGTCGAGGTTGTGTCATATTCCCTTGGCTTAGCCGCAAAGAAGCATATTTTTAGAACTTTAGGGAAATCCTTATATCAAGGCTGCGGGCAGGCAATGGGCTTGGGGTGTATGCGTCGTAGAACTCCCGCGCAAGTCTGTAAGCCTGGACCTCTTCGGCTGCGGTTATATAGCCGTCGTGGTTCGCGTCTCGCGAAGGGCGATAATCCTCATCGCCCAGCACGACCCTGTCCGGGAACTCCGCCTCGGTGGGAAGAACAGGGGCTGGTAACTCACCAAAGACCGGGCCCTTCCAGTTAAAGGGATTCAAAAGTCCTACCTTTAGTTCCGCCTCAAAGCCGCCGATTGCAATCACCCTGCCCGCCGCCACCTCGCACCATGCCCACCAGAGGGTCTTGCTATTTGCACCTTCCTCCTCCGGGAATCCTGAGGCCAGAGCAAAGCCCGGTTCCAAGAACCAATCCCTTAGAAGGAAGTGCGTCTCTTCAGGTGTGGATAAGTTGGCCTCAAGCGTAAACTTGTGGCGGGAATCAAGCGGCAGCCTCTGCATCTCATCAGACAGGGAGTCCCCGGCCAAAAGGCGCTCGTAGTCTCCGGTAGGGCCCAGGGTTGTTGACTTGGCTGACGCGAAGCGGTAGGCGGCTCTTATGCCCAGCCATTCCGAGCGGTACTCTAACCAGGGTCCCAGTCCCAGGCTGAAACTTTTGCCCTCCAGGAAGACCCCGGCCGTTTGAACGGTGTCGGCAGGCTCCGCGTTCGGATTAAGACCTCCGGAAAGAACCCTGTAACCCAGACTTGAGTGAAACGAGATGCCTGTGCTCCAGCGCTCTCCCCATTCCTTTTGGACCTCAATCCACGAGCGCCAGGCGCGTTCGGGTGTTGGATCTATTTTGGGGATCAAGATGAGGGAATCAACAATGTGGGTTTCGTCCTTTGTGTCGAAGAAGACAGCAAACGGAGGGATTGCGGCAGGCATGTCCGTACCCGCTCGTATCTGAACTCCCCCCAGGTAAGCACGAGCTTCGATCCGCGGGGCAAGGGAGATTGTATATTCGGGGATCTCAAACCCTACCTCGCTGGTATCCGGTTTTTCTATCTCCAGATACGTAAACCCCAGTCCCGGTTCTACCCAGAAGAGATCGAAGTGGATGCGGTCACCCAGGTACAGCCCTGCCAGACGAGGGGTTTCCTGGTAGTTTGCGGTGCGTTCCTTGGGGCCGTCCCATTTAGTGATATCCGAAATCAGGTTGAGGCTGGTGTAGCTGAAGCGGGCACGGATTTCGTTCATCTCCCCCGCGAATATTCCGACTGCCGCCCGGGCGCGATTCGCAGTTGAGTTCCTCGCGATAAGCCCGGGGTAGAAACCTTGCGAGTAAAAAATCCCCTTGACCCCGAACGGGTTGCGGATGTCCAGTGCTGCCGCCGACTCTGCCGAGTACTGTTCATCGAAGGGCCGGAAGAGTGCTAGCTCACCCTCCTTGCGGCTGCCCTTCCACAGGAAGCTCGAGTAGCCCGAAAGAGACATCTCCAGGTCCAGTATCTCGGTTTGATAACGATAATTGAAGATAACCAGCTGGACTGCGGTTAGAGTCGAGGGCGCCGAGGCGGAGTTAAACGCCCATGAAGGCGAGAAGTAATCGCGTTGCTCCTGGGAAAGAAGGAGTCTGGCTCTAACAAGCATGCCATCGGAGGGGATAAGGGTTGCAGAGGCGACACCGGTGTAAGCGGCGAGGCCTCGATGCGGCAATTCAAGGTTGGCTTCAGGACGCTCGTTCCACACCCCGGCGGCGCCGTCAAACGAAAGCCCTAGCTTACTCCCCAGGGGAACGTTCAGGAAAACGTCCGCACGGCCTTCGGGTTCCTCTCCGGAAAGAAAGAAGGAACTGCTCCCCCGCAGTTCCGCGTCCCATCCCTCCAGGGCCGTTCTTGAGGAAAGCGCCACAAGAGGCGTAAGGCTTGCTTCCTCGTTCCTCAAGCCGGCTTCTTCAAGAAAACTGGGGGGAAGCCGGACGGTATGCTCACCGGTCTGCGGGTCCCATAGGGGAACGCCGTCAAGCAGAAAGCGCACCTCGCCCGGCCTGCTACCGGCCACTGCCAGACTCTCTCTTTTAACCGAGAACCCCGGTATAAACCACGCCGCACGTAGCCTTTCCTCCGGGTCGATGGAGACAAGCCGGAGAAGGTGCTCGGAGAACAGGTCGACCTTGTATTCAAAGACAGACTCCTCCGATTGCGAAAAGAGAACCAACCCCAGAAAGACTGGAATCAGAGACATGCTTTAGGTTAGTCTCAAACTTACGATTGTCAACAGTGCATCCGAAAAATCCCTACTCGGAGTGACCGCGGCGTCACTAAGGGGTAGCGTGGGATGAGACTCTCTCGACTACCCGCCAGGCGATTACCAGCTTGGCGATGCCGATCTCTGTGACCATCCTTTCAGAGCGTGGCAGTACCTTTGCACCCGGCCTGCCAGCCAGATTAGCGATCCGTTCCTCCACCTCGGCGATCATCTCGCGGGGGATCATGCCGTTGATCTCTATCTTGGAAACCGGCTGTTTGCCCCGGAGACCCTTGCGGTACTCGAAGTAAAGCTCCTCGCCCTCGCTTCGGCACATGCGGGAGAGATTGAGGGGCAGGTGGATGTCGGTGAGCTTCTCCCCGGTTATCCTTTGAATCAACCTGATCCAGTAGAGAGTGCCGCGCTGGTAGCGCTCCTCGGCAAGCTCTTTTTTTATCTGTACAACGATCTCCGCATACCTTCTCTGGGGGGTGATGAATCGCCTGTAGTGCGGCTCGCGCTCGGCGATGGATTTGAGCACCGCCTCTTTTGAGTGGCCGCGCTCCTGGACGTCTCGTTTTATCTTCCAAAGCCTCTTCACCTCTACGTCGGGGTCGATGTAGATGGTGAAATCCAAGAGCTCGCGCAGCCTCCTGGTATGAAAAGGCAGAAGACCCTCCAGGATCACCACCCTCTTCGGCTTGAAGGGGACAGGGGGGTCTATCTTGCCGGTTGAGTGATTGTAGCGAGGCTTCATGACCGTTCTTCCATCCTTGAGCATCTCAGCATGTTCGGCCAGTTTTCGAAGGTCATTAGCCCGTGGATCCAGGGCAACTATACCGGCGCGCTTGCGCTCCTCTCTATCTAACAGATGATAATCATCCAGAGAGATGGTCGTCATCTCACTCTTTCCAAACAATCGCCTAACCCCGGCAGCAAAGGTTGATTTGCCCGAGCCGGAATCGCCAGCTACCCCCACAAGAAAAGCCTTCACCACTTCTTATGTCCCCAGATCTCGTAAGCGGCACCGACATCAGGATCACGCTCTGCCAGAGATTCCATTGATTTTCCTTTGAGCACCGCGTCCACTACCTTGCGCGCCGTCCTCGCACCGGCCCTCGTGCCTGAAGGATGGCCGTGTATGCCCCCGCCCTGCATGATGGCCACCTGGTGTCCGAAGTTCTCCATGATCGCCGGGATAAGGAACGGATGCAGGCCGCCGGAGGCAACCGATAGCACCGGCTTGATGCCGCCCCAGTCCTGGCCCAGCCACCTATCCTTTGGTCCCACCACCGCCCCGTTCATCTCCTCGTGAATCCTGAGGATTTCTTCCTTCGAGCCCTCCATCTTTCCGACAATCGTTCCCACGTGTAGCTGATCAACCCCGGCAAGGCGGCACAGCTTTGAGAACCCCAGGGTGCTCATCCCGTGCTCAGGCACCCTTGTGAACGCGGCGTACATCGCCCGGTGAGCGTGGATCGCCAGCCCTTCGGTATGGTTGCGCAGCATCTGCACTCCGGAAAATCCTGTAGTAACCACGTCGGCCATAACGTAGCGCGAGCCCGTCTTCTTTGCAAGTTCCATTCTCCGCAGCATCTCGTCAGCAGGGGCGGTTACGTTGGGCAGATAGCCCTTGCGCTCGCCCGTCTCGCGTTCCGCTTTTTCCGCCGCTCTCAAGGACAGCTCCAGCCTTTTCTCAAATCTGTTGAATCCCTGATCGGTCAAATTCTCGTCGTCCTTCACGATGTCGCAGCCGCCAGCCATGGCCTCGTAGAGAACCTCTGCGAACTGCTCTGACGAAAGCCCAACCTTCGGCTTCACTATCGTTCCGATCAACGGTCTATCCTTGACACCCAGCATATCGCGAACCCCATCCCTGCCAAGGGCAGGTCCCTGAAGACCCTCAACCATACCTTTCGGCAGCCTGAAGTCTTCCAACCTCAACCGCTCCACCGCCTTCATCCCGTAGATGTTTCCGGCGATCGAGGACAAAAGCTGGGGCAGCGACCCCGGCTCGAATAATTCCGAGGGGTACGCGATCCATACGTAAGGAGCATCGATCCTGTAGATGTGCGGTCTCAGTTTCTCACCCAGTTCGGGAATCATGGTTGAAACGTCCGTCCAGGTTCCGATAGAAGACTCCCCGGCCAGTGCTTCCGCAACCTCCTCAAACTTCTTGCCTTCTGCTGGCTGCACCCGATAAACTGTCAACAGATCGTTATCTGTGGGTTCATATCCCAAATCCAGGTATTCCACAAGACCTCCTTGAAGGTAGTTTCTTTTTATTGAGTATAGGAGGAATCACGCTTCGGTCAAATAGAAGAGGGGTCGGGATAGCCGACCCCTCTTACAATCGTGGTTATGGCTATCTGATGACTATCGTCTTGACAGACTTCGTGATACCTTCGCTCCTCAGAGTAATAAAGTAGGCGCCGGAGGGAAAGCCTGCAGTGTTCCACTCAACGGTTTGAATCCCGGCATCAACATGGCCGTCCATCAGTGTTTCGACCTTGCGACCGCAAGCGTCCCACACCTCGATACGCACCTCGGCAGGTTCAGGCAGACTGAAGCTTATCCGGTTCTCAAAATCTACATCGAGACTTGTCGGGGAGACGGAAGGTGTCTTTTCAGCCACCGCGGGGTCCGGCAAACTGCCCTCGCGTCCGAAGTGACGCAGGGCTGGATCACCGTAAAGGGTATGTCCGTAGGAATTCACATACTTACTCACGCGGGACTCTGCGTTATAGTATTGGAGCCTGCCGGCATCCACCGCGTCGCCCAGGACGTGATCGTAGGTGGTTTTCTTAATGTAGTCGTCCAGAACGTAGTAGTAGAGACCGTTTTGGCCGCCGTCCTGGGGGCCGCTCCAGCCCTGTCTGCCCAGGGCGGAGCGCGTATGGGCAACTACCGCGATGCTTGAGTAGTTCAGCAGGTCTTGCGCCAGGGAGTGTGCATCCTCGGGGTAACCGTTGAGGCAGGAGAGAAGGAACGCCACGTTCGGCTTTTCGGTGTTAAGCATGAAGGCGTCCGTGTTCGCAAGGCCGGTCGGCCAGGCGAACTCATTGTCGCTGGGAACACCGTCCCCGTCGTCGTTCCACACGCAGCGGGAGAACTGGTTCCTCCACCCGTGGTTGTTCTCCACGAACAATCCGGCGTCGGTGTTTTTCAGGGTATTCTTCAGGTTGGTCTGGGTGAAGTTGACGTCACAACTGTAGAGCGATGGCCCGTCGCCTTCCTTCTCGTAGAGGGTAGTGGCCAGCGATCCTTTTATGATCCCGCTGTTCATCAGGAGTTCCATGTAGTGGGCGCCGTCGTAACCAGGGTATCCACCTCCGTTCTCGTTCGGGTACCAGAGTATACCGCCGGCAAGGACCGAGGTCTCCTTGTAGGTTGTGTTTTTATCGTACTCGAAGAGCCAGGTTTGTTCCAAGATAGAAGGGATGGTTGTCGCGAAGGAGGAGTTAATACGACCGACATGAAGCTCCATCTCAAGATCCGGGGCGTCCTGAGGGTCCTCAAAGCCGCCGGCGGAAAGCGCCTCTCCGTAGTAGCTATCGCCGTCCTCGTTCCAGGATTCCCCGTCAGGCTTGGACAGGTCCCCGTAGTAGATGTCCGAGGGGATATCTGCCAGATCAGGCCACCAGCCGGCGTTGCCGTTGTTGAATGGAGAAAGTACCCGCATCGGGATATCCGCATGGTGGCCTATGATTAAGAGGTAGTCGTAGTCGGCGGCGTGCCCGCGCAGCCAGTTGCGAATCTTTTGCGGCGTATCATCTCCTCCACTGGAAGACAGGATATCTTCCTTGGTTACTACACTGACCTCGAAGCCGGTGTGCCTGCGCCACTGGCGGTACAGGCTGGTAGAATCTTTGAGCGCGGCGGTAGTCAGGATAAGCATCCGCGGGTTTGCAAGCACGCGGCTAGAGGGGCGGTACCATTCACGGGCCTCGTCTTTGTTGTAGACGTGTTCAGGTACGTCCGGATAAAGGGTTCCCTCGCGGATGAAGCCGTCAACGAACTCGGCGTGCTCCTCAGAGACCGGAGCGTAGCGGATGCTGACCGTCACGTCGCGTGCGAAGGAGAGTACGCCGGAGAGAGGATCATAGGCGAAGGGATAGACTGCCACGGTGACCAGCGAGTACTCGCGGCACTCCCCTGTGGCATGAATTTCGCCCAGGTGATCCGATAACTTCTCTTCCCCGGAGTAGACGCGGGAGCGTGTCTCTTCGTAGAGCACGTGAAGGTTGTTCAGCGTGGTGTTCGTGGCTCCAAGCGGTAGCGCCGGAAGTGAAGCCTCCACGAGATAGGTCCCTGGCAACTCGCAGCGGTTCCCGGAAACATCCACACTTACAACCTCACTTCCAGGGGGAAGCGCAAAGGTATAGGTAGGCATAGGCAGACGAGGATGACCTGGATACTGCCGATAACCTGCCCCGGGTATTCCTATCCGAACCTCGTCGTTATCCAACGGGATAATCTCAAAGTCAGGCATACTCAGACGGTACACGCAAGAACCTTCGGTTCTGCACAGTGGAATCCGGCCTGCCGTGCTAGGGTTCTCACCGGCAAAAAGGGCAATCGCCGCAAGCACCATCATGCCTACTACGAGGGATCTTTTCATCTATTTCCTCCTTGAGTTCTAGTTTCAATCACCCCTGCCTCAACCCAACACCTTTTTGTTCTCGCACCTTAAGACTTTACCTGTAGACTATTATAACGCTTCTGGGGCTTTTGACAACCCCTTGCCTGAGGTGTCCGCGTGTTGGACTATCTCATACTCCATCCCATAAGATTAATCGGAAAGTGAGGGGTGTCAAGAGGACACACGCTAAATCTAGGGGGGTATTCTCCGGCCTTGTCCGCGCGGCAGGATGATCAGGTGCGGAATGAAGCGCCACTGTGCGTCCAGATACCTTGACAAGTTGGGTTCTGATTCTATGATCGCGTCTGCTGACTATCATGGAGGTCTTGCGATGTTCGAGATAGAATGTCCGACTTGCGAGGAGAGGTTTTCAGCAAGTCGGGAACCTGAAGTCGGAGCCAAGCTTGAATGTCCCAAGTGCGGCGAGTTGCTCAGGGTTATCTGTGACGATCCACTAGAGATATCGTATTGGGATGAGGAGGAGGAGGAAGGCGAAGAACCCGAGTCCTATGAGGAATCTTTGGACGAGGTGCAGGGGCTGGTGGAAAAGTCAGGCCGCCCGGTTTTCCCGGAGGACGAGGAGAACGAGACCATCGAGCTTCTGGAAAGAAGCATCCTATTTAATGACTCAGATGAAGAGGGCGAGGGGGAAGAAGACGAAGATTCAGACGAGCTGTTAGGGAACACCCCGGCTTGAATACACAGGCCTGAACCGATACCTTCCAACAGACAGCATCGCCATGGGGTTGGGGGCGAATTTGTCTTCTTGACATCACCCTTAAGAAGGGCTAAAATGACCCAGATGGTGAAGTTTTCCGTATCAGGTCTTCGAGGAGTCTTCGGTGAAGAACTCAAGACAGGTTATCTCGTAGCCCTCTCCCAGGCGTTTGCCCGGTTCATGGGGGCCGGTAAGGTGCTTCTGGCCAGGGACGCGAGGGTGTCCGGTGCCCAGATATATGAAGCGGTCAAGCGAGGTTTGATGGAGGCAGGCGTGAAGGTGCTTGAAGCGGGTATGGTCACGACGCCTACGGCTGTTTACGCGGCCAGGGTTTTTGATGCGGATGCGGGTTTAGTTATTACCGCCAGCCACAACCCGCCGGATCATAACGGCCTGAAATTCCTGGAGAGAGGCCGATTCCTTGCACCTGCGAAGATCAGGGAGTTTATAAGCTACGCAGAAACAGCAAAATCCTATCAGCCGACGCGTCACGGAGACGCTGAGGAAATCAAAGCCTTACTTTCGCATCTGGGAGCTGTGATAAATGAGGTGGGTGGAGACAAGGAACCACGTCTGAGGGTAGGGCTTGATCCGGTGAACGGTGCGGCTGGGCCGGAGGCGATGATGCTGCTTGAAGAGCTGAACTGCGAGGTTCATGCCGTCAACTCCGAGCCGAACGGTCGTTTCGGCAGAGGACCGGAGCCGGTGTCTGAAAACCTGGAGGGACTGAGGTCGTTGGTAAGGGATAAAGGGTTGGATGTGGGGTTCGCCTTCGATCCGGACGGCGACCGGCTGGCCTTTATCGATGAGAATGCCCGCGCACCTGATGAGGAGTACACGGTTCCTCTATGTGCACAATGGGCGCTTGAAAGAACAAAGGGCGATGTGGTGGTAAATCTTTCAACCTCCCGTTTGATCGAGCACGTAGCAGAGAAATTCGGGGTTAAGCTTCATCGCACCCCGGTGGGCGAGGCGCACGTGGTTGACCGTCTCTTGGATGTCAACGGGCGATGCGGGGGTGAAGGAAACGGTGGATTCATCCTGCCTTGCTTCAACGGCACCCGCGACGGACTTCTGGCAATGGCGGTTCTTATCCAGCTTCGGCGCAAACACGACTCGCTTGCAGAGATGGTGGATTCGCTGCCTACCTGTCATCGGCGCAAAGACAAGTTCAGGATAGAATGGTCGGAGGGATTAGTGGAAAGGGTTGCCTCCCTGTTTCCCTCCGCCCGTAGGGATACGCGGGACGGCATCTGGCTGGCAGAAGAGGATTTTTTTCTACACCTGCGTCCCTCGAATACAGAACCGATGGTTAGATTGATAGTTGAAGCGTATACGAGTGAACGGGCGGATAAGATCATTGAGGAGGTGAGAAGATTATGTGTGGAATAGTAGGCTACCTGGGCAACCGCGACATAGAGTCGGTTATCCTTGTCGGATTGGAGAGGCTTGAGTACCGCGGGTACGATTCCTGCGGCATCGCCCTCGTAGATGAGGGCAAGATCAAGATTACCAAGGTCACAGGTCGCCTTCAGAACCTCAAAGACGCTTTGGAAAAGCACCCTCTTGCGGGATCGGTGGGAATCGGTCACACCCGTTGGGCCACTCACGGATCGGTAAGAAAGCGCAACGCGCATCCCTTCACCGATTCCGAGGACAGGTTCGCGGTTGTGCACAACGGGATCATCGAGAATCACGCCGAACTGCGCCGCACGCTCGAAGCCAAGGGGCATAAGTTTACTTCAGATACCGACTCCGAGATCGTACCCCACCTTCTGGCTTCCTGCTACAAGGGCGATTTTCTAAGTGCCGTACTTAGTACGGTTAAACGTCTTAAGGGCAGTTTCGCCCTGGCCGCGATATCGCGTGATGAGCCTGATTCTCTCATCGGTGTCAGGACGGGTTCGCCCCTGGTCGTAGGCATAGGCAGAAAGGAGTTTGCCCTCGCGTCTGACCCTCTGGCTCTGGTGGGTATCACCCAGCGGATGATAGCGCTCGGCAACGGCGAGGTGGTCGTAATCTGCGCTGGTCGTCAACCTGAGGTTTACGATTTCAGCGGGCAACGTTTGAGACCCCAGTCGGTGCCAATAGAATTCCGCCCCAAGTCCGTATCCAAGGGACGCTACCGGCATTTCATGCGCAAGGAGATATTCGAACAGCCAAAGGTTATTGCGACTAATCTCGAACGTCGGATACGCAACGCCCGCATCTCGCTGGGGTCTGCATATCGCTTCTACCATGAAGAGCTTGAGGATTTCGAGCACATAATCATCCAGGCCTGCGGCACAAGCTACCACGCCGGTCTGGTGGCACGCTACTTTATCGAGCGCTTCACCGGCGTGCATACCGAGGCGGAAATTGCATCGGAACTTATAGATCGCACCTCCATCTTCGGCAAGCACGATCTCATGATAGCGATAAGCCAGTCGGGTGAGACCGCGGATACCCTGGCAGCCCTGCGTGCAGCACGTCGCCACTCCGACCTCAAGGTGCTTTCCATAGTCAACGTGAAGCGCACCTCGGTGGACCGCGAGTCCGACTCCTCAATCTACATCCACGCCGGGCCCGAGATCGGGGTGGCCTCAACCAAAGCTTACACCGCTGAGCTTTTTGCGCTTCTCGTTTTCGCCATGGAGCTTGCCCGGCTCAAGGGTACGATGAAGCCGAACGAACTCAAAGATATCAAGTCGGCCCTTTCGTACTTGCCCGAACAGATGGCTCAGATGCTAAAACAGGACCGCCGCATTCGCGATATCGCCAGGCAATTCCAAAAACGAAACTCCTATCTTTTCCTTGGGCGTGGGATTAACTATCCCACAGCTTTAGAAGGGGCGCTCAAGCTCAAGGAGATAAGCTACGTCCACGCAACAGGCTACCCCGCAGGCGAAATGAAACACGGCCCCATCTCTCTCATAGACTCCAAAACGCCCGTTGTGGTAGTGGCGCCGCGCGATTCAACCTACGAGAAGATGAACGCCAACATAGAGGAGGTGGCCGCGCGGGGAGGTCAGGTGATCGCGGTGGGCACTGTGGACGACCGCGAGCTTGCCAAACGAAGCGCCGCTTTTATACCCATACCCGAGGTCCCGGAGTACATACTTCCCTTCCTTACGGTTATTCCCCTGCAGCTTCTTGCCTATCATACCGCGGTATTCAGAGGCTGCGACGTGGACAAGCCGCGCAATCTGGCAAAGAGCGTGACCGTTGAATGATGAAAATCAATGTGGGAAAACGAGAAATTTGGATCGGATTAATGGGTATTACCGGGACAAAGTGGAACAAGGAAAAGGGAAGAGCAGTGTAAATCTAAAAATCTCTTCCTTAAATTAAAGGGAGAACGAAGGAGGATGCATGGCTAAGAGTCAATCAAAGGGACAGGACGATCGGTACAAGGCGTTGGATACCGCGATCGGTCAGATTCAGAAGCAGTTCGGCAAGGGCTCGATCATGCGACTTGGGGAAAGCCCCGCAGGAATCGGTGCCGAGGTCATTCCCACCGGCTCCCTGACCCTGGACGCGGCGTTGGGGGTAGGCGGCCTACCAAGGGGCAGAATGATCGAGGTTTTCGGACCGGAGGCCTCGGGTAAGACCACTATAGCCCTTCAGGCGGTAGCCAGTGCGCAGCGCATGGGCGGACAGGCCGCGTTCATCGATACAGAACACGCCCTTGATCCTATCTACGCCAAGGCCCTGGGTGTAGATGTGGACGAACTCCTTATCTCCCAGCCCGATGCCGGTGAGCAGGCCTTGGAGATCGCAGAGATACTCACCCGATCAGGAGGTATAGATATCTTCGTTATCGATTCGGTGGCTGCACTTGTGCCCCGGGCGGAGATCGAGGGCGAGATGGGCGACGCGCACGTTGGCCTTCAGGCAAGGCTCATGTCGCAGGCGCTTAGAAAACTCACCTCGGTTATCTCCCGCTCCAAGACCTGTGCTATCTTCACCAACCAGATACGCATGAAGATCGGGGTGATGTGGGGCAACCCGGAGACCACTCCCGGCGGTCTGGCTTTAAAGTTTCACGCCACAGTACGCTTGGACATCCGGCGCATCGCCTCCATCAAGAAGGGCGACGCGGTCATCGGCAACCGTACCAGAATCAAAGTCGTAAAGAACAAGCTCGCCCCCCCCTTCAAGCTTGCCGAGTTCGACATACTCTACGGCAAGGGCGTAAACTATCTCGGGGAACTTGTGGATGTAGGGGTCGATCTCGGTTCAGTTCAGAAGTCCGGCACCTGGTTCTCCTACGGTGATGAGCGGATGGGCCAGGGCAGGGACGCGGCCATCTCTTTCCTTGAGGAGAACCCGGATGCAAAAGAGAAACTCGAAAAAGAGCTAAGAGAGAAGCTCTTTCCCACTCCTGCCGCCCCCAATGAGGAGGTCGTGGGGCCTGAAGCAGCAGAAGAGGAGAAGAAGGATTAGTGTTCGTCCATGAAGGCCCAAGACGAACGCGAAAGGGTTCGGACAGCGGCACTCAGATTGCTGCGCTATCGTGATCGTAGTATCGCCGAGATGCGCCAGCGGCTGCGCCGCAAAGGGTTCGACCCGGAAGTAATAGCCGATGAGATCGAACAACTTATTCGCGAGCGACTACTCGACGACGAGCGGTTCACCGGTGTCTGGATCAGACACAAACTCACCATATCCCACAAGGGTAAGAGACTGGTTAGAGCCGAACTTGCGGCAAAGGGGATCAGCGCGGAACTCTTTGCACGCGTCTGGGAAGAGCATGTCGAGCAGGAGCGCCGCTCCGCTGAGACATGGGCAAAGGCCAAAGCGGAAGACTACAACCTCCTCGATTCCTTCGAGCGCCGCGGACGAATCCGCCAGGGACTTTACCGCAGAGGTTACTCGCAGGAAGCGATCGAGGCTGCACTCGAGGAGATCGAATGAAATCAGCCGAGCTTAGAGAGGCGTTCCTTAGATTCTTTGAAGAGCGCGGACATACGCGGGTTCCATCTGCACCGCTCGTTCCCAAACGAGACCCCACCATCCTCTTCAACGTAGCGGGTATGGTTCAGTTCAAGCCCTTGTGGGCCGGGATGATCGAACCCCTGCCCTACAAGCGCGTCGCATCCGTGCAGAAGTGCCTGCGTTTGGAAGACTTGGATGTAGTAGGCACTGACGCCACCCACGACACCTTCTTCGAGATGCTCGGCAACTTTTCATTCGGCGACTACCAGAAGGAGGAGGCTATACGCTGGGCGTGGGAATTCATCATCCAGGTGATGAATCTGCCCGCCGAACGGCTTTGGGTTTCGGTTCACGAAGAAGATGAGGAGGCCGCTTCGATCTGGCGTGACGTTATCGGGCTACCCAAAGAACGTATCGTCTATCTTGGGGATGAGGACAACTTCTGGGGGCCTGCGGGCGGCAAGGGTGCGTGTGGGCCGTCATCGGAGATCTTCTGGGACCTTAAATGGAAGGAAGGGGACTGTGGGCTTGGCCCAGGTGAGGATGAAGACTCCGAAGCGCGCTACACCGAGATCTGGAACCTGGTTTTCCCCCAGTTCGACCAACAGCCCGATGGCTCCCGACCCTTGCTCAAATACCCGGGGGTGGATACCGGTGCAGGGCTTGAGCGTATGGTGTTGGCCGCCCAGGACGTTGAAACTGTCTTCCACACCGATCTTTTCTATCCTTTAATGCAGGCTGCGGCGGATACGTTAAAAGTGAAAATCTCACCCGATACCTGGGAGTTTCTGGCCATAACCGCCGATCACGTTCGTGCCGCTACCTTCGTGATTGCCGAAGGCGTGCGGCCATCGAACACCAAACAGGGGTACGTAATAAGAAGGGTTCTCAGACGTGCCATAGGAGCACTTTACCTTTTAGGTATAGAGAAATCACTTCTATACCGGCTCTCAGGTCATGTAATTGAGCAGATGCGGAACGTCTACCCTGAACTCGAAGATCGTCGTGAGCAGGTGGCTTTGATGATTAAAGGAGAGGAGGAACGTTTCCTGAAGACCCTTGAGGGTGGTATGAGATTATTCGAAGACGCCGCCAACGCGGGGGAGATATCGGGAGAAGATGCCTTCAAGTTGCACGATACCCACGGCTTTCCAATAGATTTGACCAAGTGGCTGGCCAGACACAAGGGCGTCGAGGTTGATCTGGAGGGCTTCGAGAAGGCAATGGAGGGTCAGAGGGAGAAGTCAAGGGAAGCAAGTGGAGGAACTGCGGTTTCTTTTGATGTGAAGTTCATTCCCGAAGAAGAAACCAAGAAAGAGGTGAAATTTGTAGGGTACGAAAAAACAGAGGTTGAAACCAAGATCGCTGCAAGTTCATATGACCAAGAGTCCAAAGAGGTTGACCTCCAGCTTGAAGAGTCCCCGTTTTATGCTGTATCGGGCGGGCAGATAGGCGACACTGGTCGAATCATCGGTGAGGATTTCGAGGTCGAAGTAGCAAATACCGATTACAATCAAGCTGGTGCGCAGGTAATTCACGGTAAGCTTGTTAAGGGTAAGATTTCCAAAGACTTAAAGGGCAAGGAGGTCCGAGCAATCGTCGACCTTGACCGCCGGATGGAGATAGAGCGGGCGCATACCGCCACTCATCTGCTGCATGCGGCACTCCGCAAAGTCCTGGGCGAGCACGTAAAGCAGGAAGGTTCGTTAGTTGAGCCGGGTCGTCTGCGCTTCGACTTCTACCATCCAGAGCCGATGAAGCCCGAGGAGGTTACCGAGGTCGAAAAAACCGTCTATAACTGGATCATCGAAAACCACGAAGTCATACATCACAGGGATATTACCAAGGAAGAGGCTGATGAAATGGGTGCGTTGGCATTCTTTGGTGAAAAGTATGGGGAGAAGGTTACAGTGATTCAAATTCCTGACATCTCCGCAGAACTTTGCGGCGGAACCCACCTTGAGCGAACAGGTAACATCGGAATGTTTGTTATTACCTCAGAGACCGGCGTGGCGGCGGGCATCCGGCGCATAGAGGCGCTGGTGGGCGAACGCGCGTTCAAGGAGGTGGAGCGTACCCGCGAGGTGATTACCGAACTGTCAATCACTATCGGCACCGACCGCGAAAAACTCATCAACCGGGTTGAGGAGCTTAAATTCAGCCTCTCAGCCGCAGAGAAGGCGCGTGAGCGGCTTGCGCGGCGCTACGTGGATAGTCTTGCCGAAGGCATACTGGAGCGCGCCGAGAAGATCGATGATGCGGAATTCGTTACCGCCAAAGTCGAAGGTATATCCCGTGAAGATATGAGGCTTCTGGCCGATTCGCTTAAGTCACGTAAAGAGAAGATGTGTGGATTTCTGGTCTCTCCGGACAAGAAGAACCGGCTGGCGGTGCTCTGTTTCTCATCCAAATCCACTGCCAAAGACTTTCCTGCAGGCGACATCTTAAAGGCCGTGGCATCTAAACTTAAAGGCGGGGGCGGTGGCTCTGCTACCCTTGCCGAGGGCAGCGTTGCCGAAACATCTTTGGATAACCTAACGTCTGTATTCTTAGAGGTCATCAAATCGCGAAGGGAGGCAAAATGAGCGCTCTTTTAACGCTTCTGTTGCTCGCTGCAGGGTTTACCGATCCCTGCATCCCAAACGGGGAGCGGGTGGTCTATCTGGGCTATGATCAGGGAACCACCCGGGAGATAATCCACGAAATCTACGATAACGGTAACAGTTACTACTCGGTCCACAAGCACATAGATACCACGAGAATCGTCATCAAGTGCTGGGTGCGTAAGAGTGATTTCTCAACCATCAAGGTGATAAAGGATCGTTCGGGCCGTTTCCAGCTTGGGGTGGAGCCTGTGGAGGGAGGCATCCTGGTCTCCGACGGGTTCAAGGATAAGTCCTCGAAGGTCAAACACGACGGGCGGTTCTACGACCGGCATACGTTGATTGAGGTCTTCCGCGGGTTCCCTTTTGACGAGCCCGAGACCATCGAATTCGGTTTCTTTGAATCCAACCTTGGAATGGTAATCACCGGCACGTGCACCTACGGCGGGATTCACACTATCCAAACGGATGCAGGGGAGTTCCGTTGCCACAAGCTGACCCTGGGGTTCAAGAGCAAGCTTATAGATACCCTCTACAAGGTACTTCTGGCAGGGCGCAGTTTTGATTTCTACTACGAGGTTCGAGACCCTCACCGGATGATCTACTGGACCGACAACAAGGACGGGTACATGAAGCTCATACGCATCGAAAGCGAAGGGGAATGAGCGAAAGCTGGGAGATCATCGAAGCCTTGCTTTTTGCTTCGCCCGAGGTGGTGAGCACCCAGCGTTTGGCGAAAGCGGCTGAGATGACGCCCTCGGAGGTAGAAGCCTGCATCGCCAAGCTGAACGCGGACTATGAGGCGCAGGATCGGACGTTCCATATCCGTCAGGTGGCCGGCGGCTGGCAGATGGTTACCCTGCCGCGATTTGCGCCGTGGATCATGCGTCTCTACTCAAGAAAGGGCCACGACCATCCCTCCAAAGCCGCACTCGAGACCCTGGCGGTCATCGCCCACCGGCAACCCATCAACAAACCCGATATAGATCAGGCGCGCGGGATAGATTCCTCATATATCCTTTCCACCCTCTTAGAACGGGGGCTTGTACGCATCAAGGGACGGGACAAACGGGCAGGTCACCCTTACGTTTACGCTACCACCCCCAAGTTTTTGGAGTTCTTCGGCCTTGTCTCACTTGATGAGCTGCCCGATCTTGAGGAGCCGGCCGTTAAAGAAGAAGACATATTGCCTCTGGAGGAGGGAGAAGGGTCCGGGCAAGCAGAAGAACATCGGGAAGAAGCCGCGGAGGAAGTGGACGAGGATGCTCTGGCCGCCATAGGCTACCGGATCGAGAAGAAAACAAGGAAGGAAACCGAACTCAGGGAAGAATCATCCGCAGGAGGAGAAAGTGAAGAATCTTGAGCCGGAGGAGCCACAGGCGCTTTTGATATGCGGACTGTTGTCTGTGGACAGCAAGTTGATAAAAGGCATAGAAGAAACCCTCCAGAAGCAATTCGGCCCCGCAGCTTTACGCAGCGAACTACTTCCCTTTACCTGGACCGACTACTACAACGCCGAGCTGGGCGAGGGGATACTGCGGCGCTGGCTTATCTTCTCCCCACTGGTGAATCTTTTACAATCCTGGCAATACAAGCTGGAAAGCTGCAAAATAGAAAATTCTTTCAGGAAGAACGGCAAGCGGCGGATCAACGTAGACCCCGGATTCATTCGACTGGACGGGTTGTGGCTTTTGACCACAAAACCTGCCGGGCACAGAACCTATCTTGAGAAGGGCGTATGGATCGAGCTAACCCTTAGGTTTCTGAAAGATCATTGCGAGGAGCTGCCCTGGACCTACCCCGACCACCGTGACACTGGAGCCCAGGCGTTCTTTCTTAAAGCGCGGGAGTTTCTAAAGAAGGAGTTGCATAATGTTTGAAGCCCAGGTCAGCGTTCCCTTCCGCTTTAGTCACAGTCTGAAGGGGTTTGGAAAGAAGTTTGAGGAGGTGCACGATCATACCTGGGTCGTAACCGTCAGGCTTTTAACCGCTGCTTTGGATCAAAGGGGAGTGAGCGTGGATTTCACGAAACTCAAGGAGAATCTAATCAAACTGCTTGAACCTTTTCAAGGTAAGCTCCTGAACGACTGCGAAGCCTTCAGCAATATGCAGCCCACTGCCGAGCGTATCGCGATCTGGGTGGTCGGGAAGCTGGAAAAGACTTACCCGGGTCTTATCCGCGCGGTAACCGTCGGTACAGGAGAAGAATGGGCTCGGTTTATTTTAGAGGGTTCCTGATGTAATCCTTTCAGTTCATTCTTCCGCAACCAGCGAATAAGTCTGCTTTAGTTTTTCCGCCGCGAATTTGCACAGAGCTTTGCGTGTTGGTTTTCAGCTCGGCCCGCACGATCTCCGATCTTTTCCCCGTAGGGAAAAGGACGATTAATTTGCGCTCCTTGATGGTAAAAGCGAGGGTCTTGCCTTTGTGCTCCATCTCCACCAGCAGCGTTTTCATCTCCAAAGCGTCCAGGAGGGGGAATAGTTTTTGCTCTACGTTCGCCGGGGTGAAGCCTGCGGTGCGGTCAGCGGCATAGATCAGATACTCCTTTAAGGCTTGCCTGAACAGCGGCTAGTTGAGGCAGGCAACGGGTTTCTTAATGGCAGCTGTTTCACAGTATGCAGCGAACTCCTCTGATTTATCCAGCGTCATTGACGCCGCTTGTGCTTCAAGAATCCATGGCACGAGAGCCGAGTCGCTGGCAACGGTAAGGTAGGCCTCTCGATCCAGCGTGAATGAGATAGAGGCTATGGTTTTCCCATCGACTTCTCCTTCTATCGTTACAGAGTCAATGTAGTCCTCGACCAAGAGCATCTCGTTGGCCCTGAGGATTGTGCCTCCCATCAGAAGAGCCAGCACTATTGCGATTGCGTAAAGAGAAAAGGAGAAGACGAAAACATCTTCACTGCCTGCGAGAAGACGCACGTCTTCCTTACGCGGATACCTAGAAAAATGTCTCTGTAAACGGCTGGAGAAAGTTGACATTGGGTTAGAGGGCGTTATTATTTCACGTTACAACGATTATACTAAGACCTTAAGGAGGCTTCATGATCGGATTTCTGATAGTAATACTTCTGATCGGAGTGGGGGTGCTTTTGTTCTTCGGGTTCAGGCTTCAACGGATGCTGGTTAAGCAACCGGCCACGGGCGAGGTTGACAAGACCAGCAGGCGGGTCAAACCCATCGCCTACATACTGGGAGCGATAGTTGTGTTGTTCCTGGTCATACTCGTAAGCTTCATCCGAATTGTCCCTGTGGGCCACGCGCTTGTTATCTTCTGGATAATACCCAAGACCTACTCGGTCGCCCGTGAGGGTATCAACTTCATCCCGCCCCTCATCACCCAGACCTCGCTTTACGATCTCAGGCGCATCGACTACACCATGTCGAGCGAGGCCGAGGAAGGGCGGCGCAAAGGGAAAGACGACGCCCTGTGGGCACCCACCAGGGAAGGCCTGCAGGTAGGACTTGATCTTACCTGTTGGTACCGGCTGGACTCCGAGAGGGTCTTCGATATCCACCGCCTTATCGGACCAGACTTCGAGACAAAAGTGGTGAGGCCGGCCATACGCTCCATTGTACGCATGACAATGTCCGGTTACGGCATCATGGACATCTACTCCAACAAACGCGAGGAGATCCAGGATCAGATATACAAGAAGATCAAGCGCCAGCTTGGCCTGGACGGGATAATCATCGAAGGGGTGGCGATTCGAAACGTGCAGTTCACCGAGGAGTTCGCCAGGTCTGTCGAGGAGAAACAGATAGCCCAGCAGAAGGCCCAGAAGATGGAGTACGTTTTGGAGGAGGAACGCAAGGAGGCTGAGCGCAAGGAGATAGAAGCGCAGGGTAAAGCGAAAGCAATAGCCATCGTATCGAGGGAACTTCGCACCAACCCGAACTACATCAAGTACCTCTACGTTGACAAGATTGCCGACGACGTGAAGGTTATCGTCTCCGACCAGTCCACCATCATGGACCTCAAAGGGCTTATCGGTCCTTAGATGAGAGGTTTATCCTGGGTCCCCACAAGAGCGCTTCGCGCTCTTGTGGGGTAAAACTGTGTGGTTAGCTGAACTTGCGGTCTCAGGCTTCCGCAATCTGGCTGAGCAGAAACTTGAATTTGATCCGAGGGCCAACCTTATCTTCGGACCTAACGGTGGAGGCAAGACGAACCTTTTGGAGGCTGTGGCCGTGCTTGCCTCGGGCCGCAGCTTCAGAACCCTGCAAGACTCGCAGCTTCTGGGCTTTGAAGCCACTCATTTCCGTATAGCCGGGAAGGCAAAAAGTTCCAGGGATAAGGAGTGGTCGGCCAGGGTTTACTTCTCGCCTGCTGAACGCAAGCACTACTTCTTTGACCGGCGCGAGATAGCCAAACGCTCCCTTTATGCCGGTTGGCTTCCCGTCTCGGTGTTTCTCCTGGACGATCGTCGGGTTGTGGCAGGACCTCCGGCCCAGCGCAGGGCTTTTCTTGACGATGCTATCGGCAAGGTGTCGCGAACCTACCGTTTTCTCCTGGCCGAGTTCCGCAGAGTACTTCTCCAGCGTAACGCATTGCTGAGCAGAAACGGGAGCGACGCTGAGCTCCGAGTGTGGGATAAGCGCCTGGCCGAGCTGGCAGGCGAGATCAGCTGGCGGCGCTCGGAGTACTGGCAGAATTTCAAGACCCGCTTCGAGCAGATGAGCCGGTGTTTCCTGCCCGCTGATCAGATTCGGCTTGGGTATCTTCCAAACGTTGGCGGGAAAGAAAACTATCTTGAGGTTCTGGCTCGATCGAGAGAGACGGAGCGTCAGGTTGGCTACACCCGCCGGGGTCCGCACCGCGACGACTTTCGTATCCTTCTCAACTCTCGCCCATTGCGTGTCTTCGGTTCCTACGGCGAAGAGAGGCTTGCCGCCCTCGCGCTTGCCCTGGCTGAGGCCGAGACAGCTCTTGCTTCAGGTCGCAGGCCAATCTATCTCATGGACGACGTGGCAGCCGAGCTCGACGATCGTAACACACGCCTGCTTTTCGACCTTATTCGTTCCAAGGGCCAGCTTTTCTATGCCTCGGCCCGTCCACCCGCAGTTGAAGGAAGACGTTTTCATGTCAGGCAAGGAAAGATCAGGCCGGTTTGAGCCGCTGGGGCAGGCCCTCCAGCGTATCATGAAGAGACGGCTGGGCAAGCGGCTGGCCTCCTATGACGCGGTCAAGGTTTGGCCCCTGGCAGCAGGTCCCGAAATCGCTAAAAGATGTGTTGCATTGGGAATAAAATCGGGTATACTTTACGTTGGGGTGCCTGATAACGTCTGGCTCACCGAGCTTGGTGCTCTAAGGGAGAAGTTGATCCAGAGCATCAACGAGAAGCTGGGGAAGGAGGTGGTGAAGGGAATCAGATTTCAAATCGGAATTCCTAAGACTCGGAATTTTAAGAGGAAGAAATGAGAGAACGCTACGATTCATCAAAGATTCAAGTCTTGAAGGGACTGGAGGGAGTCAGGCGTCGTCCGGCCATGTACATAGGCGACTTGGGTGTGCGGGGTCTGCACCATCTGGTTGTAGAGATCGTCGACAACTCTATAGACGAGGCTATGGCCGGGGTATGCAAGCACATAATCGTTACGCTGGCGGAGCCTAACAAGATCTCCATTGAGGATGACGGGCGCGGCATACCTGTGGATATTCATCCTGAGCTGGGCATACCCGGTCTTGAGGTCGTTATGACTCTTCTTCACGCCGGGGCCAAGTTCTCGGGCAAGGTATACACCATCTCCGGCGGTCTGCACGGCGTGGGTGCGTCGGTGGTGAACGCCCTCTCAGAGTGGATGGAGGTGGAGATTTACCGCCAGGGCAAGGTATACGTTCAGTCCTATCGCAAGGGTGAACCTACCGGCCCCATACAGGTCAAGGGTACGACCAATAAAACCGGAACCACGACCACCTTTATCCCTGATTCTGGTATCTTCAAGCGCCCCATCTTCAACCCTGAGATCATCTCCACCCGGCTGCGCGAGGTAGCCTACCTCAACCCCGATTTGAGCATAAAGCTGCTTGATAACGTCAAGGGAACCGAGCAGGTATTTCACTACAAACGTGGGATAGTAGACTTTCTTGCCTACCTGGATCAGGGGCGGACCAGGCTTCACAAGCCTTTATACATCAAGGACTCGCGCAACGGGATCGAGGTTGAGGCCGCCGTCGAATATACGGACAGCTTTGCCGAAAACATCGTTACCTTCGTCAACACCATCAACACCCATGAGGGCGGGACTCATCTTGTGGGTTTCAAGGCCGCGCTCACCAAGACCTTAAACGAGGCGGCGCGTAAATCCAACTCCAAAAAAACCATCGATCTTACTGGCGAGGACGTTCGTGAGGGGCTTACCGCGGTGCTTTCCATCCGGATGCGCAACCCTCAGTTCGAGGGGCAGACCAAGACCAAGCTTGGCAACAGCGAGGTGAGGGGAATAGTGGAATCCATCGTTTCCGAGGGTCTCTCCAGGCACTTCGACGAGCAGCCCCGGGTTTTAAACCTCATCCTTCAGAAGGCCACCGCAGCGGCGCGTTCGCGCGAGGCTGCGCGCAAGGCACGCGAACTCGAACGCAAAAAGAGTTTTCTTGCCTCCGATACCCTGCCAGGCAAGCTTGCCGACTGCTCGTCGGATAATCCGGATGAGTGCGAGCTTTTCATAGTCGAGGGCAACTCGGCTGGCGGCTCGGCCAAGCAGGGGCGCGACCGCCGATTCCAGGCAGTGCTTGCAATGCGCGGAAAGATACTCAACGTGGAAAAGTCCGGCCTTAACAAGATATTGGCCAACACGGAGATCAAAGCGATCATCAGCTCGGTGGGCACGGGCTTCGGGGAGGAGAGCTTCGACGATTCGCGGGTGCGCTACTCCAAGATCATCATCATGGCCGACGCGGACGTGGACGGCTCCCACATACGCATCCTTCTATTGACGCTTTTCTACCGGTACATGCGTGATCTTATAGAGAACGGTATGATTTACATCGCACAGCCGCCCTTATACCGAGTCAAACAGGGGAAGAAGGAGCAATACCTCTTTTCAGACGAGGAGCTGGAGGAGTTGCGCAAGAAAACCTCCCATCCTGAGCGCCTTGAGGTGCAGCGTTTCAAGGGACTGGGCGAGATGAACCCGGAGCAGCTGTGGGAGACGACGATGAATCCCGCCAGGCGCATACTGAAGAAGGTTTCGGTGGCGGACGCGACCGAGGCTCACCGGGTCTTTTCGGTGCTCATGGGTTCGGAGGTCGAGCCGCGACGGGAGTTTATAGAAGAAAACGCACAGTTCGTCGAGAATCTGGACATTTAGGAGGATTTGTGGAAAGACACGATCTTTTCAAGGAGTTGACTGAGGCATTCGGTCCGTCGGGATACGAGGGCGACGTTCGTGCCATAATGGCGCGACACTTTTCAGGCTCTATGAGCGTCTCCACCGACCGGCTCGGCTCGGTAATCGGCTTCCATGATGGTGACGCGAAAGGCCCCAAGGTTCTTCTTGCGGCCCACATGGACGAGGTCGGGTTCATGGTCAAGCACGTCACCAAGCAAGGCTACATCCGGTTCCTGCCCATAGGCGGCTGGTGGCCCCAGGTGCTTTTGAGCCAGCGCGTTAAGGTTCGAACCCGTAAGGGTGATTTCGAGGGGATCATAGGCTCCAAGGCACCTCACGCCATGAAGGAGGAGGAGCGCAAGAAGCCACCGGAGATGGACAAGCTGTTCATAGATATCGGTGTGGTGGGCGAGAAGGGAGCGGCCGATGCGGAGGTGCGTCCCGGCGACCCTGTGGTTCCCATCTCAGAGTTCCGACCGCTTGCAAACGGGGTGCTGGCCGCAAAGGCGTGGGACGACCGTGTGGGATGCGCGGTGATCGCAGAGATGGCCGAGGAGCCAGGCTCGCACCCTAACCGTCTGTACCTGGCCGCTACCGTTCAGGAAGAGGTAGGACTTCGCGGGGCGCGCACCGTAGCCGGGCTGGTTGAACCCGATGTTGCCATCGCCGTAGACGTCTCGCTCTCTTCTGACACCCCTGGCGAGGATTCCGACGCGGTGGAGAGGCTCGGAGCAGGTGCCGCGGTGCTGGTTTACGACTCCACCATGATACCTAACGTAGCCCTGCGCGACTTCATCTGCGAGGTTGCCGAGAAAGAGGGCATCAAATATCACCTTACCTCCCTTCGTGGGGGCTACGATACCGGTGTTATACACATCTCAAAGATCGGTGTCCCTTCCATAGCCCTGGGACTGCCCTCGCGCTACATCCACTCCCACGTCTCGGCGATCTATGAGGAAGACTACGTTGCACTGCTTAACCTGCTTAAAGCAGTTGTTAAGCGCCTGGATGGCAAAAAGCTCAAAGGGATTTTGAAATTCGCCTGAAGGAGGTTTGGTGAACGAGCCTGAAAATACAAGGACATTCGGATTCTTCGGACACGGCGGGTCTGGGAAAACAACCCTGGCCGACGCAATCCTATTCTATACCGGTGCGAACACCAGACAGGGCAAGGTAGATACAGGCACCTCGGTCTTCGACTTCGATGAGGAGGAGATCGAACGCAAGATAAGCCTAAACCTTGCCGTGGCGTCCTGTGAATACGCCGATTGTCTTTTCAACCTGGTTGATACGCCAGGCTATGCCGATTTTGTGGGTGAGATGATCTCAAGCACCCGTGCGGTTGACCTGGGTGTGGTGGTTGTGGACGTAGCCGAAGGTATAGGGGTGGGTACGGAGATGAGCTGGGGCAGGCTCGGTGACGAACGTAAGGGCAGGGCTCTATTCATCAACAAACTGAGCAAGCCGGACACCGACTTTACCTCTGCCTTCAATCAGCTGGTGGAGGCATACGGGACCTCGGTAGCCCCGGTTACCATCCCTGTCGGTGCCGGCTCGAAACTCTCCGGAGTGGTTAATCTTCTGCACGAGAAGGCCTACGTAACCAGGGACGGCAAGACCGAAGAGGTTGAAATTCCCTCCGAGGTCAAGGCCGAGGTTGAGACCTACCGGGAGAAGCTCGTTGAGGCGGTTGCCGAGCTGGACGAGGGGCTCTTAGAGAGCTATCTCAATGGCAACGTCCCCACCACCGATCAGATGACTCCTGTCCTCAAGAAGGGCATCGCAGAGGGCGCTTTATACCCGCTGTTTGCCGGAGACGCACTCTCTCTTGTCGGCGTGAAGTCCTTCCTTGACTTCGCGGCCTCCTTCTTCCCCTCGCCACTGGAAATCACTCCGCTGAAGGTGCAAGAGGGCGGAGAAGAAAAGGAGATTACCCCTCAGGCGTCTGGCGAGTCTTTAGCTTACGTGTTCAAGACAGTCTCCGACCCCCATCTGGGCGATCTTCTGTACACAAGGGTGTTCTCAGGCGAGATAGCCTCCGGTGCGACCCTTAAGAACGTTGATGCGGGTGCCTCGGAGCGCATCGGACAGATACTTTCCATCCAGGGCCGGGAGCGCAAGGATGCAGGTAAGCTTACCACCGGTATGATCGGCGGTCTGGTCAAGCTGAAGTCGACCCACACCGGCGACACCCTTACATCCAAGGCAGGGCTCTCTTTGGGCAAGTTGGAGTTTCCCAACCCGCCCATCTCGGTGGCCATCGTGCCCCGGTCCAAGGGCGACGAGGAGAAGGTCTCAAACGCACTGGCTCGTCTGCACGACGAGGACCCGACCTTCATCTACAGATTCGATCCCGAAATCAAGCAGCAGCTCATCTCGGGCATGGGAGAGCTCCATCTTGACGTAATCCTGGCAAAGCTCAAGAAGAAGTTCGGGGTATCGGTGGATACCCGCAAGCCGCGCATCGCTTATAGAGAGACCATCACCGCGAAAGCAGCCGCTCAGGGACGTCACAAGAAACAGACCGGTGGTCGCGGACAGTTCGGGGACGTATTCCTTCGACTGGAGCCTCTGTCCCCGGGGTCAGGAATGGAGTTCGCCTCAGAGGTCTTCGGCGGCGCCATACCCTCCAAGTTCATCCCCTCGGTGGAGAAGGGTGTACGCGAGTCCGTAACTCAGGGTTTTTTGGCCGGCTACCCGATGGTTGACCTCAAGGCGACGGTCTACGACGGAAGCTTCCACCAGGTGGATTCCTCAGACATCGCGTTCAAGCTGGCCGCGCAGATCGCGTTCAAGGCTGCTTGCGAGAAGGCGAATCCCATACTGCTTGAACCCATCCTGACCGTGGAAGTTACCGTTCCCGAGGAGTTTATGGGCGACGTTATAGGCGATCTGAACTCACGGCGCGGCAGGATCCAGGGCATGGACTCGGTGGGGCGCAACCAGATGATCAAGGCTTCGGTGCCAGAGGCTGAGATGTACAAGTACGCCACAACCCTTCGGTCGGTGACCCAGGGCCGCGGGTTCTTTACCGCTCGCTTCGATCACTACGAACCGGTACCCTCGGAGTTCTCAGCCAAGGTTATCCAGGAGGCGAAAAAGGCCAGAGAGGAATAAAACACCCCGGCAATTAGTGCTCCTTTTCCCCTAGAAGGGGAAAAGATCGCAAGAATGGATCTGTAGGGGCCGACTGAAAGGTCGGCCTTGCCGCATTTCCACGCGATCTTTCGTTGCGCAGCAACGAAAGGAGCATGTATTGCCTTGACATTTCGCTTTCTCCTACTATTCTATTAGTTATGCAAGACCAAGGAGGACGAATGCGGCGTGTCGTGGCGATAACGCTAATCGCTTTAAGTATCATGAGTCTCACAACTTGCAAGAAGAATCGGTCTCAGCCGTCGACCGACAAGGTCAAGGTAGTCGTCACCATCCCACCTCTTGCCGATTTCGTGCGTCAAGTCGGCGGCGACCGGGTCCAGGTTGCCACGCTTCTTGCACCTGGTGCGTCACCTCATACCTTCGAGCCTACACCCTCGCAAGCCAAGGCCGCTTCAGAGGCCGAGCTCGTTGTTCGCATCGGACTTGACGTCGATCACTGGCTGGAGGGTTTGCTGCCTCAAGATGCACCCCTCATCACCGCTGCCAAGGTTTCGGGGATAGAACTCATATCTGAGAACGAGCCTCACCACAGCGCCAACCCCCATATCTGGCTCGATCCCATATACGCCAGGCTCATCTCACGAGCAATCGCGGATTCCCTCATCAGTATCGACCCTCGAACCAAAACGGTCTATCAAGCCAATTGCGACCGCTATCTGGAAGGGCTTGACTCGCTCAACGCCCGCATCGAGGAGGAGGTGATCTCCTTCGCTTCGAAAAAATACGTATCATTCCATCCTGCATGGACATACTTCGCGCGCCGCTACGGCCTGGAGAGCGCCGCAGTAATCGTCTCCTCGCCAGGCAAGGAGCCTACCCCGAAGGACATTGAGGAAATCGTAGAGGCGATCAAAGGAGCAGACGTAAAAGCGGTGTTCGCCGAGCCGCAGCTTTCGCCAAAGGCCGCCCAGGTTATCGCAGCGGAGGCGGGAGTGAAGGTGCTCTTCCTTGATCCCCTGGGGAGAGAGGGTGAAACCTACATAGAACTCATGGATCGCAATCTGGAGGTGATGAAACGGGCTATGGGGGAAAGGTGAGTAAAAAACCCCTGGTAAGCCTTGAGGACGTGACCGTTCGTTTTGAGGAGATCACGGCGCTCTCCGATGTGAATCTGGAGATAACGGTCGGTTTCTCCACTGCATTTATCGGCCCCAACGGAGGGGGCAAGACTACCCTGCTTAAGGTGATCCTCGGACTTATCAAACCGACCTCAGGTCGTGTTACGTATCACCATCTTAGGCGTTCTCAGATCGGTTACGTTCCCCAGGAGAGCTTGGTTAATCCAAGCTTCCCTGTAAGCGCTTTGGATGTTACCCTGATGGGCCGTTATCCGGCTTTGGGTCTTGTAAAACGTCCGGGAAGGCGCGACCGCGATCTGGCTGTGGCCATGCTTGCTCGTGTGGGTCTGGCAGAACTGGCCAAGCGTCCGGTGGGGGCGCTATCAGGCGGCCAGAAGCAGCGGGTGGCCATTGCCCGGGCTCTTGTTGGCGAACCAAAGCTTCTCTTACTGGACGAACCCACCTCGGGTGCCGACGTTGAGGCAAAGGACCGCTTCTACTCACTTATCCGGGAACTCAAAGAGGAGTTTTCCCTTACCGTTCTTATCGCCAGCCACGATCTTGCGGTAGTGCCTCGTTTCGTTGACGATGTGGCCTGCGTGGCGCGCACGGTGCATATGCATGCTTGCCCCTCCGACGTCTGGGACGAGGAACACTTCCAACGCATCTACGGGACCCAGATGGAGGCGATCTTCCACGGCAAGGTACCCCACCGGATGGTTGAACCCCACCCCGCAACACACGCACCGCCCTCTCACCCCCATGACGAGTCTGAAAAAGAGGAGAAGTGATGTTCCAAGCCGCGTTCATGCAGCGAGCACTAATCGCAGGGGTGATTATCTCCGTTCTGCTCTCCGTTCTGGGCTTCTTCGTGGTTCTCCGCAGGATGAGTTTCATCGGCGTAGGGATCGCCCATGCCGCGTTCGGGGGCATCGCTTTGGGACAGCTTCTTGGCATCCCCATATTCCTTTCCGCCTCGATATTCTCTGTTGCGGCGGGTCTGGGCATAGGTGCGGTAACTCGTCATGGAAAGATCAGGGAGGATACCGCCATAGGAATCTTCTTCGCCGCAGGGATGGCCCTGGGGGTGCTTTTCCTGTCACTCAAGCAGGGCTATACCGCAGACCTTATGAGCTACCTGTTCGGTTCGATCCTGGCCGTGACCCCAGCCGATCTCTGGATCATCGCCGCGGTTGCGGTTGTTATCCTTGTGATAATCGCTCTATTTTTCAAGGAGCTTTTAGCTTCAAGTTTCGATGCCGATCTTGCCCGCGCCTCCGGCATACCGGAGGGATTTTTGTTCTATCTTCTCCTGGGACTGGTCTCCCTGGGGATCGTTTCAGCCATCAAGTTAGTGGGGATAGTGCTCGTCTCCGCACTGCTGGTTCTTCCTGCCGCCACCGCGCTTCAGTGGTCGGAGCGTTACGGCCGGGTGTTTGTCCTCTCCTTGATCCTGGGTCTCGTCTACACACTGGGCGGACTCATACTCTCCTACTGGCTCGACATCCCCTCCGGCGCAACCATCGTAATCCTGGGAACAGTAGTCTTCCTCTTTTCCCTCATCCTTTCTCCCTTGCGCCGCCGGTCCCTCAAACACGACACCACTCACGTAGATCCCAACAACGAGGTTCCTAAAACTAATTGATCCGAACTGCAATCACACCCCGGTTTTGGATCCCGTTAGTTGTCAGAACATTCATCCTCCAACCTGTTCGCCTTCTTTGAGCCGTTCTTACTCTCCAGTATATTCACTATCTCATCCAAAAGCTCGGCGACTCGAAAGCCTGACTTGGCCGATCCGATGACTATGGCTTTGAGTCCTTCGGGCTCTCCTATAAGCCGGGTAACCCGGCGGCGTTCCTTCTGTACCCCAGGCTTTATATTGGCGAATACCAGGAAAGGAACCTTTGACTCGTTGAGGAATTTAAGGATCTCCTTGTCACGATCGTCGAATCGACGAGAGTAATCCAAAACCCACACCGCTACGTCCATCCCCCTTGCCACTACGTCGCGCACTATGCGGAAACGGGCCTGACCCGGAGTTCCAAAAAGATGCAGTTTGTAGTTTTTATGCTCTTTGTTGCCGTAATCCAGTGCTATGGTGCGTCCGTGGCGCTCGATGTTAATGGCCCCCGGAACGATGTTTTGCACAAGCGTTGATTTCCCTGCCTCGTCCTTGCCTACTATTACAACCTTTGCAAGCTTCATTTGCTCTCTCCTGAACCAAGATTGATCGTTCCTTTACTTACGCGGCGAGGGACGCCGGAAAGGCAGCGGACCGAGGTGAAGGGTTGAGTGCCGATGTGGTATATCAGGCAGTGTTGGAGTTCTTCGCGCTCCCCAAGCCCTCGAGTCAGTAAACGGTTCCAGAATGGTAGCCCACCTTTTGCAGGAACACACTCCCCTTCTTCCCACATCATGATGCAGCGATTCTTCCTCCCGGAGTTCTCAACTGAGAGACGCGTATAAACCCTCGATTCGCCTGTCATCTACAAAAGGTTGCTCAGCGCGCCACTTCCCATATTAAATTTGCGTTGTTCCGTGTTTCCCTTGTTGTTCAAATTCCCTGGCATCGCTAAACTCAGTGGCTCCACGGGGATGGTGATTGGCCAGTAGCAGGGCCGGATGGTTTATCTTCAGGCCGGGGCGGAGGAACCTTTGGGGCTATAGCTCGATTGACGATGATGCGAATCTCCTCTGCTGTTCTGGAAAGCAAAAGGAACATTATCCCCAGCTTGGCGGATTCGTCCGTGACCGCTACCAGTACGCCGTCATCGCCTGCGGCCTGAAGTATTATGTAGCCTCCGCCGCCTTTGAAGTAAACCTGTTCCAGCTCGCCTACCGCGAACTCCTTGGTTGTACGCTCACCCAATCCCAATACGGTAGCACCCATAGCGGCGATCGCGTCTTCGTTGGTACCGCTGGGCAAGGCTGAGGCCAGCATGAGTCCGTCGAGGCTCACGAACGCCGAAGATCTTATCTCAGGCGCCGATCTGTTGAGGCGAATCAACACTTCTTGCAATTCGTCCTTAAGTCCAGGCACAATTGCCTCCTTTAATTCTATACTAAAGCTAACTATACACGAAGTTAGCAAGGCTGTCAACTACTTTGGTCGTTCTTGAGTCGAGAGATAGTTGCCGTGGTGGTTGCAGACGCTAAAACCTGAACTATCTTGTTTCTAGTTTGGGTTCGGTAGTCAGGGAGGTATCATAACTTTTTGATTTTGATTATCGAAACAATGTTACCCACCGAACAACTTGAGATGGCAATAGCTGCTCCGCCCCCTCTAGGGCACAAGCACCCGCTCGGCAAGCGTTCTTCTATCCATTCTACATTTGACACCTCCACACTCTCAGCTATAATTCAATTCGACAAGAAAGTTTGAGTTCAGTCCTCAAAAGGAGGAGCAAATGTTTTCAATGCTCCTTTTGCGCTTCGCGCAAAAGATCGCAAGGAGGAGTTTTATGCGCAACTCAGAAGGTGTTCGTATCTTAGCCGTCATTATCATGGCGCTTTTCATACCATCGGTGATCTTAGCCCAGGCCGATCCCGTAGACAGGCCTATATCCGTTTCGTGCGTTCCCGGCTTCTCAAGCAACGGTCCCACCTCCTACAGCGTCACCACCAACTTTTCCTTCAACATACTCGGAGGCCTGAACCGGAGGGTTCACGGCTGCGAGATAGGCGGTCTATTCAACATAGAGAAGGAAGAGGTAATCGGTTTTCAGGCAGCCGGTGTTGGAAGCTTTGTAGGCGCAGACCTCGTCGGCGCTCAAATCGCGGGGGTCGTCAACGTTGTCGGCGGCTACGCTAGTGGCTTTCAAGCCGCAGGCGTGGGCAACTTTGTGGGCTCGGATTTTGCCGGCTTTCAAGGTGCAGGCGTATTTAACGTGGTTGTAGGCGACTTCGACGTGGTCCAGGTAGCAGGGGTAGCCAACCTTGCCCTGGGTGAGATCAGGGGCGTCCAGATCGCGGTCGTCAACATCTCCGGCGAGGTGACCGGCGGGCAGATCGGCGTTGTCAACATCGCCAGAAAGGTCACCGGGGGGCAGCTTGGCCTGGTGAACGTCGCCGAGGAGATGACCGGCGTGCCCCTGGGTCTGGTCAGCATTGTCGGTAACGGACAGTTCCACGTTAACGCCTGGGTGGACGAGACCTCGATCCTCAACGTAGGGCTGAAGTGCGGTGCAAAGCACGCCTATACCGTGGTTGAATACGGCATCAACCCGCTGGGCGATTATGCCAACAACAAGCTGGGTCTGGGAGCAGGCGGGCACATCCCGTTTGACCCCTTGTTTGTGGATATCGACGCGGTAGGCTACGGCGTCGTCGAGGGCATTCTGCCGGTTACTGAAACAGGGTCAAGTCTGCTTGCAAGGCTTCGCGTCACCGGCGGCTGGCAGATCACCCCCAAGGTGGCGTTGACCCTCGGCCCGACCTTAAACGTCTGGCACTCCACCGAATGGGACGGCGAGGATATTCCGATTGTCGGCTTGCCTCTCTACAGTCACGAACGCGACATCAGCGGTCCCTGGACCAACATCTGGCTGGGATTTAACGTAGGGGTCCAGCTATTGTAGTGCTCCTTTTTGGCAAAGCCAAAAAGATCGCAACATTATACCTCTGGCCTTTGATACTGGTTTTGTCTTCACCTTATGCGACTTTTTGTCCCTTAGGGCGAAAGGTAGCATTAAAGATTGCAACTTAAATCGTAAATTCCTTCTCCGGGTTCTCTGCGACCTTTTGTCCCTAAGGGACAAAAGGAGCCAGTTGTCGGGTAACTAAAAGTAGAACCTGAAGCCCAGTCCGCCGCCCAAGCGAGGTTTTGTTTCAGGCAAGAGCTTGATCAGAGGGTCGAGCTCCGCGTAGAAGCTTATCGGGCTGTAGATGTACTCAAGCCCCAAAGGGATGCGCCCGGCAAGCAGTATGTACGCCTCGTCTGGATAGTTGGGATGGTCAGGACGGTAGCTGCCTCCGCCCAGCAATCCACCTACACCAACGTAAGCGGCAAGCGAGCCTGTGGGAACATCAAGAGGGAAGTGGTAAAGATACCCGGCCTGGACGGCGAAGCGGTTCGCAATCAGGTCCCAGCCGACCGTAAGGTCAACGGCACCCGTTCGGTTGAGCCAGAACTTGGCGGTGATTCCGGTGGGTTCACCTAGCTGGATACCAAGCCCCACGTCCCCATGTCCTGCGTGCGCTGCCTGAGCTGCTCCTGTAAGACCAATCAAAAGCAGCCCGGAAATCATAAGCATCCTTTTCATCTTGCCTCCGGTTTTTATGAGCATAACCATCCCGGTTTATTTGTCAAGATGTATCACCCCACATCCTCACTGCTGACGCCGCAGGCACACACAAGCCCTTGCGTTCTCCCCACTTCAGTATACACTTCCTAAAGGAGAGATTGATGACGCAAAAAAGACCCGCAGCGCTCATCACCGGCGCATCGAGCGGAATAGGCGCGGCGTTCGCGCGAAAGCTGGCCTCTATGGGCTACGACCTGGTTCTCACCGGGCGCAGGGAGAAACTCCTGGAAGAGCGGTGCGCGGAGCTTTCCACAAGGCACGGAATACTCGCAGGTTACATGATCGCCGAGCTTGCCGACGAAAGCCGGCTCCGCGAGGTCGAGGATACCATCCGCCGGATGCCAAACCTTCGCATCCTCATAAACAACGCAGGATACACCAGGCTCGAACTCTTTGCCGAGGACTCCATCGACGCCCAGGTGGATATGATCAAGGTGCACGACATCGCCGCGGTCCGCTTAACCCATGCCGCCATTCCTGTCCTGCGCACGCACAACTGGGGCGCGGTAATCAACGTATCATCCATCGCCGCGTTCCTGATCGGCGCGCGCAATCTGATGTACGACGCAACCAAGGGGTTCCTTTTAAGCTTCTCCTCCTCGCTTCACATCGAGCTCGGCGGCACGGGCATAAGGGTTCAGGCGCTGTGTCCGGGGTTTACCCGCACCGACTTTCACATGAAGCTGGGCTACGGCCCTGAGCATCCCATCTTTCACCGGCACAGGTTCATGTCCGCGGATAAGGTGGTTCAGGCGTCGCTCGCATGCCTTGAGCGCGGCAAGGTCATCTGCATCCCTGGCCGGCGCAACAGGTGGATAGCGTTCATCTGCAAACACATGCCCCGCAAACTCTTCTACCTGCTCTACGCCAAACGAAGGCTTAAAAAGAAACGAGGCTAGCCCCGGGGTCCCCAGCCGGATGCAAAGCAGACGGTTGGAGTGAAGAAGGGTTGACAAGGGGGTGGTTAGGGGGTATAGTTTTTCATGGAAGATAAAATAAAGAGGGGTAAAGAACTTCTTTCTGAGCTGTCAGAGATAATTCGAGATTTGCCGGATTCCGATATTCTAGATCTATTAGTTTATGGCGATTTAGATAGTTTCATGGACGCTATATTTGACCGATCAAAAAAGGCGAAATTTAAGGGGAAGATAGCGGATTTCCTTTTTGAAAACAGAAATAGGGCTTATATTATGGCTCGACTACGTTATGCAATCACCCATAAGTGCAGTTTTAAGGTAACTAAGGATGGACAAGATTTCTATGTTTCACCTCTGCACGCTCAATGGTTTAAGGATGGTGTAATGTTTACCGAAGGTCGTGTGCCTTTTGGTGGTCAGATAGTTTTATACCAAAATGGAGAAGCTAGGTATGCTGTCGTTGCTGGGGATATGAAAGCGCCACCCTACCTAACCCCTCAGCACGTTAGGTTTATAAGCATTGATGAATTCAAGGAGTCACTCAAAAAAATTCCCCCAACGCAATTAGAAGATTTGGATAGACCAGTTAAAGAATTTAAAAGACTACTGGAAGATCAGGTGAATGAAGAAGTCCGTTACCAAGAGTTGTTTGAGAAGTACCCTTGGATTCTAGGATTACAGTGGGAATCAGTCCAGAGACACAAAGACCTTGGCCAGGACATACCAGATTTTACAGGCGTGAGGGTTAAAGATAAATGCCGGGATATCATTGAGATCAAGCCTCCCTTTATGCCATTGTTTAAAAAGAATGGCGACTTTAGAGCTGAATTTAACGATGCCTGGAACCAAGCTGAGAGATATTTAAACACTACAAGAAAAGATAGGGTTCACCTTGCTGAAAAAAGGAAACTGAGGTTCGATAATCCTAAGTGCTATTTGATCTCAGGGTATCAGATTCCAGAGGATCAAATGGAAAAAATACGACTTAAACAAGAAATGAACCCTTCGATTGAGATACTTACTTATGAAGATTTAATAAGGTTTACTCAGAGTACAATTGAATTCCTTAAGCAGAGGGCCAACTTGAAGCCTATTGGTCCCTAATATTGAGACGAATAAGTTCGTAGGGGCCGACCTTCAGGTCGGCCCTTATCTTTTCCATTTGACAGCCCTTAAGCCAAACACCCCACACGTCTGCTGACGCAGCCGCGCGGGGACCCCCGGAATTTAAATCCCTGATTTGTGCATACGCAATTGACAGCGCCCTGTATCTGGGGATTGTGGAGGGAACTTGACACTAGTAAACTTCGGTTTATAATTGTCATATGGCAAAGTCCATCTACCCAAGCGAACGAGAAGTCCTTGAAGAGTTGCGTTTGCAGAGGGCAAATCACGACAAGGTTTTTGAAACTCTTGACAAGAAGTTAGCGACGGTATTAGGAGCCAATGGTATTATAACCATTGTCTCAATGTCATTAGGTTTTATCTACGGAAATCCTAAATTGACACTTATTCTTGTACCTCCCGTGGTTTTGCTTCTGTTAGGTTTCATTTTTTCCATTGTTGCCTTCTGGCCCAGAGTTTGGTATTGGAATCCTAAGCCGAAAGTGCTTTATGAAGATTATCTCCGCAGAAATCCCGAAACTCTAAAAGAAGAGGAAACTGGTTCTATCGCTCAGATTGTAGCCGATATTTGGAGTGGTTACGAGAGTAACGAAAAGGTTCTGAAAGCCAAATCAAAATGGTTGAAGGTTTCCTTATTATGTGAAGGGACTGGGTTGGTGTTATTTGTCGCTTATTGGATAGTCTATATTCTAATTGGAGGTTAAAATGCCAGATCAAGAAGATCCAAAAAAGCCGGTGAAACCGCCTCAGGGGCCGAGACCGAACCCTAACGCTAACAACCCTATAGAGAAAGGCCCACCAAAGCCTAAACAGACGGCTTCACCAAAACCGAATCCGGTAGCGAAAAATAAAGTCATACTGGATCGTAAGAACAAGTAAGGCTTTCTTAACCATAACCAGACAAGGGGCTTAAGCCCCTTGTCTCACACGAGCGCAAAGTTCTGAAACGCCAGATTGCCGCCACCAACACGGAGATTGATGAGCTGGTGTACGAACTCTACGACCTAACCGAGGAAGAAATCCGCATCGTCGAATCTCCCATTTGACACCCCTTTACTTTTACTACCCCACACGTCTGCTTCGCATCTTTGCGGGGACCCATACGATTCGCCGACAGCTGTCAGTCGTGAGCCGTTCCATTTTGAAATTTGCATTTTGATATCGCGACGAAGTCGCGCCCTTGTCCACTTTTTGTCCACTTTTTGTCCACCTTTTGTCTAGCTTTTGACCACCTTTTGACCACCTTATTTGTGCCGTATGAAATTGACAGAACTCTGTATCTCGTGTATAGTCAATCGCTTACGAGAACCGTGGGCCTTGTGACTCCGGCGCGAATCTGGGTGCGCCCCGAAATGCTGGCCAGCTTGCCCGCCGCGGCCTCAAAAAAGCTGCGGTAGCGCGCGTTCATCTCAAAGCGCCCGAACCCTTCTGTAAGTATCAACGTGAACGGGATTTGCTCGTCGCCGGTAAGCGCCACCCCGATCTCGGAACCGTAGAAGCGGACCCAATCGGCGTTGTGAATCGAGGGCGCGATTAGCCCGGCCACGCCGACCTCGGCAGCCTTTCTCAAGAACCCATCGTCAATCGGGCTTGCCACCGCCAATACCCGATCTTTCAGCGACCCCTCTAGCCCCTCGGCTGTTTCTCGGAACGCCAACTTGCCGCTTGCCTCGCCGCCGAAGCCTATGATGCCGTAAATCGTTGTGCCCTGGCCTGTTATCTCGACGCCCAGGTTCTCCTTGACCCTGCTCACCTTGCCCGAAACGAACGATTTCAACGTGATGGGTGTGATGTGGTACTGGATCGTAACCGTGCCGTCCTTAGTGTTTATCTTTTTTAATATACCGGTAGAGGTGGCCTTTGCCACCAGGAATCGGCCTTGTGACGTGTTTTGGGCGATTATCCGGCCTATCTCGATAAAGTCGCCCTCCTGGAACTTTATGTGCGCCTTGATGTGTCCGGGCTTTACGTCCAGCTTGCCGGCCACGTCTACAACGTGAGGTTTGCCGTCGTAGTCCTGTATCTCCCGCATTATTATCATCTTACTGGCTTGCTCGATACCCGTCACTATGCCCCTGATGGGAGATTGATAGTTGTATGGAATCTGCAATGCGCCTTTGGGTTTGAAGTGAAAGATGTTCTGTCCCAGTTTGACCGCATCACCGATCTTTACCTTGATTCCTTTGAGGAAATTCTCCTCACTCAACGGCTTATCGTATCCTACGACTCGCTGCATATCGATGATATAGAGCTTTGGCGGGCCGAACCGGTTCTCGCCTATCACGTCAGCGGGCTTTACCTCCTGGCCGGGTCTAACGAATATCTCGCCCTCGTACGGAAGCCTTCGCTGGATTCTGTACTCGCCTGCAGATATCTCAGCCGCTTCTTTCCTTACCTCTGTTTTGAACGCCCCTACGGCTGGCGAGAACTCCTCTATCCCTGAGCAGGCAAGCGGCACGCCCAGCAGCTTTTCGCCCCTGCCACGGCAGTCGAAAAGCACGGGCAGGGAGGTTTTTAACTCAAACTTCTCCAGGTTGTTGCGAATACATAACCCCTTCTCCAGCAGTATCTCCAGATCGCCGCCCTTGGGAAGATACAAAAACTCCCCGCCCTGCAGCGCGTAAGCTTTATGGCCTCGGCTGTCCTTGATGGTGAGTGCCAGCCTTTTGGGATGAAGCTTGCCAACCGGCGCCACAACGTAGCCGATCTCCTCAAGGCATTGGTTTTCAAAAAGCCCAAGCGCAACCTCAGCGTCCAGCTTTGCCAAAACCCCGAGGTGCGGGCTCTTGAACCCGCGGTCAACCGCGAGCTTCGTGATCCCCGAAGGCCTGAACCCCTCGGCAAGCATCCAGAACACCTCTTCCCTGCGCTCCGCGTGAGAAAGCACCCCGCCAGCACCTATGATCAAATCAATGTCCGAGAGCTGGAAGTAGCGCTCCTCAGTCATATAAAACAGCTCCTCGAACTTGTTGACGTCCTTCCTTAATCTCCTTTTATCCAGGCGTCCTATCCGCGAGACCTTGAAGTTCATCTCGATGTGCTGCTCCCAGGCCACGCTGATCCCCTCGATTGCCGCGGCCTGCTCAAGCACCCGCTCGCACGCAAAACGCGGCACGTACGTCGGGTTCAGCATCTTGTTTGAGATGTAATCCCTTACCTCTTCCTCCGAGTAACCGTCGGGCAGGTGCCGCATTATGCGCTTCGCACCGGCCTCGGCCAAAATGTTCGATACCGAGTAGCTCATCCCGATGTTCGCCGCCACCGTTCTATGATAGGAGCCTGAGATATTCGAGAAGATGTCGGTGGTCGCGCCGCCCATGTCCACCATAAGGATGTTTGCCTTAAGCTTCTCGCCGTATAATCTTAAGATATTCTCGACCCCGGCTGGTGTGGGAATAATGTCCGCGGCCACCCAGTTCTTAAGCTCGGCGTAGCCAGGGGCGCGCTCCATCACGTTCTTCATGAACAGCTCGTGCACCTTGCGCTTGGCCGGCTCGGTAGCAAGCTCATTCATGTTCGGGCGGATGTTGTCGGTAACGTGCAGCTCGAACTTATCCTCAAGCACGCGGGTAACGAACCCTCGCGCGTTTACGTTGCCGCAGAAGACAAGCGGTATCCGCGCAGACAGCCTGAACTTAGGCTCAGGGTCGGCCAGCGACAACAACTCGGCCAGACGAACCACGCCCGAGATCGCGCCGCCGTCAACTCCGCCGGCCATTAAAATTAAATCAGGGTGAAGCTCGCGGATAAGACGCATCTTGTCCACCGCCGGGATAGCATCGTCTATTGTGAAGGTTTGCAAAATCACGCCGCCCGCGCCGTAGGCGGTCATTTCCGCCGCACGACCGGTCTCCACCGCGGATAGCCCGAACACCAAAATCTGAAGCCCGCCGCCAGCCGAGCTTGTGGTCAGATATGGAATAGCTATCCTGCCGTCGGTAAGAATCCTGGCGCCGGTCTTTTGCTCAAGCTTCCGCACCGACTCGATGAGGCCAATCTTGACGTCTTCTGCAGGTTTCTCTACGGTGGTGGGAACCTCTAACTCACCGGCGAAGCGGTACTTATCGCCGTCGCGCGCAATCAAAAGCGCCTTGGTCGTGGTGCTGCCGATGTCGGTGACAAGCACGTGTTCATACTTACTTAGCTCCATAATTCACTCCGGTTCCCCCTACTATACCCCTCCCAAAGGGCGATGTCAAGCCCTGCCCTTGCCGCGCAAACCAGGTCAGGTTTACATCGAACTCGTCACAATTAAGCTGGACAAAAGGTGGACAAAAGCTGGACAAAAATGGGACAAAAATGGGACAAAAGTTGGACAAAATGGGTGATTTTGGGATATTTTTGGCAAAAACCGACGCTGACCTGTGAGAAAAGGCCGCAGGCTGGGAAATGGCGGCATGGGGGTTGACAAAATTGTGGTTTAGATTATAATTACAAATATAGGGAGAGGGTTTCTGGTGAGAAAGGAAACCTCTTCTGCAGCGATAGGAGTATATAGTGGCGAAGATACTTGCCGACCGTGACATTAAGGAACTTATAGGATTAGTTCTCGTTGATGCTGACGAGGGGTGTATTCACCCTAACGGGATTAAGCTTCGTCTGGGGGCACAAGTTTACTTCCATTCTACTAAAGAGAAGAGGGAGCTTCGACGGGGTTCTTTTCTGAAGGTGAATCCAGGAGAAACCGTTTTGATTTCTAGCATCGAAAAGATTGATTTCACGGCCGATACGGTACACACTGTCTATCCTAGCAAGATGTTAATGGGATTCATTACGCCCACAACTACCATGATGAGGGAAGGTATTTCTCAAGTTGCCACAAAGATTGATGCGGGTTTTAGAGGCACCCTTAATTGGGGCCTTCGTAACGGATCTTGCAAGGAGCTACTTTTAGAATATGGCGAACCGATTTTCAAACTTACCATTTTCTTGCTAGACAAGGACGAATCACCTGACGTACCATATGGGGAGAGAAAAGAAGATGATTATCAGGATACGGAGGGAATCAAGCGCTCTGAGCGCCGCCTTCCTGTTGATATTCCCAAAAACAAGATAGTTTATTCTAGCTTTGAGAAACTTGATCCGAAGAAACAACTCCGGGAAGCAGGTTACCCCTTCGATCATATTGGCACAGAGCTCACCACGCTACATGGTAAGTTTGAAGTTGTCTCTAAAGATGTAGCACTGTTGAAGGATGAATTCGAAAAGCGGACTAACGCCCTCTCCGATAAGATCGAACAAGAGACTGGCACACTTGCTGGAAAGTTCGAGGAGTTCCGAGCCAATTTCTTAGAGCGAGTTTCACAGGTTTTCAATAAAAGATTTTGGAGTATTATCGGTACACTTATTGGCGCTGGTTCTCTAATGTATGCAGTATTTTCATTTCTCCATAGTAAAAATGTTGGTGGGATTTTGCTGGCAATTATTGCGGGAGGCGGAGGTATCGCAGTTCTTTTAATAACCTTCTTCCTAACTCGTCGCATTAAGTAATGCTCTGAGGAGTACTTGGAGCGTGTAGGGACGTACCTTCAGGTGGTCCACTACATTTTTATATCTCTATTCGATTCCACATTTCCAGGAATGCGGACGCCTCAGCTACAAGCAGAGCATCAATACCTGCTACGTCGACAGTTTGAGTTATGTGTTTCCCTCGCTGGACTTCTAGAATCCCAGGTTTTAATTCGGAATCAGCTTCTGAAGGTGTCTTTCTCATGAGATGGTGAATAACGTCTTCTTTGTATTTGGATAATGGTTCTGCTTTGAAATAAAGCTTTATCAAATGAGGTTCCCCATTAATTTTTAACCCAAGCTCTGGATTAACTAGTACAATCAAGTTTCTGTGTGTCCAATGCATTGAACCTGGCTCAAACCATTCGAATCGCTTTCTTCCCATCCACTTCTTGTATGTCCTGATGCATTTTTGATAGGGGAATCTTCTGTTGCTTCTGGGATTCAGTTTTTCAACGATATTATCCAGGTAACTTTTCGCTTCCTCCTGTTTGTGCATCGCTATAATGCCTAATCGGAGTTGACGCCAGAAATCGCCCCGAGGGTCGTAGCCACGTTTATATTGTTCCTTGGCTTTTCTTACGCGGGTCAATCTGGATGTTCCCACTGCACTCACGAAATCCACAAAGGTGGTAAGGCTAATCTTTATTTGTTCTGCCATTAAATTATCTCCTTTCTAAAACTGCAGTCTCTTTAATCATAGTAAGTTTTTTGACCGTGTCAAGCCCATTCCTTCCACATTTGCCACCCCTGCCAAGCGCCACACGAACTTTAAGTGAAAGCGCCGGCTTCTGCAACTCAAGGATCTCTTTCTTCGAGACAACCTCATCAAGCTTTGGCAGATACGCCGAGGTGGTCTCCTTGGATATACGCAGCTTTACAGTATGTACTGGCTGAGGTCTTCGTCGGCGACGATGGCGTCGAGCTTGGCGCGAACGGCCTTGCCGGTGATCTTAATCGCCCGCTCGCCCGACTCAGGAAGGTTGAAAAGCGTAGGTTCAATAATGAAGTGCAACACCTTGGAAAGCGAGAGGGATTTCGTTATTGGGAATCCTTCCCCCCCACGGTCTGAGGATGTATGCACAAAAGATACCAACATCTTGGACTCAAGTAGCGTGAGGTGGCAGCGTGCCACTTGGGGCAATTCTTACCCCATAGGGTACACTACTTGCCAAAGAAGACTAACTTCGCTACCGAAGGATGACGCTTGCGGAGCTATCTTTAAATCTTTCAATCTTGAATCTTCAATCTGTAATCTGTAATTGCGACGCAGTCGCGCTTTTGTCCAGCTTTTGTCCATAAAACCTGCAGCCCCTTGACCTCCTTCTATAAATGAATAAAATTCCGCGTGACTAAAACAGTTCCTCGCTACCTTGGCCTGGTGCGGTCCGGTGAACTGGACGAGCGTATCGGGCAGGCCTGGGAACTTGCGCATTTGTGTAAGTTATGCCCACGCGCCTGCGGGGTGAGGCGACTTGAGGGAGAACTCGGAGTCTGCCGGGCGGAGGGAGTGTTACGGGTATCTACGTTCATACGACACTTAGGCGAGGAGCCGGTGCTTTCAGGCTGGCGCGGATCCGGAACGGTTTTCTTCTCCCACTGCTCGCTTCGCTGTAAGTTCTGTCAAAACTGGCAGTTAAGCTTTGAAGGCGAGGGGAAGGATATATCGGTGGAGCAGTTCGCTAAAGGGATGCTGGTCCTGCAGGACAAGGGTGTGCACAACATAAACTGGGTAACGCCATCACACTACCTGCCCTGGCTGCTGGAAGGCTTGAAAGTCGCGGCATTAGAGGGACTTAGGCTTCCGCTCGTTTACAACTGCGGGGGATACGAAAGCCTGGAAGCGCTCAAGCTGCTTGATGGGATCGTTGACATCTACCTGCCCGACGCAAAGTACACAGATTCAAAGCTTGCAAAGAGACTCTCAGAAGCGCCGGATTATCCAGCAATAAATCGGATAGCCCTTGCTGAGATGTGGCGCCAGGTGGGAGAGCTTGAGACCGATGATGAGGGAGAGGAGGGGATAGCGCGTAAAGGGTTGATAGTTCGTCACTTGATGATACCCGGTGAGGTCGAGAATACCAAGGGGGTGCTTAGGATGCTCAAGGAGGTGACAGATACGCAGGTTGCTATCTCACTCATGGGGCAGTACTTCCCGACGTCAAGGATGAAGGGTACGCCTTACGATCGAACCCTGACCGTTCGTGAGTATCAGGATGCGGCCTCCTACATGTTCGATTTAGGATTTGAGAACGGCTGGGTGCAGGAAAGGCTGGGGGTGGAGTTAAAACACCGTCCGGATTTCAGGCGGGACCTAAAGGAGATGTGGTAGGTTTTTTCTCAATACCACCATCCTTGCGGTTTACCTAAGCTCCCCTGTCTCAAGCTTCATAAGGTAGATCCCTGCGGAAGTTGCTCACGATGATTATTTCAGGAATTTGAACTCTACTCTTCTGTTGAGCGCTCGCCCTTCCTCGGTCTCGTTGGTGGTCACCGGCTTACCCTCACCGTACCCCTTCGGAATGAGACCGGTGCGGCTGCATCCAACCGAAATAAGGTAGCCTACCACTGACCCAGCGCGTTTGCACGAAAGCTCCAGGTTATACACCTCGGTGCCGATATCATCGGTATGGCCCGCTATCTCCACCTTCATATCCGGGCTCTCATTGAGCACCTTTGCAAGGCGGTTGAGCTCAGGAAAGGACTCGGGCTTCAGGCTGTAGCGGTCGAACTCGAAGAAGATGTTGTTGATCCGCACCGCTGTTCCCTTCTCTTTGATCTCTGAAATCGAGGCCATGACGATGTCTTCCGTTATATCCACCGCCTCGGTTTGTTCGGTTAAATCTACGTTCTTTGAAACCGGATAGTAGCCCTCCTTCTCCGCGTAGTAGCCGTAGTTTGCCCCCAGGGGCAGGGCAATGAAGTAGCTTCCGTCTTGAGGATTGCTTCTGAGTTCCCCTGCGTTCTCGCCTGTCTCAAGATTCTCCCATTTTATCGCCGCGGTCAGGGGGTTGCTCTGCTCGTCGGTAACCTTGCCTCGGATGGTTGCCACCGCCTCGGGCCGCGCCTGGCCGGGCAGGGTGATCGAGTAGATGTCGTAACCGCCGTACCCCTCATACACCCCATACGCGGCAAAGTAGGCAACCTCTCCGGATGTGGCAACCGTGTACCCCCAGTCGTCACCTGCGGTGTTGATCTGTTTGCCCAGATTGCGAGGCTCGCTCCACTCGGTCAACGATGTCTCGCTCAGCCGGACCGTTTTGAACACGTCCAGCCTGCCCAGACCGTAGTGACCGTCCGATGAAAAGTAAAGGGTCTTGCCGTCAGGATGAAAGAACGGCGTGCGCTCCGCAAAAGGGGTGTTGATGCAAGGCCCGAGGTTGATCGGTTCGCTCCAGCCTTGCTCGGTGCGCTGCGAGACGTATATGTCGGTATTCCCCCAGGTGTTGCCGTGGAACGGCTCGTCTTTGGGGTGAAATTCCCCGATGTTGCCGGGCCTGTCCGAGGTAAAAAGTATCACCTTGCCGTCGCTTGAGATGAACCCGTCGGACTCGAAGTATATGCTGTTTATAGGCCTGGGCAGGTGCTGCATCCTGCCCCAACCATGCCGGGTCCTGTCTGAATAAAAGATGTCGCCGCCACCAAAGCTGCCCTGGTAGTTGCCGAAAAGTATAAGCCGGTTTCCGTCCGCCGAGATCGAGCAAAGCGACTCGTTCCGCATCGTATTAACACCCGTAACACCCGTAACGCCCGTAACACCCGTAACACCCGCACCCAGGTTCTCAGCCTTGCCCCATCCGCCGTTCTCGAATATGGAAACAAATATATCCTCCTCGCCGAAGCCGTCTGAGCGGTCCTTGCCGGTAAAATAAAGGTACCTTCCGTCGGCTGTGGGTACGGGCAACCCTTCGTGAGCGCTGGTGTTGATGCCCTGACCCAGGTTGGCGACCACAAGACCCTCTTCGGCAGCCTCAAGCACCGCGATTACCTTTTCAAACCGCTCGGCCATGGTATCAAACAAGGGCCGATAGCGCTCGTAGACCTCTGCCGCCTGCTCCCACTCGCCGGCACGGATGTAAGGCTCGGCAACACGTTCCAGCGCCACGAAAGCCTGCTCCCCGGGCGCGCTGCGTTTGATGAACCGTTCGTACCTTTTGATCTCCTCTGGGCTGACAGGCTCTCTCTTCCTGCTGAGATCTGCAAAGGTCTGCCGCATGGCGCAGCCGGAGAACAAAATCACGGCCAGCGCAGCAGCCGCTCGCATGCCCGACAACCTTCGACCCATGTATTACTATGCCGAATAATTCTCATCTGTCAAGCCGATTAATGTGAACCTGAAGCGGGATATCTGATATCTCTCTTATCCGGTCAGGCATTATTTTTCGGGGCAACCGCCAAGCAGCAAAGCGACTTTACAGGGTAAAGGGTCGGTTCCGTTAAAAAAGCCCTTAAAGGGCTTGACAAGTTTATAAAATTGTTTATAATTCAAATGAGGGCAACCGGGGGGGGCAGAAGAATGAGTTCCTCCCCCAAAGGTTACCGAGTGTATTAACCAATAAACCTTCAAGGAGGAGCGAACATGAAAAAAGGAACGATAGCAACACTCATCGGTATAGTCTTAGGCATAGCCTTGCTGGCAACGCCGACTTACGGTATACAAGCCTACCAAGGCAACCTAGATGGTGCACTAAACTGTCATTGTCCCGCTTATAAATCGCCTGATTGTGGCTGTAACGAGTTGAATTTAGATGCGCCTTGTGAGTGGCCTGAACTCTTAATCGAACTAAGGGATTGCGATTCCTACTACGGCGAAGATGCCGTGTGTGTATATCTGACAGCATCCATAACAGACCCTGAGGAAAACATATACACAGCTGACCCCGAGGGACGTTACTTCATAATCTACTCCAAAGAGACCCTACAGGATTGGGTAACTGTAGATTGTCCTGAGTAGAGTACTAGGAAGTATAAAGTAAAAAGAGAAAACACTGGGTTGCAGGGGATAAATATCCCCCGCAACCCTAAAGTGCAGAGGAGGTACATATGATGGACCTTTTGAAGACAATTCTGTTGAGCGTGCTTTTGTTAGGTGTTAAACCCCAAGAGGGAAAAGAATTAGAAACATTCAGTCTCATAAAACGAAACGAGGTTTACCTTTATCGGCCTAAGTTTATAGAAAAACCAATCGCTCAAGTATACCATGCCAGACCTTTTTTCGCCCGCTTGCCGACGGGAGAAATATTTATGATCGAAAGAGGTCCTGGTAAAGGCTGGGGTTACTTCTTTGGGCCGGACGGAGAGCTTCAGCGTATGATTATATTATCACCGTCGGGCACAAAAGCAAGGCCTGGAGCAATAACGGGGATTAATACAATTTTTGCAACCCAAGATAATCGATTTGGTTCTTTTGATAATTCTAATAGACTGAATCTTTTTGATGCAAATGGCGATTTTTCCAACAGCATCCTTCTACCTCTTACTGTAAATGAAGGGATTATCTTTACTGCTTCACTTAAATATGGGAAGTTAGCAATGGGAGGACCGAGTATGGAGGATGGACATCCCTTTTTTGCGGTTTTCAATCTTGACCCCCTAATTGAACCCTTCTATTTTAACCTTGACGAAACCGCAATGATACAAGCGGAATCCAAGGGAAAGGTGGCTAAACCATTCGTCTCTAAACATATATGTATCTTGCCCGGAGGAAAGGTTGTAGGCAATGTCAGCACTCTTCCAAATATTTATATAATAAAAAATGATAAAACCGTTATTGTGGGAAAAACCGTTCCACCACATTTCCATCCCATTACAGAAGCAGAGGAACTCGATAGCTCTGTCGCTTTCTTCAATAAAGAGGGAAGACTAAACGAAGAAATAGAGGAATGGCTTACCACGTGGACTTTCTCTTATCCTCCTTATACGTATAACCGGAACCAACTGCTTATACCTCGAGTACTTCATCCGACTTTCTATCTTGACCTCTACTCGTACTCTGATGAAGATATCACCTACTTGGGATATGCCTCTACAGATAAGCGTTTCCTTTATGCCGATTCCTCAGGAGTATACCTACTCGAAACTCAAGACGATACATCTGTGGTAGTCGGCAGGTATGAAATAGTAACTCCCAATTACGGAGAGGAAAGAGAATCAGGCTGGACAACAAAACGTCTTTCAGCTGAGGAGCTTACTGGAATCCGGAAAGTGCCTCCAGATACCTCGGAGCCATGTCCAGACTGTCCACGAGAGAAACATAGACCTCGAGGGTACTGCTCGAAGATTGACACCATCAAGCTGATTTCAGCTGACAGCGTTGAATACCTTTTAGCGGATTCCTTGGCTCCTGACAATGATCATGTTATATTATTTGGAGCACCGCAAGACTGTCCCATGTTTCAGGCTTTTAATGCAGCCCAGAACTACGTTAAGGAGAATCCTGGTTTTGACCTGACCATTGTCTACACCCATCCTTATCCTGAAGAGCTAAAGGAGTTCATGCGTCTAGTCCGAACCCAGTACGACTGCCGGATTCTTAACAATACAGACTGGAAACGATTGGAACCTGTTTTGAAAACTCGTGTGAGTTTTCTTGTAGTGTCAAAAGACGGCTCCATTGTCTCGAGCGCCGATTATCCAGACTTTAAGCCTAAACCCTAAACCCAGGTAAGGGGTGCAATTTCGGGTGTGTAAAATCTATCTATATGGAAGTGTTGCCACGTTCGTTGACCTGGTGCGCCCGAAGGCGCACTATGTAACATGGAAATAGCACAAATGTCTACCGAAGAATGCCAAGATGCACTCAACACTCTACGTAATCACGACTGCTGTATCGGTGAAGATCAGAATAACCTATACATGAGCGCTACTGTGACAGAGACCAGTCCTTACACCTTGACTTTGGATCAGAACGGCGACGCTTACATGATCTATCCTAAAGACTGGGTAGAGACATGGTCAGAAGCCGGATGTCCATACGACTTCGAACGGTAATTAAAGGAAACTACAGGGTGTAGTAAATATTACACCCTGTAGTTAATCAAATAAGGAATACTAATTATGAATATCTTCATTCTAGCATTTTTGGGGTTGTTTTTTGCTGGAATCGATCATGAGGAAATCAATTGTAGGCAACAATTCAGCCTCATCAAGCGAAGTGAGATTTATCTGTACCGACTTAAATTGCATGACGAGCCGTGGTCTCAGAATTATACCATGAGTCCACATTTTGGACGATTACCTACTGGCGAAATTTTCATGATCGAAAAAGATAAAAACCACATTGGAAGTGGATATTTCTTCTCCCCAACTGGCGAAATAGTAAAAATGTTCTTACTGGAGAAGCCACAACCGATGCGAGCAAGAGGGAGACCAGGTAGTTTATCCTCCCCTGCTAATGTTTTCACGAATTCAAGCAATGAGTTTGGAACTTACGACCATCTTCCAAAAAGGATAAACCTTTGGAATGCAAATGGAAAACTTAACCGTAGTTTTATTATTCCTAAGATTTCATTTCTTAATAATAAAAAAGTAATAACTTCAGCTGCTTTTGACCATAAGATATTAGCATTAGGATACTTGGATTTTTCTGAATTCGATCAAACTAATATGATCGTTACACCATCAATCTTACTCTATGACTTCAATAATTACTTAAATATCCCAATTAATTATCCAATTAGTAAGGATTCTTATAACCAAGCACTTTCCAAAGGTGCAGCAGCTCTTGTTACCGTAAATGTTAATATTCTTTTAAATGATAAAGTAGCATGTAACGTAAGTGACTGTCATGAAGTTTATCTGATAACCAAAAAAGGTGCTATACTGATCGAGGATACGGTTCCTTCTCATTTCCGTTCAATCGGGGACGCGACCCCGATTGATGAATTGGAAGATTGCGGTTGTCCCGATTTAAGAGACGACGAAGGACACATGCCAAAAGAATTAGAAGAATGGGTTACAACCTGGACTCATTCTTATCCTGTCTATGAATACACAAATAATAAATTAATAGTACCCAGGGTACTTCATCCAATGAATTACCTCGATCTCTATTATTACTCTGACACTTCATTGAGTTACATAGGGTATGCTGAAATTGATAAGCGGTTTCTTTTTGCCGATTCCTCAGGTGTATACGTGCTTGAAGGAAAAGATGATACTTCCGTAGTGATCGGTAAATACGAAATAGTCACAACCGATTATCGAAAAAACCAAGGAATGGGATGGGTTGCGACAGACCTCAGTTCCGAACAACTTGCAGGAATTCGTAAGGTCTCTCCAGATACGTCAAAACCATGTCCTGATTGTCCCCGAGAAAAATACAAGCCTAAACGTTCCAAGATTAACAAACTTAAGTTACTTTCACCCGACAGTGTAGCATACTTTCTAATAGACTCTTTAAATACTGATAAGGAACATGTGATATTATTTGGCCCACCTCAAGATTGGCGAATGAGTGCAGCATTTGACGCTGCAAAGAAATATTGCTCCAATGATAGTGCTAACTACGACTTAACTGTTGTGTATACACACCCCTACCCAGTTGAATTGAAGTGGGCTAGTCTTTTAACACAGGTTGTTGATTTAACCTTAGTCAATCTTGACGAGAAAAGACTGGTTTCTTTCATCGAAAATGAGGTAACTTTCCTTGTGGTATCCAAAGATGGCACTATAGTTGCTAGCGCCAATTATCCAGGCTTTGAGCCGAAACCCAGGTAAGGGGTGCAATTTCGGGTGTGTAAAATCTATCTATATGGAAGTGTTGCCACGTTCGTTGACCTGGTGCGGCTGGAGGCGAAACAGAGGACCCTTACACGAAAGGCGATCATACTGAAATAGCCTGCGATCTTTTGCCCTTTAGGGCAAAAGGAGCATGAAGGGGTCCCCGCGAAGCTGCGAAGCAGATTCGTGGGGTGAAAGGAAGGCCGTAGTTTTAAAGTGATCTGCGATCTTTTGGCCGCAGGCTAAAAGGAGCATTTAATCCAACCTCTCGGAACGTTGACAATCGCTGACATACCATTAAAATTGGATACAGCGCCTGTAGCTTAGAAGAACAGAGCATCGGACGTGAAGCGCCGATGGTTACCGAAACTCGTGCAAGAAGGGAACTACGTGTCGGGGTCCCCGCAAGAGTGCGAAGCACTCTTGTGGGGTACGTTGCGCCTGTAGCTCAGAAGGACAGAGCATCGGATTTCTAATCTTAAAAGGCGCTATTTAAGCTGTTTTCCGTAAAACTAGCAAAGGCCTAACAATCTAGTAAGCGGCGTATTTTCGTGACCTAGGGGATAATGCTGTCTTGTGATGTGTAAACGTCGGTTTTCTTTTTAGGGCATACTCCCTCTATAACCTAGCCAAAAATCACCAATTTAGGGCAAAATTAGGGCATGATTAGGGCAAGGGCTAAATGTCCTCTTGACATTCTTAAGATATTAAGTAGAGTCAAATATATATGCCGTTGTAGCTAGAGGAGGCAGAAGTATGAGCATAACCTTAACCCAGATTCTAAACCTTGTTGGTAAGTTAAACGATTCGCCAGGGGATGAAACTCCCCGGGAGCGATTTCGTAGATACCTGAGAGAAAACGTTAGGAAGGTTGGCCAGATACGAGACTATGTTGACGAATGCCTGCGAATCTCAGGACCTCAATATAATCGTGCTTTGCAGGATTTGGTCAATTACCTCGGCCATTTCTTGGGTTTTAAGGAGGTGACCTTTGGACGTTACCAAGGTGTGCCAGGGGAGGTAGGATTCGACGGGCATTGGAGGTCGCCGACTGGATTCAACATCGTGGTGGAAGTCAAAACTACTGAGGTTTATGCGATAAAGGTTGATGTTCTTCTGGACTACGTGGAGAAGTTAATCTCTCAGCGGGAGATACCCAGTTGGGATAATGCGCTAGGACTTTACGTTGTGGGACGCCCTGATCCAGAGATCAAGCAACTGGAGAACGCTATTGTAGCTGGGAAGAGGACGGATAGGCTTCGCATCATCTCTGTGGATTCTCTTCTGTCATTAGCCGAATTGATGGATGAGTATGATGTAAGCCATGAAAATATCCTTGATGTGTTGCGTCCATCCGGTCCGACAATTGACCCAATAGTTGAACTCATTGGTCGTCTAGTCGCTCAGGAAAAGGTAGGTGAAGCGGGAGAGAAGGAGCTTCCCCCTGCAGCACCACCGACCGAAGAAGAAGTGCCTGCCCGGCCCGCAGCCGAAAAGGGAATCGCATACTGGCTAACACCGGTGAAAAACGAGGAAGAACAAACGGCCAAAGAGTGCATCAAAAGCCTCGTTGGAGAAGAAAAGATTTACGCATTTGGCGAAAGGACACCCGGTAGGAAACATTTGAAACCAGGTGATTGGATATGCTTCTATGCACAGGGAGAAGGAGTAGTTGCTCACGCAAAGGTGGCTTCATATCCCAAGAAAAAGCGTCATCCCAAAATCAAACAGCCTGAAAAGCATCCTTGGTTATTCAAGCTGGATCAGCCAGTCCTTTACTTAGATAGACCGGTTGTTATTGACGCCGTTTTGAGAAGTCAATTGGATGCCTTTGCAGATAAAGACCTGAACAAGTCATGGGCGTGGTTTGTTCAATCAACAAGCAAGTTGACAAAGCACGATTTTGAGATTTTGACACGAGGGCATGATTAGGGCAAGGGATAGTGTCTCTTCCTCTGATTTGTTTAGGGGTATGTTAATCTTCCAACAATTCCGGATGATTGGCTTTGAGCCATTCCTTAACCCTTTGACGTAAATCCTCAGCCATATCCACCATTTCTTCAAATTCTCGATCCGAAATCGTTCCCGTCGCATCGTAGCTGCTAATGCTTCGTTTCTTGCTGAAAGCATGAAGTCTGTGAACAAGCTTGGAGTCTACGTCGAGCGTAAGGGATAGAGATTCTACGGTATAGTAGTGGTGAGAGCTATGGGTGGTTCGGAAACCAACTGCCCGAAGCGCTACTGTAGCTGCTTGAAGCGCAGCGTTGTAGGCTATAGTGAAACGCCAGTCAAGGGGCAAGGCCTGTGTCCGACAAGCCTTAAGGTCACGAGCGACAAGCCCCAGCAAATCGCTAATTTCTTGCCGACTGCTGGTGTGTTTCTTCAACCAGCCGTTTTTAACCCAGTCCTGCAAGCTCACGTTCACTTCCTACCAGGAATATCTTTTCGCCCTTAATAACACTTGTCAGGAAATGGTGTCCTTCGGCTAGCTTCTTGCCGAATTCATCGGGCGGATAGACCGTAGGGTTAATCTCTCGTCTAAGCTTCTCCTGAGCAGGTGTAAGCGCTTCTACGACCTCTGTGAAGCTTACCTCGCCTATCACCATTACGTCCACATCGCTTGCATGGTTCTGGGTTCCATCGGCGAATGAACCGTAGATGAACGCGGCCTTGATTCTCTTGGCAATGGGCACAAGCTCGGCCCGCAGCACGTCGGCAACCCCGAAGGTCTTGACCACAAGTCCCTGAAGCTCTTTGAATATGGGACAGTTCCTATTAGCAGTGTAATAGATCTCCTGCCCTTTAGCTTCACGGTTAAGAATGCCTGCCTCGGCAAGGGATAAGAGTTCGCGATTCACAACACCCATCCCCAGACCGGAAAAGCGGACGACTTGCCGCAAGTAGTAAGATTCGTCCGGGTTGCTGTAAAACAAGGCCAGGATAGCCTTTCGGGTTTTGCCGAAGAGCGACGTTGCAAGCTTCCCTCCGTTGGCAACCGCACCCTTTTTAGGTGCACGAGCACCCTTTTGGGGTACACCATTTCCGCGCTTGCTCACCGGTTATTATATCAGGAGTGACAGGGTTTGCAAGTGGGGTTAAGCAAAAGTGGTGCAATTTTGGTGCAAGGCTTTAGGGCATGATTATGGCAAGGAGTAATCTATTCCTTGCAGGGATTTCCCTTTCCTTCAACGATCTCGATTTCCTCCTCAGTCAGCCCGTAGAGCTTGTAGACAAGCTTGTCAATCTCGCGGTCGGTTTTTGAAATCTCGGCGGCAATGGAGTCAATTTGAGCCTTGCATTGGTTGAAATCATCGGTGATTTCCTGTTGTGCCGCTAGGCGTTTGGGGTCGAAGCCCTTGAGCTTGCTGCGGTTCTTGATGAGCAACTTGATAAGCTCGTCTATGTTTTTGAGCTTCACCGGATCACGGATGGTTTCCTTGTTTGTGAGGTCGTCAACCTTTGCGCCGATAACGCTTTCAAGCCAGGTGATGTAGTTTTGGGTAATCTCCTGCTTGCGCTTCTGCGCATCAAGCATGTTTTGGACAAGCTCAACCATCTCGCCGTGCTTCTTCCTATCCACGGGGTTTGAGAAGTCGATTGTGCGGATGGGAAGTTGTGAAAGGAACTGACGGTTCGCAGAAAGCCACCCTCCACGGAATGGCGCACTTACAAATGGAAAATACCATCTCAGCAGCTTTGAATTAATTAGCCCCAATAAATAGGTTAATCCATGATCCCCAAATTCCTCTTTAAGTGAAATTCCACCTACATCTACATTATCCAAAAAGTGACGACCTTCAGAGTCATAAGAGGCAAATAAATATTCAACAAGACGTGGCACACAAAGCTTAACTCGTTCTTGAATGCCGAGGTTCTGACTTCTTCCATAACGATACCACTGATTGTCTTTAAACTTGCCACCTTCTCGTTCTTCGAGTTTTGTTTTGTTCTTGATTAAGTAATCTGCAACGTTTGGGTAATGTCTGGTAACGACTTCGAAATCGATCAGCTTAGCTGTTCCTTCTTTAACTTCATAGGGGAATAAAATATACTGCCGCGCTGGCAATGGGTCGTAACGTCCAACATCAGTCCCGCTGACCAACGGGAAAAATAACCCCTTTTCAAATGTCAAATTGACGTCAAGTGCTTTAGAGTGAAGCCGCAAGGTAGAAGGTAATTCTTCAACCAAATCCATGATAAACACATCATCAGCACTTGTCTGAAGTCCTACAAAGATATCTGCCACGTCTCCGAGCTTTGTTGGTAGCTGATTTAATTTATAGAAAAAATCAGACCCTTTTCCTACAACAAAATTCCACTCATCTTCTGTTATTGCCTCGACAGTGATTTCACCCTCGCTCGCTTTACCTAAAGACTTCCACTTTCCTAAATCTTCGACCTTGACGAAATGGCATTCTTTTGTTTCGTCTCCTCTAAGGAATAGTAAACAGGTATAGCTGGTTGCTTCGGGAAAAACTTGATGGTGCCCGAAGTGAACCACGTGTGATAAATACTTGCCTTTGCTGATATACCCTCTTAGCGGTTTTCCATATTGAGAGTTGAAAAACTTATGAGGTAAGATGTAGCCAAAACGTCCGGTTTCGTTCAGCAAAGAGTGACCGCGCTCTACGAATACAACGTAAATATCGTAATTACCTTCACTAGCTGCGGTATACCTTTTCTTGTAGTAATTCACATCCTTTGGCGAAGTCTCTTGTAATTTCTGAATCCTCACATACGGCGGATTCCCTATCACCGCGTCGAAGCCGGGGTTGGCAAGCGGCCTGCCGTGCTTATCAAAGAACACCTCAGGGAACTCAAGCTCCCAGTGGAAGTACTTAGGGTTAGCCTCATGCCACTGCTTATCAGCAAAGTCGAACCAGTGGGTCTTCTTCAACTTCTCCCAATCTTTGTCCGAACTAATCGCGTTAATGAGAGCCTGGTAGCCCTTCTCCTCAACCTCGTTGCCGAAGTAAGTGGAAGTCCACACGTCGCCAATCTCGCGGAAGCGCAACAGGGCGTTCCTTGCAATCTCCAGTTGTTTTTCCTTTTTGGTTACTTTGGTGATGTGATCAGTGACCATATCCTCGATGTTTTTGTAAGAAGCCACCGCCCGCCTGAGCCTTTCGCGGAAGTCCCGGCTGGTAATCCCAAGCTGTCCCTTGCGCTCCATTTTTGCTTTGCGCTTTTCTTTTGCGGGCAGAGAACCAAGCTGATCTACTGACGCCCCTATAAGCGAGTTGCCCTGCCTGAGGTGGTGATCGAGAAAGGAAAGCGGGGCGTCCTTGGAGAAGGTCTCAAGCCACAACGCCAGTTTGGCAAGCTCCACCGCGAGGTAGTTGAGGTCAACCCCAAAGATACATCGCTCAACCACCCGGCGCATCCAGTAGAGTTCGTCGTCTGCGTGATCTTCAATTAATGCGGCAACGTTCTCGTCGTCCCGGATGCACTCGCCCAGGTATCGCGTGGCATATACCAGGAAGTGGCCTGACCCCATTGCCGGATCAAGCACTTTGAGTTTAAGGTAAGGTTCAACAAGTTCAAACTCGATCTCTTCTACGGCTTTCTCAATCTTCTTCTGGTCTTCCCCTTTCTTTTTTGAATCTCGTTTGAGCTTCTTGATTCGTTTCTCAATGTCGGGTCTAAGCTCGGCAACCTTTTCGGCTGCCTTATCGCACAGCGGCCCAAGGGTGTGATCCACGATGTAGCGTACGATGTAGTCTGGAGTGTAGTAAGAACCGGTGCCTTTTCGCTCCCCTTTATCTATGGTGAGATACAGCTCGCCGGACAGGATTCTTTCGAGACCAGAGATTTTTTTCTCTTCAGATTTAGTAAGCTCGGATTCTTTAACCCACAAGACCCTTGTTTTTGTGTGAACCTTTCTTTCCACCAGATAAACGTGTTCATCATCGGCCACCGCGAACTTGTGTTCCAGCAGCCCTTCGTAGATGCCGCCCAGCTTGGTAACACCTAAATCTTTATAGATGAGGAATTGTTTCTGCTTTGTTATCTCATCCTTTCCTCTTGCAAGTAAGTCGATGACTTTGGCGAGAGTACCGTTATCCACACTATACTTCTCTAGGAACTGGTGTTCCTTTTTATTGGGATCAAAGAGACCACCGTTATAGGCGGTAAGAGACAACCCTCTTGACTTATCCTTTTCGCTTGACCCTTCGTTGATTAGCTTAAAAAGATGCTTTAGTCTATCCCATAAACCGTGTTGATCTTCAGGGTATTCGGCACTGTCGTAACCTTCTTTTTCTACTTGGAGTTTAACGTATTCGAGGCTGTAGGTTTTGTAATAGTGGGACTCGGGGTCCGCAACCGGAAGATGTCCATAGCTTTCGGCGTAAAGAACAAACAATAGACGATAGAGGAAAACAAGTGAATTTCCCCAAAGCTCTTTGATTAGTTCTTTGTCGTTAATATCCAGATGGTTCTGTTCTACAAAACCCTGAGCAAGTTCTCTTACCGCACGGTAGACGTTGTTTTCTAAGTCGTCCTTAAGTGAAAGCTGTTGCCTGTCCGATTCGTTTTTTACGTGGTCGAGGAAACAAGGGGTTCCAAGGAAAGCCCGCTTGCGGAAGAAGAGGTAGAAGTATTTAAAATCTCGAAGCTTGGAGCTGATATCTTGGTCTTTGAAGGGCAACTTCTTTTGAGGTGAAGGATCGAGAAAATCGAGGAATTCTCCTAGATCGAATTCATAGTAGGCCTTGGAGTTCTCACCTCGCTGGCTTAACCGGTAAAGTCTCCATAACTTCCCGTTAGTTAAAATCCCCCATTTGACTTTGGTTTCGTTAAGGTAATCGACAATTTGTTGAACGGGACTACGCTGTTTGGGGGCGCTTTTGTCTAGATCAATCTTCCACTGTTTAGCCTCACCAAGTGCAATGGCCTTTTTAAACCTTTCAGAAGCTGTAGAAGCATTTGCTGCTTCTTTGTAATCGTCGTATGAAAGATAGAAGGTATAATCGGGTATCTCCCCCTTCTCGGTTGCTCTATCGGTACTATAGGTGTCTGATTTGAAATGAAGAATGTCTTCAAAGACCTTGTTAATAAAATCTTTCCGCCAATCCCCCTCCCTGCTTTTGACAAGGCTTATCCATTTAGAGTATATTTCGGTAAATTGGTTGTATGCTTCCCTAAATTCTTCTTCGTCAACTTGCCAATCCGGATTCTTCGGGTCAGGTAAAATTTTGTTTAGATAGTCCCTTGAGAAAAGCCCTTCGCTACGGTAGGGCTTGGGAGTACCCTTCGGTTTCATATCTTTGAACTATATTCGACTTTCGGTGATTTGTCAATCGTCCCATTTTCTTTCAACCGCAGTGCCGGGTTGAAGGATGACACCCCCTGCAGGTGCGGGGCGGTAATCCCGGGCGTTCTGCTCCCAATGAAGCCATGTTTACTCCTCCGGCACCAATGTCCAAATTCTTTTCAGGGGCAGTTCGGCTTTTAAGTCTTCGGGCAGGCGCTCGTAGTTTTCAAGGAGAACGTCTACGAGGTCGCCTGAATCCCATAGCCTTATCTCAAAGAAAAGCCTTCCTGCTATGGAATTCCCCTTGTAGTCGATTACTGGCCTAGGTATATCTGTGTCACTCCGCTCCCTTTGCTGAATTACATTCTGGACAAGCCACCTGGCCATTTGCTACGGTTGTTTTTCCGCCTTTAGACCAAGGTATTATATGGTCTGCATTCCAATTGTCCCATTCGCACTTCTTACCTTCACATTTAATTTTGAGTTGGCATAGGCCTTTATCTCGACGGAAAATTGCCAAGCGCTGTTCATAAGCAAATTCTCTTTGTTCATCCTTAAGTTCAATGTCAGGAAAGGATTCAAAGAATTTTCTGAGCAAGAAGTTATGCCGCGATTCGATAGAATCCTTCGAATCTGTGCTGTGACTAATTCTGTCATGATAACTGATCATCTCAGGGTCGGATTCATCTTCCGATAAATTGAACTGGTCACGTTTGTATTGCTCGAATTCAAGAAACCATGTAGACAAGTCTTTCTCTCGACCCATTATGACATACCGTTCAAGCAAGTGTGAAACAAGTGTGTATAGCGAAATAACATTGTACCTCTCAAGCTCAGGCGTCTTTTCTGGAAAGACTTTAAAGAGAAAATCTAAAACTCGTTTAATCTTCTTAGCGCATGAAGAGCTAGCATCAAAATCCGTGAGGTTTTTATACATCGAGTTGAGATCGTGGTCTTTAACGTTGCACGGGCCACCTCCAAGTTCTAACAAAGTAATCTGAGCTGCAACATGATCATAACTATACCTGGTGTTTCTAAAACCAACAACATCGAAGAAAGGGTGTTCAACCAATTGCTTCACGAAGTCTCTCATCTTTCCTCTCATTGCATTACGTTTTTCTTGTGCTTTAAGTGTCGTTCCGTTTTGCAGGCGAAGAAACATGTCACGGACATCTTCTTCGTCTGCCCCAAGTACAACAATAACATCCAAAGGGTAGGAATCGAATTGTATATGGAGGTCATCCGGTAAATCCTTGTACTTGAGACCTGCTACTGGAACACCATTAATAGGCTCTGAATCTTTGGGCATTGCAAACTTACCTTCTTGAAATCCCCATACGGCTAAGAGTCGCTGCTGCCCATCAATCACATCGTATTGTTCAGGTTTATTACTTACTTTGTCCCAATATACCTTTGGAATATCGTACCCCCTAAGAATTGTGTCAATGAGAAGTTGCTTTTGCGCGGTTGTCCATACTGGTGGTCTCTGGTAATCAGATCTTGTGTTAATACGGTTTTTAATACTGTAAAGTGTTGCTAAGGGATACGGCTTTTTATAGATATCCATTGCTTCCTCCTTGAATCGTTGTTTTTTACTCTCCAAGCTCAGGCCATCCGATAACCCCAAGGCCTTTCTCCAATGCCAGGTCTTCAAATTCCCCGCTTGCCCCAGCCCGAACTAGCCATACCGCCATCGGATTTCTTCTTGTTCAATTACATTTTAACTACGTAAAAATAATACTCCAAGAAAGGTATTTGTCAAGCCCCCTCATCCCGCAGTACCGCGCAGGAATACGGCACCACACACCAGGCGCGAGGCGTGGCTGCCGCAGGGCGCGCAGTTTCGTTAGCCGACGCCCGCATCTTCAGGACGTTTTGCCCACCTTGGTCTCTTAACTAAAAGGCAACACCCTGGCTTCGATCTCTTGTGGGCAAGGTTTTCTGCGCGGCCGAGGACAGCCCACGGCGAAGCTGCCTGCTACAATAGGGTGGTCGGGTGGGGTTGGCACCGTGAGCGCAGTGGCGCAGGTGCGAAACCGGAGCGGTGAGGTGCAGCGGACGGATATGGCTTGAGGAAAAACACCGACAACGGAGGGGCTTTTGACGAAAGGCTACTGCTGGCGCGCGCCCTTCTTTATCTTCGGTAGCTCGCCATTCAGTTAACATAATCTATGAGGGAAGGCTTTAATTAGTCTGGGAACCTCCCTAGATAGGCGAAATCAGGAAGTCTCACACAACTCGTTTAGACGTCGGAGCAGTATTTCCCCTAATGCAGAAGAATCACTCGCGAGACCTTACTCCCGCTGCCTCTCTTAATCTCTTGGATAAAGTAAACTCCTCGCGATCTTCCCTCTCCCCAGGTAATTGTGCCGGATGGACTTGCAGAATGCATCTCTCCTACTTTTTGACCTGCGGCATTGAACACTGAAGCGTGGAAGCCTTGGGGGTGGTCGGTGTAGCGCATGGTGATTTGACGTCCGATCGAGGCTGTAATCTGCCAGTTGGATAGATGTATTACGGGTGTTACGGGCGGCTCCTCAATAGCAGCATCCACATAACCCAAAGAATCGGTCTTAATCAAGAATAGTTCATAATTCTCAGTATCGACGTAATAAGTGGTTCCAATCATAATATAACCGCCGTCTGAAGTTTGCTCCACCCATTTAGCCCAATCCTGGTCACCTATACTGTATGTTCTTGTCCAAATGGTATGCCAACCACCGTCAATTCTTATTAACGTAGGTGGTTTATTGCCTACCAAGACGTACCCCCCATTGTTAGTTAAAACTAAAGGTTTGTTTCCGGCAGGGAAAACCTCTTCCCAGTACTTGGAATAAGATGTATCTCCAATCACACTCACCTTGACTAAACAAATACACCTATGCCATGGTGCTATTTCGGTGAGACCAGCAACCAGGTAGTCTCCATCATCCAGTTCTTCAACATAAAGTCCCTCATCTAAATTCTTCTCCTCTCCCCAGGTAGTTGCCCAAACGGGGGTTCCTAAAGAATCGGTTTTCATAATAGCCAGATCGCCATATATGCTTTCTCCAGTAATGATATACCCACCATCTGAAGTCTGTTTTACACAATTGCCCCAGGGATATTTCTCGTGCTCGGTACCATCATAGGTTTGCACCCACATAATCTCTCCCAGGGAATCGGTTTTAAAGAGTTGAATGTCGTCATACGCTCCAGCAGAGATGATGTAGCCTGAATCAGAGGTTTGTTCCATCCAGCAACTACTAAGGCCATATGCATCATATGTTCGAGTCCATAAAGTATCACCTAAGGAATCTGTCTTAAGTACCCAAGGCGTATTAGAACCTAGGCCGAACGAACTAGTTAATCCCAACGCGACATATCCTTTATCAAAGGCTTGCTTTACTATACAACCTCTATCAAGCTCATCTCCGCCATAAACCTTCTCCCAAAGAATATTCCCAGCTGAATCTGTTTTGAACAACCAAAGGTCAGTATTCTGGTTATCGGAAGAAGGCGTAGAACCAGTTACGATGTATCCACCATCCGAGGTTTGACAAACGCATGCTCCATGATCGCGGCCTTCTTCTCCATAGGTTCGTATCCAGCCTGCGTTGGCTGTTTGGAAAGTAAGCAGGAGCAGACTCCCTAAAACACTCACCCAAACAAACCTCAATCTGTTCATTTTAATCCTCCCTGTTAGCGTTTTATTGGCCTCAATCAGGCCATTCAAGAAATACCTCACTTTATAATAAATGTTTTTGAGAGGATGTCAAGGGCTTGACAAGCTAACTTTTTTGAGTACATTTTTGGCAGAGGAGAATGAGGTGTCGCGATTTTTGGGAAAGGGCACCGTTAAGTCTCCAAATAACATAGAAAGAGGAGGATGACATGAAGCCCTTTGCAAGGTTGAGTGTGCTGCTCGCCATAGCTCCTTTAGGAGCAATCTTAGGCTCACTTTCTAAAAACTATACATTCAGCACCTCGGATATTCACATTGATACTGTGGAGATAGAGGGGAGAACCTATCACGAGGTATTCCTCGAAGACTGCATCAACGATGCAGCTGATTTCGGCGATCCATCGCTCCCTGTAATGGACGTGCATTTTATCCTCCCGGCGGGGCTTGACAAGGGCGATAAAAAGACTAACCTTTACTTATAAGTTCCTTAAAGGAGGCGCGCGATGAAGCGTTCCATTTTAATCCTAACAGCCGCGTTGCTTGCGGCAAGCAGCGTGCAAGCCACAACTTGGTTTAGAACCTACGGCGGTAGCGGCTATGATGAAGGGCGCTGTGTACAGGAGGTTGAAGATGGTTACATTGTAACAGGTTTCTCGAAATCTTATGACAGTGGAAAAGCGGCACTTTGGTTACTTAAAACCGACACTCTAGGTAATGAAATCTGGTCAAAAACATACGGAGCAACGGATACTACAGAAGCTGTCGGAAACTTCGTTCGACAAACACAAGACGGAGGCTACATTGCGACCGGAAAGTTGAGGAAAGATTATAGTAAAATTTGGGTACTGAAGTTAGATGAGAATGGCGATACTGTATGGACGCAAATATTCGGCTCTGAGTTTGGAATTGGTAATTGCGTCCAAAATACGTTTGATAACGGTTTCATACTCACAGGGCAGAAAGGGGCTTTCCCATATAGTCTCTTTTTGCTCAAAATAGATTCTTTGGGTGATAGTACTTGGATGAAGACCTATGAACTAGGCAATTGGGTTTCCAGTTTGGGCTACCATATACAGCAGGCGGCAGATGTTGGTTATGTTACCGTAGGTTTTATTGGTGATACTCTTTATGGTCAAGAACGGTACGCGTTTTGGTTGGTTAAAACCGATTCCTTGGGTGATACAATTTGGACGTATACTCAAGGTGGTGATGAATGGGGTGAATATGATATTGGTTTATGCGTGTTGGAAAATCGAAATCTTGAATACGTCTCGCTGGCAAATTTTGGATTGTTCAATTTTGATACTTTGGGTGATACATTGTGGATGAGAAATTACGCAGGTGGTAGTTCTTTAGATATAACAATTGACCGGGAGTATATTCTGACTGGAAACGCAGGAACCGTCAACTTGTTCGCACCAGCACCAGCGAATGCAGGGAATATCTGGTTATTTAAAACCGATGGGCAAGGCGATAGCTTGTGGAAAAGGTCATATTTTGATGGGGTCAGTTATTATGTCCAACAAACACAAGACAAGGGATTTGTTGCAACAGGGTATAGAGCAGGTGATTTGTTTCTTCTTAAGACAGACTCATTAGGTCTATTAGAAATAACAGAAGACCCAATCGTCGAGACGGACAGAGGCTGGAACGTGTCTCATTCTATTGGGAGTTACATCGTTCTTCACTATCAAGGCCTTTCTCAGGGCTTCAAAGCAAATGTCTTTGACGTCTCTGGCCGCAAGGTTGACCAAATTAAAGGCGACGGAAACGAAGGTGCGATGACGTGGGGTATCAACCATCCACCTGGGGTGTACTTCATCCAGGCGTTGGACAATCAGAATCAACTAAAAACAGCCAAAGTAGTGCTGGTTCGCTAGCACGAGGAGGACGAGATGAAATCCGTGAAAACCCGAAGCAAGCTTCTAATAGCTTGCGTAGCTTTGATTAGTATTGCTGCCTTGCTCAAGGCAGGGTATTACAAACCAGATTTCTTCCCTATAGGTCTAACCGGTTTGAATTTTACCGGTTATGGCCGCCCAAATTCTACGGGGTGTCCATACGGTAACGTGTACGGCATAGACCCCCAATGGTCTTGGGATGGTGATACTAACAGCGAACAGTCCCTGATCTACGCGCTCGGTGTGAACTGTTTAGTATTTGAGGAGGATGGGTTCCTGGGCTATATGGGGAGCTTGGATACTACTGAGTGCCGTAGCGAGAACAATTACTTGTACCGGGTGTGCATACCATCGTTCATGGATGACGGCGACTCAGCCAATCCTGAGCATATATACATAATCATATTTACGGACATCACAGATAGCTTGCCAGATAGCTTAAACTTAGAGGACTAAGTGAGCATTTGTTTTATTGCACTTGACAAAAAGCCCAAAAAGCTTAAGATTTGGTATAATCCAAATTGGAGGACGACATGAAAAGACTTTCCTTAGTTTTAACACTCGCGGCCTTGGTCGCAGTAACCCTGCCGCAGGCCGGGCAGGCCACAACATGGTTCCGCACATACGGCGGTAGCGGTTGGGATGAGGGTCACTGTGTGCAAGAGGTAGAAGATGGATATATAGTAACAGGGAGACGAACCCTTAGTTCTGGTCATTATGCATTGTGGCTACTGAAAATAGATACTTTAGGTGTAGAGAAATGGTCAAAGACCTACAGAGCAACTGATTCAAGCAACACTAGAGGTAATTTCGTTAGACAAACCCTAGACGGAGGTTACATTGTGACGGGTGTGGACTGGAGTGGTTTCAGTCAGATTTGGTTACTCAAAACCGATAAGCAGGGTGACAGAGTATGGACGAAGAACTTAGGTGCATGGTATGGAAACTGCGTACAACCGACCAAAGACACAGGTTATATTGTGGCTGCGGGAACAGGTCGTCTAACCTTGATTAAAACCAACACCTTAGGTGATACCCTATGGCAACGAAGGTATCTTGAAAATGGTTGGGCTTTCAGTACTGGTTACTTTGTTGAGCAAACCGATGATGAAGGTTATATTACTATAGGTAGAATAACCGACACTACTTTTGAGACAGAAAAAACAGCATGTTGGATTCTTAAAACTGATTCATCAGGAGAGACTAAATGGAGTTACATCCTAGGTGGTAAGAACTGGGGAGACTTCGATGAAGGTCGCTGTGTAAGACAAACGGAAGATAAAGGTTACATAGCACTAGGAACAATTGGTTTAGTTAGTTTGAATACTCAAGGTGATACCCTATGGTCAAGAGATTACAGAAATGGAAGTTCAGTAGATGCAACCACTGATAGTGGTTATATCCTAACAGGTGAAGCAGGTCCTTTGCTCACAGCCACATTGACCAGTGTTATGTCTCAGGATCTGTGGCTATTCAAAACTGATAGCTTGGGTGATTCCTTATGGAGACGACCTTATGATACAGGTTTGAGTTACTATGTTGAGGAAACTTCTGATAAAGGTTTTATTGTAACTGGAGGAGTTGCGACTAACGGAGGTGATCTTTTCCTGCTTAAAACAGATTCTCTAGGCTTGCTAGGCATCACAGAAAATCCAATTGTCGAAGCCGACAACGGCTGGAACGTGCCTCATTCTATCGGTAGCTACGTAGTCCTTCACTATCAAGGTTTACCACAAGGCTTCCGCGCGAATGTCTTTGACGTATCGGGCCGTCAGGTTGACCAAATCAGAGGCGATGGGAACGAGGGTGCGATGACTTGGGGCATCAATCAACCACCTGGTGTGTACTTCATCCAGGCGTTGGATAATCAAAATCAATTAAAAACAGCAAAAGTAGTGCTGGTTCGCTAGCACGAGGAGGATGAGATGAAATCCTTAAAACATCAAAGCAAGCTTCTGATTGCTTGCATAGCTTTGATAAGTGTCGTAGCTTTTCTTAAGGCAAGCTACTACAAATCCGATTTCTTCCCGATTGGGCTGACAGGATTAAATTATACGGGGTATGATACGACTGGACAAGGTAATCCCTGTCCTTATGGTAATGTTGATATAGATCCACGTTGGACATGGGATAGGCCTAGCGGTGTCAACAGCGAAAAGGCCCTGATCGAGGCCCTCGGTGTGAACTGTTTGGGCTCGGAGGATTCGAAGCCGACTTACCTAGTAGACCTTAAACCAAATAACCCCTGGACAAGTGATTACCTTCACAAGGTGTGCAAGCCTTGGCACGAGACCTATCCAGATTCAG